>ERZ782914.225-NODE-225-length-20015-cov-10.968587_pt1 | contig 20015 bp, 19 predicted proteins | sample MGYA00375948_ERZ782914 | MGnify/ENA primary metagenome ERZ782914 (study PRJEB29894, sample SAMN03576417) | human skin metagenome | biome: human skin; feature: left retroauricular crease; material: organic_material | host: Homo sapiens | place: Italy: Trento...
GAGCAACGGTATCGTAAACCGTAGGTTGCAGGTTCAATTCCTGTTTGAAGCTCCATAAAACTCATGAATAATTATCGTCCCACCATTCTAAAGTTTTCTTAGGAAAATATTTAAATAATTTTGGGACGATTTATTCATTCTACAATAACTATTTTTTATCTAATATTGATTCATTATTTTGATAAATAAATGATTTATATGATTTTAGTTAAGAAGATCATTGTAAGTATTCCTATTTTTGATATAATAATATGGGAGATATTATGGACTATTCATTTATTTTTAGACAATTACAAGAGATGATAACTAACAATAGAATATCATTTTTACCTATTATTTTTATTATAATAAATCTTCTGATTTTTATAATATCTAGAACTTTTAGAAAAACTGGTCTTTTTGTTTTAGCTCTTGCATTTGGTATAGATTATGCAATTAAGTCACTACCTTTTGATTTATATTATAATGTGCCTGGTCTTTATAATGCTGTCACAATTCTATATGTAGTAGGTTTTATAATATTTTTTATTAAAATTGCTAAGATGTTATTTAAAATTAGTAAACTTAATATTGATCAGTCCTATAAAAAAGATTCCAAAATCGGGTATTTTTTGAAATTTACAGGAATGGTTCCTTTTTTGATTATGCTTATAGCTAATTTACTAAAAGTTGAGAACTATATAGGTATAGAGCTTACAAGGATTTTTACATCAGTTGCCTTTCTATTTATGCTTATAAAAACTTTAATATCCACCTATAAATATTTATCTACTAAAGAAAGCATAGTATTAGGGGATAAGATGGATTTTAAGGAAATTAAAGACTATTTAAAGGATGAAACTAAAGTTGAAAATAAAACTAATTCTAAAAATATAGGAAGAAAAACATTAAATAGTAAAGTTGATGAGCCTACAGAAATTATAAATTCTAAGGGTGTTAGAAAGAATGTTAAGCTTAACCAAGTAAGTCAAGTTAAAGCTGATGACTTTGATTTAAATAATTCTAAGTTTGCCAAACAATCTATTAGCAAAAAAGAGGATAATAAAGCAGAAATTTCTAATACTGCATTATTAAGAATGCTAACGGGAGGCTTTGACGATCCTAGAAATGAAACAACTATTTCAATAACAAATCTTAAGTCTGGAAATAAAATTTCATATACAAGCAAGAGACCTATTTTAAAAATTCATGAGCAAAGTGAATATAAAATAGATTTGGAATTTGAAAGTATAAATGAATATGATTATGGTAGATTTATTGATATTTTACTTACATATTCAAAGTCTAAGAATGAATATAAATTTGAACTTATTGCTAAGCCAGCTATGAGTATATCTAGTTCAATAATTTTTTATGATCCATCTAATATATATGATATAGATGAGAAGGATTATGCTAATGTAAGCGGTAAGGTAATTAGTATGAATTTTGCTAAGTATAAGGTCAATTTTATTACTGGTAATTGAGGATTTGTATGACTAATATGAACTATAAGGGTAAGGAATACTATACTAAAGTTTGGCTAAGAGATAGAAAATATCTGACTAGTGCTCATATAAAATATATAGCAATGTTTACTATGCTTTTATCTCATTTAGCACAAACAGGTTTTTTATACAATTTAGGACCTGACTATCGGACAATGGCTGATATTTGTGTATTTTTAGGTCGTATATCTATGCCTATATTTTGTTTTTTCACTGTACAGGCTGTTATATACACTAGTAATATTAAAAAATATTTTATTAGGATGCTTATTTTTGCTCTTATTTCTGAAATACCTTTCGATTTAGCTATTCATGAAAGTTTATTTTACATTAATAACCAGAATGTTATTTTTACTTTACTAATAGGAGCTTTAGCTATCTATTTTATAGATTTAATATTAAAAAAAGATATAAATTTATTTATAAGAATACTAGGGATAATATTAATATCAGCACTATCTATGTTATTAGCATCTATTTTACAAACAGATTATGAATCTATGGGTGTTTTGGCAATTATTTTAATTTACCTTGCTAAAGATAGCAAATTTCTTACAGCACTTGCTATTATAATTGGTTTCGCATTTGAGTTTGCTGTCGGAGGCTATAACATAGCTATTAGTTATGGTTTTGTTTATCTGAGTTTACCATTAATAATGCTATATAATGGCCAAAGAGGTAAACAAAATAAGTGGGCATTTTATGTATTTTATCCAGCTCACTTATTGATTATTTATTTTTTGAAACTTTTATTTATATAAGGAAATTATGAATATACAAAGAATTTTATCTAAACAGTTACAAATTGACGAAGAAAATATTTCTAATGTAATAAGTCTTCTAGATGAGGGTTCGACAGTTGCTTTCATATCAAGGTATAGAAAAGAGAAGACTGGAAATCTTTCTGATATTGATGTTAGAAGTATAGAGAAAAATCTAAATAAATTAAGAAATATAGAAAAAAGACAAGAAGAGATTATAAGTGCTCTTGAAAGCTCAAATAATTTGACAGATGAGCTAAAAAAACAGATACTATCTACTAATTCTCTAACCTTGCTTGAAGATATATATAATCCTTTTAAGAAAAAACGTAAGACTAGAGCAGATAAGGCAAGAGAATTAGGGCTTGAGCCTCTTTTTAAATATCTATTAAATGAAGTAAAAAGCTCACAAGAGGCAATAAACTTTGCCAAAGATTTTTTAAATGAGGATATAGATTCTTCAAAAGAAGCAATTGAAAAATCCTTGGACATTCTTGCAGAGGATATTTCAAATAATATCAAGGCAAGAAATATTGTAAGACGTGATGGCATGATTAGAGCTAGATTAAAGGTTAATCAAAAAGATGACTCTAAAAATGTATACCAAACTTATTATGATTTTAATAAGAAGATAAAAGATTTAAAGTCCTATCAAATTTTAGCCATCAATCGTGGAGAAAAAGAGGGTGCTTTAACTGTTAAAGTTGAATTTTCTGATGACTATAATAAAAGACTCATATCAGACCTTTATGATAGCTCAAACTCTTATCAAAGAGAATTAATTGATAAAAGTGTAAATGATGCTTATAAACGTTTGATTTTACCATCAATAACTACAGAGTTGAGAAATTATTTAACTGATATGGCTGAAAATGAATCTATTAAAGTATTTTCTAGTAATCTAAAACCATATTTACTTCAAAAACCTATCAAAGGCAAAACAGTAATGGGCCTTGATCCTGGATTTAGGACTGGATGTAAGGTGGCAGTTGTTGATCCAAATGGCAAATATTTAGATAAAGCAGTTATTTATCCTGTTAAGCCCCATAAAAAAGAAAAAGAGTCGATGGATATTCTAACTGAACTGATTAAAAAATATAATGTTAAATTAATTGCATTAGGAAATGCAACAGCTAGTCGTGAAACGGAAATATTTGTAAATAAACTAATAAGTGATAAAAATTTAGACATAGCTTATGCTATAGTAAATGAAGCAGGTGCATCTGTTTATTCAGCATCAGCACTAGGTGAAGAAGAGTTCCCAGATCTTGATGTAACAATCAGAGGTGCAATTTCAATGGCAAGGCGTTTGCAAGATCCAATGGCAGAGCTTGTAAAAATTGAACCAAAACATATAGGGGTTGGCCAATATCAACACGATCTAAATGAGAAAAAATTAGATGATGAACTCTCAAAGGTAGTAGAAGATACAGTAAATGAAGTTGGAGTTACAATTAATAATGCTTCTTATAAATTACTCTCTTATGTATCTGGACTTACTCCCAAATTAGCAAGACGTATAGAAGAGGAATTTAAAGAAGGGAATCTTATATATAGAGAAGATCTTAAAAATATAAAAGGTCTAGGTGATAAAACCTATCAACTAGCTGCAGGATTTTTAAGATTTCCTGATTCCCCGGAGTTTTTAGATAATACTGCTGTTCATCCTGAGAGTTATAAGATTGCTAAGAAATTAAAAGACTATAGTTTAGAAAGAATAGATGTAGGTGAACTTAGCCAAAAACTGGAAGTTGGTGAGCTTACACTTAAAGACATTATAGAAGAGCTTAGAAAACCAGGACGAGATCCAAGGGAAGATAATCCAGAAATTTTAACAAAATCAGAAATCATGAGCATTGATGATTTAAAGATTGATGATGAAATGATGGGTAAAGTGAGAAATATAACTGATTTTGGTGCCTTTGTTGATATAGGAGTAGGCATAGATGGATTAGTACACATATCAAATATAAGTGATAAGTTTATCAAAAATCCAAATGAAGTCTTAACCAATTCAGATATAGTCAAAGTAAGGGTCATAGAAATTGATAAGGATAGACAAAGAATAGGCCTATCGATGAGAGATATTAATTAAAGGAGAAATATGAGATTATCAAAGTATTATATGCCAACTTTAAGGGAAAACCCAGTTGATGCTGAAACAGCAAGTCATAAGTTATTAGTTCGTGGTGCATTTATAAGAAAACAAGGCAGTGGTATTTATTCATTCTTACCACTTGGACAAAAAGTTAAAAATAAAATCATTGATATTGTAAGAGAATCTATGGATAGTCACGATGCAATTGAAATTTCTACTTCTGTTTTACAAGATCGAGAAATTTGGGAAAAGAGTGGAAGGTGGGATACATTTGGTCCTGAAATGTTTAAACTTACTGATAGAAATGATAGAGAATATTCTCTAGGACCAACTGCTGAAGAAACTTTAACAGCTCTAATAAAGGATGAATTAAATTCCTATAAGCAATTACCATTAAACTTATATCAAATAGTGGATAAATTTAGAGATGAAAAAAGGCCTAGATTTGGTATAAATAGATCACGTGATTTTTTAATGAAAGATGCTTATTCTTTTGACAAAGATATAGAATGTTTAGAAGAAAGCTATAAGCTTATGTGGGATGCTTATGTTAAAGCTTTTGATAGAATGGGACTTAACTATAAGATAGTAGAAGGCGATACAGGATCAATGGGGGGAAGAGTTTCCCATGAATTTATAGCCTTAGCTGAAACAGGTGAAGGAGTAATATTCTATACTGAAGATTCAGACTATGCAGCTACAGATGAAAAAGCAAGATTTAAATTAAATTTTTCTAAAGAAGATCAAAAAGACTTAGAGTTAGTTAAAACACCAAATGTTACTAGTATAGAAGAAGTAAGTGAATTTTTAAATATACCAGCAGATAAGTTTGCTAAGGCGGTTGATCTAAAAGTAAAAGGTGAGCCTGTATTTGTAATAATACCAGGAGATCGTGAACTTAATGATGCAAAACTTTGTTCATATCTAAAGGTAGCTGAGCATGATGTAGAAATGATGGAAGATAAAACTATAGAAGATCTTACAGGTGCTAAAGCTGGATTTACTGGTCCAAAAGGTTTAGAAGGCGCTAGAATCCTTATAGATGAGTCAATTACTAAAATGGATAATGTTGTAATTGGAGCAAATAAAACTGATCATCACTATATTAATGCTAATTATAATAGGGATTTTACGGGTGAAGTAGTTAAAGATCTATTAATGGCTAAAGAAGGCGATATGGCTTATGATGGATCTGGGATACTTAAATCTGCAAGAGGAATAGAGGTTGGGAATATTTTCCAATTAGGTACAAAATATTCTGAAGCTTTAGAAGCTTATTTCTTAGATGAAAATGGAAAGCAAACACCATTTATAATGGGAAGTTATGGTATAGGTATTTCTCGTTCTATATCTGCTATAGTAGAACAAAATTATGATGACAATGGAATTATTTGGCCAACTACAGTTGCACCATTTGAGGCTATCGTTACAATAGTAAATATAAATAAGGATGATCAATATAAACTTGGGGAAGATATTTATAATAGTTTAAAGGAAAATGGTATTGATGTTCTATTAGATGATAGAAAAGAAAGAGCTGGAGTTAAATTTAATGATCGTGACCTTATAGGCATTCCATATAGAATAACAGTTGGAAAAGATGCAAGCAATGGTATCGTAGAATATTCAACTAGAAAAGAAATGACAAACTCTAAAATTACTAAAGATGAAGCAATAAATACAATTATTTCTCATGTAAGGGAAGATTTAGATAGATTTTAGGGTATTATATTAATGGTTAGTAAATAAAAAAAGGAGTTTTTAATGTTAGTTAATGCAAAAGAAATGTTAGATAAAGCTTATGAAAATGGTTATGCAATTGGCCATTTTAATACAAATAACCTTGAGTGGACAAAGGCAATTCTAGAAGCTGCGCAAGAAAAACAAACAGCAGTAATTATTGCAGCAAGTGAAGGTGCAAATAAGTATATGGGTGGCTATAAAGTAGTAGCTGATCTAGTAAGAAATCTTCATGATTCTTTAGATATAACTGTTCCAGTAGCTATCCATCTAGATCATGGAACATATGAAGGTGCAAAAGCTTGTATAGAAGCTGGTTATACATCAGTTATGTTTGACGGTTCAAGTTTACCACTTGAAGAAAATTTAGAAAAAACAAAAGAAATCGTAGAACTTGCACACGCCAAAGGAATTTCCGTTGAAGCTGAAGTAGGCGGCATTGGAGGATCAGAAGATGGTGTTACAAGTGCTGGAGAATTAGCAGATGTTGAAGAATGTAAAAAAATAGCAGGTTTAGGTATTGACTTTTTAGCAGCTGGAATTGGAAATATCCACGGTGTATATCCAGATGACTGGCAAGGGTTAAGTTTTGATAGACTTGAAGAGATATCAGATGCAGTTAATATGCCTATAGTTCTTCATGGCGGTACTGGTATACCTGAAGATCAAATTAAAAAAGCTATATCTTCTGGGGTTTCAAAAGTAAATGTAAATACAGAATGCCAATTAGCTTTTGCTAAGGCAACTAGAGAATATGTTGAAGCTGGCAAAGATAAAGAAGGTAAAGGATTTGATCCAAGAAAATTATTAGCTCCAGGTACTGAAGCAATCAAAGATACTGTTTTTGAAAAAATAGAAATGTTTGGTTGTGAAGGATCAGCTAATTAATAATATATTAAAATCAAAGGGCCAGTTTGCTTTTGCCAATTGGCTTTTTCTTTAATTAAAGGATATTATGGAAAATTATGATGAATATAAAGTAACTGAACTTAGAGAATTAGCTAAAGAGTTAGAAATTTCAGCGGTTACAAAGTATAAGAAAGATGAGCTAATAAAGTTAATAGAAGAAGCTCAAGAAGAAAAACAAGAAAAGCAAGATAATGATCTAGGAGCTAAGTTTGATTGTGAAGGAGTATTAGAAATTCTTCCAGATGGATTTGGATTTTTAAGAAGTGACCTTTATGAACAAGGTGACGATGATATTTACGTGCCACCTAAGCAAATTAAAATGTTTAGATTAAAAACTGGTGATTACATAAAAGGTATAGCTCGCGAAAAACATGATAAAGATAAGTTTGCACCTTTGATATTTGTTTCAGACGTAAATGGTATAAAGCCTGGTGAAGCTTTTAAAAGAACATCTTTTGAAGATCTAACCCCTATTTATCCTCAAGAAAGAATCAAGTTAGAGACAACAAGTGAAAATATTTCTGGTAGAATAATCGACATAATTTCACCAATTGGACGTGGACAAAGAGGATTAATTGTATCTCAGCCTAAAGCAGGTAAAACTACATTGATTAAAAATATAGAAAGATCTATAGAAAAAAATTATGATGATATAAAAGTATTTGTTCTTCTTATAGATGAAAGACCAGAAGAAGTTACAGATTTTATAAGATTTGTCAATGAGTATAGAGATCCCAATAATGATTATATGAGAACAGAAGTTGCTTCTTCAACGTTTGATATGCCACCACAAAATCATATAGAAATAGCTGAGATGATTTTGGAAAGAGCAAAAAGATTTGTTGAAGATAAGAAAGATGTAGTTATTTTACTCGATTCTATTACCCGTCTTGCTCGTGCTTATAATATTATTACTCCTCAATCTGGTAGGACACTTTCTGGTGGTTTAGACCCTATGGCTTTAGTTGGACCAAAACAATTTTTTGGTGCAGCGCGTAATATTGAAAATGGGGGTTCACTAACTATTCTTTCTACAGCCTTAGTAGATACTGGATCACGTATGGACGATCTTATTTTTGAAGAGTTTAAGGGTACAGGTAATATGGAAGTACACTTAGACAGAAGACTATCAGATAGAAGAATATTCCCAGCAATTAATGTTGAAAAATCGTCAACTAGACGTGAAGACTTACTTTTAAGTAAAAATGAACTTGAATCTATTTATAAAATTCGTAAATCTGATCTAGATAATACAGAATCTATAATTGAATTAATTGATCTTATGAAGAGAACACCTTCAAATGAAAAATTTGTTGAGCTTGTTAATAAGACTCTTTAAAAGTCTTGATTATATCTAAAAAAGATGGTATAATTAAAAATGCTTATTGAATGAGAAAATAGAGGTGTTTAAATGAATAAAGAAATCCATCCAGAATACCACCAAGCGAAAGTAACATGTATGTCTTGTGGAAACGAATTTGAAGTAGGTTCTACACAAGAAGAAATCAAAGTGGAAGTTTGCAGTAATTGCCATCCATTCTACTCTGGTAAACAAAGAACTGCTGAACGTGGTGGTAATGTTGAGAAATTTAACAGAAGATATGGTAGAAAATAATAAGGTTAGGTAACTAACCTTATTTTTGTGTATATAATGAAAATTAAGGATATAATTGATAAAAAAAATGAAGATTTAATAATAGCCTTAAGCTATATATTAGAAAAACCAAAATCTTATATATTTTTGAATACTGAAGAAAACTTAAGTAAAGAAAATACTGAGAAGATTTCTTATATAGAAAAGAAGTTATATGAAAATTATCCGCTCCAATATGCAATAGGGAGATGGGATTTTTATAACATAAACTTACTAGTTGATGATAGAGCATTGATTCCAAGATTTGAAACTGAAATTATAGTAGATTATTTAATAAACTCAGATTTTAATAAAGAAGATATACTAGATATAGGAGCTGGATCAGGTGCAATTAGCTTATCTTTAGCTTATAACTTAAAAGATTCAAAAGTTTTAGGTGTAGATATAGAGGAAGCTGCTTTATCTTTAGCTTTAGATAATAAGAAAAAGCTTATAATAGATAATGTGGACTTTATAAAAAGTGATCTATTTGAAAATGTAGATCAAAAATTTGATATAATTATTTCAAATCCCCCTTATATAAATGAAGATGATTATGAGAGACTGGATAATAAATTATATTATGAGCCAAAATCAGCCTTATATGGAGGGTCTGATGGATTATATTTTTATAGGGCTATTATTAAAGATGCTTCCCTTCATTTAAAAGAAGAAGGACATTTGATTTTTGAAATTGGATATGATCAAAAGGAAGAAGTTAATAAACTATTGATCAAATCTGATTTTAAAAACATTATTAATTTAAAAGATTTTAATGGCTTTGATAGATTTATCATTGCAGAGAAAGGATAAGTATGTTTGAAAATTTAGAGCATATAAGAGAAAATTATAAAGATTTAGAAATGAAACTAGCTGATCCAGAAGTACTATCAGATATGAATAAGTTTACAAAAATATCTCGTGAATATAATTCTCTTAAGCCGATTGTAGAAAAATATGAAGAAATTCTTAATGCTGAGGCTACTATAAAAGAAAATCAAGAGTTGATGAATGAAACAGATGATAGTGAAATGCTTGATATGCTTAAAGAAGAAATATCTGAGTCAAAGAAAAACTTAGAATATTATAATGAAGATATGAGAGTTTTACTAATACCTAAAGATCCTAATGATACAAAGGATGTTATTGTAGAAATTAGACCCGGAGCTGGCGGTGATGAAGCTGGACTTTTTGCAGGTGATCTTTATAGAATGTATAACATGTATGCTGATAAGGTTGGATTTAAAACTGAAGAAATTGACGTTACACCCCAAGGAGTAGGTGGAATCAAAGAAGCTACCTTTGTTGTAAAAGGTGAAGGAGCTTATTCTAAATTAAAGTATGAATCAGGAGTACATAGAGTTCAACGTGTACCTGAAACAGAGTCAGGAGGAAGAATCCATACTTCTACAGCAACTGTTGCTGTACTCCCCGAAGTTGATGATGTTGATATAACTATAGATCCAAATGATGTTAGAGTTGATGTTTATAGGTCTAGTGGAAATGGTGGACAATCTGTAAATACTACTGATTCTGCTGTTAGATTAACTCATATTCCTACAGGTCTTGTTGTAACTTGCCAAGATGAAAAAAGTCAGATTAAAAATAAAGACAAAGCTATGAGAGTACTCAGAGCTCGCCTATATGAACTTGAAGAAGAAAAAAGAAATAAGGAGATAGCAGATAATAGAAAATCTCAAGTAGGAACTGGAGATAGAAGTGAGAGAATTAGAACTTATAATTTCCCTCAAGGTAGAATAACTGACCATAGAATTAATAAAACTATTTATCAATTAGAAGATTTTTTAAATGGTAATATAGATGAAATGATAAATTCACTTATAGCTGAAGATCAAACAAGAAAATTAGAACAAATAGGAGAATAACTTGTTTAATTTCTTTGCAAGTAAATTTATAAAAGATTATAAAAATACTGAAGATCCACATACAAGATTAAAATTGATATCACTATCATCTACCATAGCTATCATAATTAATATAATCTTGGTTATATTTAAGCTCAGTGTAGGTTATACGTTAAATTCTTCTGCTATAGTAAATGATGGCTTTAATAATCTATCAGATACGGTTGTTTCTCTTATGGCTTTGTTTGGATCAAAACTTAGTCAAAAACCTGCTGATAAAGAGCATCCATTTGGTCATGGACGAAGTGAAAGTATTATATCACTTTTAGTCGGTATATTAATTATGTATGTTGGAGCAAAACTTTTTATCAATGCCCTACATCATTATGCTTTAGAAGATCAAACTGAGTTTAGTTTGATTGCAATATTAGTACTATTATTAAGTATAGTAGCTAAATTTTATATTTACTTTTTAAATAGAAAACTTTATTATCAACTTGATTCTGATCTTAACTTTGGAGTTATGGTTGATGCTAGAAATGATATACTTGCAACCACTGGAATAATACTAGGGGCCTTATTAGAAAGACAATTTCAATTACGTGTCGATGCTCTCATGGGACTAATATTAGCGTGCTTTGTATTTAAGCCAGGGTTGGATCTATTTAAAGATTCTACAGAGTATTTGATTGGACAAAGAGTAGATCCTGAGATTGAAAAAAAAGTGGGTGATATCATAATGGATAACTATTTTATAGTAGGTTATCACAATCTCCATATACATGAATATGGAAAAGGTCATCTAGATGGTTCAGTTGATGTTGAAATATCTCAAAATTTATCTTTATTAGTAGCGCATCAGCTTATAACAAATATCCAAAATGAAGTAAAAGATAAGGTAGGTTTAAATCTAAGCATCCACATGGATCCTACCTATACTATTTTAATTGATGAAGAAATTGAAAAGCAAATAAAACAATTAGAAAAACAGGCGAAAAATGATTACGAAGATTTTTGATATAGATCAAAACAATATAGATGAAAATACTTTAAAAAAGGCAGCTAGCTTAATTAAAAAAGGCGAGCTAGTAGCTTTTCCTACAGAGACAGTTTATGGATTAGGAGCAGATGGTTTAAATCCAAAAGCAACAAAAAAAATATATAAGGCAAAGGGGAGGCCATCTGATAATCCTCTTATCTTACATATTTCTGATAAAACTATGCTATATAATTTATCTGATAATGTAAATGATGATGCAAAAAAGCTTATGGACTTATGCTGGCCAGGACCTTTAACTATGATCTTAAAAAAATCATCTGTAGTTCCTGATACTATATCAGCAGGACTTAAGACTGTTGCAATAAGAATGCCAAAAAATAAAATAGCTTTAAAGCTCATTGAATTATCAAATACGCCTATTGCTGCACCAAGTGCTAATATATCAGGAAGACCTTCTCCAACTATAGCTAGTGATGTTATGGCTGATATGAGGGGTAGAATCCCTATGATTTTAAACGGTGGGGAGGCAGATATTGGTATTGAATCAACCGTTATAGATTTAAGTGATAATGAACCAACAATTTTAAGACCAGGCTATTATACATATGAGTATATAAGCACAATATTAGATAATGTTAGGCTTGATGACGCTCTAATAGATGATAAAAGCATACCAAAATCTCCAGGACAAAAATATAAACATTATGCTCCTAAAGCAAAAGTTGAAGTTTACGTTGGAGATAAGGCCTATAAAAAATTATTAGAAAAGGCAAATGAATATAAAAGTCAAGGGTTAAAAGTTGGTATTTTGACTTTTGAAGAATATATTGAAAAATTCGATGAATATTATAGCTTATCCTTAGGTAGCAGAAAAGATTTAACTACAATGAGTCATGTCCTTTTTACAAATTTAAGAAAGATGGATAAAAATGCAGTTGATATCATTATTGCAGAAGGTGTAGAGGATATAAATTTGGGTAAGAGTATAATGAATAGAATGAAAAAATCAGCATCCGGTAATGTATATTACCTTTAGGAGGAATTATGACAGAAAATGTTCAAATTTTAGATCATCCAGTTATAAAACATAAAATTTCAATACTTAGAGATATAAATACTGGATCTAACGAGTTTAGATCAATTATAAAAGAAATATCTATAATTCTTGCTTATGAAGCAACCAAGGATTTAGAGCTTGAAGAATATGAAATACAAACACCAATTACTAAAACTACTGGTTATAAGATATCTGGTAAGAAATTAGGAATAGTTCCTATTTTAAGAGCAGGTTTAGGAATGGTTGATGGTGTATTAGAAGTATTGCCAGCGGCAAAAATAGGGCATATAGGTATGTATAGAGATGAACAAACCCTAATGCCAGTAGAGTATTATTCTAAATTACCTAATGACGTAGAAAAAAGAGATATCATTGTAGTTGATCCAATGCTTGCTACAGGTGGATCTGCTTGTGATGCTATAGAAAATCTTAAGAAAAAAGGATGTAAAGGTATTAAACTATTAAGTATAATTGCTGCTCCTGAAGGAATAGAAAGATTAAGAGAAGAGCATCCTGACGTAAAAATTATAGTTGCTCAATTAGACGAAGGATTAAATGAAAATAGCTACATTGTACCAGGACTTGGCGATGCTGGAGATAGACTTTTTGGTACAAAATAAAGGATTGTTAAAATGGATAAAAAAGAATTATTAGTTATAAATGGGTCGGGTCCACTTTGTGGTGAAGTTAGCATATCTGGTGCTAAGAACTCGGCTTTACCTATACTTGCAGCCTGTATACTGGGCACAGAAGAAATAATTTTAGATGGAGTTCCAGCATTAAAAGATGTTGAAATAATGATTGAAGTACTAAGACATCTTGGAGCTAAAGTTGACTATCTTGACAAAGATACTGTTAGAATAGATTCATCTAATATTAATACTTGTGAAACTCCATATGATTTAATGGATAAGATGCGTGCTTCATTTGTTGTAATGGGACCACTATTATCAAGATTTAAAAAAGCTTATACAAAAGCTCCAGGTGGCTGCAATATTGGTGCAAGACCTATAGATTTTCATCTTAAAGGATTTGAAGCCTTAGGTGCGAGAAGTCAAGTTAATGATGAACAAATAGCGATAGAGACTAATGGCGAATTAATAGGAAATGAAGTATATCTTGATTTTCCATCTGTAGGTGCTACTCAAAATATAATGATGGCAGCGGTATTAGCAGATGGTGAAACTACAATTGAAAATGCTGCTAAGGAGCCAGAAATTGTAGATCTTGCTTCATTTTTATCAAAAATGGGTGCTAAGATTAAAGGTGCTGGAACATCAACTATAGTCATTGAGGGTGTTGAGAAACTTACTGGTACACGCCATACTATTATTCCTGATAGAATAGAAGCAGCAAGCTATATGATTGCAGCAGCTATGACTAAGGGAAATGTAACTATTAATAATGTTATAGGAAGTCATATTAGACCTGTAATAGCAAAGCTTATTGAAATGGGTGCTAATGTAGAAGAGCTAGAAGATGAAGACATTATAAAAGTTAGTGTAGATAGTAAACTTAAACCAACTAATATTCAAACTCTTCCATATCCAGGTTTTCCAACAGATGCTCAAGCTCAATTTATGGCATTAATGACAATTTGTGATGGAGAAAGCAAGATTCAAGAAACAGTTTTTGAAAATAGGTTCATGCATGTAGAACAACTTAATAAGATGGGGGCTGCGATAGCTACTAGTGGCAATCGTGCGACCATAGTTGGTGTAGACAAACTTCATGGAGCAGATGTAAAAGCAACTGATCTTAGAGCAGGAGCTGCTCTAGTCATTGCTGCTTTAGTTGCAGAAGGTGAAACTAGGATTTCAGATATATATCATATAGATCGTGGATATAGTGATCTAGTAGAGAAGTTTACAAAACTTGGAGCAAATATCAAGAGAGTAGAAATATAAAAAAATGAAGATAGAAGGTATAGTAACAAACATAGTATATAGGAATGAAGATAATGGTTACAACATTATTGTAGTAAATACTTCTGATTCCGATATAACATGTGTTGGGACTATGCCTTTTTTTAATGAGGGGGATAATGTAGAAATTGATGGTACGTTAGTTTATCATGATAAGTATGGTGAACAAATTAATGTAAAATTTATAAAGCTTATTAATCCAAAAGGTAAGGATGCTATAATAAACTATTTATCAAATTCTAATATTAAAGGTATAGGTAAAAAAACTGCTAAGCAAATTTACGAAAAATTTGGTGAAAATTCAATAGATATTGTCTATAATGATGCTGATAAACTTAAAGTTATACCTGGTATTGGAGAGAAAAAAATATTAGATATTAAAGAAACAACAAAAGATTCTAAAGATTCTAGAAACACTTTGCTTTACTTACAATCTTTAAATATATCTTATAATCTCTCTATGAAAATTTATAAATTATATGGCGAGAGAACTGTCGATACTATAAAGTCTAATCCTTATAAATTAGTGGATGATATTGCTGGTGTAGGTTTTGCTATGGCAGATAATATTGCACGTAATATGCAAATAGAATCTAATTCTAAATTTAGAATTTCTGCAGGAATTAGTCATATACTAAATTATGAAGCAGAATTTAATGGACATACATCTTTAAAGCTTCATTATTTAATAAGTAAGGTTGGCTATTTAATTAAAGTTTCTGATAAGGAAATATGTAATACTATTAAAGAAGATGCGCTTGATGGAAAACTAGTTATAGTAGTTATAGATGATCAAGAGTATGTTTATAAAAGTTCTTTATATAATGCTGAAAAATATATAGCTATGGAATTATCGAAAAAGAAAGATAGTGAGTATATATTTGATGTCAATATAGAGGAGGATTTGTCTGTATTTTCTAAGGAACAGCAGTTAGCAATAAATGAGGCATTTAAAAATATGCTTTTAGTAATTACAGGCGGACCAGGTACAGGTAAGACGACTATAATTAATGCTATAAAGAAGATTTTAAATAAGAATGGTATGACCTATGCTATGCTAGCACCAACAGGGCGCGCTGCAAAGAGAATACAAGAATCAACAAATGATGAGGCATATACTATTCATAGGCTGTTAGGGATAAGACCAGATGAACCTTTTGCAGAATATAATGAAGAAAATCCTATAGAAAAAGATTATGTGATTGTAGATGAGATGAGCATGGTAGATATATATCTTATGAAATCTTTAATAAGCGCAATTGCTCCAACTACAGTTCTTATTTTGGTAGGAGATAGCAATCAGTTGCCATCTGTAGGACCTGGAAATGTATTAAAAGATATAATAGAAACTGACATAAATACAATAAAGCTTAAAAAGATTTTTAGACAAGGGTTAGAATCTAACATTATAGTTAATGCTCACAAAATTAACAATGGTGAATATCCAATATTAAATGAAGCAGATAGAGATTTCTTTTTTATAGAAGCAAATAAGGATAATTTTGAGAAAATACTTACTAATTTAGTAGATGAAAGACTTCCTAAATATTATGGATTAGATAAAATCAAAGATATACAAATTTTATGTCCAAGTAAAAAAAACCGATGGGGCTCTGCTAATATAAATACAAATATTCAGAAAATAGTAAATCCTAGAAATAAATTTATTAAAATAAATGATAAAGATTTTAGATTAAATGATAAAGTTATGCAAATTAGAAATAATTATGATCTAATAGTTGAAAATTCTTTATCTGATGCTGAAGGTGTATACAATGGGGATATAGGATTTATAACTGATATAGATAATGAAAAAGAAAATCTTGAAGTAGAGTTTTATGATGGATCTATTGTAAAATATAAAAAAGAGGATATGAAAGACTTGGATTTATCCTATGCCATTACAATTCATAAGTCCCAAGGTTCAGAGTTTGACGCGATTATAATACCTATGATGCAGGTAGCACCTATGCTCTTGACTAGAAATTTATTTTATACCGGCGTAACCCGTGCAAAAAAATTAGTAGTTCTAGTTGGAGAAAAGAGAATCATAAAACAAATGGTAGATAATAATAATTCAAATAAGAGATTCACTAATTTATCTTATTGGATAAATGAAATGGAGAATGTAATAAGTGATTAATTTATTATTTCTTGATAAAAATAAATGTTATATGTGCAAAGAAGAAGAAATTGCTGCTCATTACTTATGTAAGAATTGTCTTAAAAAATTAGATTATGTGGCTAATAAATTTAAGATTGAATCTTATGATGCACATGCTGTATATTTTTATAATGACTATATGAAAAAAATGATAGGTGACTATAAATTTAATAGGAATACTTCCTTATCCAAAGTTTTCGCTAGTATTTTATATGATTACGGGACTATAAATAATTTATTCTCATGTGACTATATCTTACCCTCTCCTAGTAGTCAAAAAACTATAAATTATAGGGGATTCGATCATATAAAAATGATTACAGATTTATTTATTGATAAAACTAATTGTGCTTACCTTAAAGAATTTTATAAAATAAAAGATACTAAAGCTCAGCATAAAATAGGTAGAGATCAAAGAGCCAAAAATCTTAAGGGTGCATTTATTTGTAAAAAGGATCTGACTGAAAAAAGAATTTTATTGGTAGATGATTTAATTACTACTGGATTTACTGCCTTGGAGATAATTAATTGTCTAGAAAAATCCAATGTAAAAGAGGTGGTAGTCTTATCTATCACCTCTGAACATAGAATTTCTTAGTTTTTATTCTCTGGCTCTACTGTTTCTGTGCTTGTAGTATTTGGTGTTGTATCTGTAGTTTCATTTTTATCATTGTTAAAGGCAAATTTCCATAAAACCCAAAGAAGAAGAACTATTAAAACCCAGAACCACCAATTAGAATAGAATGGCTTCTTTTCTTCTACCTTTTTAGCACTTGTTTCGCGAGCATCTCTTTCATTATCTTTATTATTAGTTTTTGTTCCTTCTGTATTGACTCTCTTATAATCTGAAGTATCTACTTCTTCTTTTGCTTTACCTTTAGCATCATTAACGCCATTCTTTACCTCAGATTTTACATTGTTAAAGTCATCTTTTATATGTTCGTTTGTTTCCTTAACTTCTTCTTTTACATTTTCAGAAGTATTTTCAAAAGATTCCTTTATTTTCTCTTCATTTTTATTTGTATCATTACCAGCTTCGAATGTTCTTTTTTCGTCAGTCATTATATTCCTCCATTGTTTCTTATATATTAAAAATACCCAATAACAAATATTTAACTCATAATTGTTATTAGGTATGTTAATTATATATAAAAAATTTTTAGGCTATAGACTCTTTTTCTTCTGATTTTTCCATGTACTCATATATTTTAATAGCTATGGCCATCTCTATTCTTTTTCTAAATAGCTTACATGAGTATTCATGGGTCTTATTTATATCTCCATTGGCGTTATAGTTATTAGCAGCACAGCCGCCTGAACAATACATATTTGCCCAGCAAGATTTACATTCTTCTTTAGAATAGCAGTTACATTTTTTGAAAGTATCTATAATATCATTTCTTATTATTCCATTTTCTAAGTCACCAAGTATAAAATCATCATTACCTACAAATTGATGACAAGGATATAGATCTCCTGTTGGAGTGATAGCCATATATTCTGTTCCTGATCCACATCCTGATATTCTCTTATGAACACACGGTCCATTTTCTAAATCAATCATGTAGTGATAAAATATAAATTCATCATTATTATCTATAGCTTCTATCATCATATCAGCAAGTTTTTCATATTCTTTATAAAGAGTTTCTAGATCATTATCTTTTAAAGCGTATTCTGATTCAGAATTGCCTACAACAGGTTCTAGAGAGGTTCTCTTAAATCCTAGGTCTAAGTATGTTTTTACATCATTAGTAAAGTCTAGATTATTGGCAGTATATGTACCACGAATATAGTATTCCTTATCCCCACGTTTATTTACAAAGTTTTGGAAATTTGGTACTACAGTATCGAATGAACCATTTCCTCCTATTGTTTTTCTAAATTCATCGTGAGTTTCACGTCTACCATCTAGTGATAGTACGACATTTTTCATATTCTTATTTAAATAATCTATTTTATCATCATCTAAAAGCATACCATTTGTTGTAAGAGTAAAGTTGAAATGCTTATTATATTTTTCTTCTAGGCTTCTTGCGTATTCTACAGTTTCTTTTACTACATTCCAATTCATAAGAGGTTCACCGCCAAAAAAATCAACATCAAGATTATAATGGTTACCAGAATTAGAAATTAAAAAATCTATAGCTTTTTTTGCAATTTCAGTTGTCATTATTGCATCTGGACCGTGGTATTTACCTCCTTTTGCAAAACAGTACTCACAAGATAAATTGCAGGTATGGGCTACATTTAAGCAAATGGCTTTTACATTTGTAGGCCTATTAACAACATCTAATGATAAATCAGCAAAATTATCATTAGTAAATAACATACTTCCTTCTTCTAGTTCTTTAACTTCACTATATGCTTCATCAAATTGAACATCTGTAAGATTATATGTAGTAAGTTTATTTTTTATGTATTCTTTAGAATGATCTTCGTATAAAGATATCATTTCATAAGTGATATCATCCACAGCATGGACTGATCCACTGTAAGTATCTAAAACTATATTAAAACCTTTGGCCTTATATTGGTGTATCATATTTTCTCCTTAAAATTTATAGTGAAATACTAGGAATTATAAAAGAAAAAAATAAGGGCTAGACCCTTATTTATTCTTTTTGCTAACGCATGCTTGGTTAGCTACTCCACAACTTGTTTTACAAGCTGATTGACAAGATGTTTGGCATTCACCACATCCGCCATCTTTTTTACTTTTGTGGAGATTTCTTGTACTAAGTGTTACAATTCTTTTCATATATACTCTCCTAATATATAAATATGTATGTATTTAATATACATTCTAATCTTAACAGTTATAGCTTTATTTGTCAATCTATCACACTTATATATTTATCAATATTTAAAGAAATATTACTACTTTTAAGTAGACTAATATTATCTAGTATTCTATTATCTATAAGTTCACCTGGAGTTAGTAAAGGTATACCAGGTGGATATGCATAAACAAAACATGATGATATCTCATCCAAACTATTAGATAGGCTAATAGTTTTATTATCCATGAGCATGGCTTCAGATATTTTAAGAACTTGCTTAGGTATCGTATATGAAAACTTTATTTCATTTTTTGTTTTATAGATACTCTTGTCAATGTTAATTAGAGCTTCTTTTAACCTATCAAAACCCCTTTTACTATCAAATATTGTTGAAATTAGTAGACAGTAATTTGGATAGGCCATCTCTATTTCAATTTTTTCTTTTCTAAGAAGATCTTGTAAGATTATTCCGTTAATATTTGTATTTTTTGTTTTGAATGCAATACTAGTATTAAATTCTCTTTTAGGATTAATAGCCAAAGCTCGTGGTTTATATCCTAAAGAAGAAATAATTGCTAGTCAAAACACAAGGG
>ERZ782914.226-NODE-226-length-20003-cov-7.154351_pt1 | contig 20003 bp, 14 predicted proteins | sample MGYA00375948_ERZ782914 | MGnify/ENA primary metagenome ERZ782914 (study PRJEB29894, sample SAMN03576417) | human skin metagenome | biome: human skin; feature: left retroauricular crease; material: organic_material | host: Homo sapiens | place: Italy: Trento...
ACCACAAATGGAAGTTCTCTTAACCTGTAAAAAAGTAGACCCTAAGCATGATATTTTTTTTTTTCGATGGAGGAAAATTTTCCCTCGCGTGTAAAAACGTAGCGCACAAGCCTCACACCTTTTTCTTTCACGAATGCCGCGCGACTTTCGACCCAAGGGTCAAAGCTCGTCATCGCGGAAACGCAACGATAGCCATGAAAATCCGAAATTGAATGTTGCGGATGATGACCCAAACGTACCAGATGATGTGCTTCGCGAACAAGTGGCAGCCATGGGTGGTACCGACGAAGATCTGGACTTGATCCAGGGCAAGGCTCGGGGTCCCGCTACCAAGCTAACCGATGCAGAGCTGTCCTCTGAACTCATGGCCTTCATGGCCAAGGAGAATATGCCCACCCAGCCGAAGCCAGCCAAGGTAGCCGATGTGCCCGCCAAGCCTGAACCTTCGAAGCGTAGCACCAAAAACAAAGAGCCACAAGAGGCCCCCAAACCGCCTCGAAAAGAAAACAAGCAACAGCATCCTACTAAACCAATGCGCGAAGAGATACCCAAGCCGTCAACTTCCAACAAGCATGTTGTGTTCGACGGCGACGATGCTACGCCCAAAGCAGCGAAGCCCGCTTCATTACGCTTGCTCATCGAGCCAGTATCTGAGTGGCTACACATCTCACGTCCTGAGATCCATGGTGGCAAGGTGCCAGCTGAGGTATCAAATGACCTTATCACGACTTTGCATGACCTCGGAAAGCAGGTGATGCATTCTGAAAATGACATTTATGACCGTCTAGCCTCTGGCGAAGGCGGCCGAAACGTGATTCTTGGCTCGATGAACTTTTCTGATCTGCAGTTTGCACGCACACTTCTCATGTCAAGCAAAGCAAGCACGCTCTCTGACCGGATTTCAGCTGTCACGCTCCTTTTGCAGAGTAGTCCTGTGCACAATCTCAAGGCACTTGAGCTACTTATGAGCATGTCTGGCAAGCCCAGCCGTGAAGAGTCGAGTCGTGCTACTCGAGCGCTGGCTGACTGGTTCGCAAGTGGTGGTGGGCTGGGCACGGACAAGCTGCACTACTTCCGTGATCAGCCTGAACTTCCGCAGGCTGCGGCTGCGTACAAGAGCGGTGTGTCGGACCAACTTAAGACGTGCCTCTGCCTATGGGCCTTTGAGGACTACTTGAAGCGCACATACTTTGCCTTTGTGCAGCTTCTGGAGCGCCAGACCCATGACACGCTCGTGTTCATGCGTCGCCAGGCTGTTACGCAGGTTTATGTGCTACTGCGAGACAAATCCGAGCAGGAACACAACCTGCTGCGTCTACTTACCAACAAACTAGGCGACCCAGATCGCAGTGTGGCATCCAAGGCGAGCACACATCTTATGGAGCTGCTTCAAGTGCACCCCGCCATGAAACCCATCGTGCTGCGAGAAGTGAGCGAAGTTGTCTTGCGGTCACAGCAGCCGTCTGCGGGGCAGCATGTTAAAGGGAACCAGCACGCTACGTACTATGGTGTGCTCACTTTAAATCAGACGCTGTTCGTCGAGAGTGATGCTCCTTTGGCAAATGACATTTTCACTGTGTATTTCCAGCTGTTTGACGTGTGTTTGCAGGAAGAAGAACAGCCTGATACTGAAACAGAGCCAGCTAAAGACAAGAAGCGTTGGCGCGATAGGCATAAGGCGACACCGGCCTCGCAGAATAAGGCTGCCTCAGACGTGTACAACCGCTTGCTAGCCGGCATTTTGACAGGCATTCGTCGTGTTTTCCCTTTCACGACACTCTCGACCGACGCGCTGGACCGGCACTTGGATACGCTTTTCCGCATCACTCACACGCATTCGTTCAACATTGCCATCCAGGCACTTCAACTCATTTTTCAAGTGGCGATTGGCACCTCGTCGAATGGCGAAGCGGCTCGTGGATTCTCGCCTCATGTGGCCGACCGCTACTACCGCATTTTGTATGATTCCCTTCTCGATTCGCGACTTGCCACCACTAGCAAGCAAGCCATGTACTTGAATCTTGTATACAAGTCGATCAAGGCTGACGCAGACCCTGAGCGCGTCAAGGCCTTGGTGAAGCGACTCTGTCAGATTCTGAATGTGCAAGAGCCACCGTTTATCGTGGGCGCATTAGTCTTATTGGGTGAGCTGATGAAGGCCAAACCAGGTCTGCGTGCGATGCTCACAGAGGCTGAGGAGGAAGGCGTAGAGCACTTTGAAGATGTGGACGACGAAGCTCCATCTAAGCCTTCGCCTACGCCTATCGTCTCGAGCTACGATGGGCGGAAACGTGATCCTCGGTTTGCGCATGCAGGCGACACGGCTTTGTGGGATCTCTTGACACTGAAAGACCACTACCATCCTTCGGTTCGCTTGAATGCCATGCAGCTTTTGCAAGGTGAGAGGGTGACATCTGATGCAGACCTTACTCTGAATACCTTGATGCACTTCCTCGACCGCTTTGTCTTCAAGAACCCCAAGAAGCGCTCGGGTGTCAAGGGCTCGAGTATCATGCAGCCATCCCTGGGCGATGCTCAGGGCGATGTGCTGGTTCGACGTACAGATGCACCACTGTCCTATGTGAACACAGCCGCGTTCTGGTCGCAAAAGCCTGAAAACATCCCTGCTGATCAGCAGTTTTTCCACCAGTACTTCCAGACCAAGCTGAAGCGGTCTCATGTGCCGGAGAAACCGCAAGAGCAGCCGGCTGAAGAGGAGGCCAGTGAGCCGGCTACTGATGACGAGGAGGAGGACGAAATTTGGAAGGCTATGAAATCGTCCATGCCATCGCATGAAGAGGGTGACGATATTGATCAGGATGACGAAGAGGACGACGACGAGTTGCTGGCTCAGCTCAAGGCCGATGCTGAATTGGATGGCAGTGAGCCAGACGAGGTCGACGACGACGGTCACGAATCTGCGTCAGTTTCCGACGATGAAGACGATAACGAGGACGACGGCATGTTTCTTGAGGACGAGGAAGATTTGGTTCCCTTTACGAACTTTGAAGACGAAGAGGAGGATGCGCCCGCTGCTGGTACGAAGCGTTCCGCGGATGAGGCAGACGATGACGCGACTCGCAGCTCGCGGAGCAAGCGTCGTGCGATGCCTGCCTTTGCGAGTGCGGAGGACTATGCTCACATGCTGGACTCGGATGACGAGGGCAATTAAATAGCCGCCGCTTTATAAACATTTTTTTCTCTCTCGATAGCCAACTCGTGCCGCATCTTCCCCGACGCTCATGTCTCACACGCGCGCATCGCGGCTGATTGCAGAGGGCGATGTGGTGATTGTGTTTGTGGTACGTTGCGCTCGCTCACCTTAGTCGCGCGACCGTACGCCTACTGTCCTCGTCGTGCAGCGTGGTGAACAATTGATCAATATGTTTGGCGTCTTTCCCCATGATGACATGATTGGACGCGCGTATGGCAGCAAGGTACGTGGCCTTTGCTCACCGGCAGATGCACTCGAACAACAAGAAGGGCTTTATTTATCTGCTGCGTCCCTCGCCGGAGCTATGGACGATTTCACTGCCGCACCGAACGCAAATCCTGTACGCGCCAGACATGTCTTTTATCACGATGAAGCTGGGCTTGTCGCCCGGTGCCTGTGTCTTTGAGGCAGGCACGGGCAGTGGCAGCTTTACGCACTTTCTCGCACGCACCGTTGCGCGCGGACCGTCTCCTGATTATGCGCGTGGACAGGTAGCCGAGGTATGGCGCGGCGAAGGCTTAGCTCGCACGCCCGGTGCATCGGACGTGCAGGCATCCGAGTACGGTGGACGTGTATATTCGTTCGAGTTTCATGCCGAGCGCGTGGACAAGGCTCGTAAGGAGTTTGCTGCGCATGGCCTGGATTCGATTGTCGTGCTGGATCACCGCAACGTGTGCAAGGACGGATTTGGCACGACCAACAGGGCGGATGCTGTGTTTCTCGACTTACCTGCACCATGGGAAGCTGTGCCGTTTGCCAAAGAGGTGCTGCGCCAAGATATTTCCACTCGTATCTGCTGCTTCTCGCCCTGCATCGAGCAGGTGCTGCGTACGGTAACGTCGCTGTCAGAGCATAGATTTACCGATGTCACTATGTATGAGAGTCTGGTTCGGACGCATGAGTCGCTCACGAATGTGGCCCCCCTTGACTCAATCTCGCAGGTTGTTGAGCGGATCCGGCAGTCGGAGGCCAAGCGCGAGAGCCGGCGCCAGATGCAAATTGCCCACTCGCGTGCGGATCGCGAGCGCCGTCTGGCTGAGCAGCAAGACATGCAGACGTCGGAGCCGCATGCGCAGGCGTCGTGTAGTGACGGATCCTTGAAGCGGAAAGCTGACACGACAGAAGAGCCAGCAGAAGCAGCGCCTGGCACGCTCGCTGCGAACGAGCAGGACACCGCTGCCGAGATGCTGTACAGCGCTGGATTCCGGCAGAAAGTCGAGCGCCGTCCGATGACGCTGGCAAATGTATATTCGCGACCGTATGCGCAAATGCGGGGCCACACGAGCTACTTGACATTTGCTACGCTCTTACCTCGGTCTACGTAGCATTATACCCGCTCAAGTCACCGAGAAACTCCTGCTGCAGGATGGATATGCTTTTCTGCGTGCCGAAAAAGCCCATGCACACGACAAAGTGCTCCGCACTACTGGCGCGACTGCTGGGCGGCTTGGCGAGTTCCACGTATCGAAAGAGCCGACGCAGCTGGGCCAGGAGCATGTCCGTTGATGGCGTGTGTGGCTCGGCGAACACCTTGGCAACAAACGTGCCATCCTTGCGGAGCAGGCGGACGACCATCGACACGGCCGACGCCATGAGCTGTGCATGCAGAAACTCGTCCACCAGCTGCAGGCCTGTGACGTCGGGTGCGCCGTCGCACACGATGAGGTCGGCGGGTTGGGTATAGGCAGTGCTTTGTGCACGCTGGAACGCCTGCTGCACGGCGACGGACGTCTCTTCTGTGGTGATATCGCCCACCACCTGCGTGACGCCCTCCAGGGGGGCCATCGACTGCAGGTCCACGGCGACGATGCAGGCCCCGCTGCCCTTGAGCTGTCGGCTGAGCACTTGACTCCATGAGCCCGGCGCAGCACACAGATCTATCACATAGCCTGGTGGATGAGCATCACGAGCCAGCGCCGCGTACACACTCCGACCTAGCTTCTCGCCCAGCTCTGCACATAGGCGCGAGGCCGCGTCGGAAGGCAAAGGCGCACCGCGCTCCTGGTTCACGATATGCGCACCCAAAGAGTGGCCAGGCCGACCAAACAGCGCATACTGCTCATCCAAATGCAGCAGCTTGAACGCTGAGCGCGCACGATACCCCTCCTGCTTGCCCTGCCGATAAAAGTGGTCACGCTGATCTTTCGTCGACTTGCCCATGAAGGAAGCGTGTGGAGTGGCTGGCCTATGGACCACCATCTAGAGGCCATAGCGCGGAAACGCGCCGAGCGAGCGCGACGGAAGCACGAGGTGAGTGCCAAGCCGCTGGAGGAGGATCCCATCAACACGAAAGATGCAATTGTGCGTCGTTCATGGATGCCTGTCAACTCGCATACAAGCGCAGGTGCACGACGCGTGCGTATCGTGAGCTGGAATATGCTGGCGCAGTGCCTCGTGCGTCGCGAGCTCTTCCCTGGAAGTGACTGTCTGAAACTGCGCACGCGTCTGCCTGGCATCGTTGCCGAGCTAACAGAGTCAGAGTACGACATTGGCTGCTTTCAGGAAGTCGACTCCCTGGAAGACATCGGCCCCTCCTTGACACGGGCAGGGTACGGCTATGTGTATGAGCGTGGCTACAAAGAGAAGAAGCATGGTCTTATGATTGCTTGGCGACAAAGTCCAGGCGCACGTACCTCGTTCGGTGCTCCTGTGTTCCGAAAGATGGTGCGACTCGATGAAGCCATGCTCACCCAGGCCACATCATCGCTCACACGCATCACGCGCAACATCATGCTGGTCCTTGCCTTGCCGTTTGCGTCTGGTGATGGCGGTGTGCTGGTGGCTACAGCGCATCTGTTCTGGCACCCACGATACGCGTTTGAGCGCGCGCGTCAGGCGGCTGTCATCATGCAAGAGCTGAATGCACTGCGTCGTGGGCAGGAGGCCTGGGCTTCCTGGCCGGTCGTGTTTGCCGGAGACCTGAATGACCAGCCTCACTCGTCCACGTACTCTCTGCTCACAGGCCAGGCCGAGCGCTATCGCGACCGTATCTGGACGGACTTAATGCCGTCTCGTGTCGTGCATACGTCCGTGGACGAGCTCCGTGGACTGCGAACCGTGCACTATGCCTCGACCGTCACAGAATCGGGTGACGAAGACCGTGTGCTCGGGCGGCACCGCCCTCCCGAGGACAAGGAGCTGTGCACGCCCGATGACCTGATCCAGCTCGCTCAGCTGTCGTCGACGCGCCCGCACTTTCAGAGTGCGTATGGATCAGCGTATGACCAGCTGGCGCCCCATGCTGAATTCTTCTGTGACCGCGGCACAGCGCCCGAACGGTATGACCAGACCGAATTGCCGATGCCGACGGATCCTCGTCAGCTCCAGAGTCACGAGCCGAAGTGGACGCTCCACTCGACCTTGTTCCGCCTGAGCCTGGATTATATCCTTGTAGCGCCCCGCCTGGACGAGGCGGATGTTCCTGTCATTACAGCACTCCTCCCTCTCCATCCCGAGCATGTGTTACAGCCGGGCATCCCCCGCCAAAAGGTATGCAGCTCGGATCACGTCATGCTGGGGGCCGAAGTAGCCTTGTAAGTAGTGGAGGCCTCGCACCGTACCTGATTTCCCCACCATGAGGGGTAGAGCGCCGCTCCCGCTCATCGCGTGGGGTCTTGTGTGGCCGTCGCATACCGTCCAGCTTCTTCGGTGTTTCTGGTGCCTACTGGTGTTTTGGGTTGAGCGCGGTGTGTTTTACAGGGCCACAAGTGCGTGCGACCTACCCGAGCACGGCGCGTCGTTCCGGGTCCTGATCATGAGTGACCCGCAAGTCGTCGGATTGCACACCTACAAGTCATTCTCACATGCTATGACAGCTCTCGTGAGTCACGTATCAGACCAATACATACGCAAGAGTTGGCTTGCCGTTACGCGACAGGGCCTCGGTGCATCCTTGTGGCGTGGCCCGCGGCCTGCGGACCTGGTCGTATTTTTGGGCGACATGACGGATCGTGGGCGCTGGTTCCTCAGGTTCGATCGATGGCTGGCACTGCAAACTCGCTGGAAGGCCTTGTTCCAAGGCATGCAGCTGCTGCGGCATGCCTCCTCTCTTCCGCTACGCCCACGAACAGCTCATGACACATGGCCCGCCCTCGTGATTCCGGGCAATCACGATACCGGCCTGCCACTCTTTGAGACAGGTGAACCTGGTCCAGGCACGGCTCTTGCCAAATCCTGGTTCGAGCAAGAACACGCTCCCTTCGTCAATGAGCAGTACGTGTTGAGCGAGAGTGGTCAGACGTCGTGGAATGCGCGTATTCCGATTGCTGTGGCGGGGCATGCCACGACGCACGAGCTCATTTTGTTGGATGCATTGGATCTCGTAAGCATGGAGCCGGTCGGACATGAGGTGCCGTGGGAGCTGGCCAAGAGCAACGCGGCACGCACGACGCGCCTCGTGGATATGCTCCGGCAAAATCAGACTGTGCCACGCGTTCTCTTTTCACACGTGCCCTTGGAACGCAAGGAAGCAGAGCACACTTGTGATATTCCCTGGCGCTCTGCCATACACGGTGTGCACCGCGAGTCGGCCCGCGCTTCTGCACGAGGTGGCGACATCTTGCAGGGCGGTGATGCGGCTCGGACGTACCAAAATCTCGTGCGCAAGAATGTGTCGCACTACGTCTTGGATTCGATCCAGCCCGCTTTGATTTTTTCCGGCGACGACCATGATCATTGCGAGGCTATTCACAAGGGCATCCGCACGGCGCCTCGTGGCCATGTAGCTGGCTTTGATTCGGCGGATGCACCCGAGCTCACTGTCAAGTCGATATCCATGCTCGAAGGCGTGCGTCATCCCGGGTATGCATGGCTCCAGCTACATGCCGAGGCGCCCATGGATTACACTCCCTGCCTATTGCCCGACCAGGTGGGACTCTGGCTATTTGTCTACCTGCCCTGTTTTATCGCCTCAGTCATGTATCTGACATGGCGGCGTCTCTCTCTTCGCTCGAGCGCCTATCTCCCCATCCATAATGACACGACCCACGCAACAAGCAAGACGGCGACGGTCAGGCGCATTCTTCGTGACATTGGCCACACGGCCCTTGTCCCTCTGCTGCTATGGCTCTGTCTGCAACGCTGATTACTGCGCCTCCAAGGCAGCGTTGGGATATAGTCCCAGCGCTTGGAGCGTCTGACTGCATTCCTCCGTTGTGTACGTCTTTCGTGGGAAAGTCGTTGAAAATGCAAGAGAGGAAGCGCCTCCTCCCTTTCCGTCAGAGAGCACAGCCTTTTCCACGTCGTTCAGCGTGGCGTCCACACTCAGCGTGCCCATCCACATACCCCCCGGTGCGCGCACGCGCAGCCGTGTCTCGGTTCCGTGGGTACTGACTTTAGGAAGTTGTGCAGCCAGCGGCACGGCTGGTGCGGCTGGCTTCTGGATGCCTTGACGTAGCTCTTTTTCGCGCGCAGCCTTTTCGGCACGGCGCTGCTTGTCTTCCTCAATTTGGCGCCGAACACGCTCTTTCGCTGCCATCTAAATGTGAGTATAGTTGCACGTACATCTTCTAAACGCTCACGGCGCTTCTTTTCAGCCTCCTTTATACGTTCTGACATCAATCACGACGGCACGTACCTTTGCGCTCAAGCTCTTCGCGAGCCTGAACTGCTTCTTGTCCAGCCTTGCGCCGGATCATTTCATTCGCGCGTTGGTCTTTTGCATACTCTGCCTCTTGCGCAGATCGACGCAAAGCTGCTTTTTCACGCAGTTCGGCCAGACGCTTTTCACGCTCTTCCGGCGAGAGTGGCTTGATGGCCTCCGCACTCTCGCTAAAGTCCTCGTGACCTGATTTATCCGCATGATATTTGGCCAGGTCCATATCACGGAATTGCTTGTTACACACATTGCACTTAATAGACTTGTCTTAGCACTTTTATACGCACCTGAGGCACCGCGGTCTTGGACGATTCAGCATCGTCGCCCACGGGCGACGTGGCGGCGTCTGGAGGTACAGGCTCGTCCTGATGCATTTCGATGTGATCCAACGCCGCTTCCAGTGTCCCATTTGTGGATCTTAGCGCCCACTCAATACGTTCAGGCGCGAACCCCATCTCCATCACTGCCGTCAGTAGATCGTCACCTACATGATTCCCTGGCACTCATCGTCGTGTGTCGTACAGACCAAGTGGAGGCGCACGACCAACGCACCCCCCCACCTTGATGGAGGCTACACGTGATACCTACGAGAGCGGACCTTCATATGTGAGTGCCACGCGTCGCTTTTTCTTGGGCTCGGACGAGGTAGAGGGGGCCTCTTTCTCCTCCTTCATAGGTTCCGCCAGGCTGTTCGCCGGGCGCGCCGTCTGGGGTGCGGGTGCGGGTATAGGAGCCGAAGGTTCAGGGGCTCGACTCGGGATAGGGTGGAGAGAAGGCTGCTTGCCATAAAGATACGGCCGCCCCAGCTCGTGGTAATCAAACACAGCCAGTGAGCAGTAGCCATCCGACGACGACATCATAAGTGACTGTCCGTCTGGGGACCACGTTAGGTCAGTAAAGGATGCATAATGTAAGTTACTGAAGCAGCACAGTGGACCAGCTTGCTGGGTGTCGTAAATCCACACGCTTTCTTGTGTGGCGACGGCATACACCATACGATACGGAAGGCCAATCACACTCACTGGCACAGAAGCCGAAGTAGACATGGATTTATCGTGATCCTCGCCTGCGACGTGCAAAGGATCGCCTCTCTCTGTATTCAGGGATGTCGGGCGGAGCCCGTATAAAATCGGTGAAAAGCGCACGACAACGACGGTAGATTTATGCCCCGGCAAGGCAGCAATAGGTGTATTAGCCCGAGAAAAATTGGCACGTCCATAGATGTAGGTGGCGCTGGTCGATGCGGTCGTCGCTTTCTCATGTTCATCAGAACTGGATGGAAAGAGACCCGCAGGCGTCGCCAAGAGGGCACCGTCTGGCGAAAAGTCTAATCGGCGAAAGAAGCTCGTGCATCGATCATCACCATACAGCTTTTGGACTTGATCAGGCTGAGCAGACGAGGCAACCGGAGTGGGCTTGGGCGCTTTGATGGGAGGGATGGTCGTAGAGGAGTCTTGGGGGGGTGCGTTGGATGCGGGGGCTGCGTGTGAAGAAGGTAAGGCCTCTGAGACAGCTCGACATCGCATCTCGGAGCGCGTATGACGACTTACGAGTTGCGTACTCACAGACGTCTTACCTTGATGCAGTTCGTACACGTGCATGTGTCTGTCACTACTTTGAGTTGCGAGATACATTTGCAAAGGATCCCATGCAATGCCCTGGACATAGTGCTGATGATCAGAGATGCTTCGTACAATCGAGCCATCCGAAACACGAATTACACGAACGCAAAAATCTGTCCCGCCCACAGCCACATAGTCCCCGTCTGGACTCCATGCTAGGTCATACAGCTCCAGCGTCGTCGCACGAGTCATGAGTCGTACGCGCCAAGACTCCTTGTCAATCACGCCATCGGTCTCTGCGCTAGCTGAGAATTGTGCCTCTCCGAAGGGCTGACGACTAGGATCCTGGCGGACCCAGAAAAGCACATTACCATCGTCACCGGCGGATGCCAACATATCTCCGTGTGGCGAGAAGCGAACCACGTTGACAACACCAGTGTGCCTGGCAAGTGTAGCAATATATTCAGAACGTGGTGGGTTGGGTTTCACACCAGATGCAGCCGCAAGGGCGGACGGCGATGGGATATTTGGGTGGATCATCCAAATGCGGACATTGTTATCACCGCCTGCGGTGGCGAGGCGCCAGCTCTGACCCCCCGCTAGTACTGGCACTTTTGCTTGATGATCTTCCTGCCCTTTCCGCTCATCACCGGCCAGGCACTGCCCAGGAGGTAAACCAGCAGCTACTTGTCAGTACAAACACGTCAACGCACCTTGGCCTAGATTATGATCCAGTACTTGCGTCAAGCGAGTAGCAGATATAGGCTGAAAAGAGCAAGAGTATATAGGCAGCGTATTATGCCAACGAATTTCAAATGTCACACATTGGACCATAGTCAGCGCGTCACGCGCTGTATCCGCGGTGGTGATGAATGTAGGATCCACATCGCGTTGCGCGCACCGTAGAAATCGACGCTCGGCCGATCCTCAAAAGGGGGGGGGGCAAGTCATGTCCATTTTCCCTATGAAGCTTAAGAGCGCGCCGGCAAGACAGGGGCAGCAGGTGCGGGGCTAGGACCTGATGCGGTGCTGTTCAAAATGTAATCTCGACGTAGATAAGAATCAATCGTGCGGAGACCTGTTGTAAATTGTGCACGCGAAAGACCCTCGATAGTCGGGTCGCTGCCAGCTACAACTCTCCAGATCGCTGCCAGCTCATCTTGAGGCAGGCCACTGCGCATCCATACTTCATACACGGTACCAGAACGGGCAATAGGAGGTGATGAGTCTGTACAAATGGCATCAAAGCATATGTCATAGCGTGAAGGTATCTGACTGGAACTGGGTGGAGCAGCACGCATAGCAGTAGCTTGAGTTCCTTCGACATCCGCCGCACTCGGAGTCCTGGCATGCAATGAATGTTTTGTGGCTGGACGAGCTGGAGCCGGGCGTCGAGCGACATATGGTGAAGATGATGCCACTGACTTCTCTGCATGTGGTCTGGGAGGACGAGGTGGAAGTTGTGGCTTGCATTTCTTCTCCGATAAGTTTATATTAGTTGGTGCTCGATTTGTACCTTGAGAACCGTTGGTATCTAGAACTTCACTGGAGGCAGGATCCTCATTTACAGGACTCTTTCTCAGAGAGGGTGAATGTGGCTCTGTTGATATGACATGATCATGCTGCATTTTTGCATCAGAAAGGGACATATTTGACATGGGTGGCTGAATGGACTCCAAAGGCAAACTAGAGGCTCGCTCATCGCCTGTACTTTGTGCATTTGTAGCGTTTTTCTGAAAATCACTTTCACTCAAGGCATCTGTACTTGTGTCACTGCTTTGTGCATGGATGGGGGTGTCTGCCTCATTTTCCTGAATGCCCTGCCGGGGGTCGGAAGGCTTGTCCTCAGACAACTTGGTCGAGTCCGCACTGGCTCGGTCAGCAGCCTTGGACAAGTGCGCCGGCTTTGGTTTTAGACTGGGCTTCGTAATAAAAGCTTCATTTCCTGTGCTTTCCGTCGCATTAGTAGATGTATCGCCCCCTTCGAACATGGCTCGCAGCTGCTGCACATTGGCAGGTACGGATTCTGACATGGTGGCAACAGGTCAAGTGGAGGTTAGAGCGCGCCTGCCAACCTCTGGTGTTAATGCTGAGCATGGCTATAAAGCATCGTTGCCGAGAGTAATAATGTTCTGTTGCATCCAATCTGATTCATATACGACATTTTTCTGGTTAAATCGCATCATATCAAATTGTACATAGGCAGCTGGGTCATACTTTGAGATGATATGCGATCATCTCAAGATGCTCGACCACGCGAACAGATTGGAGGAAGCGATGTGCGGCTCGAAAAAAGCTTGGACGTACTGGTACAGAGAGACGAGTATCGGCCGCAAGTGTGAAAATTCTTAGAGGTAAAGGCAAGGTTTATCTCGTGAAAAACATAATCTTCCTACGCGGTGAAGCTCCATGTAACAACGCAAGAAAGGTTCTCACATGGAGCTATCGCGCTCGCTGCTTGCATTACGACTTGTGCTTGACGTACTTGAACAAGGGTGTCTGTTTCAGGATGCTCTGCGACGAGATGTAGTGTATGATTTGTCTGTGTCATGTTGCGCCAGCACGAACAACAACATGACTGAGCCCTCTGATGATCAAGCTCTTGGACACTTAGAGTGATGAGATATCATTTTCCCAACATGCTGACCATCAAGTATGCATCATCATCTAAAGCGCAGTATCAACTCATCTGGTGAGCATGTGATCCCGTCATCCGAAGAGAGTACAGTTGCAGTCTTCACCTGATGCGTGCCTCGCCCCAATGTGCTCACATGTGCAGCGCAACGTCGGCAAGATATGACTTACTCCCATGAGCGATAGATACTATTTGGTAAGGTGAGCGCTTGAAGTAAGAATCCTAAGGTCAACGCAATGCTGATTCACTTCAAGGGCGCAGTGATATTAATTTTTACCTCGCACGGTCCCTAATCCAAATTTAAGCGCCTTGGATTGCAGACCCTCTACTTTAAATACGCCCGCCATTACTCACGCACGATGCTCGGACTGTCAGCTCTTTTCCCACCTGCGCCCAAATGGAACATTGATCAGGTTCCTGACTTGACCGGTCGAATCGCCATTGTGACTGGTGGCAACTCGGGCATTGGGTATGAGACTGTTCGCGTATTGTTGAGCAAGAACGCCAAAGTATACATGGCTGCCCGTAGTGAGGAGCGCGCTCAACAGGCTATCACTGAGCTCTCCAAGCTTCAACTACCTGGTCAAGTAGAATGGATGCTTCTTGATCTTGCCAGTCTAGAAAGCATCAAAAAGTTTGCTGAGGAATACCTTATCAATGTTCAGCGGGTCGATATGCTCTTCAACTCGGCTGGTGTCATGAACCCAGTCGTTGGACCGACAACGAAGGATGGCTATGAGCTGCACGTTGGAACCAATAGCCTGGGTCATCATTATCTTACACTACTTCTGCTGCCTGCATTGCGTGCATCAGCACAGGCCACCCCGGATCAGCCGCCTCGTGTCTGTTTTACCTCGAGCATTGCACATCGGAATTCGTCGCCGAAGGGCTTTGATCCGGCTGATGTGGCTGGTATCCACACGTCGTGCTACGTACCGGCTCACACCCGTGCATACGGTCAGAGTAAGCTGTATAACATTCTGAGTGCCAATTGGTTCCACCGCCACTACGGTAAAGAGAACATTGTTTTTACATCGTGCCATCCCGGCATCCTTGAATCAGAGCTGGTTCGCGACTGGGACAAGGGACTCAACGCTATCGCGATACCATTGCTCAAGTCGACCATTTTTTACCCAGCTCACATGGGTGCCATTACACAACTCTATCTAAACACGGCGCCTGAAGCTGCCGGCGAAGGCGGCAGCTACTACGTGGCATGGGCTCGTAAGTACAAGTCCATTCCTATTTCTAGAAATGAGCGTGTACAGGACGCATTTGCTGCTTGGGTCAACGAACAAGTCGCCCAGCATGCGAGCTAAGCTACGATCCGTTGTAGAATGCTGACATTTCGCATATTGATTGGTCTGAATCCAGTAGTTTTATTTGTGGCTGACACAAGAAGCGTGCCGCATGGCCAGTCGCTTGGCAAACACGCGCGTGGGTAAAAACTTGAAAATTTCCGGCCTTGGACCGTTGGAGACCAGCTCTTTTGACAGCGCCCTTGGTTCGCCGCAACAAAGAGTGTCACTTGGTTAAAACCTTGATGGTTGATCCTACATCGCTTACATTAGGCGATTTCTATTGTGCTGCTATAACTAGTGTCCGCTCTCAACAAGGTGTGCCGCCGTTCGCGCTGACTGGTCTGGACCTCGAGCCAGACTGAGACTTCTTTCTATCGCATTTCGACACTTTCATCGGTGACTCACTATGACCCTGTTCTCTGGCACCGTCCCAACGAATCATCAGTCGCCTGGTGCATCGGCAGAAGCGGTTGATTCCAACAAGCAACGACCTTCACGACGACCGGGCGTTTTGTCTCTCGCTTCACTCTCGAAGCGGGCGCCGCAAGTTTCGACTTCCACACCCCCCACCACTCCTCCCACCCATGTGACGCATAATGCTTCTCAAGCTGTCATGCAGACTGATCCTTCGCGGCTCTCTCAGTTTTCACTGCGCATGAATGAGCTCCTCAACAAGGCGTTTGTGGCGAGTCAATGCAACGTCTCGAGCATCGCACATTCAGGTACGTCGCCCTTCACGGGCACGTCTATCAGTGTGCCACGCATTCAGAACATTTTGTACGGTAACAACCGCCTGCCTAACAGAGTAAAGGTGATTGAGATGACTCGCCTTATCATTGATGAGCTGCATAATGCCGAGCGAGTGGATCCTTATCTGCTGCGTGCCGTCTCGCGAACTGTGCTCAAAACTGTCTCTCACTTTGTATCTCGCATCGAGTCCCAACTCATTTCGCCGCGCACAGACCCGACGGCGCTGCAGGTGCCTGTTTCGCTGCGCGGTGCTCAGCACATCTCCCCCGCCATGGAGTTCAACCTGGCTCTAATAAGTCTGGAATGGATTGTCGAAGAGAGCTTAGAGCGGTGCTTGGAAGGTCTGCCTCCTCTGGCGCTGCTGCATTCCCCTAACATCCTAATGCCCACTGCCGCAGAGGGTATGGCAAAGCCACCCATGCCGCCATTCGTGCATGATATCCTGTCACCTTTGCGTGAGCAGATGGAAACTAGCATCATCCATGTGGTACAGCCATTGCTGGTAAGTGTCAAGTCATCGATCACAGAGTGCCTGAACCGCGCAAATCCTTGTCCCTTCCAGCCACAAATGACACCGCCATTGCTCAATAAGACAGATGGCTCAACTGAGAAGCGTCAAACATGGCATAAGGAGCTTGAGGAGCGCCTAGATGCAGCTTACCGCCTTCTTGTTCTGCGTATCGTAGACCGTTGTGGTCAAGATGGTCAAGCATGGTTCATTTCTGTGGCTATTCACATTATTTGGAAGGGTCTTCTTATTATCACGTCACGTTCAGTATTTGCGCCGGCATCGCTCGTGGAAGCTGAATTCTCGCACGCCTTTGGCCGTGCGCCTGGGTCCATGCCGTCGAGTATGGTGCTGAATGCGCTTTTGTCTGTGGAACATTCGAAGCGTGTACCGACCCCGACGCAGCTTGCTTATGCGTTACGCAATGTGAGTCGTCCATCAAGTCAACGCAAGTGGCAGGGCGAATCGGCGTCAGGCACACAATCGCCTACTATGACATCTGAAGATTTTGAGTCCTGGAGTTGTCAGTTTGCCCTGCCCGCGACCGATGTTGACTGCTATGTGGTGAATCCACTTCTAGTAGCAGAGCAGCTACAAGATTTACATGTGTTCGAACGCCTCATGCTTCAATTCTGCACGAACTTTTACCCCTCCGTGTCTTACAAGCACAAGCGCAACACGTCTGCGACGGAGACGTCAGCCTCGGCTGACGTGGCTGGACGAGCTCACCCAGAAAACGGCCACTTGGACGATGATGGAGAAGAGGATCTTGCACATGAGGCGCTTCGTGAAGCATTTGAAGCGTTGCAAAGCACGATAACTGTGCTTCGTACGTTGCTTCATGATCCTGATGCCCTAAATCATTTGACGAACGACACCGACTTTGAAAACCTACTTTCACCTGCAGCGAAGCAAGCGTTCCAAATGATTCCATCTTTGCTGTTGATTCAAATTGCGTTTTGCCGAGTTCCACCTGGCTGGGTCGGGAAAGGAAGCACCGGCTCGCCTGGTCTGCAGCTTATGAATGACTTGTTTTTGACACCGCCGAGCATTATCAATTATACTTGGAGTCAGTATGAGTCTGCTCTTCCAGGCTTTATGGCCGCAGAGGGTGCTGCTTTGTCACTTTCGGAGCGTTACGAACCGTTGGTGGCGCAAATCCTTGCTGCCCTCGATCAACTTGTGGAAAAGGTTGACCAGGAGCATGCGTCGTCACTGCAAACCAAGCGTTCTAATTCGGAGCCCCCTTCTGATGATTCGAACGAGGACTTACCTGTTGCCATGACACAGTCCATGCCAGCGCTCGATACGGGTGCATCAGAGTTTCATCAGCCGGTATCAAGTGCAAACAGCAAATCGAACAAGATGCCACCCATCTCCACGGCTATGAGCAGTATGACGGTGGACGACAAGCAAACTCGTAACTACAGAGGTCATGCACGGACCGGCTCGTCTTTTGCACCGCGCTTGTGGCGTAGGCACGCTTCGCAAGCTCCTAAATCGACTATGCAGCATGCACTGCCGCCTCGTGTGTCGCGCGCGCATGCCACTAGCTCTATTGGCCTTCCCCGTGGAAGATCTCTCCACCGCACTCATCAAGCTGGCTTGCCCCGCAGCTCGAACCTTACTCTGGCGCACATGCAGCGTCATGCTTTGTACACGTTCGCGAATGTCGTTCACCGTGTCCCTGATATGCTTAGCGACAGCTGAGTTTTTAAAAAAAATGACGCATGCTTTAGTCATAGACACATAGGGCGCCCCCCGAACAAAAAGTTGTGCTTCTTGAAGGGTTGCGTGATGGATTTGGATCATCATAGCGTACGAGACGGTCCGTGATATACGCTCGTAATGCTACTGCCATGGCAGTTTGCCAGGTTAGCAGCTCGGAATGGACGTATTGTGTTGCCGCCTCTGAGCCACACACGATGGATGAGCGCTTCGCACAAGTCGAGAGCAAACTCAGGACCCCGTTCTAATGCGGACATGCACTTTCCTTCCACCGGACGTGGGAATGGTGGTGGGGGCGATCGACCACCACTAATCGACCAAGACGTGGATGATATACCGGGATCCACCACGGAACATGCTGTGATTTCCATGTTCGACTTATTTTCCATTGGTATCGGTCCATCGTCCTCGCACACCGTCGGTCCTATGCGAGCAGGCGCGATTTTTGTCCAAGATTTGCGTGACTCTGGCATTCTGTCTTCGGTGGCATCTATTAAGCTGGCATTATACGGGAGTCTTGCTGCTACGGGCAAAGGGCATATGACACCACAGGCACTTTTACTAGGCCTGGAGGGCGCCGACTGTGAAACGGTCGATACGGACTCTGTGCCTGTACGATACGAGTCGATCATTCGAGATAAGAAGCTTACACTCGGCAAGGACTCGCCGGATCAGGGCCTCGTTCAATCGGTACATTTCGACTATGACAAGGATTTGGAGTGGAACTGGAGCCAAAAGCTTCCCATGCATTCAAACGGTATGCGGTTCAGTGTATTCAATAATGAAGGCGACTTGCTAGCCACCAATGAGTTCTACAGTATTGGCGGTGGCTTCGTGGTCAATGGACAAATGGCCGTAGCCGATCAGCCTGGTCCTCGTCCCGCGCGCGAATTGCTGCCGGCTCCGCCACCTTCTGAAAATCATCCGCAAGATACGATGGAGAATGTGTATTATAAATCGATTCGACGAAACGATGCCGATGGCGAACGTCGTGAAGGTGCTATGCCATCCACACCTGGCCAAGCCGCTTTGCCCCCGCCTTCTCATTCTGATCACATGTCGCAGCAAGCCAGGAAAGAGCCGCGTTTCCCATTCCGTACCATGTCGCAACTCTTGTCTTTGAGCCGAAAACATAATCTTACGATCGCCCAGATTGTGTATGAAAATGAGCTCACATGGTACACGCCTGAGGAAATTGATGCGAAAATCATGCATATTTGGAACGTGATGGATGAGGGCATCCGAGCTGGCGTCCTTAGTGAGCAGGAGGTGCTACCAGGCTCGCTGCGAATGAAACGACGAGCTCCCAAGCTGTATGCGCGACTTATGCGTGGGCTAAATATGGGTCCGCGCCGCCTTGGTAATAGGCACGGCTCGTCTGAAGCAGACAAGTCATACCTGAGTCCTGGCACTGCCATGACCAACTCGGCTACGTGTGCATGGCCTAGTGCCAAGTCGCGATCGGCACCGCGTGTGCCGCGCATTCGCGGCTCGTTTCAGCATGAAATCATGCCAGTACCACCACGCCGCACCAATTTTCCCGCGATGGACTGGCTGTCGTGCTGGGCGATTGCTACCAATGAGCAAGTGGCTGCGGGCGGCCGTATTGTGATTGCACCGACGCTTGGTGCAGCTGGCATTATCCCGTCTGTGCTACGTTATGTGGTAGAGTTTGTGGCGCTTACACCTGAGGATGAAGAAAATCTCGTGAAGACGTTCTTACTTACTGCCGCAGCTATTGGTATGTTATTCAAGCGGGGCGCTACGATTAGTGCGGCAGAAGGAGGATGTATGGCCGAAGTCGGCACAAGCTGTTCCATGGCCGCAGCTGCTTTTACTGCGTGTATGGGGGGAAGTCCCGAAGTGATTGAACAAGCTGCTGAAACGGCGATTGAGCACAATCTCGGTCTCACTTGCGACCCTGTGGACGGCCTTGTTCAGGCACCATGCATTGAACGCAACGCTGTGGGCGCTGTCAAGGCTGTCGTGAGCGCCAACCTGGCCCTATCTACGGATGGCATCCATACCGTGACGCTGGACGAAGCGATTCATGCAGCCCGTCTCACGGCCGCTGATATGCATACCAAGTACAAGGAGACCAGCCTCAGTGGGTTGGCCACCACGGTCAAGATCCCTGTGGCCGTTCCAGATTGTTAGACATTTGCTTAGATAAACACAACAGCCGCGTGGATCGATTCAGCGACGGCGCGTCCCTTTCCCTCGTACCATGGCGTTTTCGTTCGGTAAGCCACCGTCTAGCACGCCCTCTTTTGGCGCGACGCCGTTGTTTGGTGCGCAGAGCACGGGCGCGGCTACAGCACCACAACAGACTACGCCAAGCACATCGCTCTTCGGTCAGAAGCCTGCAGGTCAAGGTCTGTTTGGAGCTGCGCCTCCGTCAGGTGCTAATAATTCATTCGGCTCGATGCCGCCATCAAACCCCACAAACACCTTGGGAACCCAACAGAGTGGTTTGTTTGGTGGGAAGACGCCAGGCTCTGGCGGTACGTCCGGTGGTCTTTTTGGTTCACAGCCGCCGTCGAATGGTGGGCTGTCGCAGAATCAGCCTCAGCAGGGTGGTCTCTTTGGGTCGCAGCCTCAGCCTCAGCAGGGCTCTGGTTTGTTTGGATCACAGCCTCAGCAGGGTGGTCTGTTTGGCTCGAAACCTCAGCAAGGTTCTGGCACCTTTGGATCGCAGCCCCAGCAGGG
>ERZ782914.229-NODE-229-length-19541-cov-53.740275_pt1 | contig 19541 bp, 14 predicted proteins | sample MGYA00375948_ERZ782914 | MGnify/ENA primary metagenome ERZ782914 (study PRJEB29894, sample SAMN03576417) | human skin metagenome | biome: human skin; feature: left retroauricular crease; material: organic_material | host: Homo sapiens | place: Italy: Trento...
GTTGTTCCACAATTTTTCAGGGCAAGGTGCAGGGATGGCCACGCGTCCCAGCGAGCACATCCGTGCAGGACCGTTATTGGTCCGACCAATAACATTGAGCCTATGGGGCGAGATTTCGCGTCGTCAAGTGGTCTAGCCGGATACTTCTACCATGCTTCTGCACGTTCGTGCAGGGGCTCGATCATGACCACGCGGACGCGACGACGTGCTCCCTCGGGCGGTGACGAGCACGTCGGGTGTGCCACACTGGTGAACCACACGAATGAGGCTGCTGGGCCCCACCGGTGACGTCGACGTCACCGTGCCACGGGCCATGACAGTCCCGGGAGGAAACCGTCGCCTGCGACGATCATGCTCACGCACCCCGAGAGAACACGCCCCATCCGGTGTCCCCCGAGGGCCCTCCGCCCGGAGCGCCCCGAACCAGGAGTGAGACGATGCCCGACAGTTTTGTCAGACCCGGCAAACGCAGCCACGGCGGAGGTTTCGACGTCGCCCTGGACTACTTCGAGGAAGGGATTTCCTCAGGACGACTCACCAATGGTGACAAGCTTCCCAGTGAACGTGACCTCGCCGCGCAACTGGGTGTGAGCCGCGGGGCGGTGCGTGAGGCGATACGGATGCTGCAGGCCCTGGGCATCCTCGTCTCGGAGACCGGGCGGGGCAACGGCACCCGGGTGGAGTCGTCCCCGTCCAACGCCATCGGAAGAATTCTGCGGCTGCAGCTGGCCCTCTCCCTCGTGTCGTTCTCCGACCTCACCGAGACCCGCGTCGCCCTGGAGCGCGCCACCAGCGCTGCTGCCGCACGCCAGCGTCGCCCAGAGCCGTTGGTCCGGGCGCAGAAGGTTCTGGATCGCATGTCCGACGCGAGCGACCAGGACACCTTCAACGAGCTGGACACCGATTTCCACATCGCCCTGGCCGAGGCGGGGGGCAATGGCCTCATGAGTGACCTCACGGTGGCCATCCGCGAAGCGGTACACTCCCCCATCAAGTCGGCAGAGTTGGCGGTGGCGGACTGGCCCGGCACCCGACGGCAACTCGTCGACGACCACGTCGCCATGCTGCAGGCCGTCAAGGCCGGGGACGCGGAACAGGCCGCGCGCCTCACCGAGGAGCACATCCGGTCGGCCTACGCCACCTTGCTGCACGAGTGAGCCACCCGGGAAGATCGCCTCGGGCAGGGTGCCCCCGAACCAGCGAGGCGGGCCACTGCCAGACCAGTCATCGTCGGGGCACGCGGTCACGTCTGCGTGGGAACGCTCAGCCCTGCTGCTTGTCGAGTTCTGTCTGCAGACGCTCGAGCTTGGCCGTCATCTCGCCGGTGCGACCGGGGCGGATGTCGGCCTTGAGCACCAGCGAGACGCGAGTGCCGTACTCACCGACCGCCTCGGTGGCGCGCTTGACGACGTCCATCACCTCATCCCAGGAGCCCTCGATCTCGGTGAACATGGAACTGGTGTGGTGCGGCAGACCGGACTCCTGGACGATGCGCACGGCGGACGCCACGGCGTCGGCGACCCCGCCGTCCTCGCGGGAGGCACGACCACCACTGGGAACAAGACTGAATGCAACGATCATGGGTCCAGTATGTCCCCAGTACCCACTCAGGAGGAGGGGAACCGGACCACTTCGGGAAATCATCTAGACTGCTCGACGCGGGCCTTGTCACACGAAAGTTCCCCGGCACATCGCACGAGGTACTTCGTCACCGACACACGATCAGCCACCACCGCGGTGACTCTCAAGCACAGTCGTACGTCCGCGGGGAAAGGATTCATGTCCAGCGGAGTCATCACACCTGCCACGATCCCCCAGCAGAGACGGTTCATCCGCAAGGTCACCCTTGCCACCGCGTGGGGAGAGGGTCTTGATGGCTACGACCTGGGAATCATCAGCGTCGTCATCGCCTCCATCGCCAAGGACCTGCGCATGGGGGCTGGCGTGACGGGTCTCATCGGTGCGTCCTCACTCATCGGCATCTTCATCGGGGCACCCCTGTTCGGTTACCTCACCGATCGCTATGGCCGGCACAAGATGTTCCTGCTCGACCTGGTGATCTTCCTCATCGCCGGTGTGGCCCAGGCCCTGGTCTCCGACGGATGGGTCCTGTTCTCCCTCCGCTTGGTCCTTGGCATTGCCGTGGGTGCGGAGTACTCGATCGGTGCTCCCATGCTTGCCGAGTTCATCCCCGCCCATGACCGGGGCAGACGTCTTTCGCTGCTGGAGGTCTTCTGGTACGTCGGGTTCCTGCTTGCCGTGATCGTCGGGTACGCATTCGCCGACGCAGGAATCCACTGGCGGTGGACCCTGGCCACGAGCGCCATACCGGCCGCCATCACCCTCGTCGCCCGCCTCGGCATCCCCGAGTCTCCTCGCTGGCTGGCACGCCAGGGACGCACCGACGAGGCTCGAGAGATCGTTGAACGTTGCCTCGGAGACGGTTACTACGACGCCGAGGCCATGGATGCCGAGGAGCCCCAGTCAGGCGGAATGGGGAAGCTCTTCACCCCGGGGGTGCGAAGCCGTACCCTCTTCGTCTGCACCTTCTGGACCTGCCTGGTGGCACCCTACTTCGCCATCTTCACGTTCGCTCCCCAGGTTCTCGGGGCGCTGCATCTCGATGATCCGAAGGCGGCCACCATCGCCACCAACAGCATCGCGCTGCTGGGGGTCACCGTCGGCATGGTGGTGATCGAGAGGATCGGACGCCGTGCCATGCTCATCCCGCCTTTCTGGGTCCAGACCGTGGCACTGCTGGTCATCGGACTCTGGAGCGGGGCCCCGACGTGGATCGTGGTGGTCTGCTTCGCGGCGTATGCCTTCTTCAATTCCGTGTCCGGGAATCTCACGGCGGTCTATCCAGCCGAGATCTTCCCCACCGATGTCCGCACCAGTGGCGTCGGCCTCGCCGCCGCTGCCAGCCGGGTGGGTGCCGCCATCGGCACCTGGCTGCTGCCACTGGGAATCGCCCACCTCGGCATCAGGGCATGCATGCTCATCGGCGCAGCCATGTGCGCCGGCGGCGCGCTGATGTCGCACTCCATGGCTCCCGAGACCACCGGGAAGGCCCTGACCCGAACCAGCGGTTGATCCCCCAGCGGACAGACGAGATGTGATGACCGTCCTGCACCAGACGAAGCTGGTTCGGGTGGTTCCTCAGGTGCACAGCGCTGCTCACCCAGAGTGAACATCCGTGCCACGCAATGAACAAAATTGCATGAGTGTCGTCAGTTGATGAACGAACCGCAAAAGGTACTACCATCGGTCGTAGTTGACCCGATGATCGAAAAGGGAGAAGTCAGGCATGAGCACGGACACCCCGGTCGCCCCCGAGGAAGAGGGCTACTTCGTCAAGGAACGGCAGGACATTGCCGAGCGCCCAGACCTGTCGAACACCACAGGGCGCGTGTCGCCGGTACGGTCGCGCCGTCCCGTGTACCTGGACATGCTGCCACCGTGCAACGGTGGGTGCCCCGCTGGTGAGAACATCCAGGAATGGCTGCGTCTCATCAAGGCCCACGAGGAGGAGAAGGCGTGGCGTCAGCTCACCACCGACAACCCCTTCCCCGCCATCGAGGGGCGTGTCTGCTACCACCCCTGTGAGGTCGAGTGCAACCGTGCCGACCTCGACGGTGCCGTCTCCATCCACTCCGTCGAGCGTTACCTGGGCGACATGGCCATCGAGAAGGGATGGCACTTCGAACGCCCCGTGGAGCGTTCCGGGCACCGCGTCCTCATCATCGGAGCCGGCCCAGCCGGACTGTCCGCCGCCTACCACCTGTCGATGATGGGCCACGACGTCGAGATCTATGACGCCGGCGACAAGTACGGCGGCATGATGCGCTACGGCATCCCCGAGTACCGGCTGCCGCGCGACATCCTCGAGGCCGAGGTGGAGCGTCTCGTCAACGACCTCGGCGTGAAGATCGTCCTCAACCATCCCGTCCAGGACCTTGACGAGGAGCGCGCCAAGGGCCGTTTCGACGCCGTCTTCGTGGCCATCGGTGCCCACCTGTCCAAGCGCGTCGACATCCCCACCGTCGACGCAGGACGCATGGTCGATGCCGTGAGCTTCCTGCACGACGTCTCCACCGGCAGCAAACCCGTCGTCGGACGCAGGGTGGCCGTCTACGGTGGCGGCAACACCGCCATGGACGCTGCCCGCGTCGCCAAGCGTCTGGGGGCCGAGGAGTCCATCGTCGTCTACCGTCGCACCGCCGACCAGATGCCCGCCAATGCCGAGGAACGCGAGGAGGCCGAGCGTGAGGGGGTGCAGATGAACTGGCTGCGCACCATCACAGAGGTGGGCGACGACCTCACCGTCGAGATCATGGAGCTCGACGAGAACGGCAAGCCGCACGGCACCGGCCGCTACGAGAAGCTCGAGGCCGACACCCTCATCCTCGCCGTGGGTCAGGAGGCCGACACGAGCTTCCTGCACAAGATGCCCGGCATGCGCTTCCGCCATGACGTCGTCGACGTCAACCCGCACACCCTCATGACCGACATCCCCGGCATCTTCGCCGGTGGTGACACCGTGCCCTCCGAACGCACCGTGACGATCGGCGTGGGACACGGCAAGCGCGCCGCCCGCCAGATCGACCTGTGGCTCAACCGTGAGACCGCCTACCCCTCCCCGCGCAACACGACGGTCGGGTTCACCGACCTCAACCTGTGGTACTTCGGTGACCACGGACGCCGTCACCAGCCCGAGCTCGATCCCACCCAGCGCATCGGGTTCGCCGAGGTCATCGGCGGTCTGGGCGACCAGCAGGCCCACTTCGAGGCCGAACGCTGCCTGAGCTGCGGCAACTGCTTCGAGTGCGACGGATGCCTGGGAGCCTGCCCGGAGGACGCCATCATCAAGCTGGGCGAAGGACACCGCTACCAGTTCGACTACGACAAGTGCACCGGTTGCGGAGCCTGCGCCGAGCAGTGCCCCGTCCACGCCATTCAGATGATCCCGGAGGACACCCTCATCGAGTCCATCCAGGGAGCCGGCAACCCCACGGCCGGATGGGCCGTACGCCCCACGCCGAACCCCGTGCGTTCGGCACAAGCCAAGTTCAAGCTCGTCGAGAAGAACTGAAACGGAGAGACGAGGACATCATGGAACGTACCCGCATGATCGCAGACGGAAACACCGCCGCTGCTTCCGTCGCCTACCGCGTCAACGAGCTCTGCTCGATCTACCCCATCACCCCGTCCTCCCCGATGGCCGAGACCGCCGACGAGTGGTCGGCCGCCGGACGCGAGAACATCTGGGGAGCGGTGCCCACCGTCATCGAGATGCAGTCGGAGGGAGGCGCCGCCGGAGCCATCCACGGCGCCCTGCAGGGTGGTGCCCTGAGCACGACCTTCACGGCCTCCCAGGGCCTGCTGCTCATGATCCCCAACATGTACAAGATCGCCGGTGAGCTCACCAGCACCGTCTTCCACGTCGCGGCCCGCTCCCTGGCCGCCCAGGGCCTGTCGATCTTCGGTGACCACCAGGACGTCATGGCCTGCCGGCAGACCGGTTTCGCCATGCTGTGCTCCTCGACGGTGCAGGAGTGCCACGACATGGCACTCATCGCCCAGACCGCCACGATGAAGTCGCGCGTGCCGTTCATGCACTTCTTCGAGGGGTTCCGCACCTCCCACGAACTCAACGTGCTCGAGACGCTCTCCGACGACGACCTGCGTCAGTTCATCACCGACGACATGGTCCACGCCCACCGGGAGCGCGCCCTGTCACCGGCCCACCCGTTCATCCGTGGCACGGCCCAGAACCCCGACACCCACTTCCAGGCTCGTGAGACGGCCAACTCGTACTACAACGCCGTGCCCGGCATCGTCTCGGAGATCATGGACCAGTTCGCCGAGCTCACCGGGCGTCAGTACCACCTGGTGGAGTACCACGGCGACCCGGAGGCCACCGAGGTCCTGGTGTGCATGGGCTCTGGTGCCCGCACGATCGAGCACACCATCGACTACCTCAACAGCCGCGGCCACAAGGTCGGTCTGGTCGAGGTGCACCTGTTCCGCCCGTTCCCGGCCGCCGAGATCGTCAAGGCCATCCCGTCGACCGCTCGCGCCGTCGCCGTGCTGGACCGCACCAAGGAGCCCGGTTCCAACGGTGAGCCGCTCTTCCTCGACGTCGTCGCCGCCCTCTCCGAAGGTGTGAGTCGAGGTGACCGCGCCTCGATGCCACTGGTCTGCGGTGGACGCTATGGCATCTCGTCGAAGGAGTTCACCCCGGGTATGGTGGCCGGCATCGTCGACGAGCTGGAGAAGGAGGAGCCGCGTCCGCGCTTCACCGTCGGCATCAACGACGACGTCACCAACCTCTCCCTGCCCTACACCGATCTGGACATCGAGGATCCCAAGACCCTGCGTGCGGTGTTCTTCGGCATGGGTTCCGACGGCACCGTCGGTGCCAACAAGAACACCATCAAGATCCTTGGCTCCGACGCCGACACCTACGCCCAGGGCTACTTCGTCTACGACTCGCGCAAGTCGGGCTCGCGCACGACCTCGCACCTACGTTTCGGGCCCAACCCGATCGAGGCTCCGTACCTGGTGACCAAGGCCGGGTTCATCGGCATCCACGCCTGGGGGATCCTCGAGTCCATCGACGTGCTGACGATGGCACGCGAGGGCACCACCGTGCTGCTCAACTCGCCGTACGGCCCGGACGAGGTGTGGGGCAAGCTGCCACGCACCTTCCAGCAGCAGGTCGTCGACAAGAAGCTCGACCTGTGGACCATCGACGCCCTGTCGGTGGCACGTGAGGTGGGCCTGCGCAACCGCACGAACACCATCCTGCAGACGTGTTTCTTCGCGATCTCGGGAGTGCTGCCCAAGGACGAGGCCATCGAGCGGATCAAGGACTCGATCCAGAAGACCTACGGCAAGAAGTCCCAGAAGATCGTCGACATGAACCACGCGGCCGTCGACGCCTCCCTGGAGCACCTGTTCCAGGTGAAGGTCCCCGAGTCGGTCGACGCCAACCACGACCTCGTCGAACCGGTGCGCGACGACTCGCCGGACTTCGTCAAGACGATCACCGCGAAGATGATCACCGGCGAGGGAGACCTGCTACCGGTCTCCAGCCTGCCCGCCGACGGCACCTACCCAGCCGGTACGACCCGTTTCGAGCACCGCACCCTCTCCGACGTCATCGCCGAGTGGGACCCGCAGGCCTGCATCCAGTGCGGAAACTGTGCCTTCGTGTGCCCGCACGGCGTCATTCGCGCCAAGTACTACCAGAAGTCGGCCCTGGAGGGCGCCCCGGAGACCTTCGAGTCCGCCCAGCTCAACGCCGCCGGTCTGCCCGAGTCGTGCTACACCCTGCAGGTGGTGCCCGACCAGTGCACCGGCTGTGGTCTGTGCGTCGAGGCATGCCCGGCCCATCCGGTCGGACGCCCGGATCGCAAGGCCATCAACCTGGCCGAGCACTTGGACAAGACCGATCAGCGCGAGAACGTCGAGTTCTTCAACTCCCTGCCGGTCAACGACCGGTCTCGGGTGGACTTCGCCACCGTGCGTGGCACCCAGTTCCTCGAGCCGCTGTTCGAGTTCTCCGGCGCCTGTGCCGGCTGCGGTGAGACGCCCTACGTCAAACTCATCACCCAGCTCTTCGGTGACCGTGCCGAGGTGGCCAATGCCACCGGTTGTTCGTCGATCTACGGCGGCAACCTGCCGACCACCCCCTGGGGCAAGAACGCCGACGGACGTGGACCGGCCTGGTCGAACTCGCTGTTCGAGGACAATGCCGAGTTCGGTCTGGGCATGCGGCTGGCCTCCGACGTGCAGGCCGGGCTGGCCAAGCGTCACCTGCAGGCCTTGGCCGACCAGCTCGACCCCGAGCTCGTCGACGACCTGCTCAACGCCCCGCAGCTCACCGAGCATGACCTGGTGGACCAGGAACGTCGTGTCGCCAAGCTCGTCGACCAGCTGCAGACGATGGAGCAGACCCCGCTGGTACGCAACCTGCTGAGTGTCGCCGATCACCTGCTGCGTCGCTCGGTGTGGATCATCGGCGGTGACGGCTGGGCCTACGACATCGGTTCGGGCGGCGTGGACCACGTGCTCGCCTCCGGCCGTGACGTCAACGTCCTGGTGATGGACACCGAGGTGTACTCCAACACTGGTGGTCAGGCCTCCAAGTCGACACCGCTGGGTGCCGTCGCCAAGTTCGCCTCCGGCGGCAAGCAGACCGCCAAGAAGGACATGGCCATGCAGGCCATCGCCTACGGCTCGGTCTATGTTGCCCGGGTGGCCTTCGGCTCGGACCCGCAGCAGGCCCTGCAGGCCTTCCGTGAGGCCGAGGCCTACCCCGGCCCATCGCTCATCATCGCCTACAGCCACTGCATCGCCCACGGCTACGACCTCAAGAACGGCCTGGACCAGCAGTACAAGGCGGTGCACTCGGGGCACTGGCCGCTCATGCGCTACAACCCGGTGCTGGCCGAGGACGGCAAGAACCCGTTCCTGCTCGACTCGCCCCGTCCGGACACCACGTGGCGCGACTACACCAAGCTGGAGCTGCGTTACCGGATGCTCGCCAAGGCCCACCCCGAGGAGGCCGAGCGGCTTCTGGACCTGGGTCAGCGTCAGGTCGAGAAGAAATGGCAGGAGTACGAGCAGATGGCAACGATGGGCCCGGAGTCCTTCGCCATCGACGCCCGACTCAAGAACATCACCTCCGGCTCCAACCGGGGCTGAGACCCGTCAATGACGCCGGCCGTGGCCTTTTTCGTGTCACGCACCCCTGGGCTCGCCCCCTCGTGCGCGAGGGGCCATGGCCGGCTCCTTTCCCATCCCTCCCACATCACTGGATCCTGGCCCCGTCGGCCCCGATCCGTCAGTCATCCACCACCGTGGGGACCCATGGATCGGTCCCCGAATCGTCTGATCCACACCCCTGGTCAGAGTCAATCTGCCCCGGGCCCTTCTGAGAGGTGCATCCCATGAGCGTCGATCTGAGCACGAACTATCTTGGTCTCTCCCTGCGCAACCCCATCGTCGCCTCTGCTGGACCCATCCAGCAGACCACCGACGGCGTCAAGGCCCTGGCCGACGCCGGGGTCGGTGCCGTCGTCATGTACTCCCTGTTCGAGGAGCAGGTGAGGCATGAGGAGGCCCGGATGGCCGAGGTCGAGATGGAGTACATGAACTCCTTCGCCGAGTCGTTGAGCTTCTTCCCCACCGTCGCCAGCAACGCTGGTGGCATCACCGAGAAGTACCTCAAGCATCTCGAGGCGAGCGTCAAGGCGGTCGACGTTCCCGTCATCGGCTCCCTCAACGCTGCCGGGGTGGGCAACTGGGTCAAGACCGCCCACCGCATGCAGGACGCCGGAGCCGCGGCCCTGGAGTGCAACATCTACGCCGTGCCCGACATCGGGATGAGCGGTCCGGAGATCGAGGATCGCCACATCGAGATCGTCTCGGCCGTCAAGGACGCCATCGACATCCCGGTGGCCGTCAAGGTGCTTCCGTTCTTCTCCGCCCCCGGCAACATGATGCTGCGACTGGCTGCCGCCGGAGCCGACGGGCTCGTCATGTTCAACCGGTTCCTGCAGCCCGACATCGACATCGAGACCCTCGGTGTCGAGTCCGGGGTGTGGCTGTCCAACAAGGTCGAGCAGCGCACCGCCCTCACGTGGATCGCCGCCATCTCCAAACAGGTGGACGCCTCCATTGCCGCCACCTCGGGTGTGGCCACCCCCGAGGATGCCATCAAGTACATCCTTGCCGGCGCCGATGTCGTCATGTCCACCTCGGCCCTGGTGCGCAACGGCGCCGACTACGCCACCGAGATCATTGACGGGCTGAGCAGTTACCTGGAACGCAAGCAGCTCAGCCTGGAGCAGGCTCGTGGCCTGCTCGCCGTGCCCGACGACGCCTCGGCAGCCGAGTACGAGCGCAACGGCTACGTCTCGGCCCTGGAGAAGGCCAAGACCACCTACGGCAGCCTGCGCTGAGATTCCCGTAGTACTTCCCCGTACTTACACAGCTCAGTACCGCACGACCCGGTACTGCACGACGCAGCACCCGCACGGGCCCGGTACCGTACAGCTCTGCTACACAGCACTGCACGACCCCGTACTACTGCACAGCTAGTACCGCGCAGCCCCGTACCGTGAACAGGGGCCGTCAGCACCCGAACGCCCTGTGGTCCCACGGCACGTGCCGTGGGACCACAGACGTCATGGCCTGGTGAGATAACGAAGCGGTTGGCGTCCCAATACGTTGTGAGGGCGTTGCACAACAGGCTTGACGCACATCGTGGGGCTCGCGACGGCTGACGTAGGCCCACACAGACGGAGGCCCCACCACGTGCAAGTCGATGCCGGACCTGCGGACCACCACCCCGGAATGGAGGTGGACCCAGGCGCGTGCAAGTTGGGCGCGTGCAAGTTGATGGGGCCTCAATCTGCACGACGATCGGTCCTTGAGCGGATGTTGTTCGGGCCGACCCCGATGGGCCGGCCTGAACAACACAATTGAGAGAGCTCAGTCAGCAATGAGATGACGCCCCGTCCAACAGGCCAGTGGAAACGGCACGGGCAGACGGAACGCCCGTGATGATCCGGTGCGGCCGGATCACCATCCACTCACTGGTGGTGCGTCGTCACCAGCTCACTGGTAGCGCACCGTCACCAGACCGGCACCGGGAGCAATGGCGTTCATCGCTGCGGTGGAGAGGTCCAGGCAGCGTCCTCCGACGTAGGGACCGCGGTCGTTGATGCGCACCGAGACCGTCTTGCCATTGCTCACATTGGTGACGCGAATGGTCGAGCCGAGCGGCAGGGTGCGGCTGGCAGCAGTGAGCTTGGAGGGATCGAAGGTCTCACCCGAGGCAGTCGGACCACCCGCGGTACCGTCGCCAGCTCCATAGGTGGAGGCCTGACAGGTGGTCCCGCCGGTCACCGGGTTGGAGCTGGAGCCGCCACCGTTGCTGACGGTCGACGCGCTGGCAGATTTGCTGGCAGCGCTCTTCTTCGCGGGTGAGGGTTTCGACGTGGACTTGGTCCCGACCTTCTTCACCTCGTCGGTGGCAGGCTTGACGGCCTTGCTGGAGATCTTGCGCTCACCAGCCTTCTTGCCGTTCTTGTAGGTGATCTCCCAAGTCTCCTCGTTGACGCCGTTGACGCCCTTGGTGGTGATCTTCGTGGTGCCCTTGTCCATCGAGGAGTCCTTGACCGTCTTGGTCTTGAACTTCGCGTCGGACTTGCGGGTCTCCTTCTTGGTGTCGACCTTGGTGAAGTCGATGACCATGCCATAGGTGAGCGGAGTGCCCAGGCCCGGCTTGGAGATGTCGTTGGAGTCCACCTTGATGCCAGCAGCCTTGAGGGCGTCGGCAACGGTTCCCCGCGCAGAAACCTGCTGGCTCTTGGAGCCGGTCTTGACGATGACGTCCTGGGCGGTGTCGACGTTGATCGACAACCCCTGACGCGAGATACCGGACGAGCGGCTCACCGACAGGTTGTCGTTGGAGTCGACCAGGCCTGCCTTCGCGAGGAAGTCCGAGACGTTCGTCTCGGTGGTCCAGCGGGTGACCTTCTTGCCGTCCACCGTGAGGACGACCTTGCGTCCGTACTTGACGGTGATGACCGATCCATCGGAGACGTCACTGTTCAGTGCTGGCTGCACGGAGTCGTGCTCACCCACCGTGATGCCCTGGGAACCCAGGACTTCCTGAACAGTTCCGGGGTGAACCTTGGCCTCACGAGAGACACCGTCCACCGAGATGGTGACATCGTCACGGTTGAGGACGTTGGCCATCGTCACGCCACCGGCAGTGGTCAGTGCAACGGCTCCGGCGATCGCAGAGGCAATGATCTTCGACATTCGCTTCCCAAGAGGTCGGGGGCTCGAGTGCTCTGTGGTTCTCGAGGGCCCAGAACGGTCAGTTGCTATGTACCGGCCGGGCGTTGACGCCCAACCACACGCCGCGTGCGCAGCGCTTGGTAAACGATACGACGCATTCCCCCCAAAAACCAAAAATTTCCTGAGAAAAACTCAGACAGCAGGGCGCCTGGCGTTCGGCGCCGAGCCATCTGAGCCTGTCATGACGGGCTGAAATGGGTTTCTCATGTTCTCAGGATCGCGGGCGGAACCCGGTGAGCCTCAGACTGTTGAGCACGACGAACACCGACGAGAACGACATTGCCGCAGCAGCAATGACCGGGGTGAGCAGGCCCAGGGCAGCGACGGGGATGGCGAGGACGTTGTAGCCGAATGCCCACCACAGGTTGCCCCGGATGATCCGACGGGTGGCATCGGCGAGCTCCAGGGCATCCACCCCGGCACCCAGATCGGCACGGGTGAGGGTGACGTCCGCTGCAGCGATGGCGACATCGGTACCGGTCCCCATGGCCATGCCCAGGTCTGCCGTGGCCAGGGCAGCCGCATCGTTGACGCCGTCACCGATGAAGGCCACTCGACGCCCCTGCTGCCGCAGCTGCTCGACAACCGTCACCTTCTGGCCAGGGGTGGTCTCGGCATGGACCTCGTCGATGCCGACGGTCTCGGCCATCGCGTGGGCAGCGCCGGGATTGTCACCGGTGAGCAGCACGGGCCGCAGCCCACGACGGCGCATCCGTTCGACGGATCGGGCGGAGCTGGGGCGCACGGTGTCGGAGACGGTGAGCGCCCCGCGCACCTGATCGGCCACGCTGACGACGAGTACGGTGTGGCCGCTTTCGGCGGCCTGCTCGACGGCGGCACGCAGGCCTTCGGGCAGGGGAACCAGGCCGGGGCGCCCCACCACGATCTGGACGGGTTCGGCCCGCAAGGCCTCCTCCTGTTGCCGGTCAGCGTCCGGCCGATCCGGTGTGTGCACCTCGCGTGAGTGGTCCTGCGCCTGGCTCAGTCGACCACGTACCCCCTGCCCGGGCAGGGCCTCGACGTCGTCCACCTGGGCCGGACGAACACCCAGCTGTTCGGCTCGGTGCAGCACCGCATGGGCGATGGGGTGTTCCGAGCCGGACTCCACCCCGGCCGTCAGGCGAAGGAGTTCCTCGGCCTGTCGACCGTCAAGGGCTTCGCCGTCAGATCCAAGGACCTGTGCCACGGCCATGACGGCACTGGTGAGGGTGCCGGTCTTGTCCATGACGACGGTGTCGATGCCCTGGGCACGCTCCAGTGCCTGGGGCCCACGGATGAGCACCCCCATGCGGGCACCGCGCCCGGTCCCGGCGAGCAACGCCAGCGGAGTGGCGAGCCCCAGAGCACACGGGCAGGCGATGATGAGCACCGAGATGGCCGCGGTGAGGGCCGCCGCCACGCGTCCGGTGACGAGCATCCACACCACGAAGGTGAGCACGGCGATGCCGATGACCGCCGGGACGAAGACTGCCGAGATCTTGTCGGCCAGGTCCTGGCTGGCCGAGCGTCCGGTCTGGGCCTCGTCGATGAGACGGGCGATGTGGGCGAGCTGGGTGTCGTCGCCCACGGCGGTCGCCTGTACGACGAGCCGACCGGAGCTGTTGATCGCCGAACCGACGACGGCGTCCCCCGGACCGACCTCCACCGGCACGGACTCACCGGTGAGCATCGAGTTGTCGACGGCAGAGCGTCCCTCGACGACGGTCCCGTCGGCGCTGACGCGTTCCCCGGGGCGCACGACGAACCGTTCGCCCACCCCCAGGGCTGCGATGGGGCGTTCCACCTCGGTGCCGTCACTGGTGAGCAGGTGGACGGTGGTCGGACGCATGTCGAACAGAGCCTGCAGTGCCGAGCCGGCCTCGGCCCTGCTGCGATGCTCGATGTAGCGACCCGCCAGGATGAACATGATGACGCCGACGGCTGCTTCGAGGTACAGCGACCCAGCAGCATGTGTCTGGGAGCTGGACAGTCGCCAGGTCATGTGGTGCCGCATGCCGATACGGCCCGCATCACCCCAGACGAGTGCCCACAGGGACCATCCCAGGGAGGCCAGGGACCCCATGCTGATGAGGGTGTCCATGGTCGTCGCGCCGTGCTTGAGGTTCACCCAGGCTGCGCGGTGGAAGCCGAATCCGCACCAGAACACCACGGGCAGGGTGAGTGCCAGGCAGACCCACTGCCAGGCCGGGAACTGCAGTGCCGGCGTCATGGACAGCACGATGACCGGCAGACCGAGCACCACCGCCCCGATGAGGCGATGCCTCAGCTGCGTCTGGCGATCGACGACCGGTTCGCTGGTGGACGACGGCCGGGCCTGGTAGCCGGTACGGGTGACGACGTCGATGAGGTCGTCCTGGCTCACCTGGGACGGGGCCAGGACGTGTGCCTTGGCCGTGGCGTAGTTGACGGTGGCCTTGACCCCGTCGACCTTGTTGAGCTTCTTGGTGATCCGGGCAGCGCAGGAGGCACAACTCATGCCGGAGATGTCCAGGTCGACGGCTCGGTGCGCCCCACCATTGCCGGCAGGGTCGTCAGCCGTCATGACGCTGGTGTCCAGGCGGTCATTCGCCGTGCGGCCGTTGCGGGCAGGTGTGACGGTGTGCGGGGAGCCGGCAGCCGACCCTCCGGTGCTGATCGGATCAACACCGGAGGCACCGGCCACCGTGACGTTCCTTGACTCGTTCTGGTCGTGTCGAGACGTGGTTACTCCTCAGTGATGGCCGCCGCACTTGCACTCGCCCTCACCGTGGGCGGCGTGCTTCTCGGCAGCATCGGCAGCATGGTCGTGATGGTGGTGTCCACCGCAGTTGCACTCGCCCTCACCATGGGCAGCGTGCCTCTCAGCAGCATCGGCGGAGTGCTTGTGCTCGCCACAGCCGCAGTCACAACCATCCTTCTCGTCGTGACAGTCGCACTCACAGTCCTTGTCGGCACCGGCCTCGCCAGCGTGCTCGCAGCAGTCATCCTTCTCGTCGTCGCACGAGCAGTCATCGTGCTTGTCACCGCACTGGCAGGCGTCCGCCGAGTTCTTGCCACAGGCACACGTACCCTCGGGGTGGCCAGCGGTGTCGAGGCTGTCCGCCTTGGTCGCGGTGTACTCGCCAGCCTCGTCCAAGGCCTTGTTGATGGCATCCATGCTGATCTCCTCAGCCGAGTCGATGGTCATGGAGCCGGTCTCCAGGCTCACGTACACCTTGTCGACGCCGTCAATGGCCGAGACCTCCTCGGTGATCGCCTTGACGCAGTGCTCGCAGGTCATGCCGGTGATCGTGTATGTCGTGTTCATGTCAGTACCTTTCGTTGGGAACGTTGGATCGTGGGAAGAACGGAGATGACGTCTGGCCCGAATGGGAGTCCAAGACCCCTGGAGCCGTGCACGGCGAGAGTGCGGAACCGAGTCGAGCCTCAGGACCTGACGAGCCGGGCAATGGCACGATTCGCCTCGTCGATCTTGTCGGTCGCCTCCTGACCACCGCATTGGGCGGCCCGAGCCACACAGTGGTTCATGTGTTCGGACAACAGTTTGAGCGACAGCGACTTGAGGGCGGAGTTCACCGCAGCGATCTGGGTGAGGATGTCAATGCAGTACTTCTCCTCCTCAACCATCCGCTCCAACCCGCGCACCTGACCTTCGATACGGTGCAGACGACGCAGGTAGGCGTCCTTCTCGCCGAGATATCCGTGCCCCGGCGACCCGGGGGCAGTGGTCGACGACGTGGCGACGCCGACGTCCGTACCTTCCTGGGGCTCGACGTCCTCTCGGGGCATTGCATCCGGGACCGACGCGTCCTGGGAGAACGCGAGATCCATCGCACTACCGCACTGGCACGATTCAGCCATCCGTCACCTCCGACTCGGAGGATACCCCAGTGGGGTATTCGAGACAATGGCTCGACGCTGCTCTTCACCCTCGACGAACACCCGTCGTCCGCGCCCCCACCCGTCACGTCCCCACCAACAGGGAACGACACCTCGAGCCATTCGAACGCCGGCTGCGATCACGACCCCTCACACCCCATGATCATGTGGACAACTCCTTGCCAGAGCAGGAAAAAGAAGTCACTCGGGAGTGTTCGACACCTGTGTGCAGCACGTTCGATACACAGGGTTCACCGGTGTGTCACTGCCGAAAAATATCGGTCGTTTTTATGTTTCTCCTAGTCAGAGCGGTTCTATCGGCGTGTCGTCAACAGGGAACAGTGAGTTGTCCACAGTTGTCCACAAGTTTTCCCCACCCGGTCCACCGGCTTCCACCGGTTGTCCACACACCCTGTGGAAAACTCCGTCCTGGTTAGTTGACAAGCGTCCATTCCAGCCCCTTGAATGGAGCCGGCGACACCGTCCTGCCGTTGCGCAAGCGCTGCACACGTTCAACCCTGTGACGGCCGCCCCGGCACCCGCACGTCCCGAGAGGCACACCGCCTTGCCGGGCCCTCGTCCTGAAGGTGATGACTTTGCCAGACCCAGCGAGCAGCATGCGCGCAGATCTCACTCCGCCCCAGGACCTCGATGCCGAACGCTCCGTGCTCGGTTCGATGCTCATGAGCAAGGACGCCATCTCCGACACCGTCGAGATCCTCAAGGGACGAGACTTCTACCGCCCGGCACACGAGACGATCTTCGACGCCATCCTGTCGCTGTACTCTCGCGGCGAGCCTGCCGACGCCATCACCGTCGGCGCGGAACTGGAACGCACCGATCAACTCGATCGGATCGGTGACCGCGTCTACCTGGCCGACCTGCTCGGTTCGGTCTCGATCGCCGAGAACGCCTCGTACTACGCCAGGATCGTCTCCGACAAGGCAGTACTGCGCCGTCTCGTCGACGCCTCGATGCGCATCTCACAGATGGCCTACCAGGGGCAGGGGGACGTCGCCGACACGGTGGACGCCGCCCAGCAGGAGCTCTACGACGTCGCCGAGGGACGCACCAGCGACGACTACCACATCCTGTCCGAACTGCTCGAGAGCACCTGGGACGAGTTGGAGTCCATCGAGAGCCGCGGGGACGCCATGGGCGGCATCCCCACCGGGTTCGCCGATCTTGACGAACTCACCAATGGCTTCCAGCCGGGGCAGATGATCATCGTCGCGGCCCGTCCGGCGATGGGCAAGTCAACGGTGGGGCTGGACTTCGCCCGGGCCGCGTCGGTGAAGAACAACCTCACCAGCGCCATCTTCTCCCTGGAGATGGGGCGCAACGAGATCGTCATGCGACTGATGTCGGCCGAGGCGGGCATGGAGCTGTCCCGGATGCGCAGCGGGCGCCTCACCGAGGAGGACTGGCAGCGGTTGGCGTCCACCGCGACGAAGATCTCGTCCGCTCCGCTGTACATCGACGACTCCCCCAACCTCACCATGATGGAGATCCGGGCCAAGGCACGTCGCCTCAAGCAGAAGCACGACCTCCAACTCGTCGTCATCGACTATCTGCAGCTCATGACGAGCGGCAAGCGGGTGGAGTCGCGTCAGTTGGAGGTCTCGGAGTTCTCCCGCCAGATCAAGCTGCTGGCCAAGGAGCTGGAGATCCCGGTGGTCGCGCTCTCCCAGCTCAACCGTGGCCCCGAGCAGCGCACCGACAAGCGACCCATGGTGAGCGACCTGCGCGAGTCCGGATCGCTGGAGCAGGACGCCGACATGGTCATCCTGCTGCACCGTGAGGACGTCTACGACAAGGAGTCCCCGCGCGCCGGGGAGGCCGACTTCATCGTCGCCAAGCACCGCAACGGCCCCACCCGTACCATTCCCGTGGTGTTCCAGGGCCACTACTCGCGGTTCGTCGACCTGCAGAAGTGATCGATTGTTGGGCCGGAACACACGACGGGCTACCGTGAGGTCATGGACGCCATGCATGCTGTCGCCGTCACCCAGTCCCTGCCGATCACCGATCCCGACGTCTTCGTCGACGTGGACCTGCCAGTGCCCAGCCCTGGCCCGCTCGACCTGCTCGTGGAGATCGAGGCGATCTCCCTCAACCCCATCGACGTGAAGCTTCGCCGCAAGGCCGGAACCCCCGACGAACCGCTCGTCCTGGGTTTCGACGCCGCCGGGGTGGTACGCGCCGTCGGTGAGCGGGTGAGCGACTTCCAGGTGGGCGACTCCGTCTGGTTCTCCGGGCAGAGCAACCGTCCGGGCAGCTACGCCCAGTACACCCTCGTCGACTCCCGGATCGCCGCCCGACGCCCGACAAGCCTGAGCGCCGCCGAGGCCGCCGCCATGCCATTGACGAGCATCACGGCATGGGAGGGGCTGCACGATCACCTGCGCATCGGCGCCCACGACTCCCTACTCATGATCGGCGGTGCCGGCGGGGTGGGGTCGATGGTGATCCAGCTGGCCCGACTGGCCACCGACGGGGACGTCGTCGCCACGTCCTCCCGGGAGGCGTCCCGAGCCTGGTGCCGGGACATGGGGGCCACCGCAGTCATCGACCACCGCAATGATCTTGCCCAGGAGCTGCACGAGGTCGGGGTCAACGGCGTCGAGACCGTCTTCTCGGCCTACACCGTCGGTAGGGAGGCCGAACTGGCACAGCTCATGAGCCCGTTCGGCAGACTCGTCATGATCGACGGCACCGATTCCTTCGACATGACGGCGTTCAAACCCAAGTCGTTGAGCGTCACCAGCGAGTCGATGTTCGCTCGCCCCATCTTCGGCACCGACGACGTCGCCGAGCAGGGCCGGATCCTGGCGCGAGTGGCCGATCTCGTCGACGAGGGGCGACTGCGCACCACGGTGGCACATCAGTTGCAGGGTCTGACGGTGGACAACATCGTCGAGGGGACGGCCCTGGTGGAGTCGGGCCGGATGGTGGGCAAGATCGTCGTCACGGCGTGAGGGTCCAGAACCATCCGAACGACGCGACGCCCGAACCGCTCGGGTCATGGCAGCACGAGGAGGATCTGACGTGTCAGAGTCAGGATGCGTGACGGGGCCAGGACACTCCCGGCCACACCCCTTGGGGAAGAGCGCTGGGCTGGACCTGTCCGAGCCAGCCGATCGGGTGGCACCACGTCTGCTCGGGGCGACGATCATGCACGGTTCGGTGGGGGTACGACTCACCGAGGTCGAGGCCTATCTGGGCATTGACGACCCGGCATCGCACGCGGCACGCGGACCCACCCCGCGCAGCTCGGTGATGTTCGGCCCACCCGGTCACATGTACGTCTACCTCTCCTACGGTATTCATCGGTGCGTCAATGTGGTGTGCAGCCCGGACGGGACGGCCTCGGCGGTGCTGCTGCGTGCCGGGCAGGTCGTGTGCGGGGTGGGCGAGGTGCGTTCCCGACGCGGCACCGTGCCCGCACGTCGACTGGCCAGCGGGCCGGGCAATCTCGGATCGGCTCTGGGAGCGGATCTCACCGACTGGGGAGCGGCCCTCGCAGTGTGTGCCATGAGTCCGCCCCTCGAACCGGCCACCGAGGGCCTGGTAAACGATCCCCCGCACCCGGACGGCCATGACCGGCTGAGCGCGGATCAGTCCACACCAGATGGCGTCACCCACCATGACTACCCACCCCGATGGCGGCTCATCCCGGCCCGCGAGCCTGTTCGGTACCGCACCGGGCCGCGGGTGGGGATCAGTCGCAATGCCGATGCTCCGTTGCGATTCTGGATCGACGGCGACCCCACCGTGTCCGGGCGACGATGAGACTGCCCGGA
>ERZ782914.231-NODE-231-length-19373-cov-6.702350_pt1 | contig 19373 bp, 19 predicted proteins | sample MGYA00375948_ERZ782914 | MGnify/ENA primary metagenome ERZ782914 (study PRJEB29894, sample SAMN03576417) | human skin metagenome | biome: human skin; feature: left retroauricular crease; material: organic_material | host: Homo sapiens | place: Italy: Trento...
AAAAAAAGAAAATAAAAAATAAGTAAGTTAATTATCAGACATGGATAGAGATTCGTGTCTGATTTTTTAATTTATAAAGTTTCTTTTTGTTGTATAGTAATTATATTGAGGTGAATAAATTGGAAAATTTAGATGAAATTCGCAAACAAGTACATATGGCTCTGCTTGAAGTGATTGATGCTTCTGGCATTGGCAAAGATGATATATTAGTTTTAGGTGGATCTACTAGTGAGATTGTAGGCGGCAATATCGGCAAGGATTCTTCACTGGAAGTAGGAGAAGCTGTTATAGATGAATTTTTAAAAATTCTTAATGATAAAAAAATACATTTTGCAGTTCAAGGATGCGAGCATATAAATAGAGCTCTTGTAGTCGAAAGAGAACTTGCAAAAAGTCGCGGTTTTGATCTTGTAAGTGTTATTCCTGCTCTTCATGCGGGTGGCTCACTTGCAGTTAATGCCTATAAGAAGTTTAATGACCCGGTTGTAGTTGAACACATTATAGCGGATGCGGGAATAGATATTGGCGATACAGAAATTGGTATGCATGTTAAATTTGTTCAAGTACCACTTAGAATTTCTGAAAAATATATTGGTAATGCACGTTTAACTGCACTTAAATCAAGACCAAAATTAATTGGTGGTGCTCGTGCGGTATACAAAGTTTAAAAAGGGGATATAGATGGATTATGATGTTATCGTTGTAGGTGCAGGTGCGGCTGGTGCTTTTATGGCCTACGAGTTCAAAAAATTAAATACTAACAAAAAAGTACTAGTGATAGATGGCGGTAGAAAGGTTAATGGTAGAACTTGCCCTATCACAGAAGGCAAGGTTGATAATTGTATAGGTTGCAAGCCTTGTAATATTATGTATGGATTTGGGGGGGCTGGAACCTTATCTGATGGAAAATATAATATAACAACCAACTTTGGTGGAGATTTACACCAATACATAGGCGAAAAAAAAGCCATGGAACTTATGGAGTATGTGGATTCTGTTTTGATGGACTTTGATGGGGGTAATGACCTTGAACTTTATTCTACAGACAAAAATGATTTGAAGACTAAGTGTTTAAGGTATGATCTTCACTTATTAGACGCTAAGGTTCGCCATTTTGGGACTGAAAGAAATAAGGTTATTTTGCAAAATATGTATGACTACATCAAAGATGATATTGACTTTAAATTTATGTCAATGGTAAAAGATATAGACTTTGCAAATGATGAATATACAGTAAAAACAGATGACGGTAAGACTTATACTTGTAAAGATTTGGTCCTTGCTTCTGGTAGATCTGGATCAAAATGGGTGTCTCAAATTTGTGATAAGTTTGACATAACTACCAAGAAAAATAGGGTCGATATAGGAGTTCGTGTTGAAGTTCCAGCTCAAGTCTTTAAGCATATAACAGATGATGTTTATGAAGCAAAAATCATGTATCAAACTAAGCAATATAATGACATAGTTAGGACATTTTGTATGAATCCTTATGGCCAAGTTGTTACAGAAAATACCAATGGAATTCTAACTGTAAACGGCCATTCATACACAGATCCAGCCCTTCGCACCGAAAATACAAATTTTGCCCTACTAGTTACAAATAGGTTTACAGAACCTTTTGAAGATTCAAATGAATACGGCGAATCAATAGCGAAGCTTTCAAATATGCTAGGTGGGGGAGTTCTTATGCAAAGATTTGGAGATCTTATAAAAGGACGTAGATCATCTGAAAGACGCATGGCAAAATCATTTACAAATCCTACATTAAATGCAACTGCTGGCGACCTATCTCTAGTAATGCCAAAAAGACAGCTTGATGATATCATAGAGATGATTTACCAACTAGATAAAATTGCTCCAGGTATGGCAAATGATGATACACTTTTATACGGCATAGAAGTCAAATTCTATAATTCTGTAGTAGAAGTTGACGATAAGTTTGAAACATCCCAGAAGGGCCTATATTGTCTAGGTGATGGATCTGGGGTTACTCATTCTCTATCTCAAGCGTCAGCATCAGGTGTTGAAATGGCAAGAATCCTAAATGGAGCAAATTAGGTGAAATATTTTTACGAACAAATTTCAAAAAAAGATGGAGTAATATTAAGAGGAGTAGTAAATACTCCTGATGATTTTGATGAAAATACCAAATATCCAACAGTTATAATGTATCATGGCTTTGGTGGCAATAGGGACGGCAGAACTTGGATGAGAATTCAAAATGCCAAGCACCTTACTGATAGAGGATATGTAGTAGTAAGATTTGACTTTTCTGGTACAAATGAATCAGACGGAAGTTTTTATGATATGACTGTCACAAGGGAATTATATGAAGCCAATATGATATATGATTTCACTAGAACTAGGTCATATGTCAAAAATGATAGCATATACCTTATAGGTCATTCACTAGGAGGAGTCATATCAACTCTCATAGGATCAAAAATAAACCCAAGGGCAATAGCCTTACTTGCACCAGCAAGCGATATGAATAATATTGATTATCTAAAAGTTGCTGCAAAGATTAGAGTAGAAGATGACTATGGTAGCCTTAGTGATATAGATGTCATAAAAAAAATCAAAGATCTAGAGGATTTTGATATAGGTGGAGAGAAACTTCACAGAAGATTTTGGATAGATTTTCTAAGATATGACATTTACGGTGCAGCAGAAAAATACAAGGGCAATGTCTTAATCCTTAGGGGGAGTGAAGATGAACTTGTCTTTAAGGATTCAAATGAAAAATTAAATAATTCATTTGCTCACTCAAAATATGAAGAAATCGAAGGAGCGGACCATTCATTTACAAACTATGACCATAGGCAAATAATATTTGAAAAAATGTATGAGTTTTTTGAAGAAAACAAGCAAAATTAACCACGAAAAATGTGGTTTTTTTGTTGGGAAATATTAAAAAGAAGACTTTGCTTTGGGTGAAATATTTGAAATTGCTGTTATAATAATACTATGACTAAATTTATGATAACAACTAGCTTTGGCCTAGAATCTTTAGTTAAATGGCAACTTATAGATATGGGTTATGAAAATTTTATAGTTAGTGATGGACAAATTATCTTGGATTGTAATCTAAGCGATGTAGGAAAACTTAATATAAATCTTAGAGAAGCTGATAGGGTTTATCTTATCCTTAAGAGCTTTAAGGCAAAGGAATTTGATCAACTTTTTGAAGAAATCAAAGCCATTGATTGGCCAGATTTACTTGGTAAAGACGATAATTTTATTGTAAGTGCTAGGACTTATAAGTCAAAATTATTTTCTGTTAGAACTATCCAGTCTGTAAGTGAGAAAGCTATTGTTGAATCAATGAAGACTAAGTATAAGCAAAGTCACTTTAGTAAATCATCTCATAGAATACAAATAGAAATTTCACTAAATAATGATGTTGCAAGTGTACTAATTGATACGTCTGGTGAAGGTCTACACAAACGTGGGTATAGAGAGGATTCTGTAAAAGCTCCATTGAGAGAAAATTTGGCAGCAGGATTAGTTGACTTATCTTTTTATAAGCCGGATAGATTTTTGTTTGATGGATTTTGTGGATCTGGGACAATACTAATCGAAGCTGCTAGGAAAGCTCGTAACATTGCCCCAGGAATTGACAGGTCCTTTGACTTTGAAGATTTTATTTTCATAGATAGGGATTGTTATAAAAAAGCAAAAAAAGAAGCTTTAGATGCAATTGACTATGATCTAAAGCTCAATATCCTTGGTTCAGATATATCTGGTAGGGCAATTAGCCTTGCTAAAAATAATGCCATAAACGCTGGAGTTGGAGAAGATATTTCTTTTATTACAAGAGATATAAAGTCAGTTGCGATAAAGGATAATTATGGGGTGTTTATATCAAATCCTCCCTACGGAAATAGACTTTCTGATTTTAACGCAGAGGAAATCTATAAAAAAATAAATGACAAATTCAAAAATTTAAACACTTGGTCATTGTATTTTATAACAAGTGATAATAACTTTGATAAGAGCTTTAAGAGAAAGCTTTCAAAGAAGAGAAAATTATATAATGGTGGACAAAAGGTTGATTTTTATCAATATTTTGGTAAGAAACCAACAAAGAACTAATCGGAGGAAATTTTGACTTCAAAAAAGAAAAATGATGGCAAAAAAACTGGACTATCAATACTTTTATTCATAGTAGCTATATATCTAGTTGTGACAGTAACATTTTCATTTATAGCCTTGCCAGGAACATATCTAAATGGTAGAGATATTTCTTACGCATCAAAAAAGGAGGCTCTAGCAACTAGTCCTAAAAATTTTAATCTAGAAATTACAGGCAGAGATGATAAAAAGCTCACCATAAGACCAGAAGATATTGACTACAAAGTAGATCTTCCTAGTCAAGCGAGTATAGATCAAAATCCTTTTGCTTGGCCAGTATCACTAATAACAGGTAAGAAAGAAAATTACGATTTTGAATACAAAGTTCACTACGACGAAGATAAGCTTGATAAAATCATTGACGATTCAAAACTTATGAATGGTATCACAGAACCAGAAGATGCAAAGATTGCAATCGAAAATAATGAATTTGTTATAAAAAAAGAGGTCGAAGGGAATAAAATTGATAAGTCCAAGCTAAAAAAAGAGATCATTGATAGCATAAATACCAAAAATAATAAGATAGCCTTGGATGATAGTTACTATATTGGTCCAAAGCTTAGATCAGATTCGAAAGAATTGCGAGATATAGTGGCTGATTCTAAAAAAATAAGAGACATGACCATAAAATTTAATTTCAATGGTTTTGATTATAAGCTTCAGGGTGATAGCCTCATTGACTTGATGGACTTTACAGATAGTGGCTATGAACTAAATTATGATAAGGTTAAAGCTTATGTAGGCGATATGGCTGAAGCTACAAATACCTATGGTAAAAGCCGCAAATTTAATGCAACTGGCATAGGAGAAATAGTTGTAGGACCTGGGGTATATGGATTTAAATTAGATGAAGATGCTACAATAGATAAGATGTATGAACTTGTAAACCAAAGAGAAAGTGGAGAGATAGAACCGGTTTATAGCAACACTGCTTATACCAGAACTGATACAGGTGAAGATATAGGAAATACTTATGTTGAGCTCGATTTATCCCGCCAAAAAATGTGGTTTTACAAAAACGGCGAACTAATTGTCGAATCTGATGTTGTTACAGGTCTGCCTCACGATGGTTGGGCTAGTAATGTTGGTGTAGGAGCTATACAATCAAAGGTAAAAGATGCAAATTTACAGGGCCTAAATTTTGATAGGTCAACAAAATATGATACAAAAGTTAAGTATTGGATGCCGACAGGTTGGGACGGAGAAGGATTCCACGATGCACCTTGGAGAGGAGCATTTGGTGGAGGAATTTATTTGTCAAGTGGATCTCACGGTTGTTATAATCTACCACCATCTGTAGCTAAGGTCCTTTTTGAAAATGTAGATCCTTTGACTCCGGTTGTAGTTTATGAATCGAGCACAAATTATTCGCCAGCTATGGCTTATTAGGAAATATAATGATAAAAATTGAAAATCTAACTTATACCTATCCTTCAAATGACCAAAAAGAAGGTCACAAAGCTATTGATGGACTAAATATAGATATCAACAAAGGGGACTTTGTTGCTATTTTAGGTCACAATGGCTCTGGTAAATCTACCCTTGGTAAATTAATAAATGCACAGATCCTACCTACTAGTGGGGATATTTGGATAGATGATTTAAATGCAAAAGATGAAAATAAAATATGGGATGTTAGAAAAAAATGTTCTATGGTTTTTCAAAACCCCGACAATCAAATGGTAGCTACAACAGTTGAAGATGAGGTAGCCTTTGGAGTAGAGAATTTACAAGTACCTAATCCAGAGTTAAGAGAACGTGTGGATTCTGCTATATCTTTAGTAAGGATGGATGATTACAAAAAGAGAAACCCATCAAACCTATCTGGTGGTCAAAAGCAAAGAGTTTCTATAGCTGGAGTAATAGCTATGATGAGTGATTATATTATATTTGATGAACCTACAGCAATGCTAGACCCAAAGGGAAGAAAAGATGTAATAAACCTAGTTCTAGAACTTAACAAGGACTATGGTAAGACAATAATTTACATCACCCACTATATGGAAGAGGCTATAAAAGCTGATAAAATAATAGTGCTTGATAAGGGCAAAAAAGCTTTGGAAGGTTCAGCTAGAGAAGTGTTTTCTCAAGTTGAAACTATGAAAAATTTGGGACTTGCTGTTCCACAGGTGACAGAAGTTGCCTATGAATTACAGGAGAGAGGGGTAGATTTTAATGATCTACCTCTTAGTATTGAAGAATTTTTGGAGAGCATATGAATATCGAACTAAAAAATGTAGATTACATTTATAATGAGGGAGGACCTGGCGAAGTCTATGCTCTTAAAGATATTAATTTAGAAATTAATAGTCATGAAATAATTGGGCTTATTGGACAAACTGGATCTGGAAAATCAACTTTGGTCGAGCTTTTAAATGGTCTTTTGTTGCCTAGCCATGGAGATGTCATAGTAGATGGAGTTAATACTAAAGATAAGGAAAAAAGACGTGATATCAGATTTAAAGTGGGTCTTGTTTTCCAATATCCTGAACACCAGTTATTTGAAGAGACAATTGCAAAAGATGTAGCTTTTGGACCTAAAAATATGAAACTATCTGAAGATGAAGTAGATAGAAGGGTAAAAGTTGCCATGGAAAAGGTGGGTCTTTGCTATGAAACTTATAAAGATGTATCGCCTTTTGAAATATCTGGTGGTCAACAAAGAAGAGTTGCTGTAGCTGGAATCATTTCTATGAATCCAAAAGTTTTGGTTTTAGATGAGCTTACAGCAGGCCTTGACCCCAAAGGACGCCAAGAAATTTTTACTGAGATAATGAATATTTACAACAATGACCCTGAATTAACCATAGTTTTGGTAAGCCATTCTATGGAAGATGTGGCAGAATATGTAGATAGGGTTGTAGTTTTAAATAAAGGAGAGGTGTATAGTAATCTATCGACATACGATACTTTTACTAAGACTGACCTAGAAGGCATAGGCCTAGATATACCACAAATTGCAAAATTTATGAGAGCCTACAAAGCCAAGAGTGAGGATGTTAGAGATGATATCTATACCATTGATAAAGCTGTAGAAGAATTATCCAGACACTTAGGAGTAAGCCATGAATAAAATAACTATAGGTCAATATTTGCCCTTTGATACCTTTATTCATAGGCTTGACCCAAGAGTTAAGATAGTAGGAGTTTTTCTATTTATAATAACGGTATTTTTTGTAGATGATTTTATAACATTTATACCTTTTGTAGTTTTGTTAATTGTTATGCTAAAGACAGCAAAAATCCCTATAAAAAGTGTACTTAGGTCTCTTAGGCCCCTGCTATTTATAATGATTGTCACAGGTATCATTAATCTATTTACAACACCGGGTAAGGTTATGGTAAATATTGGACATTTAAATATTACTTACGAGGGGCTATATAGAACGATATTTACACTTCTTAGATTGATTTTGATAATTTTATCAACATCAGTTCTAACATATACTACAAGTCCAATGGAATTGACATACGGCTTGGAAAAACTATTTTCACCACTCAAACGCTTTGGCTTTCCAGCTGGCGAACTTGCAATGATGATTAGTATTTCTCTTAGATTTATACCTACTCTATTTGATGAGGCCCAAAAAATCCGTATGGCTCAAATGGCTAGAGGGGCAGATTTTGAATCTGGAAATATTATAAATAGGGCGGTTTCAATGATACCACTACTTGTGCCACTATTTATAAACTCATTTAAAAGATCTGATGAACTTTCGACAGCCATGGAAGCTCGTATGTATAGGATTGGCGAAGAGCGTACAAAATTAAATGAAATATTTATGGATAAAACCGACTACATTACTCTTTATCTATTCATAGGATTTTGTACAATAATCATAGTTAAAAGATTTGTATGATAAGAAATATAAGACTTAAAATCGCCTATGATGGAACAAATTTTCATGGCTTTCAGTCGCAAAATGACTGTAGAAATATTGAGGATGAAATAAAAAAAGCAATTCATAAGGTAACTGGGGAAAATAATAGAATTATTGCAGCGGGAAGAACTGATGCAGGAGTTCATGCCTATAGTCAGTATATAAATTTTCTAACGGCAAGTAAAATAAATCCAAAAGCATTTAACTTTCATCTTGATCCATATTTGCCAGATGATATACTAGCTTTAGAGGCAAGTGAAGTTGATTTAAATTTTCATGCTAGGTTCTCAGCTATTAATAAAACTTATAAATATGTAATTTATACGAGTAAGGTAATGCATCCCATCTATAGAAATTATATGGAGCACATTACTTATCCTTTAGATACAGAAAAGATGAAAAAAGGGCTTGAAATTTTAAAGGGCGAACATGATTTTAAAGCCTTCATGAGAAATGATAAAAACCTTAAAATCAATACTATAAGGACTATTGATGATTGCAATCTTTTAGAAGATGGTCAAAGGGTAGAAATATATTTTACTGCCAATAGCTTTTTGCACAATCAAGTTAGAATAATGTGCGGAAGCCTAGTAGAACTTGGAAGAAATAACCTATCTATTGATGATTTTAAAGCTTATTTTAAAAATGGGAAAAAAGCTAATCCAACCTTAAATCCCCAGGGTTTATATTTATGGAGGATAAATTATGACTGATACAAATGAAAAAAAATTAAATAACAAAAGAGAGCTTAAGGCTTTATCATTGATTTTATTTGTTGTAGTTGGCTTCTACTTTATAAATAAGGATAGGCTTTTAATCTTTGGAGGTCTTTCAACATTTATTTTATTTATTGTTGGAGCTTATATTAGGATTAACAATTTAAAAATATCAAAGACAATTTATTACTTATTTATCTCATTTTATAATATAGCTAGTATCTTTTTTCTTGTAGACTATCATAGGGGTCAAGGAAATATAACAAAGCTTGATAAATATATTTTTGACCCTTTTATAATAGGTGATAAAATAGATGTAAGGTATGTAGTGTGGATATTAATTTTAACTATTGTGTTATTTATCATTGAAAGCACTAAAAAAAATCCTGACGAGGAAAATAATGACAGATAATAAAAACCAAGAAAATATAAAGGAAAGTGAATATAGAAAAGAAGCTAGCGATAAACTTAATGATGTAAGTGAAAAAAAGCGTCAAAGAAAAGCTCGAAAAATACATCTTACTAGGAAGACTAAAAAAAATATTATTATAGGAATTCTAATTGCGATCGTTCTCTTTGGTGCTATATATTATTTTAAAGATCAAGCGGCAAAAAATAAAGCTAGTAAAACAAGCGAGGTTACTGACGAAAATTCCTACACTGGATCAAACATAATGAGAGTTGATTTAAATCAAGTCAACAAAATCAATATTGACCTAAAGACTGCAGATGTTAGGATTCAAAAGTCAACAACTAATCCTTACATAGAATATACTCACTTGTATAAGGGTGAAGAGGATATTTATACAGTCGATGTATCCTATGAAAATGGAGTCCTAAACCTTAAGAGCAACATCCAAGGTAAGGAATTGAATATGAAAAATAAAGTTCAGATTGTAAGAATTTTCTTGCCTTCCGATAAGCCAGTTGAAGAAATTACAGCTAAAATTGGTGCTGGAGATGTTAAAGTCACTGATCTTGAAGTAAAAGATTTGGATTTAAATGTAAAAAGTGGTCATATAACATTTGATAACTCCTTCTTTGGTGGACTTGTATCAAATGAAGCTGGTGACATAAATCTAAGAAATACAGAATTATTGAATAGTAAACTTGCTACAAATTCTGGTGATATAAATATTGAAGATGGGAAAATTGGTTCAAGGTCTGATTTTTCAACTCAAAGTGGTAATATAATAATAAAATCAACTGACACTATAGATAATTACAATATCAAGGCTAACCTTGAAGTTGGTAACTTCATTTTAGGCAATATTTCTTATAGAAATATCAAGGATGGTTTTAGCAAAGATAACAAGGCCAAAAAAGAAATTAGCCTTAAGACTAAAGTGGGTGATATAATCTTTAACAAAGGTGAGGGTGCAATACTAGATGAAGAAGAATATATAACCAATAAGTCAAATAAAGAAGAAAAAGAAGAATCGAAGTACGATTATATAAATGTAAAAGATGATGAAAAAGATTCTGCAGACGAAAAAGATGATAATACTGTAAGAGAGTCAACTGAAGAAACAATAGAAGATAATCAAAGTGAAGGTGAAGAAAAAAATGGAGTTGATGCAAATTAATAGATATTTATCGTTCCATCATTAGAGTGCACTCTCAGAAAGTTTGAGGTTTAGCCCGCCGGCTCGTGGAGGCCAAACTTTATGAGAGGGTACTATAATGATTTGGGAACGGTATATCTATTTTGTAACAGCTCCATTTTTTTGACATTATGGAAAATATATACCAAACATTAAAAAAATATTTTGGCTACGAATCTTTTAGAGATGGTCAAGAAGAAATAATTACAAATATCTTAGAAGGCAAGGATGTATTGGGAGTTTTGCCAACAGGAGCTGGTAAATCTATATGCTACCAATTGCCAGCTCTACTTATGGATGGCTTGACTTTAGTTATATCTCCATTGATATCTCTAATGAAAGACCAAGTAGATAGTCTTGTGGAAGATGGAATAAGTGCAAGTTTTATAAATTCAAGCCAAAATTTTATAGATTATAAACATACTTTAGATTTAGTCAAAGATGGCAAGGTAAAAATTTTATATATCTCACCAGAAAGACTAGAAAATGAGTATTTTATAGATTTTTTAAAGGACATTAAGGTATCTTTAATTGCAGTAGACGAAGCGCATTGTATAAGCCAATGGGGCCACGATTTTAGGCCTTCATATAAGCTTATACCTAAAATTTATCAGTACTTGCCAGATATACCAAAGGCTGCTTTTACAGCAACTGCCACAAGGAAAGTAAGAGAAGATATAATAGAAAACCTAAAACTAAAAAATTCATATATTAAAGTTACTGGATTTGATAGGGAAAATCTTACATTTTTTGTAGAAAAACCTAAAGATAAGCTAAGATATGTAAGAGATTACCTAGGTGATCACAAAGAAGATTCAGGAATTATATACGCGGGTACTCGCAAAAAAGTTGATGAACTATATAAGTATATAAAAAAGCTAGGTTTTGATGTGTGCAAATACCACGCAGGCCTTTCTGAAAAGACTCGAATGAAAAACCAAGATGACTTTATCTACGAAAGAAAAAGAATAATAGTAGCTACTAATGCTTTTGGTATGGGGATTGATAAGAGCAATGTTAGATATGTCATACATTTTAATATGCCAAAAGATATGGAGTCCTATTACCAAGAGGCGGGAAGAGCGGGCCGCGATGGTGAAGATAGTGACTGTATCCTCTTATATAATTCCCAGGATATAATTATAAACAAATTTTTGATAAACCAAAGCTATAATCAAACATTTAAAGCTTATCAATTAGAAAAACTTCAAGTAATAATAAACTATATAAATACGACAAAATGTCTGAGAGCATTTATATTAAATTATTTTGGCCAAGAAGCTTACGAAGTTTGCGATAATTGCTCTAACTGCCTAGGTAAGGTAAAAAAAGAAGATGCGACTATAGATAGTCAAAAAGTCCTATCGTGTATATATAGGCTTGACCAAAGATACGGACAAACAACAGTAATAGACTGTTTAAAAGGATCAAATAATAAAAATTCTAGAGATAAAAGGCTAGATCAGATTTCTACTTATGGAATTATGAAAGAAAACGATCAAAATTACATTAGAGAACTAATAGGAACTTTGATAGCAGACGGCTATATTAGAGTAAGTGGTAATACTTATCCAATACTAAAGTTAACAGAAAAATCAAAAGATGTGTTATTTGATCAAAAGAAAGTATTTGTACACCAAAGTCAAAAAGAGCCTAAAAAAGAGAAAGCTCAGACTGATCTTTCTTTGTATGATAATAAATTATTTAATCATTTAAAAAAAGTAAGGCTAGATTTATCAAAAAAGAGAAATGTTCCACCATTTATCATATTCTCAGATGCTTCGCTAAAAGATATGGCAACATATAGACCAACTACAGAAGAGAAGTTTCTACAAATTAAGGGGGTGGGTGATAAGAAGCTCATTCAATACGGAGATATATTTATAGCAGAAATCAATGAATATTTGCTTACAAATAGATAAAAATAATAAAAATTGAAAATGTTTTTAAAAAGTTTTATAATATATCTGTAAGGCTAGGGGTGCTAGAAGCTGAGATGTCTTTGGGACAAACCCTTTAAACTTGATGCGGATAAAACCGACGTAAGGAAGCAAGATTGATTCTAAAACCTAGGCTTATTTGTCTGGGGATTTTTTTATTTTAGGGAGGAAATATGAGAGGTTCTATAGCTATACAAGTCTTGCCTGATACTAATAGAGACGATATTTTTAATAAGGTTGACAAAGTGATTGAATATATCGATAGTACTGGCCTAGACTATCAAGTTAGTGCATTTGAAACGAGTGTAGATGGTGAGTTTGATGAACTAATGGATATTATTAAAAAAGCCCATGAGCTCATGCTAGATGAGGATATGGATGGCGTAAATTGCTATATCAAAACAAGCTTTAGAAAAAATGGAGATGGTTGGTCCATTGAAGATAAAACAAAAAAATATAGGAAATAAATTAATACCTATAGGACTTTTTGTTCTCCTAGTAATTATATGGCAATATGTCGTTTCTTCTGGCAAAATTGAAAGATATATCCTGCCTGCTCCAAGCGATATAGTGGAAGTCTTAGGAAAAGAAAAAGACGTATTATTTGACCACAGTATAGTCACTATAAAAGAAACTCTTCTAGGCCTTTTGATAGGAGTAGCAATAGGTTTTATCCTTGCCATATTGATGGATAGGTTTAAGTTTGTAAGAAGTGCCTTCTATCCTTTTATAGTATTATCTCAAACCATACCAACAGTAGCCATAGCCCCTATTCTTGTAATTTGGTTTGGTTATGAAATCTTACCTAAGGTAATTTTAATAGTACTTACAACTTTTTATCCTATAGCCATGGGAATATATGATGCTTTGCAGCAAATTGATAAGGACTACTTGGTATTATTAGATAGTATGAAGGCTAGTAATTTTGATAAATACAAATATGCAAAGATACCAATGATTGGTCCAAATTTTTTCTCAGCCTTAAAGATTTCTAGCTCCTATGCAGTCATAGCAGCAGTTGTTTCTGAATGGCTGGGAGGATTTATGGGTCTTGGAGTATATATGACTAGGGTAAGAAAAGCCTACGCCCTAGATAAGATGTTTGCAGTTATAATCATAACATCTCTGCTTAGCATGATTTTGGTTGGAATTGTCACAATAATTGAAAGATCCATTTTAAAATGGAATTATGTAAATGAAAAGGAATAAAAAATGCAAAAAAAGATTATATCAGGAGTGCTTGCTCTATTGATGACTTTAACAGCTTGTGGAAATGATAAAGATCAATCTAGAAGTACAGAAGCTGAAGGAAATAAAGAAACTGCTAGTAAAGAAAATGAAAATAAATCTGAAGAAGTTGTAGAAGAAGAAAAAGATCCAGAAACAAAAGAACTTAAAAAAGTTACAGTAGTTTTAGACTACACACCAAATACCAACCATACAGGTCTTTATGCTGCAAAAGATAAGGGATTTTATGAAGAAAAAGGCTTTGATGTAGAGATTGTTCAACCACCAGAAGATGGAGCAGAAGCTCTAGTAGCATCAGGTAAAGCTGATTTTGGCGTATCCTACCAAGATTCCTTGGCAAATGTATTAGGTGGAGATGCAAAGATGCCAGTAACTGCAATTGCAGCTATCATCCAACACAATACATCTGGTATTATGTCAAGAAAGGGCGAAGGAATAGATAGACCAAAAGGACTAGAAGGTAAGAGATATTCAACTTGGAATTCTCCAGTAGAACAAAATACTATAAAAAAAGTTATGGAAGTTGACGGTGGAGACTTTGATAAATTACAAATGATTCCTGCAAGTCAACTTGATGAAGTTGCAGCACTTCGTGAAGATCAAACAGACGCTATTTGGATTTTCGAAGGTTGGGGCAAAGTAAATGCTGACCAACAAGATTATCCAGTAGATTATTGGAATTTTAAAGATATTGACGATACTTTTGATTTCTATACACCAGTTTTAATCACTAATAATGATTTGATAGCAAACGAAAAAGATTATGTAAAAGACTTTGTCGAAGCAACAAAAAAAGGCTATGAATATGCAATAGAAAATCCAAAGGAAGCTGCAGATATATTACTTGCTAATGATGATTCTCTAGAAAAAGATATGATCTATGCTTCACAAGAATTTTTGAGCAAGGAATATAAAAAAGATGCTGATAAATGGGGTATCTTTGATAAGGATAGATGGGCAAAATACTATACGTGGCTAAATGATAATGATCTTGTAGAAGAAAAACTTGATGTAAACTCAGGATTTACTAACGAATTTGTAGAATGAGTGTACTAAAATTAGAAGATATTTACAAAAGTTTTGGCGAAAAAGATGTGCTAAATGGCATATCTTTTTCTGTTGATAAGGGAGAAATTGTAGGTTTACTTGGAGTAAGTGGTAGCGGGAAAACTACAGTTTTTAATGTTATTTCTGGTAATATAGCACCTGATAGTGGAAAGGTCTACATAGACGGTGAAGAAATAACAGGAGAAACTGGATATGTTTCTTATATGCTCCAAAAAGATTTGCTATTTGACCACATGAAAGTAGTAGATAATGCTGCTCTTGCCCTAAGGATTAAAGGTATGGATAAAAAGAAAGCAAGAGAGACTGCAAGCTCTTACTTTAAAGAATTTGGCTTAGAAAATCAGGAATACAAATATCCAAGAGAGCTATCTGGAGGTATGAGGCAAAGAGTGGCATTGCTTAGAACCTACCTAAATAAGCAAGCAATTATATTGCTAGATGAACCATTCTCAGCCCTAGATAAATTAACTAAAGATAAGCTTCACAATTGGTTTTTGGATATAATTAATAAATACCAAATGACAGGCATTTTTATAAGCCACGATATTGACGAAGCTATTTACCTATCTGATAGGATATTGATCTTAAAAACGGATGGCAAGCTCCACGACCAAGTAGTGATCAAGGAAAAAAATAGGGATGAAAGTTTTAAGTTATCAGATGAATTTCTAAACTATAAGCGTGAGATAGCAAGAAAATTAGAAAATTCTTAAAATAAAGGGGCTGTTGCAAAATAGATAAATCGTTCCTAAATCATTCGAGCACCCTCCCAGATAGTTTGGCCTCCCTGAGCCGGCGGGCTAAACCTCAAACTTTCTGGGAGGGCACTCTAATGATGGAACGATAGATACCTATCAATTTGCAACATCCACTTTATAAACTAATCTTCTTCCTTATCTTCGATTTCTTTTTTAGAAGTTTCCTGCATCTCTTTTACTAGTTCGTTTACTCTTTTCTTATTTAATCTTGATACGCCATTTCTTTCACTATCGAACAGATCATCAAGAGGTTTTTTGCCTAGTTCATCTTCCATAACTTCAAGAACTCTAGGTTTGCAGAATTGTCCTTGACAAAAGCCCATGCCTGCGCGAGTTCTACGTTTTACCGCATCTAAAGTTTCTACAGGAATACCACGATTCATAGCATCTCTTATAGTAGCCTCACTTACTTGTTCACAACGACACACAATCCTATCTGGATCACCTAGTGGCAAGTCGATTCTATCTTTGATTTTATTCATATCCTCAAGTTCTTTGTATTCGATTATTGCTTGCCTATGAGGATTATAAGATGGGTCATCTTCTAAATCTAGGCCAGAGTCTTTTAAGATTTTTTCTACAATTTTTGCTATCTCTGGGGATGAAGTTATGCCTGGAGATTGGATACCAACTACGTTTACAAAACCATCTACATCACTTTCTTCTATTATAAAATCATGAGTAGAGCTTGCTGGACGAAGTCCTGTAAAAGATCTAATAAACTGACGTAAATTAATTACGTCTTCTTTTACTGACTTTTGAGCTTCTTTGTAGATATACATTAACCTATCTTCATGGGTTGATAGGTCTATTTCTTCTTCATCTATAGCATCTGGACCTAGAAGTAAGTTGTTGTGGTAGGTTCTAGTGGCTAAAATTCCCTTTGATTTTTCTGTAGGAACTTGGAATAAGACGTTGTTGATTTTTTTGCCGGTTCCTTTTTGGAATATCAAATATTCTCCGCTTCTTGGATGAATATCAAAGTTTGTTTTAGCTATCATTTCTGAAACTATAGCACCTTCAAGACCCGATGCGTTTACGACATATTTTGCTTCTAATTTTTTGCCATCTTCTGTCTTTACTAGGAAGTAGTCATTTTCCTTTTCTATGTCGCATACACGAGAGTTTAAGAAAAGCTCAGCTCCATTTGCTACTGCATTTTCTACTAGAGCTATGACATATTCATATGGTGAGCAAACTCCAGCTCCCTTACACCATAAAGCGGCTATGGCATTATCATTTACATTAGGTTCTATTTCTCGTAATTTTTCTTGACCTATAATTTCAATATCATCAAGTCCATTTTCTATGCCCATGTCATATAGCTTTTTTAAAGTTTCTTTTTCTTTTTCTTCAAAAGCTAGTACTAAAGATCCGTTTGCTATAAAACCAAAATTTAATTCCTTGTTTAATTCATCAAATTGCTTACGTCCTGGATAACAAATCCTACCTCTAAGTTCTTCGTGAGGTTCAGCATAGCCTCCATGGACTATGGCAGAATTGGCCTTGGATGCTCCCATACTGACATCGTTTGCTTTTTCTACTATAGCAATGTCAAGTTTATATCTAGATAAACGACGTGCTATTGATGCGCCAGATACCCCAGCGCCTATAATTAAAACATCATACATATGTAATCCTTCTTTCTACAATAAAAATTACAAATAAATAAAGGGTAAGTACTCTCTTATTAAGATACTTACCCTTTTTCTTATTGGATCATAAGATATTTAATGTTCCAATAAGATTTAATTAACAATTGCCTAAAATACTAAGTTAAAGCAAATTACAGCTATTATTCCTCCAACTATTGGAGCAACAACTGGAATCCATCCATAATCCCACATAACATCTGCTTTTTTGTCAAATGGAAGGATTGAATACATTATACGTGGTCCAAGGTCACGAGCAGGATTTATAGCGTACCCTGTAAGTCCACCTAAAGACATACCAACTGAAACTATAAGTCCGTTTACATATATGTAGTTCATTCCAACATCACTAGCGCCAGCAACATTACCAAATCCAAGAATAGCAAATACTAGTACAAATGTTCCGACCATTTCAGAAAGGAAATTTCTACCTGTATTTTTGATTGATGGAGCTGTACAGAAGCAACCACGTACTATTGCTGGATCAACTTCGCAAGTATCATTAAAGTGATCTTTATATAGTAAGTAAACAAAAAAAGCACCAAGCATTGCTCCAAGCATTTGTCCAAGTATATAGTGGAATACTGTATTCCAAGCTATATCACCTTTAAATGCTAAAGCTAAAGTTAGAGCTGGATTAAAGTGTGCACCACTCATTGCGCCAAATATAGTAGCTGGAATCATGACTGCAAGACCCCAAGCCAATGTAATTTGTACTGGTCCACCATTAAACATGCCTGACTTACGAGTTAGTACGTTTGCAACAACACCGTCACCTAATAAAATTAATAAAAAAGTACCAACAAATTCTGCCACAAAAATATCTCTCATAATAACCTCCTTAAGAAAACAAAAAGCGAGTGTATGTAAAATAAAACCCGCTCTCGTCTCAAATATTTTGTTGTGGAAACCTTTTCTGTAATTTATTATAACATGGTTTCTTTAATAATACAATAGATTAAAGATATTATTGTTAAAAATTATTAATTGCTTGAAAATTCAACTAATAGCTTTAGTCAAAAGTTATTATTTATGGACAAATTCTTCTTTATAGGATAAAATAAGTCTTGTAGAAATGAATATAATTATTAATTTTTGGAGGAAGAAATGAAAATCAAGAAATTCATGACAGGTGTACTAGCACTATCACTTACAGCTGTATTGGCATCTTGTGGGGGAGATACTAACAAGGATAAGGAAAAGCCAGCTGTAACAAATGAAGAATCTAGTTCAGAGGCAACTAAAGAAAATGAAGATGTAGATAAAGAAGAAAAAGAAGAAGATAAAGACGAAGTAAGCAAAACACCAACAGGGGAAACTACTTCTGTAACAATGGTAACAGACTTTGGTGGTATAAACGATAAATCATTTAACCAATCAGCTTATGAAGGCCTACAAAAAGCTAAATCTGATAAAGTAGCTACATTTGATTATATAGAAAGTCACAAAGATTCTGACTATAAACCGAATCTTGAATCAGCTCTTGACTCTGAATCAGACATCATCTTGACAGTAGGCTATGCCCTATATGAACCAACAGTCGAAGCAGCAAAGAATAATGAAGATCAAAATTATGTGATTATCGACAGTGATAACCAAGATGGTATACCAAATCTTGTAGGTGTTGGCTTTGCTGACCATCAAAACTCATTCTTAGTAGGATATATAGCTGGTATGATGACTGAAACAAATAAAGTTGGATTCATTGGCGGTATGGAAGGCGTTATAATCAGTAGATTTGACTATGGTTTTAGAGCTGGTGTAGAATATGCTGCTCGTGAAAAAGGCGAAGACATAGATGTTCAAGTTCAATATGCAAACAGCTATGATGACCAAGCTGCAGGTAAAAATATTGCAGATAGAATGTATCAAAATGGAGCTGACATTATATTCCATGCTGCTGGTGGCGTAGGAATTGGTGTTATAGAAGCTGCCAAAGAAAATGATAAATTGGTAATTGGTGTAGACCGTGACCAACAAGAAGAAGCACCAGATAATATGCTAGTTTCAACCATAAAAGGTGTAGGTGATGCAGTTAGACTTATCATCGAAGATTACCAAAAAGGCGAATTTAAAGGTGGAGAAACTGTAAGATTTACACTTGAAGATGGTGATGCTGTAAGCATCAAATACGCTGATAATGGTTTAGTTCCAGATGATATCAAAGAAAAAGTTGACGAAATCAAAAAAGATATCATTGATGGCAAAATCGATGTTCCACAAAACAAAGAAGAAGCTATTGATATGGGATATATTGAAGAAGAAAAATAATTTTATTAAGACTTAAAAGACCTCATTTGGGGTCTTTTTCTATGCTCTTTTTATAATAAAGAATAATTTGTAAAAAAGTTCTGTATATTATAGTATATTAT
>ERZ782914.234-NODE-234-length-19114-cov-7.342043_pt1 | contig 19114 bp, 18 predicted proteins | sample MGYA00375948_ERZ782914 | MGnify/ENA primary metagenome ERZ782914 (study PRJEB29894, sample SAMN03576417) | human skin metagenome | biome: human skin; feature: left retroauricular crease; material: organic_material | host: Homo sapiens | place: Italy: Trento...
GTCGCGGGCAGCCCGGCGGCGGCAGGCGCTGCGGCGCAGAACATGCGCCGGGCGGGGGAGGCGGCGGGGCGCATCGCGGTCAGAAGCCCGGGACCGCCTGGGGCTGCGGCCCGCCCCGGTCCAGGTCGTCGATGGTGAACTGGCGTCCGTCCGGGTGCTCGCCGGCCTCGCCCGGGTCCTCCGACTGCGGGCCGTCCCACTCGGGCAGTTCACCCGGCGGGAACTTCTCCTTGGCCAACTGGTTGTACTCGAGCCAGGACGGGCCGTTGATGGAGGTCGAGTAGAACGGGTTGCGGACCTCGCCGTTGACGGTCTCGCCCGTCATGGACTTCAGGTTGTTGTAGCGGCCGGTCCACACGGCGGTGGCCAGCTTGCTGGTGAATCCGACGAACCACGTGGAGGACACGTTGTCGTTCGTGCCCGTCTTGCCGCCGAACTCGTAGCCGGCGCCCTCCTCGGCGATGTTGAAGCCGCCGATGTGGCGCAGGACCGGCATCAGCTCCCGGACGTGGTCCGGGTCGATGACCTGGTCGCACTGCGGGTCGGCGACGTCGTACTGGTTGCCGGCGGTGTCCGTGACCTCCAGGATGGCGCGCGGCTCGCAGTACAGGCCGTTCGCGGCGATGGCGGCGTACGCGCCGGCCAGGGAGAGCGGTGCCACCGAGTCCTTGCCGAGCAGGAAGGACGGGTCGTCCGGCTGCAGCGGGGAGCTGTCCAGGGCGCGGGTGATGCCCAGCTGGGTGGTGAGGCTCGTGATGTCGCACAGGTCCAGCTGGTACGCGGTGGCGACGGTCGGGGTGTTCACGGACCAGAAGAGGCCCTCGTCCACGCGCACCTGCCGCAGCATGTCGGGGATCACGTTCTTGAACTGCCAGGTGCCGCCGATCGTGGTGTAGCCGCCCGGGCGGCACGAGGCCGCGAAGCGCGTGCCCGTGGGGTAGACGTTCCGGGAGGCGTCCACGGAGTCGACCAGGCGGTTGCCGTTGCGCAGCCACGTCAGGGCCACGAAGGGCTTGAGCGTGGAGCCGGCCTGGAAGCCCTGGCCGCCGCCCCACTGCTTGTCCACATTGAAGTTCAGCGAGGTGTGGCCGAGTTCGTCCTGGATGGCGTACTCGGTGTTCTGGGCCATGGTGCGGATGTTGCCGGTGCCGGCCTCCACCGAGGTGAGCGCGTGGCCGGCGCCCAGCGACTCGTTGTTGGGCACCGAGGCGCGCAGGTTCTTCTCGGTCTCCTTCTGGAGCGTCGAGTCGATCGTCGTGCGGATGGTGAGTCCGCCGCGATCCAGCAGGGCCTGGCGGGACTGGACGTCCGGGCCGAACGTGGGGTCGGCGAGGATCTGCCGCTCCACGTAGTCGCAGAAGTAGGCGCCGAACTTGGCGTAGAGGCAGCCCGAGGGGCGGGACTCCATCACCACCTCCATCGGCTGGGCGACGGCGTGGTCGTACTCCTCCTGGGAGAGGTAGCCGTTGTCCTTCATCGCGTTCAGCACGAGGTTGCGCCGCTCCGTGGCCTCCTCCGGATTGCGGGCCGGGTTGAACCGGGTGGGGGACTGGACCATGCCGGCCAGCGTGGCGGCCTCCCAGCTCTCCAGGTCGGCGGCGGACTTGCCGAACACGTACTGCGAGGCGGCCTCGACCCCGTAGGCACGGCCGGAGAACAGCACGATGTTGAGGTAGCCCTCGAGGATCTCGTCCTTCGACATCTGCTTCTCGACGGCGACCGCGAGCTTGATCTCCTTGACCTTGTCCGCGATGTTCTTGGAGCCGGAGAGCGTGAGGCGGGAGTCGCCGCGGATCTGCTGCACGTTCACCAGCATGTTGTTCACGAACTGCTGGGTGAGGGTGGAGGCGCCCTGCGTGGAGTCGGAGGTGGCGTTGTTCACGGTCGCGCGGATGAGGCCGCGCGCGTCCACGCCGTCGTGATCGTAGAAGCGCTCGTCCTCGATGGCCACGATCGCGTGCTGCATGTGCTCCGAGATTTCGTCCAGCGGGACCGGGGTGCGGTTCTCCTCGTAGAAGACGGCGATCTCCTCACCGTCCTCCGACAGGATGCGCGACGGCACGGAGACCGGCTCCGTGGGCAGCTCGTCCGGCAGCTCGTCCAGCATCTCCCGGCCCGACGCGGCGGCGACACCGGCCAGGCCCGCGACGGGCAGCAGGAGGGCCGCCACGAGCAGGCCGGCCACCGCCGAGAGGCCCACGAAGGCGAGGAGGCGGCCGAGAGCGCTCGAGGGCGCGGGGAAGCGGGTCGTGCGGGAGGCCATGGGCGCGAGTGTAGCGCGGGCACCTGGGACCTCTTCCGGGGTCCGCGCCGGTGGCTAGGTGTGATGTCCAGGGACGTTGTTGCGTGAACAGCTGACAGGCGAAGGCCTCCTGTTGCGAGAGTGGAGTTGTCGAGAAACCGCTCACGCGAACAGAAGGCCTTCATGTCCCACGCTAACGCCGCCCTGACCCCTCGCGCCCGCCTACGCCTGGCCAAGCTCATCGTCGAGGAGCACTGGCCGGTCGCCACCGCGGCCAAGATGTTCATGGTCTCCCCACCCACCGCACGCAAATGGGCCACACGCTTCCGGGCCGAGGGACCTGCAGGGATGGCAGACCGGTCCAGCCGGCCGTCCACGATGCCGACCAGAACACCGCAGGCGGTGGTGAAACAGATCGTGGCCGCCCGATGGCGCCGACGTCTGGGGCCGGCACAGATCGCCGGAGAACTCAGGATGCCGGCCTCCACCGTCCATGCCGTGCTCGTGCGCTGCCGGATCAACCGCCTCGCCCGTCTGGACCGGGTCACGGCAGACCCGGAAGCCAAGGCTGAACGTCGGCGGAAGGTTCTGGTCGGAGCGGGAGCGCTCACCGCCATCGCCGTGGTCGGCGGGCTGGTGACGCTCGCCGTGATTCAGAATCCTCCGCCCCAGGCTCGGGAGGACATTGAGATCGCCGGGCTGCAGACCTTCGAGGGGCTCAGCGCTAACCACGTGAGCACCCCTGTGGACTACGAGCAGTCGCCGCCGGTGGGTGGCGATCATGCCAGCGCCTGGCTCAACTGTGGGGTCTACACCGAACCGGTACCCAACGAGAATGCCGTGCACGCTTTGGAGCACGGTGCCGCCTGGGTCGCCTACGATTCCGAGGCGCTCTCACAGGAGCAAGTCGATGCCCTGCGGACGGCCCTACCGGCCGCCTATGTCGTCCTGGCCCCCCCCGAGGGCCTGGATTCGCCCATCGTGCTTTCGGCCTGGCAGGCGCAGGTGGCGGTGGATTCCCCGGAGGATGAACGGATCGAGCAGTTCGTGGCCGAGTACTGGCAGTCCCCCGACGCGCCTGAGCCCGGGGCGGCCTGCACCGGCGGCCTCGACGCCCCTGGTCGGATCGCATAAGCGCTCTTCCCGACACCGACCGTCCGGTCCGACAGGATCCACGTTGAGGCGAGCCCTGCTGGTCCTCCCCGTCGGCGTGGTCCTCAGGGCCGTCGGCCGGGCTGAGGGGCGGCTGGTCACACCTGCGTCATCCCTGCCCGTAAAGGAGTCCGCGGGCCTCCGTGGCCGGCGATCTTCACGGAACCTTCAAGGTTGAGCCCTTCACCCGCGTCGGCGGGGCGGTCTATGGTCGATGGCATGGCGGGGCGGCGAAGGCCGGTGCGTCGGATCAGATCGACGAAGGAGCACATCATGACCCATCACGTGAGCGCCATGCTGGACACCTACCCAAAGAATGTGGGCAACATCGACCGGCAGAAGCTGGCCGAGTGCATCCAGGCCTGCTTCGAGTGCGCCCAGACCTGCACGGCCTGCGCGGACGCCTGCCTGGCCGAGGACATGGTGGCCGACCTGAGGCAGTGCATCCGGTTGAACCTGGACTGCGCCGATGTGTGCGCCGCCACAGGCCGGATGCTGTCCCGGCAGACCGGCAACAACGTCGAGACCACCCGCGCCCTGCTCGAGGCCTGCCGGGCCGCCTGCAAGACGTGCGGGGACGAATGCGAGAGCCACGCCCAGATGCACGAGCACTGCAAGGTGTGTGCCGAGGCCTGCCGCCGGTGTGAGCAGGCCTGCGCGGACCTGCTCGTCACCCTGGGTTGAGCCTGCTGATGACCGTTCCCCCTTGAGGGCGGCCAGTCGTCCATGACGCGCGCAGGGAACCCGGACCACCGTGCTCCCTCGCCGCGGAAGGCTCCCATGGACTCGGAGAAGTATCAGAGGGTCAGGAACGGTGCCGGATTCGTCGCGGCGCTGGACCAGAGCGGGGGCAGCACCCCGGCGGCCTTGCACCTCTACGGGATCGACAAGGATGCCTACTCCGGCCCAGAGGAGATGTTCGACCTGGTACACCAGGTGCGCACACGTATCATCACCAGCCCCAGCTTCGACGGTGAGCGCGTCATGGGGGCCATCCTGTTCGAGAACACAATGAACCGCCAGGTGGAGGGTTCCCCCACGGGCGACTACCTGTGGAACAGCAAAGGCATCGTGCCCTTCCTCAAAATCGACCAGGGCTTGGCCCCGGAACAGCAAGGCGCCCAGCTCATGAAACCCATCCCGCACCTGGATGACTTACTGTCTCGAGCCGTCGAAAAGCACATGTTCGGGACGAAGATGCGCTCGGTCATCAAGCTGCCCGGGGACGGGGTGGGCTCCGTCGTGGAGCAGCAGTTCGGGCTCGCCCGTCAGATCCTCGTTACCGGGCTGGTGCCCATCATCGAGCCCGAGGTGGATATCCGCAGCCCCCGCAAGGCCGAGGTGGAGGACCAGCTCAAGGCGGCAATCCTCGCCCAACTGGACAAGCTCGGAGACGACCAGTCGGTCATCCTCAAAGTGACGCTGCCGGAGCGGGCGGACTCCTACCGCGAGTTCGTGGACCATCCCCGAGTGATCCGCGTCCTGGCCCTGTCGGGCGGCTATACCCGGGCCCAGGCCACCACCCTGCTGGCCCGCAACCACGGCGTGATCGCCAGCTTCTCCCGCGCCCTGACCGAAGGGCTGAGTACGGCCCAGAGCCCAGCGCAGTTCAATGCGGTGTTGGATGAGGCCATCAACGCGATCGCGACGGCCTCTCGCACCTGACCGGAGGCCATAGGACCGCTGCGGTAGTCCGCGGCCGCCGAAGCGGTGTCCGACCACCCCCCATTCCTGGGGCCGGGCACCGCCTCAGCGGCGTCTGCCGCGCAGTTCAACGGGCAGCCACCGAGGAGCGCACGAAGTCCTGGCGCACCCCCAAGGCGCGGTCGGTGCGCCGGATGGACTCGCCGCCGTCGTCGACGGTTCCGGTGAGGGCCCGGATCGCGTCGATGTTCTCGGGGACGACGATCGCCTGGTTGTCCACCGTGTAGGTGTAGTACAGCTCGTTGCCGTCCACGGTGAGGATGTCTTCCCAGAGGGCCACCTCATACATATCACCCCGGGGCCGGCCCAGGTCCTCCATGAGTTCCACGGTGCTATTGACCGCCACGACGCCGTCCGAGCGCCGGACGAAGGCAATCCGCGGCATCGCCCGGAACGCCTCCAACACCTCCTGCTTCTCGGCCGGGCGGGTGAGCTCGATCGTCCAGTAGTGCAGGTGGTTCTGAGTGTGGGCTCCCTTGGCGGCCATGGTGACCACGTCCAGGTCCGGGACCACCGACTGGGCGTCGGGCCCCTGATGGCTGGGGATTCGGCCCTCGGGGACGATGGTGTTCATGATCCCGGAATGGTCCGATTCCCACGGATCGGTGGCCCGGCGGATGAGCACCCCCCGGGCCTTGGACAGCAGTCCGACGTCCTTCAGCGCGGTAAGGGCCCGGACGGTGGCGGTGGTATTGCAGGACACCACCCGGGTGCTGTCCCGGCCCAGGGCGGTGGCGTAGTTGGCGTGGGCGACGAAGGAGTGGCCGGTGAGATCGTGCTTCTCCCCGCCCTGGAACACGGATTTGACCCCGTGGGCACGGTAGAGCTCCAGGTTGCCGGCGCCCACCTGGGCCGGGGTGCAGTCCACCACGACGTCAACGTTCTCGAGCAGGTCGTGCAGGCCTCCGACGACGGGAAGGCCGGCATCCGCCATCACCGGTAGGGCCTGCTCGGTAGAGGCGTAGACGGGGATACCCTTCCCGGCCGCAGTCGCGATCCGGTAGTCAGCGATGACGTCACTGACTCCGACCAGCGCCATGTCCTCCTGGGCCCGGACCGCGTCGGCGACGCGTTTGCCGATGACCCCGTACCCGTTCACCGCGACCTTGATCTTGTGCTGCATGCTCGTCTCCTTTCCTGGAGGACCCGTTCCGGTTTCGGGGTCTATCGCCAGCCGCGTCTCACCGGATGCCCGCAGCGGACGACGGTGCTCAGAGCTTGTCGAGCATCTGTTGCATTTCGGTGATCTCGGCCTCCTGGTCGGCGATGACCTGCTCGGCGAGCTGCACGGCCTGCGGGTTCTGGCCGTCCTTGGCCTCGTCCTTGGCCATGTCCACGGCGCCCTTGTGGTGGGCGGTCATCTGCTCCAGGTACAACCGGGCGGCCTCGGTGCCCTGGGCCTGGTCGAGGGCGGTCATGTCCTCCTCGGACATCATCCCGGACATCCCGCCGTGGTCCATGCCCTCCATACCGTCCATGCCGTCCGTGTCCACGGGGTCTTGGCCCCAGGCGGTGAGCATGGAGTTCATGCGCTCGATCTCCGGCCCCTGGGCGTCGATGACCTTCTGGGCGAACGCGGCCACCTCCGCCGGGACGTCATCCTTGGCCAGCAGCATCTCGCTCATCTCAACGGCCTGCTGGTGGTGCGGGATCATCATTTGGGCGAACATCACGTCCGCGTCGTTGTGCTCGGCGGAGACCTCCTCAGCCGAACCGGTCGCCGTGGTGGACGGTGTCGCGGTGGCCGTGGCCGCAGGGGTGGCGGCCGGGGCGGAGCTGGTCGCAGTGGCCGAGGCCTCAGCGCCGGCGTTCTCGTCCTGGGCGCCGGTGCCGCAGGCGGTCAAGGTCAGGGCGGAGGCCAGGGCCAGGGCGGTCAGCGTCATGGTGCGTTTCATGGTGGGTCCTTCCACAGTGGGTTGAGGGTTCATATCAGAGTTCGCGCCAAGAGGCGCGATCAGGAGGTCGCGGGTTGAAGGGCAGCCTCCGGCCGGGGGGCGCCGAGGGGGGCCAGGTGGCCCGGGTCCAGGTTGATCCGGCGCAGCAGTTGGGCGTTGAGGGCGACCACGATGGTGGAGGCGGACATCAGGATCGCGCCCACCGCGGGGGAGAGCACGAACCCGATCGGGGCGAGCACGCCGGCGGCCAGCGGCACGGCGAGCACGTTGTAGCCGGTGGCCCACACCAGGTTCTGGATCATCTTGGTGTAGCTGGCCTGGGAGAGCTCGATCATCGACAGCACCGCGCGGGGGTCGTTGCTGGCCAGCACAACGCCGGCGGACTCCATGGCCACGTCGGTGCCGGCGCCGATGGCGATGCCGACCTCGGCCCGCGCCAGTGCCGGGGCGTCGTTGACGCCGTCGCCCACCATGGCCACGGACAGTCCCCGGGACTGCAACTCGGTGACCTTGGTGTCCTTGTCCTGGGGGAGGACCTCGGCGAAGACCTCGTCGATGCCCAGGTCCGCCCCGACGGCCTCGGCGACCTGGCGGGCATCGCCGGTGATCATCGCGACCTTGATGCCGCGGGCGTGCAGGGCGGCCACGGCGGCCCGGGACTCGGGGCGGACCTTGTCCTCCACGGCGACCGCGCCGATAACGGACCCCTCGCGCAGCACGTGCAACACCCCGGCCCCGCGCGCGGTCCAGGAGGCGGTGTGCTCAGTGATCTCCGCCGGCGTGGTCAGGTTAAGCTCGCGCAGCATGTTCGGGCCCCCGACGAGGATCTCGGAGCCGTCCACGGTGGCGCGCACCCCGCGGCCCATGGCAGCACTGAAGTCCGTGCCGCGCTTGCGCAACGTGCTGGCCTGCGGGTGCTGCCCGGCGGCGGTGACGATGGCCCGGGCCACGGGGTGCTCGCTGTCAGCCTCGGCCGCGGCGGCCACCGCCAGCAGTTCTGCCTCGGACACGCCGGGCATCGCGGTGACGGCGGTGACGACGTGGGCGCCCTCGGTCAGGGTGCCGGTCTTGTCGAACAGGACCACGTCGATGGTGCGCATCCGCTCCAGGGCCATCCGGTCCTTGATCAGGACCCCGGACTTGGCGGCCTTCTCCGTGGAGAGGGCGATCACCAGCGGGATGGCCAGGCCCAGGGCGTGCGGGCAGGCGATGACCAGCACGGTCACGGTGCGGGTGACCGCGTCGGTGGGCTGGCCGATCGCGGTCCACACGATCGCGGTGATGATCGCCGCGACCAGGGCGAACCAGAACAGCAGGGCCGCCGCCCGGTCGGCCAACGCCTGGGCGCGGGAGGAGGATTCCTGGGCGTCGGCGACCATCCGCTGGATCCCGGCCAGGGTCGTGTCGGTCCCGACGGCGGCCACCTTCACCCGCACGGTGTTGTCGGTGGCCACGGTCCCAGCGACCACCGTGTCCCCGGCCTGGCGCAGCACGGGCTTCGACTCCCCGGTGATCATCGCCTCGTCGAACTCCGCGGTGCCCTCGAGGATGGTCACGTCGGCCGGCACCCGGGCCCCGGCCCGCACTAGCACCACATCGCCCACGGCCAACTCGGTGGTCGGCACGGTGATGGTGTCACCGTCCACGACCTTCTCGGCCTCCTCCGGCAGCAGGGCCGCCAGCGCGTCCAAGGCGGAGGAGGCCGCGCCCAGGGCGCGCATCTCCATCCAGTGGCCCAGCAGCATGATGACCACCAGCAGCGCCAGCTCCCACCAGAAGTCCAGCATCAGGTCCCCGATGCCCAGGGTCGTGACCCAGGAGGCGACGAAGGCCACCGTGATGGCCATCGCGATCAGCAGCATCATCCCGGGCTGGCGGGCGCGCAACTCGGTCAGCCCGCCCTTCAGGAAGGGCATGCCGCCATAGAGGTAGATCACGGTGCCCAGCACCGGGGCGATCCACGCCGAGCCCGGGAACTCGGGGACGTGGTAGCCCAGCAGCTGCCCGACCATGTGGCTGAAGAACACCACCGGGATGGAGAGCACCAGTGAGACCCAGAACCGGTTCTTGAACATCGCGGTGGAATGCCCGGCGTGCTGACCGTGGTCGTGGACCTGGTGGTCCTCGTCCAGGGCCGAGTGGGCGTGGCCCTGGGGCATGGCCTGCCCGTGGGTGGCCGCGTCCGCGGGGTGGTGGGCGGCATGGTCGGTGTGGTTGGCGTGGCCGACGTGGGGGTTCGGGTCTGGGTGTTCGGCGGTCTGGTCGGTGGGGTGATCGTGGTGGTGCGGGGTGCTCATGGTGTTCCTTCTGCTCGGCGGTCTGTTCGGCGACCGGCTCGGCGGTGGGGCGCCGACCTCGAGGGGATGGGTCGGTTAGATCCGGACGCGGTAGCCGGCCGCTTCGATGGCCGTCCGCACGGAGTCCGCGGAGGCGGGCCCGGTCACGGTGACGGGGGAGGCCCCGCCGGCGACCAGTTCGACCCGGACATCGTCCACCCCGTCCAGGGCGCTCACGGCCTCGGCGACGGAGCCCACGCAGTGTCCGCAGGTCATGCCCTCCACCTGGTAGGTCGCGGCGCCGGCGCTCGTCCCGGTTGGGTCGGCACTCTGGTGCCCGGCGGGGGCGGTGGCGTCGGCGGCTGGGGCGCAGCACGAGCAGCCGTTGGTGGCCCCCGGCAGCGGGGTGCGGGCGGATTCGGTCATGACGGTCTCCTTCAGGTCTGAGGGCGGCGCCGGACGGCGCCTCTCCTCTTGGTATATACCCCCTGGGGGTATCATTCAAGGGGTGGAGCGCCGGTGTTCACGGTGGATAAACGGGTGCGCCGGTAGGTGGGCTGGTCGGGGGGCTGCTTGGTGGGCAGGTCGATGGTGAACGTCGCCCCGGCCGTGGTGGAGGTGGCGCTCAGGGTGCCGCCGTGGGTCTGGATGAGAGCTCGGGAGATGGCCAGGCCGACCCCGGAGCCGCCGTGGTCACGGTCGCGGGCGGTGTCCCCGCGGTAGAAGCGTTCGAAGACGTGCGGCAGGTGCTCGGGAGAGATCCCCTCCCCGGTGTCGGTGACGCTGAGCGTGACCCCGGACGGGCTTTGTCGGGCCTCGAGGGTGACCCGGCCCCCGGCCGGGGTGTGGCGCAGGGCGTTGGTGAGCAGGTTGCCCAGGACCTGGCCCATGCGCTGGCGGTCCACGTCCACGGCCAGGCCCGGATCGGCGTCCATGGTCAGGGCCACGCCCTTGGTGGCGTAGGCCTCCTTGTGGGCCTCGGTCGCGGCATGCAGCAGCCCGCTGACCCCTTGGGGGCTGCGGTCCAGTTCGATCCGGCCCTCCTCGGCGCGGGAGACGTCGTTGATGTCCTCCACCAGCCGGGTCAACCGGGCCAGCTGCTCGCCCATCAGCTCACCGGTGGGCTCGTCCCAGTGGGACACCCCGTCTTGCAGGGCCTCGTGGTAGACGGTCAGCACGGAGACGGGGGTGCGCAGCTCGTGGGCCAGGTCCGAGAGCATCCGTCGACGGGTGTCCTCGGTGCGCTGAAGCCGTGCGGCCATGGTGTTGAAAGACCCTGCCAGCTCCTCCACCTCGGTGCCGGCGTCCATGGCCGGCACGCGGGTGTCGTACCGTCCACCGGCCATGGCCTTGGCCGCCTGGGTCAGGGCGTTGATCGGACTCTGGATCCGGCGGGCGACATTCCAGGTCAATGCCAGACAACAGATCAAGGCCGTGGCCAGGGCCACGCCCAGGGTCCAGAAATTGGCGTCCCGATAGGCCTGCTCCACGTGCAGCATCTGGGCTGCATCGTGTCTGGCCCCGGCCTGTTCCAGGTGCTCGTGGAACAGTGGTGGGCCGGCCAGGGAGGCCACCACCACCGCGGCCAGCACGCTGGCCCCCACCACCAGCAGCTGGGCGAGGAAGAACCGGGCCGCTAATCCTTGGTAGCGCCGCCGGCCGGTCATTGCTCCGCCATCCGGTAGCCGACCCCGCGGACGGTGTCGATATAGCGGGCCGGGTCCGCGTCGAGCTTGCGGCGCAGGTTCTTGATGTGCACGTCCACGAGCCGTTCGTCGCCCACCCAGGCCGGGTCCCAGACGATATCGATCAGCTGGCGCCGGGAGAAGGCCTGGTGCGGGCGCCCCGACAAGGCGGCCAGCAGGTCGAACTCCGTGCGCGTTAGTTGCACCACCTGGCCCGACACGCGGGCCTCGTGGGCGGCCAGGTCGATGACCAGGTCACCGCAGACCCGTTCCGGTTCGGGGGCTGACACCGTTGTGCGCGGCCGGCGCATGACCGCCCCCACCCGGGCGACCAGCTCCCGGACGCTGAAGGGTTTGGTGATGTAGTCATCGGCCCCCACCGCCAATCCCTCCAACCGGTGGTGCTCATGGCCGCGGGCGGTGAGCATCAGCACATAGCACTCGGAGAAGGCCCGCACCCGCCGGCACACCTCGATCCCGTCCAGCCCGGGCAGGCCCAGGTCCAGGACCATCACGTCGGGCTCGTGAACCCGGGCGGCCTGCACTGCGGCCGGGCCGGTGTGGGTGAGGGCCACCTCGTAGCCGGCCCGCTCCAGGTAGGTGGCCACCATGCGCGCCAGCGGCTTCTCGTCATCGACCACCAACACCCGGCCGGCCGCCGGACCAGTCCCAGTGTCAGTCCCAGTGCCAGTGCCAGAGTTCATGGGTCCAGTCTCGCTCTGTCTCGCGCCCCGGCGGCTCAGAACGGTGCCGGGGCGGGGAATCTTCATCGAATCTTCAAGGCAAACCGCCCCATCCCGGCGCGTCACCGGCCGACTATGGTAGATAGCGCCGCCTTTTGGCCCGGGGCGGAAAGGCTCCATGACCCCCCTGACCCGCAGAACCCTGATCGCCGGCGGGCTGACCCTGCTCGGCGCTGGCACCCTCACCGCCTGCGCCGCGCCGAACCCCGCGACATCCCCGGCGGCCGGCACCGGCACGCAGGGCACCGGCACGGCCATCACCCACGTCCATGCCCTCACCCGGGACCCCGAGTCCGGTGAGGTGCTGCTGGCCACCCACCAGGGCCTGTTCCGGCTCCAGGACGGGGAGCTGACCCAGGTCGGTCCGGTCGTGGACTTCATGGGTTTCACCCTGACTCCCGAGGGCCGCTACCTGGCCTCGGGTCACCCCGCACCGCGCACCGACCTGCCCGAGCCGCTGGGCCTGGCCGAGTCCACCGACCGGGGCCAGAGCTGGACGGTGCTCTCCCGCGGCGGCGCATCCGATTTCCACGCCCTGGCCGCCGGCCCGAACGGGGTCCTCGGCTTCGATGGGCAACTGCGCGCCAGCACCGACGGCCTCACCTGGCAGAGCCTTGAGATCCCCGTCGCCCCGGCATCGCTGGCGATCTCCCCCCAAACCGGGACCGTGCTGGCCACCACCGAAACCGGCATGTTGCGCTCGACCGACCACGGCGCGACCTGGACCACCCTGGACACCCCCCAGCTGATGCACCTGGTCGCCTGGGCCGATGACACCACCGCCGTGGGCGCCGGCACCGAGGGACACCTGCTGACCAGCACCGACGCCGGCGACACCTGGACCGCCAGCGACCGCCCGGTCGGCACGGCCACCGCCCTGGGAACGGGCATCACCGACGACGGGCAGACCGAAGCACTGCTGGTCGTCGGCTCGACCGTGCTGTCCACCACGGACGGCGGGAACACCACCGAATCGCTGCTGTGACCTCCTCCCGCCGCCCCCTGTCCGGCTGGCCCGCCCTTCGAACCGTTCTGGGCACCCTCGTGTTGATCCTGGGCCTGCTCGGGATGCACGCTGGTGCGGGCACCAGCGCGGCTTGGGCCGCCACCGGTACGGCCGCCGCCACAACTGTTCATCACCTCGGGCCGGGGGCCATCGGTCCGGCCGGCATGGTGCCCGAGGTCGTGCTCCCGGCCGAGCCTGCCGGGGATGAGGCAGCCGACCCCGGGCTGCCGGTCTGCGCCCTGGAGGCCGTGGACGATACCTGCGCCTCGGCCCTGACCAAGGCACCTGTCGTGTCCCACTTGGCCTCCCGGGCCCTCCTGCCTAGCCCCGGTGGGGGACTGACCGCACCACCCCTGCCCTGGGTTGCCCATTTCCGGCCCCCGTGGACCCTTCACTGGCTCAACTGGCCATCAGCCGCACCTAAAGCCCCCGGCCGCGCCCCACCGGTGAGCGCAGGGTCCGCCAATACCTCCGGGTGACAGCGGCACGCAGCCCCGGTACGCCACCGGCCTCACCCAGCAACTGATCAGCCATGCCCGGCCCCGTCGCGCCCGCCTGCGACACGGGGCCGGATGACGGAAAGAAGAACCGATGACCTCCTCACTGACCACCCGCCGCACCTTCCTGGGCGCCTCCGTCGGGGCCCTGGCGCTGGCCGGGCTGGCCGCCTGCGCCGATCCCGCCATCAGCCCCCAACCGTCAGGGCGCATCCTGCCCACCGACCCGCTGGTCGCCGAGTACGAGAAACGACGCGCCGCCTCAGGCACCACCGTCACCCACCGGCTCTCCGCCGCACCCCTCGAGACCTCCCTCCAGGGTCGGGGCCTGACCACCTGGGGATACAACGACGGCCTCAACGGGCCGCTGCTGCGCGCCCAGACCGGGGACCTGCTCAAGGTCAGCGTCGCCAACGACCTGCCCGAGGACACGAGCGTGCACTGGCACGGGCTGGCCCTGCGCAACGACGCCGACGGAGTCCAGGGGGTGACCCAGGACCCCATCGCCGCCGGAGGACGCTATACGTACGGCTTTCGGCTGTCCCATCCGGGCACGTACTGGTACCACTCCCACTTCGACACCCAGCGCGAACGCGCCCTGTACGGGGCCCTGATCGTCGAGGACCCCAACGAGCCCCTCAGCTACGACCAGGAATGGGTCGTGATCCTGGACGACTGGCTCGACGGGATCACCGGAACACCGCAGGACGTCGTCGAGGAACTCTCCGCCGGGATGGACATGTCCGGCGACATGGAGGGCATGGCCGGCATGGCGGGCATGGACCACGGGTCCATGAGCCAGGACAGCTCCTCGGGCATGCCCATGAAGCACATGCTCATGGGCGCTGAGAGCGACTATCTGGGCGGGGACGCCGGCGACGTGAAGATCCCCGTGCACCTGTTCAACGGCCGCCCCCCATCCGACCCGGACACCTTCTCCAGCACCCCGGGCAACCGGATCCGCCTGCGCTTGATCAACGCGGCCGGAGACACTGCCTACCGGGTCGGGATCCCCGGCCAGGAACTGACCATCACCCACACCGACGGGTTCCCGGTCCAGCCCCGCCAGGCCGATGCCGTCGTCCTGGGGATGGGCGAACGCCTGGACGTGCTGATCACCCTCGGCGACCAGGCGGTGCCCGTACTGGCCCTGCCCGAGGGCAAGACCGGCCACGCCTACGGCATCATCGCAGCCGGTCCAAAGACCACGCTCTCCGGTCGGCTCCCGCAGACCCTGGGCGGAACCGTGCTCGATGGCAGCCGACTGAAGGCACACGAATCCGTCCTGCTCCCACCCAAGGACCCGACCAGGACCCACGAGGTACGCCTCACCGGATCGATGATGGAGTACGACTGGGGCATCAACGGGCGACGCTTCGATCCGGCCAACCCCTTCGAGGGCGCCTTCGAACTCCGGTTGGACGAACGCGTGCGGGTCACGATGACCAACGACACCGACATGTGGCACCCCATGCACCTGCACGGCCACACCTTCCAGCTGGCCGACCATGGCGCCCGCAAGTGTCCCGCGTCAAGTAGTTGGCAGGATTTCCTTGGTTTTGAATGTCGGGGTGGTGGGGTCGGCCAGGCCCAGGTGCACCTCCTTGGGCCGGTTCCATGAGATGGCCTCGTGGGGCCGGAGCTCGTTGTACTCGATCCGGTAGTCCTCGGCCCGCTCGGCGAGCACGATCGCGTCGTCGATCTCGTCCAGGTAGAGCCGTTCGTACTTCAGCGTGCCGAAGCCGCGTTCACGGGACCCGTTCTGCCCCGGGGTCTTCACTCGGGTGCGCACGTGGTGTAGCTCGGGGTGGGCGGCGATGAAGGACTCGAAGCGGAAGGACCGGAACGGCCCGCCGTTGTCCGTCACGATGGTCACCACGGGCAACAGCTCACCGGTCTCGGGATCGACCGGGCAGGCCTCGACCAGCGGGTGACCGAACATGGCCTCGTAGTCGGCCAGGGCCAACTCGATCGCGTCGATCGCGTCGTGCTGGTTCCCGGTGGGCGAAACGTGGAAGGGGTGCTCGTACTTGGACCAGTAGTCCCGGCACCCGGCCAGCCGCCAGGTCCCTCCGGTGGTGGTCTCGAACTCGCTGAAGTCCAGCTGCCAGACTTGGTTCGGGCCTGAGGGCTCGGTGGCGAACGCGGCCTTGCGCCGCTCGGCCAGCTTCCGTCGCTCCCGTTGGTACTGCGCGGGCAGAATCAGCCCCTCGTCGCGCAGGATCCGCAGCACGGTCGCCTCGGAAACCACATGCCCGTCGTGGCGGACCATCGCCCAGATCTTCCGATGCCCCCACGCCGGATGGGCCAGCGCGTGCTTGACCACCAGTTCCCTGGCGGCCTGCCGTCCCGGTTGCGGCCACGGTCCCTTCACCGCCGTCCCGGTGCGGGCCTTGGCCTGCCAGCGGCGCCAGGTCCGCTCGGGCATGTCGAAGAGCTGGCAGAACCTCGCGGTCGACATGCCCGCTTCCACGCGGATCACCTCGAGGTCCTCGAAGGGCCCAGCCGGCCCTCCGCGGACTTCTTCCACACCCTGGCCTCCAGGTGTGCCTCGCCCAAGGCCTGGGTCAGCTCGGCGACCTCGGCCTCCAGCTGTTCCTCTCGGGAGGATGGTCCGGACCTGCCGGCCACCAGGGCGGTCTTGCCGGCTTCCAGGAACTCGGCCTTCCACCGTCCGATGGACTGCTCACTGACTTTCTCCTTGCGTGCCGCTTCGGCGATGGACATCTCGCCGGCCAGCACGCTCAGCACTATCCGGGTCTTCTTCTCCGCCGGAATCGAGGGTGGTCTACCCATGTCTGACTCTCCTTTAGGGCCTACATAACGGCCCTGCCACTAAGTCTGACGCGCGACACGCTCGTCTCATCTCAGCCCGTACCCCGTGGCAAGAACCTCATGACCCACAACAGCTAGGGTGGGTCCCATGACTCAGCAGACGCAGTGGGAGTACGCCACGATCCCCCTCCTCATCCACGCGACCAAGCAGATCCTCGACCAGTGGGGCGAGGACGGCTGGGAGCTCGTCACGGTGATCCCGGGCCCCGAGGGGAACAACCCCGTGGCCTACCTCAAGCGTCCGAAGGCGGCGTGAACGTGACGGAGCAGTCCTCGGCCCCCACCTGGGGCGACGGCGCCGTCGCGGCCCGCCTCGCGGCGCTCGGCATCGACCGACCCGCCGTCGCGGCGCCGGTCGGCTCCTACGTCCCGGCCCTGCGGGACGGCGACCTCGTGCTGACCTCAGGCCAGCTCCCCTTCGTGGCCGGCGCCCTGCCCGCCACCGGCAAGGTGGGCGCGGAGGTCACCCCCGAACGCGCCCAGGAGCTCGCGCGGGCGTGCGCCGTGAACGCGGTGGCCGCGGTGCACGAGCTGCTGGGCGACCTGGACCGGGTCGCCCAGGTCCTCAAGGTCGTCGGCTTCGTGGCCTCCGACCCCGCGTTCACCGGCCAGCCCGGCGTGGTGAACGGCGCCTCGGACGTGCTGGCCGAGATCTTCGGCGAGGTCGGCCGCCACGCGCGCTCCGCCGTCGGCGTGGCCGTGCTGCCCATGGACGCTCCCGTCGAGGTGGAGATCACCGTCCGTGTCCGCTGATCCGGCCGGCCTGCTGCTGCCGGTCCCGGAGCAGGAGGAGGACCTCACCCGCCAGTGGCTGGACCGGCGCTTCCGCCAGGTGCGCCCGGCCCGGCCCGCGTCGGCCGTGGTGCTCGTACGCGACGGCGACGACGGCCCGGAGGTCTTCCTCCGTCACCGCGCGGGACGCACCCCGCTCGGCCGCGTGGGCCTGCCCGGCGGCGCGCTCATCGAGTCCGACGCCGACTCGTGCCCGTGGTATGGGCCCGAGCCCTCCCAGTGGGCCCACACGTTCGGGACCACGGACCGGCGGCGTGCGCGGCAGCACGTGGTGGCCGCCGTCCGTCAGCTCCACGACGAGGCCGGAGTGCTTCTCGCCGGTCGCTCCGACACGGACGTCGTGTCCACGGCGCGCGTCGAGACCTGGGGCGGGGGCCGCAGCTCCCTCGAGGAGGGCTCGGAGAGTCTGCCCCATCTGCTGGCCGCGCGCGGCCTCGGACTGCGCGCCGACCTGCTGCGCCCCGTCATGCGCTGGCATTCCGCGCCCCACGTCCACCGACGCTTCGACACGGCCGTGTTCGCCACGACGACCCCACCGGTGCAGTCCGCGCCGGCACCCGAGGAACCCGGTCCCGAACTCCAGGCGTGGGTGCCCGCGTGTCGCGCACTGGCCGGCCCGCTGCGGCTGCCCGGACCCGCCGGGGCGGAGGGCACGGCACCCTTCGACCAGGTGGCGACCCCGCTGACGCAGGTGATCGTGCGTCGGGTCGCGGCGCACCGGACGGCCGCCGCCTTCCTGCTCTCCGTCACGCCCTGTGCCCGGCGTGGCCCCGTGCCGGAATACCACCTGGTCACCGAGGCCGGCGACGACGGCACCCCCCGGATGCGCGTGGAGCGGGCCACCCGGGACTGACCGGGGTGGCCCGCTCCAGGGCGGGGAGCGTCAGCGCGAACGCTGGCGCAGACGCTGCAGGTCCAGGATGACCACGGCGCGGTTCTCCAGGCGGATCCAGCCGCGCTGGACGAACTCGGCCAGGGCCTTGTTCACGGTCTCGCGGGACGCGCCCACCAGCTGGGCGAGCTCCTCCTGCGTGAGGTCGTGCGCCACCAGCAGGCCGTCCGCGGCCGGGCGGCCGAAGCGGTCCGCGAGGTCCAGGAGCGCCTTGGCCACGCGGCCCGGCACGTCCGAGAACACCAGGTCCGCCAGGGACTCGTTGGTCTTGGACAGGCGCTGGGCCAGGGCCTGGAGCAGCTGGACCGACACATCCGGCGACGAGGCGATGGCGCGGCGCAGGTTCTCGTGGCGCAGACCGGCCAGGCGCGTGGCGGACACCGCGGTGGCGGTGGCGTTGCGCGGGGCGGGGTTGAACAGGGCCATCTCGCCGAAGATCTCGCCGGGGCCGAGCACGGCCACGAGGTTCTCGCGGCCGTCCGAGGCGGTGCGGCCGAGCTTGATCTTGCCGGACATGATCACGTACAGCTGATCGCCCTGGTCGCCCTCGTGGAACGCGGACGCGCCGCGGGAGAGCTCCACCTCGGTCAGCTCCGAGGTGAGGATGGCGAACACCTCGTCGTCCAGGTTGGTGAACAGCGGAGCCTTCCGCAGAACCTCGAGATCCATGTGTGCGTGTCCTCTCTGTGGCCAGTTCCTCACACCGCGGCGGAGGAGCCGCCCGGTTCACTGGCGTCCATTGTGCCCCATACCCCAGTGCGGGCCGATACCCTGGATCCTCCACCGGGTGCGCGGGCCGTCCCCGTGCGTGGCCGGTGCCGTCACATCCGAAGGAGGTCGCCCATGCCGCTGGGTCTGACGTGGCTGGACGTCCTGCTCATCGTCGCGCTCGCGATGCTCCTGGTCCAGGGTCACCGTCGCGGCCTGTGGGTGGTGCTGGGCAACCTCGTCGGCCTGGTCGGCGGCGCTGCGATCGCGTTCTACGCCCTGCCTGAGGTGGCGAAGTTCGTCACCGCGCCGCAGTGGCGGTGGGCCGCGCTGATCGCCACCCTCGTCCTGCTCGTGGCGGCGGGCCAGTACGTGGGCGCCGCCATCGGCGAGGCGATCCGGCTGCGCGTGAACCTGCCGGCGCTGCGACTCGTCGACCGCCTGCTCGGCGCGCTCGCCACCGGTCTCGCGGGCGCCCTCGTCCTCTGGCTCGTGGCGTTCTCCATCGCGGCCTCCGGCTCCACCGCGGTCACCCGTGAGGTGACCCGCTCGCGGGTGATCGCAGCGCTGGACACCGTGATGCCCGACTCGCTCCTGGCCTGGGCTGCCCGCTCGCGTTCCGCCGTCGCCGACCTGGACGTGCTGCCGGAGCTCGAGCTGCCCGCCCCCGTCCCGGAGACCGACGAC
>ERZ782914.238-NODE-238-length-18855-cov-6.869628_pt1 | contig 18855 bp, 13 predicted proteins | sample MGYA00375948_ERZ782914 | MGnify/ENA primary metagenome ERZ782914 (study PRJEB29894, sample SAMN03576417) | human skin metagenome | biome: human skin; feature: left retroauricular crease; material: organic_material | host: Homo sapiens | place: Italy: Trento...
TCTCCCGCCAGAGCTCCTGGGTGGCGTCCTGCTGCTGGAGGAAGATGAGCCGCTCGACGTCGTCGGCCGGGATCTTGAGTTCCTCACCCCACGCCTGCATGGTCTCCACGTACGTGGCGTACTTGCGGGGGTAGGTCCAGCCGCCGCCGATCCGGACGTCGACGTCCTTCACGTGCTCGGCGAACCAGGCGCGCACCACGGAGTCGAGGACGGGGGCGATGTCGGACTCCCGGTGGGCCTTGGTCAGAAAGTAGAGGTACTTGGTGCCGAAGGCCGCGCCGAGGTGCTTGAGGCAGCCGACCCCGCTCTTGCGCTGCTGCCGGATGTGCTCGAAGGCCGCGGGCCCGCCCTGCTCGAGGGTGATGCGGGTGACGTCGGCGAGCTGCTCCTCGAACCCGGGCTGCGCCATGATGCGCTCCACCCGGGAGGGGCCGTAGCCGACCCGTCCGTACCCCCACACCATCGCGGCGATGAAGGCGTCCCGCTGCACGGCGCGGTCCTCGGCGGTCACCCCGTAGGCCTTGGACCGGCACGAGAGGCATATGCCTTCAGTTCCGGCCCGGCCCACCGCTCCCCTCCGCGATGGCGGTCAGACGGTCCACGTGGGCGGCCCAGCGGTCGGCGTCCCACGGGGGCAGGTTGTTCCCCGGGGCGCGCAGGCCGGCCTGCCCGTCGATCTGCTCCCGCAGGATGTCCGCGTGGCCGGCGTGCCGGGCCTCGTCCAGGGCGACGTGCGCGATGATCTGCGCGAGCGTGACCTCCGCCTTGTCGTCGGGCCACCACGCCACCCGCCCGGGGGCGTCGGCGTCGAGGGTCGTGATGGTCGCGTCCGCGTGGGCGAAGCAGCGGCGGGCGAACTCGAGGACGTCCTCGAGGGACTCACCCTCGGCGGCGAACATGTCCACGTTGTCCTCCTCCGGCTGCCCCGCCGCCGCCCAGGGCAGCTGCACCTCGGCGGGGCGGCCGAACGTCTCGCCGAAGTACTCCAGCTCGATGACAGCGACGTGCTTGACCAGTCCCAGCAGGTTGGTGCCGGTGGGAGTGCGCGGCAGGCGGGCGTCGCGCTCGCTGAGGCCCTCGAGCTTGTGCAGGAGGGCCGCACGCTGGCGGCGCAGCCCGCCGTGGAGGATCTGCTTGTGGTCCATGGGGTGACCCTGCCCCAGATCAATCAGGCCGCGAACCCCCGCACGAGCTCAGCCACCCGCTCCGGCGCCTCCAGGTGCACGTCGTGCCCGGCACCTGACCTTCGCCCTCTCCCCGAGGACAACGAAGTCCGTTCAGTTCCGGTTCAGCCCGAACCGGCGCGTCATCAGAGCCTCCTTGTAGTGCTTCTCCGCAGCATCGATCTGGGCCTGCGGGGTATTGGAGCCGAACACGCGCAACAGGCTGAACGTGTACCGCTCCGGCTGGGCGGGGTCGAGCTCCAGGGCATCCCGGAGGGCGACATTCCCGCCATGCCCGTCACGGGCGTAGACCTCCCACCGCCCGAGCACACCACGCTCACCGTCGGCCTTGCCGACGTAACACTGGCCCGCGGTCTCGTCAGCGATCAGGTAGATCCCGCGTACGGCCTGCAGGGCGGTGCGCCAGCCTGCGTAGCGGGTCTCGGTCACCATTGACTGCAGGTCCCCGTAGCTGAGCAGCACGTGGTCGAAGCCGGGGAACGCCTCGGTGGTGGGGTCGGCGATCTCCAGGACGGGGAACCGCGCCGCCAGGGGGCCGCGCTTGGCCCAGTTCACGGGGTCTGCGGACCACTCCACCACCAGGCGCTCCTCGAGAGAGGCCAGCAGCGGCACCGGCGCAACGTCGTAGTACCGGTACCGCTCCGTGCGCTCAGCCACGGCCTCCCCGCGGTTCTCGTACACGGCGGTGAGGCGAGAACGACGCCCGCCCTCCCCCATGAAGATGAGCCAGTGGCGGGCAGGCTCCTTCGGAAACTTCCCCACGTGGTGCTGCTCCCGCGTGTAGGCGAGCACCCGCTCCGGCGTGGCTGCCGCCCGCGATGGCAGCCCCGACACCTTGTAGGTGTGGCGGATGGCCAGGATGGTGGATGACCTCATTGACCTGGCCAATGAAAAAGACACCGAGAACCGACGTTTCCTCGCCGGGTTGGCCCACGAGCAAATGCGTGCGGTCCTGACCACCACGGGCCTAGCCCTTTGGCACAGCAGGCGTCATCGCAGTCGCCGCCATCACTGGTCCGGATGGGCTCAGGCAGATTGGTCAGATGTTGCCCCAGATCGCTCAGCACGCCGTCCGCAAGTAGTCCGTACTCAGGCCACCTTCCCCGCTTCCACCTCGGCCCGCGCCCGCACATCGGCCAGCACGGCCACCACGGCGTCCGCAGCATCCTGCGGATACACGGCATCGACGCCACCCAGTGCGAGATACGGGTCCTCGTAGAGCCGGCCCGGGTCCACCACGCCGTTGCGCACCAGGTCGTCCACGAGCAGGCGGGTGAAGCGGATCTGGCGCGTGGTCCACCTGCCCTCGTCCAGGAACGCGGCCAGCGCCTCTTCCGCGGCCCGCCGCTCCAGCCCCACCAGACTGCGCACGAAGACGCCGAGCTCGGCGCCGGCGTGCTCACGCACCCAGTCCAGCTCCGGCCGGTCAGATCCGCCCGCCGCTACCAGCATGCGGCCGAGCTCCTCGAGATCCGTGGCCGTCAGCGGCTGGTTGCCGCGGAGCTTCCGCAGCGCGAGGGTGTCCTCCTCGGCGCGCAGGAAGGCCATGGCCTTCTCGCGGTAGCGCTCCCAATTCATGCCCGGCCGTGCCGGCACCACGACCACCTCGTCGATCTCCCCCAGGGTGTCCACGAAGTCCGTGTACACCGGTGAGGAGCTCCGCCTCGGCAGGAACACCACCAGGCCGCGCAGGCTCTCCCGCAACGCCTCAACGTCAACGACGCCGGCGCCTTCCCACCACAGGTCTTCCGCGACGGAGCGCAGCAGGGACTCCTCCACCTTGACGGCGGGGATAGCCAGCTGACTCAGCAACGCACCCGCGACCTCCTGGACGGATCTGCGGCAACGCTCCGCCAGGGCGGCATCACCGTCCAGGGTGGCCAACTGCCAGCGCAGGGTCACGAGGTCGAAGCGCTTCGCTGCTTCGTCCGGGTCACGCAGCGTGGAGGGCAGTCCGGCCACATGGTCGGCGAGTTCGTCGACATCCTCGGTGGTCACCGCGGCCCACGCATCGGGCTCGGACCAGCGCTCCACGTGGCGCCGGTGCTTGCGCACCAGCAGGTTCTGGATCGGCATGCCCTCCACGTAGGAGTGCAGCCAGGTGGCGTGGGCCTGGCGTACGACGCCGGCCGAGCCCGCCTCCACGTCGCCCTCGCGCGCGTCCAGGGCCGCCACAATCCCGGCCCGTGTCTCGAACAACCGCTGGGTAAGGGACTTCTGCACGGACGATCCTGGCTCGGGGAGATCCTGGTTGAAGTAGGCCAGGTTCTCTCCGAAGTCGAAGACGGTGAAGTTCTTCTTGTCCTGCCCGGGCCCGAACAGATCGGGACACAGGCGGGTGCCGCGGCCGATCATCTGCCAGAACTTGGTCTTGGAGTGGACCACCTTGAACAGCACCAGGTTCACCACCTCAGGGATGTCCACCCCGGTGTCCAGCATGTCCACGCTGATGGCGATATGTGGGGCCTTATCCGAGTCGGAGAAGTCGTCCAGCAGCGCGTCGTTGAACGCGGTCTTGCTGGTGATCACCCGTGCGAACGTCCCGCCCAGCTCGGGGAACCGCGCGTTGAATCGACGCTCGATGAAGTCGGCATGATTCTGGTTCTTCGCGAACACGATGGTCTTGCCGAGCCGGTCACCGCCGGCCACCTTCTGACCGCGCTCCATGAGCAGCTCCAGGACCTTGTCCACGGTGTCTTCGTTGAAGAGGAACCTGTTGACCTGCTCGGAGTCCACGCTGTCCGGGGGGCCGTCCTCGCCCCAATCCAGCGCCTCCCACTCGGCCTTCTCCTCGTCGGAGAGGTCGGCGTAACGGATCCCCTGGCGTAGGAACTCCGTCCCCGCGGACACCCCCAGCGGCGGCACCAGGTACCCCTGTTCCACGGCCTCCTCAAGGTCGAAGGCGAAGGTGGGCACCCCGTCCTCGAGGTGGAAGAGCCGGTAGGTGTTGTGGTCCACCTCGTCCTTGGGTGTAGCGGTGAGGCCCACCAGCAGGGAGTCGAACCAGTCGAAGATCGCGCCGTACTTCTGGTAGACGGAGCGGTGGGCCTCGTCGATGATCACGAGGTCGAAGTACCCGGCGCCGAACCGTCGCGTCCCGCCGTCCTGCCCGTCGCGCTCCAGCAGGTTGAGCATCGTGGGGTAAGTAGCGGTGTAGACCCGCCCCTCCCCGCGCTTCTCGTCCTGCAGGTTCACGACGGCGGTGTCCGGCAGGTTCGCGGTGAACGCCCGTTTGGCCTGCCGCACCAGAGCCGTCCGGTCCGCGAGAAAAAGGACCCGCTTGACCCAATTCCCCCGAATCAGCTGGTCCACGAGGGCGATGGCGGTGCGGGTCTTTCCGGTGCCGGTGGCCATGACCAGCAGGGCATCGCGCTGGCGGGCGGCGAGGGCCTGCCCGACGGCGGAGATCGCCTCCAGCTGGTAGGGCCGTCCGGCGATGTCAACGTTGACCGGCACGTCCGTAAGGTCCTGGCGGACGGTGCGCCGCTGGATGACGCGCTCGAGCTCGTCGTCGGTGAAGAACCCCTCGATCTCGCGGGGCGGGTAGCCGCCGGCCTCGCCGAAGGCCGCGTCGTCCCAGAACCAGTGGTCATAGCCGTTGGTGTAGAAGATTAGCGGGCGGCGAGCGAACTGCGCTTCAAGGGCGTCAGCGTATCGGCGGGCCTGTTCCTGGCCTTCGAGCGCGCTCTTGGTGGTGCGCTTGGCCTCCACCACGGCCAGGGGCAGACCATCGGCTCCCCAGAGAACGTAGTCCACACGCCCGGTGCCGCCGGGGGTGGGCAACCCGGTGACGGGGTACTCGCGGTCGCGAGCCTGGTCGAGGGGCCACCCGGACTCGGCGAGGAGGAGGTCGATGAAGAGAGAGCGGGTCTCCGCCTCTGCGTAGTCGTAGTCGTGAAGGTCGGGGAGTTCGCTGGTGGTGGCGGCGGCCTGGGCGGCGGCGATCTGCTCCCGCAGAGCCTGGATCTCGGCCTCGTACGCGGCGGCCTGCTGCTCGTTCTGCTCGCGGAGGTGGGCGTTGTCCTCGTCCTGCTTCTTGAGCCGGGCGATCACTGCGTCAAGCTGCTCCACGCTCATGGCCGCCTTTTGCGGTGCGAGCGCGGGATCGAACTGCGCACTGGTGGGCACGTATTCCGGGTGGGGGCCGTGGTGGAAGGCGGCCCAGACGAGCACGTGGAACAGTTCGCGCAGGATAGTGAGGGCACCATGGGGGCCGAGAACCGAGTCCTTATGGACAGCGTTGTTGCCGGCCTTGCGGAGGAAGTTGAGCTTGTCCACCACCGGCCGGCCGGCCAGCCCCGCGAAGGCCGACGCGTTGATGAACCCCGAGAGGTCGGTCCTGTACGGGTCCTCGAGGCGATGGGCGGCGTAGACGAACTCGACGATCCGCTCGACGCAGCGTCGGGCGTAGAACGCAGCAGCGCGTGGGTCGGTGCTCAGGTAGCCCTCAGCCTGTGCCGCGTCCTCGTGAGCAACGGGGAGCGCCTGCTCCACCCAGTCCATGTTGCCTGCCATCAACACCCTCTCCGGCAGCTCACCGCCGAACCGCCCACTGTCATCCTGCCGGATTCACAGCTCCCCGCGGAATGCCCTGTGTTGGAGAGCCGCGTACAGCTCGTCCTCCAACGCCAGTGCCCGCTCCACACGCGCTCGCTGCACGTCGATCTTCTCGACGACGGCTGTGAACTCGCGCTGGGCCTCAAGCGACGGAACCAAAATGGGGACGTGAGCGATCCGCTTTCCGCTGATAGACGGCTGGCTGGAGCGTACCGCGTACTGTCCAAGGTCAGCCTGCCGAAGCGCAGCCGTGAGCGCCATTCTGGAGATGACGCTTTCGTCAAAAGACGCAATCAAGGCGTTATCCGTAATCCATGATGGCCCATTTGTCACGCGCACGGCGCCGCACGCTCCAACACGACCTACGATGATTTCCGGAGCAGTGACCATGGCTTTGTCGGTATATCCAATGACCCCATTGGCCCCATATACCGGTACCGATCCACCATTTCTCTCATCCGACGCCAGGAAGTTTCCGCTACGCCATCGTGCAAGATCCCCAAGCGCCCAAATGGAGCCCCCCGAGCGGCTTCCAGCGTCCAACCATGCTGAAGACGCGAGCGTGTTGAGCATTTCCAGCTGCACGCGGCGGCGCGATCGCTGCGCGTCAACCCGATCCAGGATCGCCGCGATTCGCTTTTGCTCACCCATTTCGGGAAGAGGTAAAACGAGCTCCTCAATATCACGTCGATTCACTTGAAGAAAGGTGGCACCTCGACCCTTGGCCCGCAGCGTAGGCTCCAGGTGGCTCACTGCATGCCAAAGATAGCCCGCAGCAATATCGCTGCCCGCACGTAGACCAGCAACCCCTCGACCAAGGCAGTAAGCGCCATCTGCCCATACCTTCGCCCCGATCGATGCGCGGATGCTTAGGACTATGTCACCCGGCTCAGTGAGATGTCGCGGCGCGCTCGTAAACTTGGCTGGCGATACCACCCCATCTTTGAAATCACCCGCTCCTGCGATCAGACCGACTCCCTTCCCCGAGTCGTTGTAGCTTGCTCCAGGCGGCGCCTGGCCCATCGTGACCCGAGCGATAGAGCCGAGAGCAACCACCTTCACGAGAGCATCACTTTCAACTCGGCCGTCCCCGTCGCGATCTCATCGTCGAGCTGTTCGAGGTCGGCCAGGATCTCCTGCGGGGTGCGGTGTTCGACCTCCTCGATCTCGATTTCCTTGTAACGGTTGATCGAGAGGTCGAATCCCTGGTCCGCAATCTCTTGCTTAGGGACCAGGAAGGACTGCGCGGTCCGCGGCCGGTCCTTCTCTCCTGTCAGGTTCTGCCAACGCTGCACGAGGTCCGGCAGGTCGTTGGCCTCCACCGGCGTGCGCTTGTCGTCCAGCGAGAACCCGTCGGCACGGACGTCGTAGAACCAGACGTCATCCGTGCTGCCGGGACCGTCGTTGCGGAAGAAGAGGATCGCCGTCGATACGCCCGCGTAGGGCTTGAAGACGCCCGATGGCAGCTTCACCACCGCCTGCAGGTGATGGTCATCCACCAGCATCCGGCGGAGGTCCTTGTGGGCCTTCGTGGAGCCGAACAGCACACCGTCCGGCACGATCACCGCCGCGCGGCCGCCCGGCTGCAGCAGCCGCAGGAACAGGGCCAGGAAGAGCAGCTCCGTCTTCTTCGTCTTCACCACGCGCTGCAGGTCAGAGCTGACGCCCTCGGCGTCGAGGGACCCGGCGAACGGCGGATTGGCGAGGATCAAGCTGTATCTGCCGGCGTCGCCGTCGCTCGCACCCTGGGCCAGGGAGTCCCGGTACGCGATGTCCGGGGACCCCACCCCGTGCATGAGCATGTTCATGCTGGCGATGCGCAGCATGGTGCTGTCGAAGTCATACCCGTGGAACATGCGCCGGTTGAAGTGCAACCGCTGGTTCATGTCAAAGAAGAGGTCCGGGTGTTCCTCCCGCAGATGCTCCGACGCGCCGACGAGGAACCCCGCCGTGCCACATGCCGGGTCCACGATCACGTCCTCCGGGGTGGGCGCCGTCATCCGCACCATGAGGTCGATGATGTGCCGCGGCGTGCGGAACTGGCCGTTCCGTCCCGCGGTGGAGAGCTTGGAGAGGAGGTATTCGTACAGGTCACCGGTGGTGTCCCGGTCCGTGAGCGGAAGCTTGTCGATCAGATCCACCGCGGTGGCGAGCATGCGCGCGTTGGGGATGGTGAAGCGGGCATCTCGCATGTGGTGGGCGTAAGTGGAGTCCTCCCCTCCAACCTGCTGGCCGAGGCGGCGCAGGAACGGGAAGACCTCGCGGTCCATGCGGGCGAAGAGTTCGTCCGAGGCGACGTTCTTCAGCTGGTGCCAGCGGAGGTGCCGATGGTCGGCGTCGAAGATTGTCGTCTCCACCGGCTGGTTCGTGCGGCGCGCCTTGGCCTCGGCCTGTGTCTGTGCCTCATCCAGGCGACGCAGGAACAGCAGGTAGGTGATCTGCTCGATCACCTCCAGAGGGTTGCTGATGCCACCCGTGGCGAAGGCGTCCCAGACGCGGTCAACCTGGTTCTTGCGAGTTCCGGTGATCACGCCGCGAGTGTACGGGGTGGGGCTTACAGCGTCCGAGGCGATGACTAGGCTGAACTCAGGGCGACACAAAGCCGCCCCGGCGCAGGAAGGAGGCGGTCCATGTCCACGGTGCGCGTCGACGTCGAGCCAGCCGTCTTGCGCTGGGCCCTCGAACGTGGGGGCATCGACCTGGCCAGCGCTACTACCGCACACCCCGACCTCGCGGCCTGGCTCAGCCGGACGAAGAAGCCCACCATGAAGCAGCTGGAACGGTTCGGGCAGAAGGTCCATGTGCCCTTCGGCATGCTGTTCCTCAGCGCTCCGCCGGCGCCGGCACCCATCCCCATCCCTGACATGCGCACGCCCGGCAGCCAGGGCGTGGATCACCCCTCCGCCGAGCTGGTGGACGTCCTGCGGGAGTGCCAGCTCCGCCAGGACTGGTACCGGGACCACATGCTCGCCATTGGCGCCAACCCCGTGCCCCTCGTGGGCAGCGCCACGCTCCAGGACGATACAGAGGATGCCGGAACACGCCTCCGGGAGATCCTCCACTTGGACGCCCTGTCCGGCGCCGGTGACGCCTTCCGCAGCGCGCTCGTGGGCGCCTTGGAAGAGGCGGGGGTGCTGGTGATGATCAGCGGCTACGTCGGCAATGAGACCCGAAGGGCCCTGGACCCGGACGAGTTCAGGGGCTTCGCCCTGGCCGACGACCTCGCTCCACTGATCTTCGTCAACGGAACCGAGGCCAAGACCGCCCAGCACTTCACCCTCCTCCACGAGACCGCTCACCTGCTCCTCGGACACAGTGCGCTGTCTGATGCCCGCCCCGGACGCCACGCACCCTACGAGGAGGCCTGGTGCAACCGGGTGGCCGCCGCAGCCCTGGTGCCCCGCGTCGTGCTGGAGCAGCAGCAGGAGCGACTCAGCACGGAGTTCGACGAGGTGGTCGCCGATGTGGCCAAACGCTGCCAGGTGAGCCGCGCCGTCGTGGTTCTCCGGATGAAGACCTGCGGACTGATCACCCCTGCCGCCGCCGACGCGCAGCTCGCAGCGCTGGCCCGCGTCCCCCATCCCCAGACCCCGGCGCCGAAGGGCGGAGGGGGCGATTATTACCGCACCGCCCGCTACCGCCTCGGCGTCCCGTTCACCACCGCCGTGGTAGCCAGCGCCCGGGAAGGCGGAACCAGCTACCGGGACGCGTTCCGCCTGCTGGGAACCCACAAGCGTGAGGTTATGGACACCCTGGCTCAGAAGATGGCGGCCGCATGATGTTCCTGCTCGACGCCAACACCTTCATTACGCCGAAGAACAGTTACTACGGGTTCGATCTCGCCCCGGGGTTCTGGACGTGGCTGGAGCGCGCTCATGCGGCAGGCTGGGTCGCCAGCGTGGAGGCCGTGCGGCAGGAGCTATGCCGGGGCGGGGATGAACTCGCCACCTGGGCGTCAAACCATCCGCAGCTCTTCCTCCCACCCACATCAGAGGTGCCCCAGCGCATCGGCGAGTTGGTCCAGTGGACCCTGACCCGTCAGCCCGCGTATCAACAGGCCGCGCAGGACGAGTTTCTGGATGACAGCGCCGATCTGCTGTTGGTGGCGCAGGCTGCATGCATGGACGCCACCGTGGTCACCTTCGAGGTGCCCGCCCCTCAGGCGCGCAAGCGCGTGAAAATCCCTGACGCCTGTGCCGCTCTGGAGACCCGCTGCGTCGACCTGTGGGAATGCATGCGCCAGACCAGCCCCCGGTTGACGCTCGACCTCGTGCCCTGAAGAACGTTGCACGTCACTGATGCCGTCAGTCGACACAGTGAGTGCCTCACTCGAGTGAGTGACAGGCTCTCTGCACTCACTGACGGGGCGGTTTGGCGTCAGTGACGGCCGTCAGAACCCGCCCGGGCCACCACCCGCATCACTCGCCAGGTTCGAGAACCGCGAGTAGTGCCCCTGGAACCCCACCACAATGGTCTTCGTGGGCCCGTTGCGGTGCTTGGCCACGATCAGGTCCGCCTCGCCGGCGCGCGGGGACTCCTTGTCGTACACGTCCTCGCGGTGCAGCAGGATCACCATGTCCGCGTCCTGCTCGATCGAGCCGGACTCGCGCAGGTCGGACACCTGCGGTCGCTTGTCCGTCCTCTGCTCGGACCCACGGTTCAGCTGACTCAACGCGATCACCGGCACGTCGAGCTCCTTGGCCAGCAGCTTGAGGGCACGGGAGAACTCGGCGACCTCCTGCTGACGGGACTCGACCTTCTTTCCCGAGCTCATGAGCTGTAGGTAGTCCAGCACCACCATCTTGAGGTTGTTCTTCTGCTTGAGCCGCCGGCACTTGGCGCGGATCTCCATCATCGTCATGTTCGGGGAGTCGTCGATGAAGAACGGCGCCTCGTTCAGCCGCCCCACGGTCGCGGCGATCTTGGACCACTGGTCGTCCCGGATGGTGCCCTTGCGCAGGTCCTGCAGGGCGATCGTCGCCTCGGCGCTCAAGAGCCTCATGGCGATCTCGTTCTTGCCCATCTCGAGGCTGAAGAACACGGTGGCCATGTTGTGGTGGATGGCCGCGGCCCGCGCGAAGTCGAGCGCGAGCGTGGACTTGCCGACGGCGGGGCGCGCCGCGATCACGATCATCTGGCCACCGTGCAGGCCCTGCGTCAGCTCGTCGAAGTCGTAGAAGTCGGTGGGGACGCCCGTCAGGCCCTCCCCCTGGTTGCCGGCCGCCTCGATCTCGTCGACGGCGTGCTCCATGATCTCCGCGAGGCGCACGTAGTCCTCGGACTGGCGGTTCTCCGCCACCTTGTAGATCTCGGACTGCGCCTCGTTGACGATCTCCTCGACCTCGCCGTCGCCCTGATACCCCAGCTGGGTGATCTTGGTACCGGCGGTCACGAGGCGCCGCAGGACGGCCTTCTCCGCCACGATCTCCGCGTAGAAGCTCGCGTTGGCGGCGGTGGGCACGGACTGGATCAGCTCGTGCAGCACAGCGGGGCCGCCCACGCGGCTGAGCTCCTGGCGCTTGTTCAGCAGGTCCGCCACGGTGACGGCGTCCGCGGGTTCACCGCGGCCGTAGAGGTCGATGATCGCCTCGTAGATCATCTCGTGGCTGGGCCGGTAGAAGTCATGGCCGCGCAGCAGCTCCACCACGTCCGCGATCGCGTCCTTGGAGAGCATCATGCCGCCCAGCACCGAGCGCTCCGCCTCCAGGTCCTGGGGCGGCAGGAAGCGTTCAGAGGAACGGCCGCCGTCGTAGGAGCCCGAGTCTCCGTAGTTCTCAGTCAACGTCCGGAGACTCCCTTCCCACAGCCCGCACGACGGCGGCCCTCGCCGGTCTTCCCGGCCCTGATTCCTCTGTTGTCACCGCCCGTGCCGCCGCACTCCCCATGCAGGCGGACGGTGCGACGGTCCCCGGGGCGACGGTCCGAGCGGATGCGCGCCTGTCAGTGGTCACCTGCGGCCAATACCCGCCCTCGCGTTGGGGATACCACGCGACACTACGCGCGCCGTGGAGGCTGGGCAACCGCGTTTCCCACAGGCCTTGTGGACAACGTGTGGATTCGGCGGCGTGTCGTGTGGATCGCCTGGGGACCACGCTGGGGACAACCGCTCGACCGCTTCCATAATCCCGCTCTGACCTGGGACGATGCGATCCCCAGCGCTGTGGAGGAAGATTCTCCACCCCCCTTTCGGCCCCATCGATCCAACTTGACAGCAGCCTCGTTTGCACCCTTATTACACGGTCTGGTACACACCTATCCACACCGTCGTCCACACCCTCCACATCTGTGGACAACTCCTGTGGACAAGATGCCCGGATCTGGGGACGGCGAAGTTGACAGCGTCTGCGCGCGGCCCCGGGTCCTCCCCGTGCCCACCTCTCCCGGCCGCCCCGGACCGCCCGGCACCGATGACTCACGCACGTCGGTGACCCGCCCCAGAGTCATTGGACGGAACGTGAGCACGGTGCTTGGGTGGAACCCGTCGTCGTGTCGTCCGCCACAGTGAGGAGTCCGCCGTGCCCCCGGCCACCACCGCTCCCTCCCCGGCCTCGCTCCCGCTCGACGGCGTCCTCGTCGCCGACTTCTCCCGCGTCCTCGCCGGCCCGCTCGCCACCATGACGCTGGCGGACCTCGGGGCGCGCGTCATCAAGGTGGAGCACCCCGAGCGCGGCGACGACACCCGCGGCTGGGCCCCGCCCCGCTCGGCGACGGGCGCCACCTACTTCGAGTCCGTGAACCGCAACAAGGAGTCGGTCGGCTGGGACCTGAAGGACCCCGAGGACCAGCGGCGGGCCGCCGCCCTGGCCGCCCGGGCCGACGTCGTGGTCCACAACCTCAAGCCCGGCACCATGGAGCGCCTCGGCCTGGGCTACGACGACGTCGCGCGGGAGAACCCGTCCGTGGTCTACGCCGCCGTCTCCGGCTTCGGTGACCGCGAGGGCCGGGGCCTGCCCGGCTACGACTTCATCGTCCAGGCCTCGGGCGGGCTCATGAGCATCACCGGCGAACCGGACACCCCGATGAAGGCGGGCGTCGCCCTCGTGGACGTGCTCACGGCCAAGGACCTCACCGCCGGCGTGCTCGCCGCCCTGCTGCGCCGCGAGCGCACCGGGGAGGGCGCCCACCTGCGGCTGAACCTGCTCTCCTCGCTGCAGGGGGCGCTCGCCAACCAGGGCCAGGCCTGGCTCGGCGCCGGCGTCGTCCCGCGGCGGATGGGCAACGACCACCCCTCGATCGCCCCCTATCAGCTGCTGGCGTGCCGGGACGCGCCGCTCGCCGTCGCCATCGGCAACGACGCGCAGTTCCGCACCTTCGCCGCGGCCCTCGGCGTCCCCGAGCTCGCCGAGGACCCGCGCTTCACCACGAACACGGAGCGCGTCGAGCACCGCGAGGAGCTGCGCACCGCCCTGGAGGACGCGCTCTCGGCGCAGACGGCGGCTCACTGGCGGGACGTGCTGCAGGCGGAGCGGCTCCCGGTCGGCCTCGTGTCCACCGTCGCCGAGGGCGTCGAGCTGGCCGAGTCCCTCGGCCTGGAGCCGACCGTCGAGGTCCAGGACCGCTCCGGCGCCCCCGCCGGCCGACAGTTCCGCCACCCGGTGCAGTGGGACCCGCCCGTCGCGCACCCGCGCCACGCGCCCCCCGCGCTCGGCGCGGACACGGCGGCCGTCAACACCTGGCTCGACGCCCGCTGACCACCCCGCAGAGAGGACCCCCGCCATGACCACCCCGTTCCACGCCGAAGCCGACTCGTTCCTCGGCCGCGCCGACGTCGTCGGCCTGGACTCCCTGTTCTCCGCCGAGGAGAAGGCCGTCGCGCTGCAGGTGCGCGGCTTCGTGGACGAGCACATCCGCCCGCACATCGCCCGCTGGTACGACGACGCCGTGTTCCCCCGCGAGATCGTCCCCGAGCTGGGCCGTCTCGGCGTGCTCGGCATGCCCTACGAGGGCCACGGCATGCCCGGCCGCTCGGCGGTGGAGTACGGCCTCGCCGCCCAGGAGCTCGAGGCCGGCGACTCCGGCCTGCGCACCTTCGTCTCCGTGCAGGGCTCGCTCGCGATGGGCGCGATCCACAAGCACGGCTCCGAGGAGCAGAAGGCGCAGTGGCTGCCGCGCATGACCATCGGCGAGGCGGTCGGCTGCTTCGGCCTCACCGAGCCGGGCGCCGGCTCGGACCCGGCCTCCATGACGACGACGGCCCGCCAGGAGCCCGGCGGCGACTGGGTGCTCGACGGGGTCAAGCGGTGGATCGGGCTGGCCACCCTGGCCGACGTCGCGATCATCTGGGCGCAGACCGGCGAGCCCGGCGACGGGCGCGGGGTGCGCGGCTTCGTGGTCCCCACGGACACTCCCGGATTCCGCGCGGAGGCGATCACCCAGAAGCTGTCCATGCGCGCCTCGGTGCAGTGCGAGATCCACCTCGACGGCGTGCGCCTGCCCGCCTCCGCGATGCTGCCGGCCGACTCCGCCGTCGGGCTCAAGGGCCCCTTCCAGTGCCTCAACGAGGCCCGCTACGGGATCATCTGGGGTGCGATGGGTGCGGCCCGCGACTCCTTCGACGCCGTCCTCGACTACGCGATGCAGCGGCAGCAGTTCGGGGTGCCACTGGCCTCCCACCAGCTGACGCAGGCCAAGCTCGCGGACATGGCCGTGGCCATCGGCAAGGGCTACCTGCTGGCGCACCAGATCGGCCGCGCCAAGGACGCCGGCCCGCTCACCCCCGCCATGATCTCCGCCGGCAAGCTGGACAACTGCCGCGTGGCCATCGGCATCGCCCGGGAGGCCCGCGAGATGCTCGGCGGCAACGGCATCACCCTGGAGCACTCCCCGCTGCGACACGCGAACAACCTCGAGTCCGTGCGCACCTACGAGGGCACGGACGAGGTCCACCAGCTCACGCTCGGCCGGCACCTCACGGGCATCGGCGCGTTCGCCCCGGCCCGCTGAGCCCCGCGCCCGGGCTCAGGCGTCGTCGGCGGGCGCCTCGGGCGCCGGGGCCTCCTCGGCGACGGAGGCGAGGATCGGGGTGGCCGGCAGCTTCCGCACGCGCTTGGGGCGGCGGGCGCGGGCGGGGATGAGGGCGCGCATGTTCTCGGTCTTGCCGAAGCAGAGCAGCCGGTCGCCCTCCTCGAGGACCTTGGTGTCCGCAGGGTTGGGGAACACGCAGGTGCCGCGGTGCAGGGTGAGCACCTGCAGGTCCTTCGCGAGCAGCCCGGAGTCCTCGATGGACTGGCCCACCCAGCCGGAGCCGGCGTGCACGGTGATCTCACCGACCCCGTACCCGGTGGAGACGGCCAGGCGCTGGCGCACGTCGATGTCCGGGAAACCGGCCTGGTCCGCCACGTAATCGATGATCGCGCCGGCCACGTCCAGGTCCGTGGCGGCCTCGATGCCCTGCAGCCCCGGCGAGGAGTTCACCTCCATGACCAGCGGGCCGTGCTCGCCCTCGAGCATGTCCACGCCGGCCACGCGCAGGCCCATGATGTGGGCCGCCCGCACGGCGGTCTCCGCGTACTCGGGCGAGAGCTCGACGCGCTCCACGGTGCCGCCGCGGTGCACGTTGGAGCGGAACTCGTCCCCCTGGGCCCGGCGGCGCATCGCGGCCACCACGCGGTCCCCCACCACGAGCGCGCGGATGTCCTTGCCCTTGGCCTCCTCCACGAACCGCTGGATGAGCACCTGCTGGTTGGTGCCGTGCAGCGTCTCGATGATCGCCTCGGCCACCTTCTTGGTCGGCGCCAGGATCACGCCGATGCCCTGGGTGCCCTCGAGCAGCTTGATCACCACGGGCGCCCCGCCCACCATGTCGATCGCCGTGGAGACCTCGCCGCGGTTGCGCACGAACACGGTGGCGGGCATGTCGATCTCGTGGCGGGAGAGGATCTGGGTGGCCCGCAGCTTGTCCCGCGAGTTCATGATGCCGGCGGCCGTGTTGGGCGTGTAGACGTCCATCTGCTCGAACTGGCGCACCACGGCGGTGCCGAAGTAGGTCACCGAGTTGCCGATGCGCGGCAGGATCGCGTCGTAACCGGAGAGGGGGCGGCCACGGAACATCAGATCGGGCTCGTCCGAGCTGAGGTCGATCCCGAAGCGCAGGGTGTCCAGGACCTTCACCTGGTGGCCGCGCTCGAGCGCCGCGGTCTTGAGTCGCTGCGTCGAGTAGGCGCGCAGGGAACGGGAGAGGATGGCGAGCTTCATGACCGCTTTCCTGGGAGGATGAGGGGCGTGTCTGCATCTAAGCACACGGCCCCGGCCCCCCACGGCGTGCCCCCCATCGACGACGGCGCCGCTCGCCCGGGGCTGGTGGGCTGGCGCGAATGGGTCGGCCTGCCCGCCGCCCACACCCCCTGGATCAAGGCCAAGATCGACACCGGTGCCCGCACCTCGGCGCTCCACGCCTTCGGCATCGAGCGGTTCACCCGCGACGGCGCCGCGTGGGCGCGGTTCGAGGTGCACCCGTGGCAGACCTCGGCCGCGGACGCGCGGACGGCCGAGCTGCCGGTGGCCGACCTGCGCACGGTCCGCTCCTCGAACGGCACGGCGCAGGAGCGCGTCGTCGTCGTGATGCCACTGGCCTTGGCCGGCCGCACGATCGAGGCGGAGGTGACCCTGACCCACCGGGACGAGATGGGCTTCCGCATGCTCGTGGGGCGCACCGCGCTGGCCGCCGGCGGCCTCCTCGTGGACCCCGCCGCCTCGTACGTGGGCGGGCAGCCGCCGCGCGGCGTGCGCCGCCGGAACCGGGGACGCGCGTGAGCCGTCGCCCCGCCCGCGCCCCCTTCGCGTTCGGCGGGGTCGAGGTGCCGGCCGGCCGCCGCCACGAGCTGTCCCTGCCGATCTCCCAGCTCGTCACGGGCGCGGACGTCACCCTGCCCGTGCACGTGCTGCACGGCCGCGAGGACGGGCCCACCGTGTGGGTCTCCGCCGCGATCCACGGGGACGAGGTGGCCGGCGTCGAGATCATCCGCCGCGTCCTGGAACGCCTGCAGCCCACGCAGCTGCGCGGCACCCTGCTGGCCGTGCCCATCGTCAACGTGCTCGGCGTGATGGCCGGGGACCGCTACCTGCCGGACCGCCGCGACCTGAACCGCTCCTTCCCCGGCTCCGCCCGGGGCTCGCTGGCCTCGCGCATCGCGCACCTGATGATGACCGAGGTGATCGGCCGCTGCACCGTGGGCATCGACCTGCACACCGGCGCGGACCGCCGCTCCAACCTGCCGCAGATCCGGTGCGACCTGGAGGACCCCCAGACCCGCGCGCTCGCCGAGGCGTTCGGTGCCCCCGTGCTCTTCCACGCCCGCCTGCGGGACGGCTCCCTGCGCGCCGCGGCCCGCGAGACCGGCGCCCGCGTGCTGCTCTACGAGGCCGGCGAGGCCTGGCGGTTCGACGAGTACGCGATCGCCCCCGGCGTGGACGGGGTCCTGCGCGTGCTCGCCGCCCTGGACATGGTGGACCCCGCGGACGTCGGGCTCACCGAGCCCGGGCCGGACGCCGTCGTCGACGCCCCCGGGCCGCTGCCCGGCGAGGTCCCCGAGGAGCGGACCACGGACGTGCCCGAGGCGACCGACGCCACCGGCGAGGACACCGCCGCCGTGCACCCCGACGTCGTCGACGGCGAGCAGGACGCCCCGTACCTGGTGTGGCAGTCCACGTGGGTGCGCGCCCGCGCGGACGGCCTCGTGCACCTGCACGTCTCCCTCGGCGAACGCGTGAGCGCCGGGGACCGGATCGGCGCGCTCTACAACTCGTTCGGCCGCCGCCTGGCGCACGTGAAGGCCGAGCTGACCGGCGTGGTCATCGGCCGCACCGAGGCACCCCTGGTGCACCGCGGCGACGCCCTCGTGCACATCGGAGGATGGAACGCATGAGCAGCCGCGGGGCGTTGGCCGCGCGCCGGAGCCGCCCCGCTCAGGCCGGGGACGGGCGCCGGGCGATGGCCCGGCCGCCGTGCACGAGCCGGTAGTAGAGCAGCAGCGCCACCCCGACGCCGCCGGAGAGCAGGTACATCACCGGGATCCCGACGGCGGCCGCCACCGCGCCGAGCACCATGGGGCCGAGGCCGGTGCCGAGGTCCAGGAGCAGGAAGAACGTGCCCGTGGCGACGCCGATCTCGGTGGGTCGGACCACCTTGATCGCGATGGTCTGGAACACGCTCACCACCGGCCCGTAGGTCAGCCCCAGCAGGGCGCCGGCCACGAGCATGCCCGCCGGCTCCCGCCACAGCGCCAGCACCGCGTAGGAGACCGCCATCCCCGCGAGGATCGGGTAGACGACGGCATTGTCCCCGTGCCGGTCGTGCAGCACGCCCAGGACGGTGCGGCCCACGATGGTGCCCACGGCGAAGAGCAGGAAGAACAGGCTCGGCACCGTCGCCGGGTAGCCCTGCTGCTGCGCGAACGTGGCCATGAACGCGAGGATGCCGCCGTACATGAACCCGGAGGCCAGGGCCACGCCCGCCGCCGGCGCCACCTCCGCGGAGAACACGTCCGCCCGGTGCAGCCGGAACCGCCCCGTCAGCGGCGGCTCGGGCACGCGCAGGAACAGGGCGATCAGCAGGGCCATCCCCGTGAAGCCGATGCACGCCCGGAACAGGGCGTCATAGCCGAGGGCCGTGCTCAGCTGCAGCGCCACCATCGGCCCGACGGCGCCCGCGATCGTCATGGACGTCGAGAACCAGCCGGTGCCCTCGGAGCGGCGCACGGGCGGGACGATCCGCTGCACGGCCGTGGCCAGCACGGTGCCGGCCGCGCCGAAGCACATGCCGTTGAGCAGCCGCACCGCGGTCAGCGTGGCCAGGGAGTCCGCCCAGAGGTACGCCGCCGTCGTGAGGACGTAGCAGGCCAAGGCGACGAGCAGGACCCGCCGCCGCCCCCACGCGAAGGTGGCGGGCGTCGTCGTCATGCGGGTGAGGACCGCGCCCAGCACGAACGCCCCCACCACGACGCCGGCCTCCGCGTCCGACGCGCCGAAGGACGTGACGGCGTAGAGCGCCATCGCGGTCATGAGCGTGTAGAAGATCATCGCCACGAACAGGTAGGTGGCGCTGACGAGGATGAACGGGCGCGTCCACAGCGGCGGGCGCGGGGCCGCCGTCGAGCCGGCGGGGTCGGAGGGCGGT
>ERZ782914.251-NODE-251-length-18060-cov-10.601444_pt1 | contig 18060 bp, 19 predicted proteins | sample MGYA00375948_ERZ782914 | MGnify/ENA primary metagenome ERZ782914 (study PRJEB29894, sample SAMN03576417) | human skin metagenome | biome: human skin; feature: left retroauricular crease; material: organic_material | host: Homo sapiens | place: Italy: Trento...
GGACTAATTTCTGGAAATTTTTCAGTATTTATATTCGTCAGATCTTCTTTAAGATTGTTAAGAGGTTCAAAAGTTTTTTTAGTTAGTCTTTTTGACACTAGTGCTGCAACTATAAAAACTAAAATGGACATAATTACATCTATTGGAAGAACCTTAGTAAATGCTCCCAAAAGATTATCCATTTCTCTTGAAACTCTTATTATATTTCCATCATCAAGTTTCAAGCTGACATAATAAAGGTCTTTTGAAAGAGTATTAGAGTATCTTTCAACTGATGCAAATCCACTTTTCTTTGCCTTAATAACTTCTGGTCTATCGCTATGAGTTGGCAAAAGCTTGGGATCTTTTGAAGAATCAAAAATGACATCTCCGTCTTCTTTTATAAGAGTAATTCTAAAATCCCTCTTTTTCTTTGCCAAGTCCTTTAAATAATCTTCATCATCATCAATTCTGTTTAAAGTTTCTCCAATTGACATTACAATATTTGAAAGATCTTTATTGGATCTATCTACATAAACAGAATAATAAATAAACATTGAAGCTATTGTAGAGAGGAAAAGTGTTAAAAGAGAAATTCCAAGAAGATATTTAAAAAATCTTTTTTTCATTTCTAATCCTTTGCTGAAAGCATGTATCCCACGCCTCTAATCGTCTTTATATAATTTCTCTTTTCCTTTAATTTATCTCTTAAAAGTTTTATGTGCATATCCACAGTGCGAGTTTCGCCTTCATAATCATATCCCCAAATATAATTCAAAAGTTTTTCACGAGATATTACAATGTTTTTATTTAAAAGTTCATACTCTTTAAAAGTAAACTCAACTTCTTTGCCATCTATTGTAACAACTCTCTTTAAATTGTTCATGACAATTCCATTAAATTCTAAGATGTTTTTATCTTTTTCACTAGTACTTGCTCGTCTTGCAATTGCCCCAACTCTCGACAAAAGTTCCATTACTGAAAAAGGCTTTTTAATATAATCATCAGCACCACTATCAAGTGCAGATATAATATCATACTCAGAAGTCTTCGCAGTGATCATAACTACCCAGATATCTTCATTATCATCTTTTTCTTTTAATCTCTTTAAAATCTCAATTCCATCAATGTCTGGAAGCATTATATCAAGAAGTACAATATCTGGCTTTTTCTCGTTTAATTTTTCAAAAAAGTCATTTCCATTTTCAAAACAATTCACTTCATAACCCTTACTTCTAAGAGAATATTCTATTAGTTTTAAAATGGAAGTATCATCTTCAACAACATAAATAAGCATTAAATCATCCTTCTATAGAAAATATTACCCACTGAGCAATATTGACAGCGTGATCTGCAATTCTTTCCAAATATTTTGCAATCATTATAAAGTCAATAGCAGCTGCAGGGTCAAAATCTGATTTAATTATATCAATTAATTCATCTCTTATCATCACAAAATAATTATCTACTTCGTCATCTTCTTCATTTATTTTATTTGCAGAATCAATATCTAAATTTACAAAGGAATCAATAGAATTATTTACAATGTTAATAGTCGCCTCTGCCATCTGTTTTACAAGAGGAAACCTATTTGTATCATAATCATCTGGAAGAACCATGCAAATTTCTGCAATATCTCTTGCATTATCGCCAATTCTTTCCATATCTGTAATCATCTTTAGAGCAGCTGAAACTCTTCTAAGATCTCCTGCTGCTGGTTGTTGTTCAACAAAAAGTCTTAAACATTGCTTTTGAATGATTCCTTCATAGACATCTATTCTTTCTTCATAATCTGAAACTTCTTCTGCAACTTTTTCATCCTTTTCATCTAACAAAGATATTGCTTTTTTTATAGAACTTTCTATTAACATGGACATTTCTAAAAGTAAATTATTTAAATGTCTAAGTTCTTCGTCAAATTTTTTTCTCATTAGCCAAACCTTCCTGTAACATATAATTCTGTCTTTTCTTCCTTTGGATTTGTAAATACATCTATTGTGTTTCCATACTCTACAATAATACCATGAAGGAAAAAGGCAGTTTTGTCAGAAATTCTTGATGCTTGTTGCATATTATGAGTTACCATTACAATTGTGTAATCTTCCTTCAATTCCTGTGCCAAATCCTCAATTTTTCCTGTAGAAATCGGATCAAGAGCAGAAGTTGGCTCATCCATTAAGATGACTTCTGGATTTACTGCAATTGCTCTTGCTATGCAAAGCCTTTGTTGTTGTCCGCCTGAAAGAGAAAGTGCAGATTTATTTAATTCGTCTTTTACTTCTTCCCAAATGGCAGCTTGTTTAAGTGATGACTCTACTATTTCATCTAATTCTGATTTGTTTTTTATTCCATGCGTTTTTGGTCCATAAGCAATATTTTCATAAATACTCATTGGAAATGGATTTGGTTGTTGAAAAACCATCCCCACTCTTTTTCTAAGTTTATTTACATCATAGTTTTTTCTATAAATATCTTCACCATCTAGAGTTATCTTTCCGTCTATTTTACAACCTACAACCAAGTCATTCATTCTATTTAAACATTTTAATAAGGTTGACTTTCCACATCCAGAAGGCCCTATAAAAGATAATATTTCATTTTCTCTTATATCAAGGTTTATATTGTGAAGAGCTTGAAAATCTCCATAATATAAATCTAAATCTTCTACTTTCATTTTTGAGTTCAATTTATTCTACCTCACTTAATTTATTTGCAAGCTTTGTTGATGACCAGTTAATAATAAGAACAAGTATTAAAAGTACCATTCCTGTTGCATATGCTTCTCCAACATGTTTCCCTTCAGATGAAAGTACATACATATGAAGCGCAAGAGTTCTTGATGATACATTTAAAGATGTTGGCATTGATGTCGAAGTTCCCAAAGTGTACATTAGCGCAGCCGTTTCTCCTACTACACGTCCCACTGACAAAATTATTCCAGATAAAATTCCTGGAATTGCAATTGGAAGTACAACTTTAAAAATCGTTCTTAACTTTCCTGCTCCCAGTGCAAAGGAACCCTGTCTAACTGATGGATGAACAGATTTCAGAGCCTCTTCTGTTGCCCTCATTATTATTGGTAGTATCATTATTGACACTGTCAAAACACCTGAAATTACTGAAAATCCAAGTTTAAGTTTAAGTCCAAAAAATAGCATTCCAAAAAGTCCATATACAATTGAAGGAATTCCCGCAAGAGTTTCTGTGGCAAGTCTAATTGCCTTTACAAGTTTATTTTCAACATCCGTATATTCAACTAAAAATATAGCTGTAAAAATACCAATTGGAGATGCAAATAAAATTGCAAGCAAAACTGTCAAAAGTGTAGTTACAATAGCAGGGCCCATCGAAACATTCTCCGTAGTATATTTAAAAGAAAGCATTTCTGGTCTAAAGGACATTGCACCCTTTAGTACAACAAAAAGAACTATAAACACAAGAACTGCAAAAGTCATACCAGAAAAAAGCCTTGTAAAAATTCTATAAAAAGACAATCCCTTTGCATGATGAAGAAAACTAACTGCAGCAATTATTATTAATAAAATAGCAATAGTAACATATTTAACCATTGTTTTCACTCCTATTCTTTAAGATAAAAAATCCAAGATTTATAATAAGAATAAATATAAATAGAACCGCTGCTGTTGCTATAAGAGCTTGTCTATGTTCTCCTGCTGCATAAGCCATTTCCATTACTATATTAGTAGTCATAGTTCTTACTCCTTTTAGTGGATTAAACGTAAGTCTAGTTTGATTTCCTGCAACTAAAATAACCGCCATTGTTTCGCCAATTGCACGTCCAACTCCAAGAATAATACCTGCAAAAATACCTGATTTGGCCGCAGGCACCATTACCCTTGTTATAGTTTCATCGTGAGTTGCTCCAAGTGAAAGTGATCCTTGATAAAAAGATTTTGGAACAGTTCTAAGAGATGATTCTGCCATAGAAATAATTGTTGGCAAGATCATAATGAGAAGTAAAATCGCTGCAGAAAGCATATTCATACCAGTTCCACCAAAAATCGATCTATTGATTGGCACTATAATTGTTAGAGCAAAAAAACCATAAACAATTGATGGAATTCCTGTCATTAAATTTAGTGCAGGCTTTAAAATTCTATAAATTTTATTTGGACAGTCAAATGCCAAGTAACAAGCAACCATAATTGAAATAGGAACAGCTGCCACACATGACAAGAAAGTTATCATAACTGAGCCTATAATCATTGGGAGTATTCCATAACTTGGTGGCACATTCATAGGTGCCCAACTGTCATTTAGTAAAAAGTTTTTTCCTCCAATTTTTGCAATAAAACCAAAAGAATCTTTAAAAATAAATACACATATCAATAGTAAGAAAAAAATTGACAGTATAGAACAAATTAGGAAGAAATATTTAAATACTTCTTCCTTTGTAAATGATTTTCTTTGATTTTCTTTATGGAGAACTTTTTTATTAGTATCTTCCATTCTTTTCATTCCTTATAAATTACTTTCCTGCTTCAGACCATTCAGTTAATTTTCCAGTGAAGATGTCTTTTAATTGATCCATACTTAAATCTTCAACGTCATTGTCTTTATTTACAATTACTGCAATACCATCTCTTGCTATAACTGTGAATTCAAGTTCTTTCTTTTCTTCATCTTTAAGTTCTCTTGAAGCCATTCCAAGTTCAGCAGTTCCTTCCATTGCAGCAGTCATACCAGCAGAAGAACCATTAGATTGAATATCAATTTTAGCATTTGGATTTTTAACTTTGTAAGCTTCAGCAAGCTTTTCCATTAGAGGTGTAACTGAAGTAGATCCTGCTATTGTAATGTGAGCATCGCTGTCAATTGGTTCATAAGCTTTTCCAGCTTTTTCTCCAACATAACCTTCTTCTTCACAAATTTTTTGACCTTCGTCTGACATAATAAATGTAATTAAATCTTTTGCTTTTTCATCTACATCAGCTTTGTAAGCAACATTAAATGGTCTAGCAAGTTTGTAATCTCCAGATTTAATATTTTCTGGAGTAGCTTCAACTCCTTCGACTTTAACAGCCTTTACATCGTCATTAAGTGATCCAAGAGAAATATACCCAATAGATCCTTTGTCATTTTGTACAGTCGTAAGAACTGCATCAGTAGAAGATTCAACTGCAGCTTCTTCATAAGTGTTGTCAACTTCTTTATCACCATCTTTTACAAGCACGCCAGTAAGTTCAGTAAAAGCAGATCTAGTACCAGAACCTTGTTCTCTTGAAATTACATTAATAGTTCCAAGATCAGCTGCGTTCTTTCCAGATTCTTCTTGTTTTGCATTTTCCTTAGTAGAATTAGCTGTTTCTTCCTTCTTGTTATTTCCTCCACAAGCTACAAGAGAAGCTGCAAGTGTAAGAATAACTCCAACTTTACCAATCTTTTTTAATTCCATTACCTTCATCCTTTCAATAATTTTAAAATAATTTCTTAATTTCAACGTTATTATAGGAATAATTTGTAAATTGAAAAGATAACAATTGTAAATTCTGTGTAAAATATTTTACAATGTGTGAAATACTGGTGAAATTTTGTAAAATTTATAAAATAAAATGCCCTCCTTACTGTTTGCCAGTAAAGAAGGCACATCTCATAACTAAACTTTTAGTTTTTCTTCTGCTACATTATATTTTTGAGTTTTAACATACTTCACTTTTTCTTTTGGTTGAGTTGCTGGTCGAATATAATTTGTACTACTAGTCTTATAATTTACTCCACCATATTTAAAGACTCCGCTAGCTCTATATTCAGAAAAGTCTTTATAAACAACATTAATAACTTCTCTCATCTCTTATCTCTGCTGGTACATCTAAAAAGACTTTATTTCCATATGTTTCACATCAAAGACATCTACTATGACATTCGATAAGTCTATTAATCCTCTATTAAAAATCCAAGTTCTTTTAAAACAACTTCTATTTCTTCAATTATTTCTTCATTTTCTGCGACAACTGTGTGGAAGTGAACTCCACCAGTCAAAACATCCAATGGCTTTGACTTTTCTTCATTCATCTTTTCTAAGAATAATTTTACATCTCTCCTAGATGAACAGTTTAAGTCTTTTTTTATCTCACCATAAACTTTGTGGTGGACTATTACATCTTTTACTCTTCCACCAAGGTCTACAATTGCATTTAATTCTTTATTTATTTCTCTATCGTTATGTTTAACTTTGAAAACTTTTTGAGTTCTCTCTTCGTTTAGATAATAACCCCTATTAGTTGAAACAATATTATTTCCGCTAGCTCTAATTATTGCTATATCTTGAACTATTACTTGCCTAGTAACTTCAAATTTTTCTGCCAATTTTTCTCCCGATATTGGTCTTTGGTTTTCAAATAGATATTTTAATAGTTCATCTCTTCGTATTTCTGGTTCCTTCATATTTCCCTCAATAAATTTTTAAATTCTTCATAGATAAGTCCAGTACTCCAGCCTTGTACGTTATGGCACCAGATGAAATATAATCAATGTCTAAGTTCTTATAATTGTTAATATTTTCAAGGCTAATATTACCAGAACACTCGATTATCGCCCTCTTATTAATAATCTTGCAAGCTTCTTTTATTTCTGATATCTTCATGTTGTCTAACATAATTATATCAGCCTTTGCTTCTAGTGCTTCTTTTAGTTCATCAAAATTTTCAACTTCAACTTCTATTTTTTTGACAAAGGGATTTACTCTTCTTACTTTTTCAACTGCATTTTTTATTCCGCCAGCTGCATCTATGTGATTGTCCTTTACCATTATTCCATCAGACAAATTATATCTGTGATTATAAGCACCCCCAAGAGTTACTGCATATTTTTCAAAAATTCTCATGCCTGGTGTAGTCTTTCTCGTGTCTAAAATCTTTACAGAATCACTATCAAGGGTATCTACAATTTTTCTAGTATAAGTAGCAATCCCACTCATCCTCTGCAAATAATTTAAAGCAGTTCTTTCCCCTTCTAAGATTGCCCTAGCTTTTGCCTTTATTTTTCCTATTAATTCAAATTTATTAACTTCATCGCCATCAGAAAAATTAAATTCAAAACTTGCATCTTCGTCTAATATTTCAAATACACGCTTAAATACATCAAGACCCGCAATAATTCCTCTATCTTTTGAAAATAAACTTACTTCTGCCATTTCATCTTTTAAAATTGCATCTGTAGTAATATCACCATTAGTCATGTCTTCCCTTAGAGCACAAATAATAAACTTGTCAATTACTATTGGCTTTAGCTCTCTCATCTTCTCTTATCCTTTCAAAAATAATCTTAGAATATTTTTCTCCATCAATTTTTTCCTTATCTATTTGAAAATCTATTTCCCTATCTTCAAGTTTATTTACATTTAAATAATTTGCCAAAAGTCTTCCAAAAACTACACACTCTAAAAGTGAGTTGCAAGCAAGTCTATTTGAGCCATGAATACCGACATTGCCAGCTTCTCCAACCGCAAAGAGCCCCTCTATATTAGTCCTTCCATTCATGTCACATTCAATACCGCCCATAGTGTAATGCTGACATGGAACAATAGGAACATTTTCATATCTTGCATCTACTCCCCTATTTTTTAATTCATTGAATATCATCGGAAACCTCATTGTAATTTTATCCTCACCTAGTGATTTCATTGACAAATATTCAAAGTCCACATTTTCTTTTTCCATTTCCCTTAATATTGCCTTTGACACAATATCCCTAGGTTTCATTTCATCAGTGAATCTCTCATCCTTGTGGTTTAATAAGAGAGCACCTTCGCCTCTTACAGATTCAGAAATTAAAAACTGTCTCTCTGCCCCTTTTTCGTAGAGAGAAGTAGGATGAAACTGAATATAGGAAATATCCTTTAATTTGACAGCATTTTTTATAGCCATGGCATATCCATCGCCACATATATGAGAAAAATTTGTGCTCCTATCAAAAATCCCACCTAGTCCACCAGTTGCAAGAATTACATTTGTAGAAATATAAATTTTATCGCAAGATTTTACACCATAACATTTACCCTCCTTTACAATTAAGTCCATGATTGGTGTATCTTCAAATATATCTATATTAGTTCTTTCTCTAAGCCTTTTGTAGAGAACATCTAAAATTCCCTTACCTATTTCATCCTCTATATGAAGACCTCTCGCGACAGAATGACCTCCTTCTCTTGCATAATCAAAGTCTCCATTTTTCATAGTAAATTTAACCCCAAGGTCAACTAAAAAATTTATTGCATCTTTGGACATATCTACCATTTTTTCCACAGCTTGCAAATTATTTTTGTAGTGACCTGCCTTCATTGTATCTTCAATAAAAGCTTTTCTGTCAGATTCATCTTTTAACACATTTATACCACCTTGAGCGAGATATGAATTTGAATCTTCTAACTTTTTCTTGGTTACAATGGCAATTTTATAGTTTTTGCTTAATTCTAAGGCTGTGCTAACCCCTGCCAATCCTGATCCAACTATTAAAATGTCATATTTTTTCATCTTATGCACCTAGCTCCAACATTCTTTTTAGCGGTATTAAAGCTCTCTTACTAATTTCCTTATCTACTTCGACTTGATTTTCATTATTTTTAATTGCTCTAATAACCTTATCAACAGTTAGCTTTTTCATATCGTTACAAATTGCTTCTTTTTTCAATTTTCTTAAATTAATATTTGGATATTTTTTCTTCAACTCAGTAAAAATTCCTTCCTCTGTAACAACTAATACATCATCATACTTACCTGATTCCTTTATAATAGCCTTTGTAGATCCTATAAAGTCAGCTAAGTCTAAAATTTCTTTTCTACATTCAGGATGAGCTAAAATTTTAACCTTTCCCTTATAAGCTCTCACATCATTAACATCTATCTCATCGTGAACAGGACAACAACCATCATTTAAAATAACATTTTTATTTGGCAAAGATTTTTTTATGTAGTTGCCAAGATTTTTATCTGGTACAAAAAATATATTTTTTTCCTTTAATTTATTTACAATTTTTGCAGCATTTGAAGATGTCACACAAATATCTGAATAAGCTTTAATTTCAGCAGTAGAATTTATATAGGTTACAACTGCCAAATCCTCATACTTTTCTCTCATCTCTTTAATTTTTTCGACACTTATCATGTGTGCCATGGGGCAATCTGCTCCGATATCTGGCATCAATACAGTTTTACTTGGATTTAAAATTTTTACACTCTCGCCCATGAAGTAAACTCCTGCCATAACTATTGTCCTTTTCTTGAGCTCAGTTGCCTTTTGAGCTAGAAAAAAAGAATCTCCTATGTAATCAGCTATGGCTTGTATGTCTTCATTTACATAATAATGTGCAAGTATAACTGCGTCCCCTTCTTCCTTTAATTTTTTTAATTTTTCTAATTTTTCATCAAAATTTAACTTTTCTAAATCTTTCAATTTTATCCTATCTCCTAATAAATTTTGAATAAAATTATATTACAAAAGCTAAGATTAGACAAGTCAAGTGTATATACAGTTAAATTTATAAATAAAAATCCATAGCGTAGATGGTAGTTTTGACTTTGCGGTCCGAATAACCTTTTTTACTAGCTACTCCTCAAAGTTGCTTTTTGTTTACCGCTTGCAATTTTTACTCGCTAACTCTTAAATGGGGCTGTGTTATCCATTGTTATCTGAGCACTCAATTCATCTTCCTTGAGCTGATTCTAAATATACTCTTTTATTGCTTTTGTGTTCCTGTATTCTGTGTCTATATAATATCCTCGACACCAAAATTTTCTTCCTATTGTATTTATATTTTAAGCTGTCCCATTTTTCATATATCATTATGCTACTTTTCCCTTTTAAAAATCCAATAAAACTCAATATGCTTAACTTTGGTGGTATTTCTAGTAATATGTGTCCATAATTGGCGTATATAAATCAATGTTGGCGAGATTAATATCGCCATTTTACTAAATTTATGTATGATAAATCAAAAATGGCGACATTAAAACACTATCAACCCTCTATCGTCATAAACCGATTCACTTGTATCATTCCCACATTTTATCGCCTATCAAAAGCCATAATTGTAGCGATAACTCCGACTATCTTTTCTGTGATTTTTTCTTTGTCTGTCTTTATATTTCCAGCAGGATCAGTTCGTATAAAGATATTATCCATCATCCACCTTAGAACTGGATGCCCTCAATGGCAATTTTTCTTTCAAGTATAAGTTTCATTAATTCTTTTGTCGGTGATAAGTCAAGACCTCCATAGTAAACTCTACCTTTGATAATTTTAGATTGAGAATTTTTTTATGTTTTTACCATAAAAAATATATGGTTTAAGCTGTAAGACATAACCCATATATCATTAATTTTGGCTCTATAATATCTGTTGGGGAGCAAATCTCTAACAGACATTTTTATGTAAAAAATTTGCAAAAAAAATAGGCCTAAGCCCTATGTACAATAATTTAAATTATTAATAATAAAATTTGATTTAAATCAATTATTTTGATAGTTATTTGCCAAATCTCTCAAGAGCATTTTTCAGCTCGACAATTGCTTCATTTAACTCTTCCATCTTTTTCTCTAACCTCACCAAGAGGTAACAAGAAATTGCAATGGGAAATCCTATATTTGAAATAGTTGAGATTAATTCCTCCATAATCATATTTCCTTTTCAGTTGTAGTGATCATAGTTGCACCACTATAAGATTTTAAAGGACCAGCTTTTCCCATAACTAATTCGTTGTCTACAATGTCACTTCCAACGAGATCAGTTTGTGCCTTGGACACATTTTCGCTGGGATCTGAAATATTTAAATTGTATTTGTTCCCATCACTGTCTGCAAGTTTTAGTCTTAAATTTCTTTTAATATCCATAAATTCTCCTTCCTTCAATAACAAATTTACAACTTACACAAAATAATTAAGCTTCTTCAGCTAGAGATTCTTCAACAACTTTTACAGTGCCAGCAAGATCTCCTTCTACTAATTTTTTAAGATCAATAGAAAGTTTTAAAAGATTTTCATTATTAGCATTAGGACTTATATCTCTAACAGTAATACTTCTTCTCTTAACTTTGCCAGTAGAATCATCTGATACAACAGTTCTAAGTTTGCACTTAGTTTCTAAAGTTTTAACAGCCATTATTTTCACCTCCTATTATGTATATAGAAAAAAAGGTGAAAAGTTACTATCCTAATTTTAAAAAAGTTCAAAAATTTTTTAATTACAAACTTTCTTTGAACTTCCACCACTTTTCCCAATTATTTGCACTCATAGAACGAGGACAAATCTTGTGTGACGCATCAAAATGACGCACAACTTTACTTAGGGGAATATTGTAAAAATCCATAAGAAATCTAATTACCTTTCTAGCATTTTCAAGTGCCTTCTCGTAATCACCATCACTATTTACACAAATCTCAACACCAATAGAATTATTATTTGTAATTCCATACTTGCCATGCCCATCTCCACAGTGCCAAGAAACATTAGTAGTTTCAACAGTTTCAACTATCCTTTTGTCATCTACAAAATAATGAGCAGAAGCATTTCTGTTTCCACCATTAAAATACTTATAATGATTAATAGCATCTGCCCCAACATTAGTATTTCCTGTGTCATGCACAACAATAAAAACAGGCTTCACCATGCCACGTCTTGGCACAAAATTAAACTTAATAAGCTTCTTTTCAACTAACATAAAAACCTCCTAAATTAATCATAATAAACACCTACAAACTTCTTCATATTTTCTATGGCCTTTGACTTTAGATTTACCACAGTCCTCACAGAAATACCAAGAAAATCTGCAATCTCAGAAAGACTCATCCTCTCATAATAAAATAATCTCACAACAAGACCTTGCCTTGGACTAAGATAATTCATCGCATCTCTTAAAATCCCCTCCCTCTCCCTATAAATATAATCTCCTTCAATGTCTATGCCACTGTCTAGAGTATCAAAAACAGTAATTTCACCTTCCTCACTATTATCATTTTTTACCTCGCTCTCTCTTATGTCATTTTCCACATTTAAAAGATACTTATATGTATCAAGATAAAAATATTTGAGATTTAACTTTACAAAATGCAAAAAATTGCTCTTGTGGTTAAAAGTTTCAATAGAAAAAAGTATCATTGCTCTTCCGTCAGAATAGAGATCCTCATACTCCCTTTTAATAGGGCAATATTTTTTTATTGACGATTTAATTAGTGGATCTAGCATGTTTACAAGTTTCACCTTTGATCTCTCTTCCCCAACAAGAGCAGAATTTAGCACTCTGTTAAAATCTTCATAACTATTATTCTTCATTTAATGCCTCCTTATTGTTAATGTAATTTTATTATAAAACTTTTGTTTTACTTTGTCAAACATATATTTAAACTTATTTTTAATAAATTGCATATAAGTTAACTTACAATTATCCCCTATAAGAATTTGATTATATGTCTAGAGTCAATTTAACAATAAGTGCGAAAGAAAAAGATAAGTATTTATTTAATAAAGGAGTTAACGAATTAGATTAAATACATCTGTAAAAATTAATATGTTTATAAAAAAAAGTTTATAAGAGAATGGCAAGTCTTATAAACTTTATTATATATTTTAATTATGTAAAAAAAGAAAAACCCGAGGTTTTCCTCAGGTTTTATCTTTATTAATTAGTTAGACTAATTATTTTACAGTTAAAGTAATTTCTTGTTCAGCACCTTTAGTTTGGTCAATTTTAACATTGTCAGATACTACTTTAACTTTAACAGTTTTAGCAGTAGCATCAACGTCACCAACAACAACTTTAGCGTCAGCTGGTGCTTCTAAACCTTTAATTGCTTCTGCAACTGCAGCTTTAACATTTGCTTCAAATTCAGTTTTTGAATCAGAAGATTTTACTTTAAGACCTTCTAATTTTGCAAATACAGCGTCTGCATAATTATTATAAGCAGTTTGTTTTTCTTCTAATGCTAATGCATCTTCAGCTGTTTTAATACCTTCTTTGTAAGCTTTTACAGTTGCTAGAAGAGCATCTTTAGCTTCAGAATCTTTAACTTTAGCTAATTTTTCTTCAGCTTTAGCTAATTTTTCTTTAGCAGCTTTAACTTCTTCTTTAGTTGCTTTATCAGTAAGAACTGGAGTTAATTTATCAACTTCATCTTTAGCTGGAGTATAAACTTCATCGAAATATTTTTGAGCTTTTTCTTTAGCTGCTTTCTTTTCAGCATAAGTTGCATCTGCATCATTTACAGCTTTTTCAAATGCTTCTTTAGCATCATTATCTAACTTAGATTCGTAATATTTATTAAGAGCTTTTTCAAGATCTGTCATATTCTTATTTGACTTAGGTTTGATTGGAGTTTCTTTTCCATCATTTAATCTAAAGTCATAAGCTCTAACATTGTCATCATGTTTTTTGTTTTCAGCTTTAAAGATAACTTCCTTGCCTACATAGTCTTTTAATACAGTAGCAAGTTCTTTGTCAACTTTGTAAGTCTTAGTAGTCTTGTTAAGATCTTTATCCCAATTGTCAGATTCAACCTTAATTTCTACTTCTTTTTCTCCAACCCATTTGATTGTTCCTACAACAGTGTGTCCTTCAATTCCATTAACAACATTAAGAACTGATCCAGATTCATCAAATTTGTCTTCGATATATTTAGATGGTTCGAAAATAGATACTGCATCTATATCTCTTGCATTCTTATCGTTAGCTGCAAATTGTAGATAATCTCCTTTTTCAAGGTCTTTATATTGTTTTTCATTGAAGATATCAGCGTCTCCTACATAAAGAAGAGTTTCGTTGTCAAATCTATCAATTACTTTGATTTCATCATTGTCAAATACTTTTTCTACTTTAACTACTGGGTAGTCTTTAGTTTCGCTGTGATCGATTATTTTTTCAATAGCATCACCACGAAGTTCTATAACGTCATACTTGTCACCATAGTTTAGTGGGAAGTGTGCTTTGTTAAGAACATTATCTCTGTCATAAAGTTTACCGTCTACGTCTTCAAGTGTATTTGAGTATTTAGAAGAAGAATCTTGAACTACTCTGTAACGATCTCCATCGTTATCTTTAGATACTACGTTAAATACGATAACTCTAGCTGTGTTTCTTTCAGAATCATATCCTTTTACAGCTGATTTGTGATCATCTGTGTCGAATCCAGCGTATACGTTAGCGATTTTGTAATCGTCTTTGTAGTTGTGGAAACCAATTAATGAAAGTGCTTCGTTAATGTCTTTAACTTCTCTCATAATGTTGTTATAAGGGTTAGCTACATAAACTTCAGTTTTGTCATTAATTTTTAATTCTCTTATTAATTTTTCTTTAGCATCAAAGAATTTGATGTATTTACCTTTTGTTGCACTTGAGTTTAATTTGATTGTAGCGTAAGCTTTGTTGATGTCTTTTTGTTTAACATCTTTCATTGTTACGATGTCTTTGTAATAATCAGTTTTTACAGTTGCATCTGCTACGCCTTCCCAGATGTTATTGTCTTCATCTAAAAGACCGTTGTGGTTACTTTTAGCTAAGTCTTCTGGGTTACCAAGTTCAAGGATGTGAGTTACTTCGTTTTTATCATTAGTAAGAATTCTTACTAGAGATCCTTTGTAAAGATCAAGATTGTCAACAGTATTTACTTTAACGATTTGTTTTCTACCATTGTCGCCATCTACGATAACTGTATCGCTTGTGATTTTGTATTCTTTGTCTTTATCTTGGTTAAGAGTAAGTTTGCTATTAGTTAGGTTAGAAACAATACCTCTAGTTTCGTTAGAAGGTGTTCTCTTGAATTCTTGCATTTTGTAAAGAGCATTGTAAATCATAGTGAATGCATCTGCTCTGTTAGCTGCTTTGTTAGAATCTGCAATTGTTACATCGTCAAGAATTCCAAGTTGTGCTGCCCAAGTCATCCAAGAAGATGCCCAAGTAGCGTTTTTAACCATATCAGCTGTTAAATCTTCTTTTGCAAGAACTACTAACATTTTAGCAAGTTCAGCGTAAGTTACATCATTTTCTGGTTTGAATGATCCATCAGGGTATCCTGCTAACATTGCAATTCCGTTAGCATCAGATGGTACTGTTGTACCTACTGTGATAACTCCGTTAGCCCAGTGTTCTGGTTTAACGTCATTGTATACTTGCATTGATCCTTGTAATTGTTTTGATAATTCTTCATTACCATTAGCTAGTACAAGTAATCTTGTGATTTCGGATCTCTTGATGTTTTTATCAAGTCCGTAGTTTCCATCTTCGTAGCCTTCAACAAGTTTTTTGTCGATAATGTATTGGATTTTGTTATCTTTTCCAACTACTTTTTCAACTTTTTCTTTAGATTCTGCTTTAGCATCATCTTTTTTTGTTTCAGCGGCGAAGACACTTGTGAATGATCCTAGTACCATTACTAGTGCTAGTACTAGAGAAATAATTTTCTTGTTCATTTGTCTTTCGACCTCCTTAAAAATTTTGTAGATTCTACAAAAGTCTTAAACTTTTGTCGCCGAGACTGAACTATCTCGACTCAGAGGTGACAAATAAATATCGCCTTATTTCGGTTTTATTTAGTTGTCATGTTCCTCTTATGTTTCTATTATACACTAGAAAGTTCTTTTGTAAAATTACAATTACATTACATAAACGAAGTTCGTGAAATTCTTTTGAAATATTATGTAGCAATTGTTTTTACTGAAACATCTTCTAGCCCCAATAGAAAGGTCTTGCGACCGTATGTAAAATTATAACAAAGGGGTTACATTTTTGCAATAAATTTTATTTTTCACTTTTGTCTTATTTTTATATCTATTGTATTTATCTTTTTATCCATATTATTTTTTGCTTTATAAGATTTTTTTCTATTTCTATTAAGCTGAATACAATTTTAGTACTTTGGGCATAAAAAATAACCTCGCCACTGCAAGGTTATCTTCTCTTATTATTTTTCTTTCTACTTTTTTTTCTTCTTTTTCTCGACTCCAATATATTTTTACTCTTAGAAATAGTGTAAGTGTTTGAGATTAAGTTAAGCACATTGCAGAATATTATAATCTTTATCATAAACACATTTGGTATAAAAAATCTCGTCATAATGGTAAAACTCATTATGGTAAACAAATCTACAAAGTACTCCAAATACATTATTTTTGAAAATATTGTGTTCTCTGAAAATCTCAAGTTAAAGCGAAGTACATTTATAAAAAATAAAAACATGACAAAGGTGTATGTCATTTCTGAAATGTCAATACTCGCTGTTATTATATAGATTTGAAGCATAAAGTACATGGAAAAGTTTAAAATTAAAAATCCCATTTGATACTTTTCAAATTTTAATTCAACTGATTCATATAAATTATCTATGTCCCAATCTTCTACTAACGCTTTTAAAATTTTTGTTGCTTTTATTTTTTCACATATCCACGATGGTAAAAGGCTAAGTGCAAATATATTTACTACTATTTTCTTTAGAAGTTCAAAGACATCTGTCTTTATAAATCTGTTGAAGTAATTTAGGATAAATAATATTATTCCTATTGCAGCTGAAATTGTGAGCATCTTCAAAAAAGACCTAAAGAGTTCATAATTTTTGCCACTTAAAAGAAATTTGCCACCTTCTGTGTATGTGTCTGCAAACTCGTAGGGATTTCCCATTTTATTTAGTTCTTTTTTTATGTCATCTTCTGTGTAAATTTGCGGAAGTCTTTCTCTTAATATTTCTAAAAAGTCATCCTCTGCCATTTTTTGTTTGTCATAGGGAATGTATCTCTTGAGATAATAAATATATCTATCGACAAGTTCATGTTCTTCTAATTTCATAAAATCATCCTCAAATATATTATAAATTAAATAAAGGTTCTTTTAAATGAAGAAGTTATTTATTTTCAACTTTATATTCTATATTTTCTTATCTTATTCAAAAGATAAAAATTTCAAAATAAAAAAGCCCTGTTTCCAGAGCCTTTGATTTTATTAATTAATCAAGCACATATACTTTTACATTTCTTCTTCCAAAATTATTTGCTTCTCTATTGGAGCCATAGAATAAATCAATTCTATTTCCTTTTATTGCTCCGCCAGTATCTTCTGCCGTTGCATAGCCATAACTTTGGAATCCATCCATAGATTCAATGTATAATTTTGATCCAAGAGGAATTACTTTTGGATCTACTGCTACTGATCCAACTCTTGCACGAGTTCCCGTTGCAGTTGTTGATCCTGCTGTTGGATCGTAAGCTGTCGCTTGCATCACTATTACTTTTTTTGCAGATTTACCATTAGGTGCTGCTGGTGCTTTTCTTGTTCCTACTTCAGCTACTTCTTTTACAGGTTCTTTTGTAATTTCACTTTTCAAAACTTCTGATGATTCTAAAGCTCCATTTACATAAGTATTTTTTACAGTTTCAGTTTTTTCTCCAGCTTTTCCCTCTGTTATTATATTTTTTTCTCCTTCTAACATTTCATTGTTTTCACGAGTTTCTGTTTCAAAAGGAATTTCTACTTTGTTTTCTACATTTTCTTCTTCAACTCTATCAATTTTTATTTCCATTCCTTCTGTTGCTATTTCGTCAAGAGAAACGGAAACTCTGTCAAGTTTATTTAATTTTATATTTAAATTTTCAAGTACATCTGAAACTGTGTATCCACTTGTTTCTGCAATGAGTGTCTTGTTTCCATCTTTTATATGATAAGATTTTGGTGAAGTTATAACTATTTTAGTGTCCTTTGTAATCTCTTCGTCAACTGCTGGACTAACTGAATCTTTATTTGTCACAACTATTCCTTCTTTTTTCAAAAAGTCGCCCACTGTCTTTTCATATGTAAACACTGTTTTAGTATTTCCATTGATATCTAGTTCTACGTCACTACCTAGAGCTGTATTAAAACCCATTGTCAAGACTGATACAAGCACTAGGGCAATTAAAATAAATTTCGCATTTTTAAAAATGTTCTTTCTATTCAAAAAATAACCTCCATAATCGTTACAATTTTGTAAATTTTGTTACTTTTTTGTAACCTCTTTCAACCTCATAAAAGTATATTAGAAAATCCTTCTTTTGTCAATTTTTTGTTACTTTTTTGTAATTCTTCTACAAAATCGCTAAATTAAGCTATTC
>ERZ782914.252-NODE-252-length-18051-cov-8.426817_pt1 | contig 18051 bp, 10 predicted proteins | sample MGYA00375948_ERZ782914 | MGnify/ENA primary metagenome ERZ782914 (study PRJEB29894, sample SAMN03576417) | human skin metagenome | biome: human skin; feature: left retroauricular crease; material: organic_material | host: Homo sapiens | place: Italy: Trento...
CACGTAAATCCACTTGATTTGAGTTAATGAATTGCATTCGCCTAATACTCGCGGCGGTCCGCATTTTTGTCTAATCGTCCAGTAAGAAATGATACATAGAATGAGCCAATCATCCTGCCCATCGTAGGACTACGGACCAGGTCCCTTTAGGGACCTATTCTGCAGACGAAAGTCAACCGTGGCAAGATATCGCTCGTTTAGGGGAGCGGGCGCTGGCGGAGGACCGGAAGGGCCATAACGGTCTGGACTTCGAATACACCCGAATCCGCTACTTCTTGACTGATCTCTAGACGGGATGGGTAGAGGCGCCTGTGGAGAGAGATCTGGATGCGACTCGCTCACTGGGACACTCAGTAGAGGTCTGGAGACCCCAAAAGAGCCAGATTCCCAAGAAGCACGATGACTCGAGTCAGTTGTGGAAGGCGTGGCTGTATCGTCGATGTCAAAGATTTCTTCATCATCTTCCTCGTCGTCTTCCGCAACGTGTTCGTTGAGCTCACGCGAGTCTCGAAGCACATCGTACGTCACCTGGTCTTTTTGTGCAAGCATGCTCGGTGTTACTTTCTGTGATGATTCTTGTGGGGCCTTGGAGGATGATGCCTGGCCATCATATACCATGAAACCCATTTGATGCTTCCGCTGGTTCCAATTAAGTGTGCGCGAGACTGAATCAAACCAAGACTCATTCTTGTCTTCTGGCAATACTGAGAGGAATGGGTATGGCGAGGCTGTGATCTTGATATGATCCCCTCGAGCGATTTCAACACGACCGCGCCCATCGAAACTTGCCCACGCATTGCTTCGAGAATTGTGTGGCACGGCAATGCGCAATTCGAGGCTGTCTGGCACCAGCATAGGGCGAAAAGATAAAGTATGTGGACAAATAGGAGTGATAAGCATCGCAGGAATCTGGGGGTGCACGAGCGAGCCGCCAGCTGAGAGAGAGTAGGCTGTTGAGCCCGTGGGTGTGGAAATGCAGAGCCCATCTGCATATGCCGTAGTTAAGTGTGTATCGTCAGCAAAGACTTCCAGCATGGTGACATAGGGACTCGGTCCACGGTCCACTACAAGATCGTTTAGAAATTCAAACGATTCCACGGGCCGTGTGCGAAAAGTGTGCACCTGCTGGTCGTGGAACACAGGAGCTTCTTCCATACCATCACTACCGGGCTCCATTTCCACGCAATACCAGCCACATGTCTTGATATTATGAAGCATAGTCTCGGCATTGTCAGACTGTAACGCTCGGCGTCGTTTCGCACCTAACTCGGGGTTCACATGATCAATAGCTCGGTACACCGTTGCACGGAATCGCATGCGCACACTGAGGCGCACACCGTTCGACAACGCAGACCGCATGATAGACTCGTAGTCCTCAAAGCTAAAGGGCGTCAAAAATCCGAGGGAACCAAGAGAAAATGGAATGACAGGGGGGACACTCGACTGGAAGAGCCATGAGGCCAGCAACACGGTGCCATCGCCGCCTAGCGTGATCACGAGATCGAAAAGAGCCGGAGACGACGAGCACATGTCGCTTTTCCAAAAACGCAGCTGGCCTTCATCACTGTCAAGACACGGGTGCTTGGGTTTGGACGTGTCATCACGCGTGGGAAGAAAGAAATGCGGATAATCGCGCTCAATACCAACCACATCGAATCGCTTTGAGTGACGAAGCTGTTCATCCACGTAAACGACTAGTCCACGCTTGCTTCCCTGCTTCTTGTAGTTCATCAGCCAGATGCTAAGCTCCCGAGTAAGAAGCACGAGGTGATTATCGCGAGCCTTAGTGATGATAAGGATGCTCTGAGCACTAGATTGTACACGCGCATGATACAGCTGTTTATACATCTCGCGCACAGAAATAGAGGTCTGCGCTAGCCGCTGCGATAAGTATTGCAGTCGATCGCCATCATGTGGATGAATGTCGATCATGTTTTGATCCCGCTCGTACTGGGCACTGGCATCGGGGAAATCACGATGAAAATCTTTCTCCCCTCTCCGCATAATACCCGTGATGGACGGAGGATTGTTCGAAGTGTATTTCACTTCGCTCATCGTCGAGATGGCGTCACAACAAGTCGCCGTGTATGTGTGCGTCGCCCGTTTAGATATATGTCCAATGCCCCACTGGGCGCATGCGATCGTCGCATGGGATTTATGGCTCAGACCCTTGGACCTTGCACCGGCCCCGCTGGAGCCTCCACCGTGTCAGGGAAGTCGGCTGCTTGACTCCACCTCTTGCTCCAGTGGCGATTCGACCATGCCACGGTTTGAAGCGGCGAGTCTGCTCAGTACTCCCGTGCTCATTGCGTATGGTATATGTTCTGCTATCGCATTCGTCGCCATGTTGTATAAGGCACAGAACGAGCAGCTTGACATATTCATGGCTTCAGCGTGGATCTATCAAAGCAATGGGTGTCTTCTTGTACGTCGCAGAGTCGTCTCACAATAGATCCTATCCAATTTTATATGCTTCAGCTTGGTCTTAATGATGCGTATTATGCAAAAGTTATTTCTCGGTCCCCTGGGTCGACAAGAGGTCCAAGTACGTACGTTGTGCTCACCATCAGTCTGTGAGAGAATCCGTTACCATGCACGTCTTTGACCTCTTCATTACAACGTCTGCTGGCATGTTCAGCTCAAATCTTTTGTGCTTCTACTTTGGCTGTCTGATTTTTGTTGTATCGCTTTTGCAGACCTTGTGCAGGGTACGCATTGAAACAATAGGCCAAATGACAGCATTGCCGCGTTTAGCCCACGCACGAATGATCGGCCTTTTTGTGTGCCTTCAGCTTATGGAGTTTATACTCATCCCCAGCGTGATTTTGTTGTTACCGCAGGACCTGGGACCTGTTGGTATCATGACGCAGTACTTCATTTTACTATGTGCATCGCAAGTCAACTTGTGGGCCCTAGTGGCATTGTACCATTGTGAAGCGCGTGCTCGTCAGATGGGGGATGCCTGGGAGGAAAAGAGCCTTTATGTCTTCTACATCGAGTTTGCGCGTGATGTTTTCATGTTACTGGTTTATCCTATTTGTGTCGTATTTTCGCTGTTCTACGTGCCGCAGACTGGCATTATCTTCGTACCTTTCGGCACCATCCGCCAGTTTATCATGCTGGCATATTCCGTGTACAAAAATGCAGCGAAGTACATGCGGTTTAGTGCTGCGACGCGTGATATGGACAGCAAATACCCGCCGCTCTCAAAGGAAGAGATTGACCAGTTGAGGGACAAGACATGCATTATTTGCCGCGAAGAGTTCGATGCTGAGACACACAACCAAGCAGATACGCCGCGTAAACTTCCTTGCCATCACGTCTTCCATTTCCGGTGCTTGCACTCCTGGCTCGAACGCCAGCAAAACTGCCCGACTTGTCGACGCGATGTGTTCAGAGCATCACCGCAAGCGGAGCAAACTCAAGAGAGAGTGGCCCATGTACAATCACAAGAGCCTTCTGCCGAACTAGATGGTGCGAATGACTCTGCAACACTTTCATCGCTTCTTGCTCGCTTCACTCAGCCCGCAGAGGGTGCAGCATCATCATCTCATGATACCCCCGCGCCGCATCCGGCCGCCACCCATGATCCACGTGAAGCTATGCGACAAGCAGTGTTGAAACGCTTTGATCAAAAGCCCCAGCCTCCGTCCACTCAGCCGCCTGTCTTGATACCACTATTTGATCCCCAATCTGTGCCAGACTTTCGCACGCGTGTGGAGCCCAATCTGCCACATACTCTCGTGGATTGGGCCAAGTCTGTCTCCCCGACGCCCACTCTTGATGAAGAGCAGCTGTCTCATGTTACAGATGCTCAACTCCGCAAGCGATTGCAGCTGTTGCAAGAGACACAACAAACATTGCAAAATGCCATTGCACAGATCCAAGAGGCGTTGGCGCCGCCTGTGACTGAGGAAAAAGGCAAGGCACCGGCACGTAGCCATGAATAACAGTCAGCCGTATGGGATGCCATTTGGAGACTACGGTATGATGCGCCAGGGGCGGCGTGCGAAGCGTCTACTTCTTCTTGGGCGTCTTGAGCTTGATTTGCTCGTCGTTAAGAAAGACACCCTTTCCCTTGTATGGCTCAGGCTTACGAATCTGCCGGACACTCTGTGCAAATTGGCCCAGCAGTTGCTTATCCACACTCTGAAGCTTGATCAGAGTAGGCGTTTCACATACGGCCTTAATGCCATACGGAATAGGTACCAGCACAGGATGAGAGAATCCAAGGCGCATGTGCAGGCGCTCGTTCGCACCCGATGACTCAATAAGGCGCTTGATACGATCCATCTCTGTCTGTTTTTGTTCGGGAGCATACCAATGGCCACGACTGCGTTCCAATTCGACCTCAAACGGATGCTTGCGCGGCAAGGGATCCGGTTCCACGCTCGCACGATAGCCGACACCAACCAATCGAAGCGTGACGACATGGCCTTCTTCGACACCCTTAATAGCATTCGCACAAAGAGCGCGTGTCAGACCCCAGATGCTGCGCTGGACCCTGGCGTTTTCATCCTCGACCGAGAATGTGATGGTCCGTATTTTTGAGTCTGGCACAGCACCCCAGGACATATTAACAAAATAGTGCAATGGTACAACAACTTCGCCTTTAGGCCCATTGAACACGAGCGTCTTGGCCTTCCGCATAAGTGAGGACAGCGGGCGTGTTGGTCGCGGCTGAGGGGGAAAGTCTAGTATAGATAAGGTGGTAGTCTCTGGCAGACGCACTGGTTCACGTCGGGTATGAATAGAGCGGAATAAACAGCGAAATCCAGTATAGTACCGCATACTTGTGTCGCATGAAAAGCGCCGCACGGGTATCATGATCTTTCTTCGACGCTTGCCCAGGCAACAATGGCGCCTCGGTGCGGCGACGTGGACGGTTGGGTGCATGACCATGTGTCATTTGATGACTAAGCAAAATCGAGAACTATAGTCTATCACGTGAACAAGTCGGATCGCTGGCTTCTGCGGTCGACAGAGTTCGAGTACAGCTTCTCACCAGCTTCTTACTGTTGCCGTATACCAGAAGGTGAGTACACGAGCGGCAGAGAATGCGTGGTGTATGAGTGCGCGCGGAGATGCGTCACAACAAATTTGCATTGTGCTGGGCAGCTTTCGTTATGCGCTTTAGTACACAAGCATCTTCTCTGTCGAGGTGCTGGGAGGCATGAACACGTACTAACCGAAACAGATGGCTCAGCGTCTTACTCTGCGCAAGCGTAACCCCTACAACACGAGGTCGAACCGTCGGCGCGTTGTGAAGACGCCTAACGGTGAGCACCGTTACTTGCACCTGAAGAAGTTGCCTACTGCCCCTAAGTGCGGTGACTGCCACATGAAGCTTCAGGGTGTCAAGAGCCTGCGCCCTCGCGCATATGCCACGGTCTCGAAGCGCGAGAAGTCGGTCCAGCGCGCCTACGGTGGTAGCCGCTGCGCTGAATGTGTCCGCACTCGGTACGTAAGCAATATGTGATGCCAGGTTTGCTAACATTGACAGCGTTGTTCGTGCTTTCCTTGTGGAAGAGTCGAAGATCGTGAAGAACGTGCTCAAGTCACAACAGGCCAAGGCTTCGCAGTAAATGGGTGTAATTCACCAGGCTTTCCTTGACGGACACATGTCCGCAAAATAATCCTTACGTTCGCCCCGGGTATATGGTCTCTCAGTAAGCATGGACTGTATATGTGTTGGACGTGTATGGTGTAGTGTAGGGATGTATACTGTGTAGCGCCAATATCTGACGGTGCTTGTTCCATATGCGAAAGTGCAGCCGCCGAAATGCGACCTACGGCCGTTTGAAAACCATCGTAGTTGGCTTTCTGTGGTCTGTGTACGAAGCGTGAGGACAAATTCAGCTAGTACATCTACGGGCCGAATGGCCGTGGGTGCGTCGGTGTGGCTTTGCGTCGGAGGGTAGCGCGATTCGTACCAAGTGCTGTTGGGCAGAACGCCCCGCCCGAGTCCAACAGCTCCATGCGCCACCTTTGGCAGGGTTGGCTGCTTAATTTCCTGTTTTGCCACGTGGACAGGGTGCAGAGCCAAACAGATGCTGCGTTAGTGACGCATAAGCAACGAGCATGTGGCTCTAGCGATTCATAAACGGCGCTGATGGGCTAAGTTTTCCCCGCACAAGCTACGCGACAACGATTCCTGGCATTACAACGCGTTTCTAGGTGTGGTTGGTCTCGTACCACAGTGAGTTTTTTTCAGCGAAACGCGCCAAGGATAAGAAATACGTCGCTTCACGCAGTGTACTGGTGTCTCCTGCTAAGCGTCTGTGTGTCGACGTTGTAAAACACTATGATGTTTGAGCCGCATGGGGGTGTGGACGATGTGAGCTTGGGTGTGCCGGAGCTGCGGCACGATTCGAGCGCTGAACTGCTTGGCACATCACAATCCGGTCCTTTAGAGGATTCGATGTATGATGGCGGCATGAGTCCTGCCTCCCACAAGCGGCCCGCTGATGTTGCGGTCTCGGACGTTCTCCCGACAAAGGCAGCCAGGCATACCGTGCCACCAAGACAGAAATCCACACGCGGTGCGCGCGCCTGCACCAACTGTCATCGTCTCAAGATGAAATGTGAAGTGAAAAATGATGGTGGACCCTGCTTGCGGTGTGCTCGCAGTGGACATGAATGTATATTCCTCGAGAGCAACCGAGGACGTAAGTCCGACAAGCACCGGAAGACAGCTTCCATGCAGCAGACCGTAAAAAAGATGGAACAGGTTGTTGAATCTGTGCTAGAAAGCATGTATGAGACCAGCTCTTCGTCGCCTGAGACCGATGCGGCCTATGCCGTGCCCTTGGGCTCCGTTAGTGAGGCAGCGACTCAAGTGGGTCTGTCACCAGACGTGGTAGATATGCTTGTGGTGCGTGTACGTGACCTGATATATTCAACAAACGGCACTATAAAGTATACACACTCTCGTTCAGCTATTGCAGGAGAAACTGTCAAGTTTATGCAGCAGATGGGCATGCTGGAGGGGACAAAAAACATGACTCAGTGGCTGGACTCGAGTCAGGATGGATTTATCGCGCGCGTAATACGTGCAGCCACGCTGGGCATGCGGCCGTCGTCCTACGCGATGATGGAGAACGCTGCTCCTCCGAAGCGGGGTGCTGAGTCGATCAAGGCGATGCATTTGCCGCAGTTGACAGACAATTCGCTGAATCCGCTGGGTCTTTTTGCTGAAGCGAGCTTGCACAACTGGAGAATGCAGCAGCAAGCAGGGAGTACGTGCGTTGGATCGCAAGCTTCAACAAGCAGGGCATCGGCCCATGGCGATAACCCAGGGCCCCGCAGTCAGGCCGATAAGAATGCATCGACCGAAGAAGAGCATGCGCGCAAGCGGCGCTCGGTGCAATTTGGTGTGGCGAATGATACCTACTTCCATCCGAGCTCCATGTCCGCCCCTCGTGCAGGCGAAAATGGTGCCGATGCGCCTCCCGAACTGCTGAGAGAGGGCATCGTCTCCTCGGAAGAGGCCCTAGAGCTCTTTCGCATTTTCTTTCATCACTGTTCTCTCCACATGTACTTGCTGGACCCGGAATGGCACACGCCCACCGCGGTATGCTCCCGCTCGCCTTTCCTGTTTACGTGCGTGTGTGCGGTGGCATCCAAGTTTTATCTGCGACGTCCCGATCTGTACGTGTCATGCCAGCGTCGAGCCATCAAGGGTGCGTTTGATGTGCTCAGTCGAGGATACAAATCGCCTGAAATTGTGCAGGGCTTTTTGCTTCTTACCCTGTACAACCAGCCAGTCGAGCGGTACGAAGAGGATAGGACGTGGCTCTTTGCAGGCGTTGCGATTCGCATGGCGCAAGAGCTGAACATGCATCGCAAGTGCGTGATGCCACCTGAGGCTAGGGCCGACGAGGCGACTATGCGCCACGTGTTGAATTGTGAGCGCACATGGTACATTTGTTTTTGCGTCGACCGCACGCTCAGTGCACAGATGGGAAAGCCGTATAGCATCCGCGAAGATTATCTGATCCGACACGCGCCGGACTGGTGCGTTCAGGAACTCAGCCGCCCATGGGATCTGGGCATTTGTGCATTGGTCGACCTGCTGCGTGTGCAGACGCGACAGCTCGATTTTTTGTACTCGTCGACATTGACCCCATCGGGTCTTCATGTGGACTTGGACTACCCTGCCATCCTACCCACATTCAATGAGCAATTGTCCGAGACGATGCAATTTTGGTACCGCCAAGGTCTCGATTCGTTTGCTGGTACCTTTCCTCTCCCGTCGCATCCCCACGATGCCGCGACGGGTGCGCCGCCCCAGCATGCTGGATCGGAGACCCAGGCCCCAGCTGCTATGGCTCCACGGGCGGAGCATGACATGCGTGGCAAGGTACCCGCATCTGACGCGGCGGACAAGCATAGGCCGTGTGCACCGACGTTTCTGCCGACGCCGAATCACGCTATCACGAACCTCGACAGGGCTGGCACCGCGGATGCGCCTCGTGTGTCGGCGTGGATGGCGCCGCACGAAACGAGTCCCCCCGCCGAGAATGCAGATCTAGCCACTCGATCAATGTACTATATTGCCCGCCAGGCGCCGCTACGCTACAATTATGCAGTGCTGGTACTGAACTCCTTTGGCCTGCAACATGCTCTCGAGCGACCCTCCGACTTTGCGTCGGCAGACAAGCCGCAATACCTTGCGCGTTGCGTGCACGCAGCGAAAGAAATCATCTCGACCGTCATGTACGGCATGCGAGAAATATTGCGGTACGCGCCGGATCCCACGTTTGTTACGGTGGCGTACGCCTGCGTCTTTTTGCTCAAGCTGATACAGCCGATATTTGCCCGCTATATTCACGAAGACGAGATTCTCGTCTTGGTCACTCACACGATCGAGGTGTTGGAGGAGGCGGCCGTAGACCCATCGCACACGCCCGCCCTGTACGCGTCTTTCTTGCGCATGCTGATTCAGTCGCGCCTCGAGCAGCGTTCGCGTGAAGCTACGGAGCGCTCGTCGGCGCCCGACATGCAGCATGTCAACTTGCCTGAGCCCCACCAGCTCAAATCTGCTCTGACCTCTTCGAGTGCTGCTGTTCGCGATCCGACCCTGGTCCCGCCGAATGAGCCGTCTATGACCGTCAACCCACTCCAGGTGAACCCCGTGGCAGCGGAGCTGGCGTCGCGGGAAAAAGTCGCCTCACCGGCTACGCCAGCGCATCTGCGCCGCACGTCGCCGTCCGTGGATGTTTCAAAGCGCGCTGCAGCCTCCAGCGCTGCAGCTGCGCCTTCGAATCAGCCGCCCTTTCGCCACGAGAATGCTGCCCTGGCTGCTCCTGCACCCGTGCCGTCGCATGCGTCTGCGCCACCCCACGGGCCGGGAGACTTGCCCCCCAAAGGGGCCGACATACCCAGTGTGGCACATGAACCGTTCGCTGAGCACGGCTGGGATGCCGCCCAGTACGCCAAGGCCCAGGGCGTCGAAGTCAATCGTGTGCTGGATGACAGCTTCTGGACATCGCTTCTCCCCCCCGGCTACGGAGGCGGCGGCTCCATGGGCCACAGCGGCGCCGGGAGCGCTGGCATCTTTGAGCTGAGTCGCGACTCGGACCTATTCAAGCCATCGTCCCAGTGGGGCAGTGGCCGAGCGGCGCTCACGCCTGGCGCAACGCGGGCCTCCTCACCGACGCTCCTGCACATGCCTTTTTAACAGATACCCTATAGACCAAGGACACGTTCTAGCCACGCAGCCAGATCTGTGATTTCGGCAGGGCAGGCCGAGTGTGGCATCTGATACTCATGCCACTCCGCTTGGTGGCCGAATCCAAGATCGTTTTGGACCGCCTCAAATGAGCGACGGCCAAACTCGTAGTCGACCATCGGGTCCGCCGTGCCGTGAGCTTGGAAAAAGGGGTAGGTTTGCTGGCTCGCGCGCAGAGAAGAGATTTTCTTGTGCAGTGGCAGCCATGTTGAGAGGGCCGCCACACCCGCAGGGCTTTCCTTGGACGTGAGTCCGAGAAGTTGCGCGATCGCACCACCCTGACTGAATCCCGCCAGCACAATGCGACTCATCGGGACCCTGTGCCCGTTCAGACCTGGCGCACTGCCATCCGTCTCTTGCTCCACCAGCTTCATGACAGACGACACACTGCTCAGCATACCTGCCTCGTCTTCACCCTGCTCCAGATCCGTTAAAGAGTACAGATCAAACCAGGACGTCATCGACATGCCCATGTTGACGGTCACAGGTTGGGTGGGCGCCGTCGGAAGCACAAAGCGCACATGCTGCAGAGCCTGATTCCGTCCCAGCATCCTGGCCACATCGAGCCATCCTTGCGCAGAATCTCCGAGTCCATGCAGGAGGAACACAGTCGCAGAGGGGAATCCACCCCCTGTAGGCGGCACCACCACCGTCCGAAGCGCTGACATGGCCATGTGAGGGCAGGGGCACCGGGGATCGACTTACATAATTTGTGTCGGGCGCACGTACCTCAAACCGACCCCTGTCCACTTCCCCTCTTTCTCCACCAAGGCCCGCTGGATCCATCATGGTGATCTCCAAGCGCGCGGGCGGGAGGAAACATGCGACATCCGGCCCACCGCCTGTGGTGAATCGCGGCATTGCCAAGGCGGATTGGCGTGAAGGTTTCAAGAAGCCACAGGCTGGCGTCTCGGATATGACATTGCTGACGCAGATCACGAACGAAGCCATCAATGGCAACCTGCAGGTGCGCTTCGCGAATGCCGAGATTTACACCTACATCGGTAACGTGCTCATTTCTGTGAATCCATTTCGCGATCTGGGAATATACACGGACGACATCCTGCGTTCGTACCGCGGCAAAAACCGCCTGGAGATGCCGCCACATGTCTATGCGATCGCCGAGAGCGCCTACTACAACATGCTAGCGTACAAAGAGAACCAGTGCGTGATTATTTCAGGAGAATCAGGTGCTGGCAAGACGGAGGCGGCTAAGCGGATTATGCAGTACATCGCTGCTGTCAGTGGAAACAGCACGGCGAGCGCTGGCATCCACAACATCAAAGACATGGTGCTGGCGACCAATCCCCTGCTCGAGAGCTTTGGATGCGCAAAGACGCTCCGCAACAACAATAGCTCGCGGCACGGCAAGTACCTCGAAATCATGTTTGATACACAGGGCTCGCCTGTGGGCGCCCAAATTACCAACTACCTGCTGGAAAAAGGGCGCGTGGTCGGTCAGGTGCGAAACGAGCGCAACTTCCACATATTCTACCAGCTGACGAAGGCTGCCACGCCGCAGCAGCGCGAAGCTTTTGGTCTGCAGGGTCCCGAGGCCTACGCGTACACGGCCCATAGCCAATGCCTCGATGTACCCGGCATCGACGACCATGCCGATTTTGCCGCCGCCTTCCAGGCCATGCAGACGATTGGCCTCTCTGAGGATGAGCAAATGAGCATTGTGCGCATGCTTGCTTCGATCCTGTGGCTCGGAAATGTCTACTTTGCCGAGAACGCGCAAGGTGATGCGGAAATCGGGAACGCCGACGTGACCGATTTTTGTGCCTATCTGCTCGGCGTAGACCCTACGGCTGTCCAGCGCGCACTGACGCAGCGCATCATGGAAACGCAGCGTGGCGGTCGCCGTGGATCGGTGTACGAAGTGCCACTGAACCCAACACAGGCGGCTGCCGTGCGTGACGCGCTGAGCAAGGCCATCTACAACAATTTGTTCGAATGGATTGTCTCGCGTGTGAACCAGTCTCTTCAGGCCCATGGCCAAGCTTCCACCGTGATTGGTGTGCTGGACATTTATGGCTTTGAGATCTTTGAGAACAACTCCTTTGAGCAGCTGTGCATCAATTATGTCAATGAAAAGCTGCAGCAGATCTTTATTGAGCTGACGCTCAAAAAAGAGCAAGAAGAGTATGCGCAGGAGCAGATTCAGTGGACGCCTATCAAGTACTTTAACAACAAGATTGTGTGTGACTTGATTGAGTCCAAGCGCCCGCCAGGCATTTTCTCGACGCTGAATGATGCGGTTGTGACAGCCCATGCGGACTCGGCCGCGGCGGATAACTCGTTCATGCAGCGCACGTCGATGCTGGCGAGCAACCCACACTTTGAGGCGCGTGGAAGCAAGTTCTTGATCCGCCACTATGCGGGCGATGTCATGTACAATGTCCAGGGCATGACAGAGAAGAACAAAGATGCACTGCTCAAGGACATTCTGAACCTGGTCGACAGTTCGTCGAATGCCTTTCTGGTTGGTTTGTTCCCTGATCGCCCCGACCCTGACAGCAAAAAGCGCCCGCCCTCGGCCGGCGACCGCATCAAGACGAGCGCGAATCTGCTGGTCGATAACCTTATGCAGGCGCAGCCGTCGTACATTCGCACGATCAAGCCGAACCAGAACAAGAGCCCGAGTGAGTACGACACCCAGGCGATTCTGCACCAGATCAAGTATCTCGGTCTGCAGGAAAACATCCGCGTGCGCCGAGCCGGCTTTGCGTACCGCAACACGTTCGAAAAGATTGTGCAGCGCTTCTATCTGCTTTCGCCTGCCACCTCGTATGCAGGCGACTACATTTGGCAGGGTGATGCACGCAGTGGCTGTGAGCGCATCTTTATCGACACGGGCATTGCTCGTGACGAGTGGCAACTGGGTGTGTCCAAGGGCTTTATCAAGAACCCCGAGACGCTCTTCGCATTGGAGACGATGCGTGATCGGTACTGGCACAATATGGCGATGCGCATTCAACGCGCGTGGCGTGCGTACCTGTGGCGCCGCGAGGAAAGTGCGCGGCGCATCCAGCGTGCATGGCGCCGAAGTCGCGAAGGATACGAGTTCCTCGAGATGCGCGACTACGGCCACCAGCTGCTGTCTGGTCGCAAAGAGCGCCGTCGCTTCAGCCTGGTCAGTATGCGTCGCTTTATGGGCGACTATCTCGATGTGAATGGCTCCTCTGCCGAGGGACGCATGTTGCGCGCGTGTGCGCATCTTTCTGCTGGCGAGCACGTCGTGTTCAGCGCGCGTGCCCAGCTGCTTGTGTCGCGACTCGGTCGCACGTCAGTGCCGAGTCCGCGGTTTCTGCTTCTCACGCCGCGCGGCGTGTATCTTCTCGTGACGCACCTCGTCAACAAGCGTCCTCAGACGACATGTGAGCGCATGATCCCCCTGAGCACGATCCAAGACGTCAGTCTCTCCCACCTGCGGGATGACTGGATTGTCCTCAAGACGGGCATGGACGAGGGCGATCCACTTCTTCACTGCGACTTTAAGACGGAATTCGTGGCGTGGCTATTACAGCAATCGGGCGGCCGGACGCACGTCACGATTGCTCCGCAGATCGACTATCTTCGCAAGGGCCGCAAAAAGGCGCATGTCTCGTTCCGCAAAGATGAGAGCCTGGTGTCTGGCGACGTGTACAAGAGCTCTGTCGTGTCGGTCGGATCCGGCGAGCCGCCCAACAGTGTGTCACGACCGCCTGCGAAGAAGCTCCCGCGCTCGACGCAGGCAGCATCGACACGTCGACCGGGCACGCGGGCCATTCCTGCGCGTCGTCCCGTGCCAGTGGCACGAGTGCCTGTCCCTGCTCCCGCCGCCGCCGCTGCGCCCGCTCCTCTGCCGGCCAAGCGAACGGTCCCTGCTCCTCCGTCGGCCCAAGATGGCTTGCCTGCCTACCTTCAAGCGCCCCCGGCGCCCGCAGCGCGCTCGTCTTCGGGCGTTCCATCTTACCTCTCACCAACCAACCAGTCTGCGGCTGCGCCTCCTATGCCATCGTACTTGAGTGGCGCGGCTCCGGCGCTCGCCCCGCCTGTGACGCAACTCGGATCGCTCTCACAAGCCACACCGTCTGCTCCTGCCCCTGCTCCGACTCCCGCTGCTCCTGCGCCATCTATGCCTGCACGGCCCGCTCCCGTCAGTCGCTTGCCACGGTACCGTGCCTTGTATGACTTTGAAACGGCTGAGCCTGGCGAAATGCCCCTGACAAAAGGCGACATCGTCGAGCTGGAAGACAAGGAGGGCCATGGATGGTGGCTCGTGAAAAAGAACGGTGTCGAAGGATGGTCGCCTGCTGACTACCTGGAACTTGTGCCCGAGGCGACCAAGTCGCGGCCGCCTCCGCCGCCAGCCAAACCTCCCGTGGGCGCCAAGCCGGCGACGGCCCCCAAGTCCGCCACACAGCCTGTTCCGTCATGGTCACCTGCTGACGCGCATGCGGCGCCGATGGCGGTCATGCCCGGCATGGGAGACCCCGGTGGCTTTGCTGCCGTCCTGGCCCGCAAAAAAGCGGAGCGTGCAGCGGCCGAGGCACAACCTCCACCCTAGAATGTAGGTAGTCAGTCAGCCCATGAGCCCCACTACCATGGCACAAGATGCCACACACGACGCACCCAGCGACCAGAGGGGTGAGGACGAGAAGGATGCTGCAGAGCAGGCGAGCTGGCTGGCCTCTGGATCGCCTGCGCTTGCACGACCCAAGGCCCCTCCCGAAACGATGGACATTGTATGGGTGACGGGTGTCGTGCTCCTGATGATGTTCCTGCACATCTCGCCACAGGTGTTTATCATGTGGCCCTACTTCGAACGCACAGAGACATTCACCGCGCCGCAACTGGCTCGGCTCCTAGTCATATTCAATCTCTTGATCCTGTACATGTATTATACGTACTACCGCTGCGTGGTATCTGATGCAGGTGGCGTGCCGGTGGGATGGCGTGCGCCGGATGGGTGCACGTACACGCGATACTGCTTCAAGTGCCATGCATACAAGCCACCACGCTCGCATCACTGCCGTGTATGTAAGCGATGCGTTCTGCGCATGGATCATCACTGCCCGTGGATTGGCAACTGTGTGGGGCACGGCACGTATGCGTACTTTCTGCAGTACACGACGGCCGTGGTCATCGCCACGGCGTACCATCTCACGATGATTACCATGCGTGTATTTGATGCATGGAACAAGTACTGGTACGTCTCGTATCCCACAACGACGGAGGCCGTCATGTTGGTCTTAAACTACCTCTTTTGCATCCCTGTGTTCTTGCTCGTGACATTCCTTACCCTATACCACTACTACCTTGTAAGTACGAACACCACATCGATCGAGACCTGGGAAAAGGACCGCGTGTACCGCCAAATTCGGCGCGGTTACATTCCGTACACCTCCTTCCCGTACGACGTGGGTTGCTGGTCGAACGTCGCGTCAGTGATGGGTCCCTCCATCTGGCTCTGGGCATGGCCGAAAAGTCAAACGGGCGATGGACTCACGTATCCCGTGCATACACGACAAGATCCGTTCGCCCAGTATGCATGGCCGCCTAAAGATCCGCATGCTCGACGTGCGATCAAATCCCACCGCCCCACTCATCCAACTGGCCGGACCGGCACGCATGCTGACCAGTGGCTTCGCCACAGAAACCATGTATCTCCCGACGTGGTGTACGACTCGTACTCTAGCGAAGGGGAGGAAGAGGACGATGACAAACTTGAGTATGCGCCATCGACTCACGCACGCATCCGACGCGGCAGCGAAGGCTACGAAGTTATGCCACCGCATTATTCACGCGCACTTTGGGCTGACCAAGGCGCGGCGGCCTTTCCCCCTGGCACAACGCCCCCACCAGAACTTCAGGCACAAGAAAGGCCATATACGGATTACCCACACGGCACCTTTGTCGATTATGGCATGCATGCATACGACGACGACGTGCCGCTTGCCACGCTCCAAGACACCCCGCCTGTAGCTACATAAGGACACAGTTCTCGTCTCCACCATCGCCTAGCATGTTGTTGATGCCGGCAAGCTCCGGTGGCATGTCTCCCAAAAGTTCCTGCGGGGGTGTGCCCAAGTCCTGCAAACGAGAAACAAGATCTGAGACCTTCTTCCGCAGCTCAACATTCGAGTCCGAGTACTGCGGCGACTCAAACACGGCAAGAATATCGCCCATGATCGTCTGCTGTGACACGTACTTTTCACGCGTCTCGGTATCGATGCTGCCAGCTGCCGACGACGCCAGGTAAGAGGGGAATCGGGAGTGCATATCCTTGAGCGGTTCGTATAAGACATCCTTGTTCATAAGCTCTTCCATCATCTGCGCAAGCACCTTGCTGAGAGATGCTTCGCCATCCTCGCCTGGTTGCGAAAGCGCCTCGAGCATTTTGGAAATGTCCGCATTCCCGTCCAAACCAAGCGCCGCTAAGGGATCATCGGCTCCCTTCGACTGGGTGTTGGCCGATGCGTTAGATTGTCTCAGCTTGTTCATGGTGGCTTGGACAGCGTCCTGAAAGCTTTTCTCGCTCGGTGGCTCCGTCTGCTGTGCGCTCGTATCATCAGATGCGCCCTTGTCCAGGCCCTCCATATTTCCCGACAAGAGCTTTTCGAACTGTTTCATCAGTTCGTCTTCCGCCGGCGGCGCTCCACCACTCGTCTCGATGTGCGACGTGCTCGGCGGTCGAGGTGGTAGCTTGGGCTCCTTACCATCAGACATATGCTTTCCGAGATGTTCCATGAACGACTCCATATTTTTCGTCAGTTCTTCCACGAATTCATCGGACAAGGGATCCTCGGCAGACTCCTCAGCACCACCCTTATCTTTATCCAGCGATTCCGATATGGAAGTCTCAGCGCCATCAGGCACTTCAGACTTTGTCACGGCATCAAATTCATCTAGCACATCTGCCTGTCAGAGTGTGTACGGCATACCGTCTAGGTCGTCCACATCGTCTGCCGTCGTTGCCCTGGGCTCCGGCATCGCGTGGTGGAGAGAGCGGAGACGAGTCTAAATTTGGGGCCAATTTGGACGTCCTACCCCGGGGGCGCCACCCACCGATCCAGGCTCGCCTCCACCCGCTCAACTCTCATGGATGCCGCGCTGCATGCGTACATAGCGCAGGCGTCCCCCCATCACGCAGCGCATTCCAAGGTAGCCGTCTCATCGAGTGTCGAAGGTACGTGCTTTACCCTCGCTTACGGTAGCTGGTCGCGGCCTTGTTGCGACATGTTCTTACAAGGTAGGCCCTGAAAGACTGACACGAACAGCCAGGCGAAAAAGTGCTCGTCGTCCCCCCACGAGCACTTCTGAATCCAGTGCAATTGACCCGAGGACGACGCGTATCATGGACGCCACTGCAAGCAGCTGACAGCCGACGTAATGCCGCGCCTCTTTCGACGCACCAGCTGCTTGCGTGTGTCCTTGCAATGTGGCATGCTCAGCATCAACACGCCTCCAGCATTTCCCCTATGGACGCCTTTTTTTTGTCACTGCCAACGCAGTTCGATACCACTCCGCTCACATGGGCACTGCATGGAAAAGCGTCGCTGTTAGATGCTCTGCCACCCTCTGCGACCCACAAGCATCGAATGGTGCGAGCTCGTTACGAGGCAGATTGGACTCGTGTGCGCGCTCTCGACAAGGTGACTCTAGCGTCCATATGGTCCTGTATATCATTCATACCCGAGCCACCTCCTATCGATGAGCACGATTTTATTTGGGGATGGTTGTGCGTCAATTCTCGCTGTGTGTACATGGACTTGCACTATGCCAAGCATGAGGACAATTTCACTCTAGCACCTTTGCTAGATATGGCCAATCACACGAAACATCCGAAGAAAGAATGCCGCGTGCGGTTCAGTTCGATGGATGGCCTCGAACTTTATGCACCTCTCGATGCCTCGTTGCAGGAGGGCGAGGAAGTATGCATAACGTATGGCCTTCATGACAATGCCACACTTTTGACCGAGTACGGGTTTGTGCTTTCTCACCATGTTGGTGAAGATGACTGGCAGAAACAAGCGAATCACTGGCACGGCAATCCTCATGCAGGTGTGTGGCTCGACGAAGCGGTAGAATACATGGTACAGAGCCAAGGTGAAGCAGGTGCGTGGAAACGCTCGCTTCTTCAGCAGGCAGGATACTGGGGAGACTACACTATACACCCCTCTCCGGCCCCGGCTCATCCTTCGCATCGCTTGCACACGGCGCTCCGTCTCCTCTGTATGGACGTTGATTTTCACGCACAAGAGCATGGCAGGCTGCCTGCACGACTTTCTACAAATCCACGCACGCAATGCGCATACACACCCCAAGATGCC
>ERZ782914.253-NODE-253-length-18041-cov-7.601968_pt1 | contig 18041 bp, 11 predicted proteins | sample MGYA00375948_ERZ782914 | MGnify/ENA primary metagenome ERZ782914 (study PRJEB29894, sample SAMN03576417) | human skin metagenome | biome: human skin; feature: left retroauricular crease; material: organic_material | host: Homo sapiens | place: Italy: Trento...
GTCATTTTGTTTGATGATGTTTTCTCAGAACTAGATGGAAAAAGATCTCACTTTCTTTTAGAAAATCTAGCGGGATTTCAGACAATTATTACAGCTACCAATACCAAAAGTCTTGATATGGTAGATAAATCAAATATTAGAAAAATTACTAATGGTAAAATTTCAAATCTTTGATCAGAAAGGAAAAATATGACAGAATCTAATTATGATGCCGGTAATATTAGGGTTTTGGAAGGACTTGAACCAGTTCGCCTAAGACCTGGTATGTATATCGGTTCGACAAGTGAAAAGGGACTCCATCACTTAGTTTACGAAGTTGTAGATAACTCAGTAGATGAAGCTCTTGCAGGTCGTTGTGATTACATAAAAGTAACTGTATCAAAAAATAATATCATAACAGTAGAAGACGATGGATCAGGCATACCAGTAAAAGAACATCCACAAACTGGAAAATCAACTCTTGAAACTGTTTTAACAGTTTTACACGCTGGTGGTAAATTTGACTCATCTGCCTACCAATTTTCAGGAGGTCTACACGGTGTAGGTGTTTCAGTAGTAAATGCTCTTTCAGAGTACTTAATAGCAGAAGTAAAAAGAGAAGGTCACATCCACAGAATGACCTTTGAACGAGGAGTCGCTACAAGCGATCTTGAAATAATAGGAGAAACAAAAGAAACAGGAACAACCATTACCTTTAAGCCAGATAGCGAAATCTTTGAAACAACTGAGTTTGATAAAAAAACTTTAGAGCGTAGATTCCGTGAAATGGCATTTTTAAATTCTGGTGTTCAAATTATTTTTGAAGATGAACGCGATGATTACAAGCAAACCTTTAAATATGATGGTGGTGTTAGAGAATTTGTTGAGTACTTAAACCGTACAAAAGATCCAATAATGCAAACAGTACCTCATTTTATTGGTAACCAAGAAGACACAGAAATAGAAATAGCTTTCCAATATACAGATTCCTATAGCGAAAACATTCTAACTTTTGCAAATAATATTTTGACTCCAGAAGGTGGTACCCACCTTTCAGGTTTTAGATCAGCTCTTACCCGTGGAGTAAATGATTATGCCCGCAAATACAATTTCATAAAAGAAAATGAAGATAATCTCCAAGGGGAAGACGTCCGTGAAGGAATGACAGCTATAGTTTCTGTAAAAATTTCAGAACCCCAATTTGAAGGACAAACTAAGGCAAAACTTGGAAACTCAGAAGTAAGAGGAGCTGTAGATACATTTTTCTCTAATAAACTAGAAGCATTTTTAGAAGAAAATCCAAAAGTTGCAGCAGCTATCCTAGATAAGGCCTTATCTTCAAGAAGAGCAAGAGAAGCAGCTAGAAAAGCAAGAGACCTAACTCGTAAAAGATCTATCCTAGATTCTGCAACTCTTCCAGGAAAACTTGCCGATTGTCAATCAACAGATATAAATGAAAATGAAATCTTCATAGTCGAAGGTAACTCAGCTGGTGGTTCTGCAAAAGGTGGACGAGATAATAAAATCCAAGCTATCTTGCCATTAAGAGGAAAAATCTTAAATGTAGAAAAAGCAAAACTAGATAGGATTTTAAATTCCGAAGAGATCAAAGCAATGATAACAGCCTTTGGTACAGGAATTGGCAAAGATTTTGATATTTCAAAATTAAGATATGGAAAAATTATTATCATGACCGATGCCGATGTTGATGGTGCTCACATTCGTACCCTACTTTTAACTTTCTTTTATAGGTATATGAAAGATCTAATAGATGAAGGACACGTATATGTTGCCCAACCACCCTTATATAAAATAAGTCACGGGAAAACTGAACGTTATGTATATACAGACCAAGAACGTGATAAAGTCTTAAAAGACCTTGATGGAGCAAATTATAAAATTAATCGCTATAAGGGTCTTGGTGAGATGAATGCAGAACAACTTTGGGATACAACTATGAATCCTGATAATAGGATTTTGCTTCGAGTAAAAGAAGATGAAGAATCCACAACTATTGATGATACTTTTGCACTTTTAATGGGTGAAAAAGTAGAACCAAGACGTGAATTCATAGAAGAAAACGCCAAATACGTAACAAATATTGACGTATAGGAGGCAAGATGATAGAAATAAATAATGACCATAATATTATAAATGTAGACCTAGAAGATAAAATGAAGGATGCCTACCTAGATTATTCTATGTCAGTTATAGTTTCTCGTGCCCTACCAGATGTGCGTGATGGACTAAAACCAGTTCATAGAAGAATCCTTTATGGTATGGAGGGCCTAGGTCTTGATCCAAATAAGCCAACAAGAAAATCAGCTAGAGTTGTTGGGGAAGTAATGGGTAAATACCACCCTCACGGTGACTCTGCAATCTATGATGCCCTAGTAAGACTTGCCCAAGATTTCTCAACTAGATATCCCCTAGCCCAAGGTCAAGGTAATTTTGGTTCTATAGATGGCGACGATCCTGCTGCTATGCGTTATACAGAAGTACGCATGTCAAAAATAGCTAAAGAAATGCTACGTGATATTAATAAAAATACCGTAGATTTTATGCCAAACTTCGATGAAGAAGAAAAAGAACCAATAGTTTTACCATCAAGATTTCCAAATCTTTTGGTAAATGGATCTTCTGGTATTGCCGTAGGTATGGCAACAAATATGGCTCCTCATAATCTAAATGAGGCCATAGATGCATCCATTGCCTATATGAAAAATCCTGAAATATCTATTGATGAATTAAATGAAATTATAAAGGGACCAGATTTTCCAACTGGTGCAAAAATTCTTGGTAGAAAAGGTATAAAAGAAGCTTACCAAACAGGACGCGGCAAGGTAAAATTACGTGGTATTGCAGAAATAGAACCATTTAAGAAAAACCGTGAAAGAATAATTATAACTGAAATACCTTACCAAGTAAACAAGGCAAGATTGATAGAAAAAATTGCTGACCTTGTAAAGGATAAAAAACTAGATGGTATTTCTGATATAAGAGATGAATCGGATAGAAAAGGTATGAGAATCGTTATAGAAATCAAGCGCGATTCAAATGCAAATATTGTTTTAAATAACCTTTATAAATACACTCAACTTGAAACAACTTTTGGTATTATAAATCTGGCTTTGGTAGATGGTATACCTAAAATTTTAACTTTAAAAGAATTAATTAAATACTATATAGACCACCAAAAAGAAGTTGTAACTCGTAGAACTCAATTTGACCTAGATCGTGCCAAAGCTCGTAAACATATAGTAGAAGGTTTAATAATTGCTATAGATAATATAGATGAAATTATTAAAATTATACGTTCTTCTTATGATGACGATCAAATTAAAGGCATATTCTTAGAAAGATTTGGTCTAACAGATCTACAATCTCAAGCAATTCTTGATATGAGATTAAAACGTCTATCGGGACTAGAAATTGAAAAATTAAATGCAGAAAATAAAGAACTTGCTGAAACAATTGCTTACCTACAAGGTATACTTGATTCAGAAGAAAAACTAATAGACCTAATTGAAGAAGAACTGCTTGAAATAAAAGAAAAATATGGTGATGACCGTCGTACACAAATTGTAGCTGATGAGGGAGATATAGATATCGAAGAACTTATAGAACAGGAAGATATTTTAATCACTCTAACAAATGATGGATACATTAAACGATTGCCAGTAGATACTTATAAAGTTCAAAATCGTGGAGGCAAGGGAATTTCAGCTGCAAATACCAAAGAAGATGATTTTATCAAACGCATAATGACAACAAATACCCACGAAGACCTATTGTTCTTCACTTCATTTGGTAGGGTGTATGCCCTAAAAGGATACGAAATTCCAGAAGGATCTAGAACTAGCCGCGGACAAGCTATAATAAATATATTGTCCCTAAATTCAGGTGAAAAAATTACAGAAATAATGCCGCTTTCTGTCCTAAGTGAAGATGATCAGATAGTACTTCAAACAAAACATGGTAAAATTAAGAAAACTGATGCAAATAATTTCACATCTATCCAAAGAAATGGAATCATAGCCATTGGCCTAGAAGAAGGAGATAAATTAATATCAGCTCGTCATATAGACAAAGAAGAAGAACTAATAATTTCAACTAAAGATGGTATGACAATTCAATTTAATACAGCTGATGTAAGAAGTATGGGTCGTCAAGCTAGAGGTGTTCGTGCAATAAAATTAAATAAAGATGATGAAGTAGTAGCAATGAATATTAAGGGAGATGAAACTTACCTATTAGTTGTAACAGAAAATGGCTTTGGTAAAAAAACATCATTTAACAACTTTAATAACCAAAACAGGGGTGGAAAAGGTATCAGATGCCACAAAGTTACTGAAAAAACAGGTTGTGTAGTAGATACACTACCAGTAGACCTAGACGATGATGTATTGATGGTATCCTTAAATGGTGATATGATTAGAATAACTGCAAAAGATATTTCTACCACAGGTAGAAATACTATGGGAGTTACCCTAAAAAATCTAAAAGATGAATCAGATAAAATCGTATCAGTTGCAAAATATGATGCTAGCCTTGGAGTAGAAGTAGAGGAAGAAAATGTTTGATAAAAAAATAGTAAATGAAGATAATCTTCAAACCATTAACCTTATCGGCGATTTAGATGTATATTCAGAAGATGATTTTAAAACATTTATAGATGAAGAGATAGATCCAAATAAAAATATTACAATAGATTTAAAAGATTTGGACTATATAGATTCAACAGGACTTGGTATGTTTATGAACATTTACAAAATGCTAAATGACAATAATAAAGAAATCAAAATAATAAATGCTAAAGATAATATTAAAAAACTATTTAGAATAACTGATTTAACAGATCTATTTGATGTGGAGTAGAATATGGAAAAAATCAGCATAACAATCCCGCCCAAAAAAATTTATATAAAATCAATCAGACTTTTTACTGCATCCCTTGCCAGTGACCTAGGTTTTAACATAGAAGAAGTAGAAGATTTAAGAGTGGTAATAAGTGAAGCTATCAATTACAAATTATCTGATACAGATGTAACCATAGAATTTCTTCCAGCAGAAAAAAATTTGGAAATCAAAGTTTTAGGTAAAGACAAGACTTTAGATGAGCGTGCATTAAAAATGCGTGATTTGATTTTAAAAGAACTATCAGATGAAGTAAACATAAGTGATGGGGAAATAGAGATCATACAAAGGGCTAAGTAATGACAAAAAATAAAAAGCCAGATAAAAATGATAAAGAATACAAGGAAGAAATAAAAAGAAAATTTGAAGAGTACTACGAAACTCGCGATAAAAATCTCCGTGATGAGCTAATAGAAGAGCATATGTATATAGTAGATATCCTTTCCAATAAATATGTAGGAAAGGGTATAGAAAAAGAAGATCTTTATCAAGTAGCAAGCCTTGGATTAATTTATGCAGTAGAAAGATTTGATCCAAATAAAGGCTACGAATTTTCTTCCTTTGCAACTCCAACAATCATGGGAGAGTTAAAACGTTACTTTAGAGATAAGGGTTGGGTAATAAGAGTCCCAAGAAGAATTCAAAATCTCTATAAAAAAATAAATAACGCCAAAAAAGTATTGCCTCAAGAACTACAAAGAACTCCAACTGTAAAAGATATAGCAGATTATTTGGGAGAAGATGAAGAAACAATACTAGAAACCATGGAAGCAAGCAAAGTTTATTCTCCACAAAGCTTGGATATGAAATACCAAGTTCAAAAAGGAGAAAATTCTATAGATCTAGCTGATATGATAGGCGAAGAAGATAGAAACTTTGATTCAGTAGAGCTATCAGACCTTATAGATAAGTCAACAGCAAGGCTAAATGACCTAGAAAAAGAGATTTTACAACTAAGATACTATGAGGGACGCACCCAAATAGATATAGCAGAAACCTTAGATATTAGTCAAATGACAGTATCTAGAATAGAAAAGAAAATACTCCAAAAATTCACCTTAGAATTAGAAAAGATGGAAACAATGTAAGACCACACAACACTACGGTGTGGTTTTTATTTGTATAGAAATCTTATAAGTTACTTTTCAAATAAAATGTTTCACGTGAAACAATAGCTAGACAAAGATAAATATTACTTCTATTTGATAATTTAAAGACAATAGTTCTAATTGAAAAAATTTAACGAAGGATTGCAAATGACTAAAAAGTTTGATATATTATAAGTGATATAATTTATATACTGCAAGAAAGATAATATAAGATATTGCATTATAAAATTAGGAGGATGACCCATGTCTTATGACTATAGTTTTATAGGTAGTGAGATAAGAAGGATAAGAAAAAATAGAAAAATTTCTCAAAAAGATTTGGCCAATATGGTGGGTATATCTGAGGAGAGCCTGCGTAGGATAGAAAATAATCATAATAACCCTAGGATGGATAATTTTTTAGAGATTCTAGAAGTTTTGGGTATAGATTTTGAAATTATCTTAATGGATGATTGCGGGTCTTCTTGGCATCTAATTAATGAGCAAATAAAGGCTATAGACAATGATTTAGAAAACTTATCCTTAAACAATTTACATACTAATATAGAAAGGCTTGAAAGTCTAAAAGACTTTATCCCAGCATCTTATCAAACCAAACTCATGCAATATATCCTCTACTACCAAGGCATCTATGAAAAAGATGTTAATAAAGACTACCTAAAATTTAAAAATTGCATGCTAAAGGCCCTAGGGATAAATGGCAAGTCTCCTAATGAAGGCTTTAATAATACTTATTGTGATATAGAAAAACGTATCTTAATAAAATTAACAGAATTCTATTACTACAACAATGCCAAGGAAAATTCTAAGGTTATCTTAACCTGTCTACTAGAAAATGTAGATGTAAATGATAATAACTATATAGATATCTTATACAACCTTGCCAAATATAATTACATGCAAGAATCTTATCATGAAGCCATAAAAACCTGCCACAAGGCTATAGACCTAAGCTCAAAGACCAACAACTACAAGAGAATAATTTTACTTTACTATTTACTAGGTATCAGCAAATTTAAATTTAATAAAAAATCCTACAAAGAAGACATAGAAAAATCTCTTATCCTCTGTGATTTATTAAAAAAACCAGATTTAAAAATAATTATTAATCAAAGTGTAAGTAGTATCCTAGCAGAAGATTAACCCCACAAAACTGTGGGGTTACTTTTATATGAATCTTTTATATAATGTAGCTGAAAGGAAGATAGATATGAAAAGAAAGAATATTAGAAAAATTTGTACCTTATTAGTTTTGGGTATCACTGTTTTTTCAAAGGTAAGATTTCCAAACCAAGCTAATGTAGGTGTCTTTGCAAACAAACCGCCAATTGAGCCTATATCAATTTATAGTAAGGCTCCAAAACATAGATCAAATGCAGTTTACGGCAAAGCTCCTCAAATCGAACCTATTTCTATTTATTAACTTTATAACAAAATTAGCCATTATATGATAAAGACTTTGGTCTTTATCTCTTTTTTGAAAAATACCGGACTATTTTACTATGGATTGCTTCCCTTATTTCAAAATTATTTTTATATCATTCTTTCTAATAAATAGGCTTTTATATATCTAAAGATGAGGAAACTATGAAAAATTTAAAAAAATACATCTTATCCCTTACCCTAGCCATTAGCCTGGTGACTGTAAATTTAGGTCCTCCAGCCTTTGCTATTAAAAATGATGCTGGTAGTGAGCAGAGTAATCTTGAAATCTCTCCTAGTGCATTTTCCCTAGATAGTGACCAGCTTGTAGATAATTTAGAAATTGACCAAGCACCAGTTAATCCAGAATTTAACAGGCAAGAAGCTAAAGAAGAAGCAGAAAAATTTGGTTTAAATGTAGACCCTTTAAAAATTTATACTGACTATGGGTCTTTAAATGCTGAGGTACCAAATAGACAAAAAGCCTCATTTATACCAGCTTATTACGACTTGCGAAATGAAGGAAGAGTAACTCCTATGAGAGACCAGGGACCAAATGGGTCTTGTTGGGCCTTTGCCAGTTATGGTTCTGCCGAATCAGTCTTATTACCACGTGAGAATACAGATTTTTCTGAGAAAAATTTAAGAAATACCCACGGCTATGATTGGGGTCCAAAGGATGGAGGAACTTTCCAAGTATCAGCGGCTTATTTATCCAGATGGTCTGGTCCTATAGCTGAAAGAGATGAGCCATATCATCCCTATGATTTTTATTCACCAAGCGGCCTAAGACCAGTAAAAGAACTTGAAAAGGCAATGTACATACCAGATGTAAGAAACATAAATGACCAGAGAGTTCTAAAAGAAGCAATCATGGATTATGGTGCTGCCTATACTAGTGTCAATGGTAGCGAATATTATACAAATATGTACACCATGGGACATTATAATCCTGGAGATGGCTGGGCTAACCATGCTGTTACCATAGTAGGTTGGGATGATAATTATAGCGCATCAAATTTTAAATGGGGAGCACCTGGTAATGGAGCTTGGATAGTAAAAAACTCATGGGGATCTTACTGGGGAAGCCAAGGAGGATATTATTATGTATCCTACTATGATGCCCATATAGGAAAAAATAACTGTATCTTTGTCCTAAAAAATAAGGAATCTAATAAATCTATTTGGTACCACGATTACCTAGGAATGACTTCAAATATTGGTCGAGGAAATATAGGATGGTTTTCAAATGTTTTTGGTCCAGCCAATCAAAATTTAGAAATTTCAGAAGTTGGAGTTTTTGTGCCAACTAACAATGTTTCCTATGAAGTCTATGTAAATACAAATATCGGAGGCAATAGTGGTTTTAATAATAGAGTAAAAGTTGCTAGTGGAACTTTAGACTTTGCAGGCTATCAAACCATAAAATTTAGGCCTCAGCAAATACCAAGGGGAGCATATTTTGCACCGATTATTAAATTTACAACAACTGGTTATCCTTATCCAATCCCGGTAGAAAAACCAATTTGGGGTTATTCTTCAAGGGCAAGTGCATCAAGTGGCCAGTCTTATATTTCCTATGATGGCTACAACTGGTCAGATATTACCAATCAAATGTATAACACCAATGTCTGTGTAAAGGCCTTTACAAAACCAAGTGGATCATCCTATATAGATGAAAAACCAATTAATAATGATAAAAAAGTTCAAAGTATAACTAGCCAAGATTATATAAATCTAAATATTGGCGGCAAAGAATATATCAAGGCCAATGTTTTACCTAAGGATGCTGCAAATAAAAACTTAACTTACGCTTCATCTAATAGCTATGTAGCAAGTGTAAGTCCAAATGGTGAAGTAAGGGCCCTAAGAGAAGGAACAGCTACCATTACCATTTCAGCAACAGATGGGTCGGGAGTTAGTGCAAGTGTCAATGTAAAAGTAACTAGGGCGGACAATATTGCAGGCAATATTTTCAATGTAAATGTAAATTTACCAAAAGAAAATATAAAACTTGCTCAAAATCTGCCACTAACAGTTAATGTACGAGATAAGTACCAAAGAAATCTTAAAAATGCCTTGGTAAAGGTAGATCTAGCAGGTGGAGCAAGCAAAGAAGCCTACACAGATCAAAATGGTAATTTCAAAGTTAATCTATCAACAAGTCATATAAAAGACCCAGGAAGCTATAAGCTAAATGTAAAAGTTACAGGCGATAGCTTTGAAGATTTTACTAGTTCCTATGATGTAGAAATTACAGGTGAAGATGTTAAAAACGATAAAGGTGATTTTGCCCTAAGGCTTATCCTTAAAAAGGAAGAATACGAAATAGGAGAGAAAATTCCTATAAAAATCATCACTAGCCTAGATAAAGAACCTATTGGCAATAGTAGGGTTGATGTAGAAATTACTACACCAGATGGAATAATTCATAAAAACTCTGGAACGACCAAATATAACGGTATTACCACCTACAATTATTCACCAGATGCCAAGGCACCAGCAGGGGAGTACAAGGTAAAAGTTAGCGCTAGCAATGGTAATTACAAAGCTAGCGAAGAAACTAGCTTTGTAGTTAAGGAAAAAGACGATAGCCTAAAGCTATCCTATACACCTGATAGGCAAGTTTACTACTATGGCGATAGGGCAAGTATAAGATTTACCTTAAAAGATATTAATTACCTCTTAATGAGCAATCAAAAACTTTCTATAAGAGTGACTGGACCAAATGATTTTGTCTATGATATAGAAAAAATCACTGATTATAAGGGTAATGCCAGCATGTATATACAACCAGATTCTACAATGAAGCCAGGTATTTACACTGTGGAAGTGAAGGCCAAGGATGAATCATTAGGCAAACTTGATGTTAAATTTGATATTGACTTCATAGATCCCAATAATAGGCCACTTAGCCTTGAAATTATAGATTTAAAAGATAATTTCAAACCACGTACTAGGCCAGTCTTTACGGTCCATATCAAGGATGAGAAAAATTTAAATCTAAGATATGCCAAGGTTACATTTAGCTTAGAAGATAGTAAGGGAAAAGTTTTAAGCAGGGGTTCATCTACCACAACCTATACAGGAAAATTAACTTTTACTGGACCATTCTTGAATGAAGGCGATTATAAACTAAAAGTAAGTGTAAGTAGAAATTCCTATAAGTCCATAAACGAGGAATACACCTTTAAAGTAAGTAAATAATGCGAGTGGGCTGCGTCTCCTAGCAGCCCCTAACAGTTAATTGAAAGAAGGAAAATTTGAAAAAGAAATACATTAAAAATTTATTAGCCCTAATTATAACCGGGTCTATGATTTTTCCGGGAGATTTAGCTTTAGCTAGCAAGCGAAATGATACAAATATCTCATCAGCCGAAGAAAATCAAGAAGCAGAGCTAATTCCACAATTAGAAATAGCCCCAGACCCTACCGATATTTATGAAGACTCAGCTAGTGAAAATCAAAACCTAGAGATAAGTCCTTTATCAAAAGACTTTAAGTCAGCACAAAAATCTGGTAACAAGGTATCTCCCTTAGATATCAATTTTGATTATATAAAAACTAGAACTAGATCAAAATCTCAAAATTTACCTAAACAATATGACCTAAGAGAATATAACAGAGTATCACCTGTTAAAAATCAAGGTAAAAATGGGTCATGCTGGGCCTTTGCAACCTATGGGTCTATGGAATCAGTTTTAAGCAAATACGGTAAATTTGATTTTTCTGAAAAACACCTTAGAAATACCCATGGCTTTGATTGGGGTCCAAATGATGGGGGAAATAGAGACATTGCCGCAGCATATATGGCAAGATGGTCAGGTCCTGTCGATGAAAGAGATGATATGTATGACCCTGTAATATCTGTTTCACCAACAGATGTAGATAGGGTTTTAGATATTGATAAAGTTTTGTATTTACCAGATGTTTATAACTTTGTAGATACAACAGACATCAAACAAGCGGTTATGAAATATGGTGGTGTTTATACAACTATAAATAGCTCAAAATACTATGAAAATGAAAAGAATAAATCCTACTACAACCCAGGTGGGGGAACAGATGACCATGCTGTTACCATAGTCGGCTGGGATGATACTTTCCCAAAAGAATTATTTTCTATAAAACCAAAGGCAGATGGGGCATGGATTTGTAAAAACTCTTGGGGACCTTCCTATATGGAAAATGGATATTACTATGTATCCTATGAAGATGTTTATGCAGGTAAATCCAATGCTTGCTTTATACCTAAGAAAAAGGATCCAAATGGTCGTATCTACCAATACGACCCACTTGGAGCAACCAGATCTGTAGGTTATAACAAACAAGGTTATATGACAAACATCTTTAAGGCTGAGGGCAAAGAAACCCTCCATGAAATTGGAATTTTCAATGTAAGTATGTTTACTGACTACAAACTGTATGTTGTAAGAAATATAGAAAGAACCAGCCAATTAGATACCGAAAAAGTAGAAGTAGCTTCAGGTACTTTGCAATACCCAGGATATTATACAATTGATATTTCACATATAGACTTAGAAGAAGGCGAGCAATTTGCAGTTATGGCCTATTTGGACTCATCAAAGGCAAATTATAGGTATCCTCTAGCAGTTGAAGCAAAAATAAATAATTTCTCATCCAAGGCAGATTCTGAGCCTGGCCAATCTTTTGTATCAAGTGATGGTAAAAAATGGTCTGATTTATCAAGTGAATTAAAGGGAGCCAATGTCTGCTTAAAGGCAATCACAACAACAGGTGAAGTTTTATCTGATGATGAAATGCCAGTAGATCCAAATCTCCCAGAACCAGTTAAAGAAGTAAAAAATATTTCTGTAGCTGAAGGGGCTGGTGGACACTTAAGAATAAATAAAAAAGGAAAACTAACTCCAGTAATAGAGCCAGCAGATATAAAAGATGTAGCTATTAAAATCTACACCCTAGATACTGATGTAGTTGATGTTTCATCTGATGGAATAATCACCCCTAAAAAAACTGGAACAGCTAATATCTTAGTAGAAACAAGAGTTTCACGAGGCATTTTAAGAACAAGATTTAACCTTGATATAATCCCAGCAGATTTACGTTATGAAAAATCAAAAGAAATACCAGTAGTAGGGGATAACGAATTATATGAAAATGGAGAAACTGATGAAGGAGAAAAATTCCCAGACCCTCCAAAACCTTATGAAGATCCATTTGTAATTAGAAATATAGCCATAAAAATCCCTCAAGCAAGTCTAAAAGAGGGAGAGACTTTAAACTTAGATGAAAAAATAAGTGTTTATCCAGATACAGCCAAAAGAGAATTTACCTTTGAGTCAAAAAATCCTGAAATAGCAAATATAGACGAAAAAGGAATCGTAACAGCCAATGCTGTAGGAAAAACAACTTTAACAGTAAAAACATCTAACGATATAAAAAAATCTATAGACATAAGAGTCTTACCAAATTTTGAAAATTATCCAGTAGAGCTAGATGGCTTTGATGTATCTCAAAGAGAAAGTGGATATTTCACTATAAATCTAAAAGCCAGCCAAAACGGAGTAGGCTACAATGGGCCAGCAACCCTTACAACTAAAGCGGGCAATGAAGAAAATGGAGTAGTTGAAAAAAAATCAACCCTTTACTTTAAAAATGGGGAGGCAAGTATCACCTATCATGGTGGACAATTTGCTGTTTGGAGAACAAACTTTGAAACTAACCTTAAACTCCGTGATATAGAAGATAGCATATCCTACGAATTTTCTAAAGATAGTAAGTCAGAAGCCTTTATAAAAAAATATCCAAGCCATGTAAAAGACCTAAAACCAAAACAATATGACCTAGGTGACATAAGAGTAGGCAAAAGAGAAGGTGGATATTTTACCCTTTCCTTTGAAGCCTTTGAAGATGGCAATCCTTACACTGGCATGGGTATTGTAGAAACTACTTCTGAAGGAACAACAAGAATAAATACAGTTAATTTCACAGATGGTCAAGCAAGCATCAGATACTCTGGAGCAAATTTCGGAGTCTGGAAAAAAGATTTTGTGACTACCCTAAAGGTCGTAAACACTGAGGCAAGTGTGGCCTATGGTATGAGCAAATAATAAGTGTGGTATTTGGTAAAACTAAATATAAATAAATTTCAAGGGGGAAATATGAAAAAAAGCAAAAGTGTTGCCCTAAGTCTTGCAATTTTGATGGCAAGTTTGGCTGTAGCTCCAGGCGTAAATTCTATTGCACATGCTAGTGGTCTTGAGATCAATGAAGATACATTGATAAAAGAAAGAAAACCAGATATCGAAATAGATAAAAACGTCAGCGCTGACCAACAAAAACTAGAAATTGCAGAAGTTAGAGGAGAACTAACCAAGGCACAAAAGTCAGTTGAAGATGTAGAAGCTGCCGATGAAAAGTATGAAGAATGCTTAAAACAATTTGATGAGGCAGTAAGAACAGTAAGTCTAGAAATAGATGATTACGAGCAAAGTGTACAAAATGGATCCTTATCTCAACAAAAGGGAGTAGCTGGAGGTAGCATTTATGATTTAACAACAATTCCAGTTAGAGTCCAACTTTTAGTAAGGATAGGTAGAGCCATAAGATTTGGTAGTACTGAGTTATCAAATAAGGTTGTAGCAGCTCATACAAAATTAACCGAATATATTTTAACAGGTATCTTATACGCTGCAAACCCATTTGCAAATGAAGGCCAAATTATGGACTACATCGATAGATTTGAAGCCCTAGAACAAGAACTTTTAGCTTATCCAGACCTATCACCAGAAGATATAGCAACCATTTACAAAAAGGCTGCTTATCACAGGACAATAAGAGAGGCTCGTAAAGTAAGAAATGAAGCAAACAGAACTGGTAGAAAATTCCAAGCAAAAGTATTAGATAAGGAAATCTCAAAAGCAGCAAGCCTATGGTGGAGAATCACAGTTACTTGTGGAGAGCTAGATGCTGAGGAGGAAAAACTAATAGCTGCTATAGAAAAAGTAGCAGGTCCAAAAATAAGAGCAGAAAAAATCGAATTTATGGAAGGTGAAGCAGGGGCTATCAACATTGACAATAAAACAAAAATTAGACCTGTAATCATGCCAGCAGAAGTAAAAAATAAAGACTATTTAATTTACTCATCAAACCCATATGTTGCCCGCGTTATAGGAAATGAAATAATTCCTCTAAAAACTGGTAATGTAATCATTACTGTTATGGCCTTAGATAATGGGATTACAAAAGATTTTGAATTACAAATCCTAAATCCAGGTGAATCATCTAGCCTACCAATGCTTGAACCAACTGGAGCAAATGACCAGTATCTAACTAGCAAAGAAAGTCCAACAAAACCAGAAAAACCAGTAAATAATGATTCTGATCAAGTCAAAGATATAGCTTTTACAGTTAAATCAGTAGAAATGAAATTAGATGAAAGTTACCAACTAGGACAAAAAGTTTTAGTATTCCCAGAAAGAGCTGTGGATAAAAGTCTTACTTACCAAGTAGCTAATCCAGAAATCGCAAATATTGATGAAAACGGAAATATTACAGCCCTAAATCCTGGAACAACTGAAGTAAGTGTAACAAGTGCCAATGGCATCAAAAAAACTATAAAAGTAAATGTAGCTGATAAGCCAGTAGAAAAAACTTACGAAATTACCAACATAGAAATTTCACCAAGAAAAGCAGGAGTATTTACTATTGGAGTAGAGGCTACAGAAGATGGCAAGGCCTACAATGGTCCATGTGATATCAAACTTGTCTATGGAGATAAAGCTATCAACCACAGAATTTACCTTAAAAATGGTAAGGCAAGCAAAAAATATACAGGTTTTGATATCCCAACCTGGCAAGATGAAGTATTAGCAACAGTAAACATAAAAGATATTAGCCAAGAAATCGAAATAGCATTTAATTAAAGGAGAAATAAATGAAACTTAATAAAATTTTCGCATCAGCCCTAGCTGTAACATTAACATTTGGCCACGTAGCTCCAACTTTTGCTACAAGCATTGAAATTGATACACCAGAAGAAACAACCAGCCTAAGCATGGATGAGGCAGAAGTTTACAAACAACAAATCAGATCTATGAGAGATGATGTTAACTCATTAAACATCACAGATGACCAAGACCAAGAAATGGTAGATGAATTTAACAAATCTTCCCTAGAAATAGAAGAAAATATTGACAAATCTTCCCAAGGCTTTGGAGTAGCAGATGTATACGATTTATCATCTATTCCACAAAGACTTTTAGTTTTAGGTAGAGTTGGTAGAACAATTAGATTTGCAACAACACAACTAAGATACAAGGTAGATGACGCTCACGCAGAAATCGCAGAATACGTATTTGAAGGTCTAGTAATAGCAGCTTCACCATTCCACACAGTAGATGATATGAAAGCATACATGGCAAAATTTGAAGTATTAAAAGCAAAACTTTTATCATACCCAGAAATGGGACTAAATGATACAGCAAACATGTATGTAAGAGCTGATTTAGATGTTAAATTAAACAAAGCAAGATTCATGAAATACAATGAATTAAAAAATAAACCAACCTACGTAATTAAAGCATTAGACAAAGAAGTAGCTGAAATTACAAACGGCAGACTACGTCCACAAGCTACAGTTTTAGAAATCTATCAACTATCAGATAGATTAGACCAAGCAGTAGCAATAGCCCTAAGCAATGAAGATGAAAAAGCTATGCCATATGAAATTGACCAATTAAAAGCACTTTTAGCTGATCTTAAAAAAGCAAAAAGACGTGGCGATAGCAGAAGAGAAGTTGCAGAAGCAATCGACAGAGCAAAAGAAGAGCTAGGCTACATTCGTCCATCAAAAATGAATGTAAACGGTCTAATCCAAACAATGGAAGCCCTAAAATATTAATTAAAATATCCTTCTAAGATAATTTTAAAATCCATAGCCTTGCTGTGGATTTTTTTATACTCATTTTCTTATCAAATATTTAACTATCGTTTATTAAATATATATAAAGGGTAAAATTGATAATGAATATCAAACTAGTAGACTATATTTTATACTTTAGGAGGAAAGATGAATACTTTAGATAGATACGAATTATTTATTGGAGGAGAATGGGTAAAACCAGAAAGTGACCAATATATTGACATCATTAGCCCATCAACAGGCGAAAAATTAGGTGAATTTGCAGCGGCAAATGACAAAGACGTAGACAAAGCAGTAGCAGCAGCCAGAGAAGCCTTTGAAGGCGAATATGGTTCATGGAGTAAAGAAAAAAGAGTACAACTACTCTTAGATATAGCAGCAAAAATTGATGCAAACGCAGAACACTTAGCAAAACTAGAGTCAATGGATAACGGTAAACCAATCCGTGAAACATTAAATGGAGATATCCCTCTAGTGGCTGACCACTTTAAATACTTTGCAGCAGTTCTAAGAGCTGATGAAGACGAAATAACAAAACTAGATGGTAGATTTGTTTCAGTTAGAAAACGTGAACCAATAGGTGTAGTTGGACAAATGATTCCATGGAACTTCCCACTACTAATGGCAGCATGGAAACTAGCACCAGCTTTAGCAGGTGGAAATACTATAGTTATTTCTCCATCAAGCCACACTTCACTTTCTATTTTAGAACTAATGAGACTTATTGAAGATATCCTACCAAAAGGAGTAATAAACCTTGTAACAGGAAAAGGATCAGTAACAGGAGAGTACCTCCAACACCACCCAGGCTTTGACAAACTTGCCTTTACAGGATCAACATCAGTTGGTCGTCACATAGCAGTATCTGCAGCAGAGGCCCTAATCCCAGTTACTCTAGAATTAGGTGGTAAATCAGCTCACGTAATCTTTGATGATTGCGATATGGAAAAAGCAATAGAAGGAGCTCAATTAGGTATCCTATTTAACCAAGGAGAAGTATGCTCAGCAGGTTCTAGATTATTTGTTCAAGAAACAATTTATGATGAATTTGTAGAAAAATTAGTAAAAGCCTTTGAAAATGTAAAAGTAGGTGATCCATTAGACCCACAAACACAAATGGGAGCTTTAAGAGATAAACAAAGATTTGAAGTATTAGAAGAATTTATAGAAAAAGCAAAAGCAGATGGCGGAGAAGTTTTAACAGGTGGTCATCCATTAACAGAAAATGGCCTAGACAAAGGAGCATTCTTCGCACCAACAATCCTTGCAAATCTTCCAGCAGACAATGACGCAGTCCAAGAAGAAATCTTTGGACCAGTAGTAGTTGTAGAAAAATTCAAAGACGAAGAAGACGTAATCAAAAAAGCAAACGACAGCAAATACGGCCTAGCAGGCGGTATCTACTCAAATGATATTTATAGAATAATGAAAGTAGCAAACGGTGTAAGAACAGGAAGAGTGTGGGTAAATACCTACAACCAATTTCCAGCAGGTTCATCATTTGGTGGCTACAAAGAATCAGGAATAGGTCGTGAAACAGACAAACTTGCTTACGAAGCATACACACAAGTTAAAAATATTATAATAGACGCATCACAAGATAAACTTGGTATGTTTTGATAAAAATAGGTAATAAAAAATCAGACTTCATTTGAGGTCTGATTTTTTAAAACTATTAACCATTTATAAATTTTGATCTAATTTTACAT
>ERZ782914.264-NODE-264-length-17445-cov-7.928522_pt1 | contig 17445 bp, 9 predicted proteins | sample MGYA00375948_ERZ782914 | MGnify/ENA primary metagenome ERZ782914 (study PRJEB29894, sample SAMN03576417) | human skin metagenome | biome: human skin; feature: left retroauricular crease; material: organic_material | host: Homo sapiens | place: Italy: Trento...
CCTCCAGGCTCAGCCGCACCACCCGCACCTAGTCATGAGAACGCTTTCCTCTCGGCCCTCAAAGGTAAAGTGGCGCAGCGTGCTGAGAAACAAGGTCCCGAGGCATCGGGACCTTCTATCGAGCCTCGTTCGTCGCTTTTGAACATGCGCGCTTCATTCGAGCCATCGAAATTAGGTCCGCCTGGTCCTGTGCATGCGCCACCCGCACCACCCGGTATGCTGGGCGCGTCCAACATGCGCAAAGGAGTGCTGGATATGGCCAAGACGCGTATGAAGCAACTGCAGTGGGACAAACTCTCGGCGGAGCACGCATCCAGTACCATCTGGGGTCGCAATGCGTCCAACGAGCTTGTCCTGCGTGACATTGTGGTACAGCAAGGTATCTTTAGCGAGATGGATGAAGAATTCAAGGCCAAAGAGGCATCGAAGCGAGTCATATCCATGAAGCGAGACAAGAATGAGCTGCAGACCTACTTGAATTATGCCACGCGCCAAGGCATTGAAATGGTGCTAAAGCGGCTCAAGAGCCAGCTAACGGGCGGCAAGCAATGCACGCCAGAAGAAGTGGCGCACATGCTTATTCAATGTGATGCGCAGATCTTTGATCAGAGTGTTCTCACGGAACTGCTTCGCTACTACCCAGAGTCTGAGACCAAGGGTCGTCTGGGTGAGTACAAGAATGCAACGGATGAACAGCTTCGTCTCTTGCACCCGGCGGACCGTCTTGTCGTGCTACTCATGACAGTCCCACATCTCAAAGACAAGGTGAAGGGAATGCTGTATATGACGCGCTACAACGACACCATCGATCTCATTCGACATGGCCTAACCAAAATTCGCGAGGGCTCTGAGTCGATCATGAACGCCCCGAAATTTGCTCAGCTGCTCAACTTGATTTTGCTGTTCGGTAACTATCTCAACGCCACGGGTATCAAGGGTGGTGCCTACGGATTCCGTATCAGCAGCATTAATAAGCTCGTGGATACCAAAGCTTCTGACGGTACGACTCTGCTTCACTTCGTTGAGCGAACAGTGTCGCGCTGCTTCCCTGACCTCGAAGGGTTTGTCGATGAGCTCGCAGGTGCTACCGAGGCTTGTCGTGTGCAGCTCTTCGATCTGAAGCACGATCTCTCGGAGCTTAAGACGGCCAATAACCAACACAAAAAGATCCTCGACAGGCTCCACAGTGAGCAGGAAGAAAATATTGAGGCGCCCTACTCGAAGATTATGCTGCCATTTTTGAATCAGGCTACGGGTGAGCTGCAACGCCTTACAGATCAGATCCAGTACACCGAGCGCATGTTTGATGAAGCCCTGAAGTTCTACGGAGAAGGCTCCGATCCCATTCGGCGCAGCTTTACGGGTGTCAAGACCATGCCCACCGAAGAGTTCTTTGGCATCTTTAAGGAGTTTCTCGCAGCGTATCGTAAGGCGAAAAACGACAATGCACAGCTGGCACAACAGCGAGCTATGGAAGCAGCTCGTCTGGCAGCGGCAGAAGAGCGTGAGAAGGAACGCCAAGAGGCCATGGCGCGCCGTAAAGCAGGTGTGGGCGACAGCGCTGTACTAGAGTCACTCCTTTCTTCTTTACGTTCCAGTGGCGGTGCTTCGTCGCGGCAGCGCCGCAAGAACCGTCGTCGTATGCGGCTACCCAGCTCAGAGCTCGCTCCGTCTTCGGACAAAGAGCAGGCCGATCATAATCCATCCAGCCTGGCTGCAGAAATGCTCAAGAAGCTACAGGGCGACGAGAAGCGCGATCTAGCAGGGGGTGCTGCATCGTCAACAGCGCAGGCAGTCGAGGCGGCGCGAGCGGATCGACGTCGAGAGCGCTTGGAGCGGAATAGCTTGCCAGTGCTTCAGGATATTCCTCGTCCGCCGTCGGCTGCATCACGGACCCCTAGCTTTTCTGATACCCAGGATACGGTGCCATCGGTGCCGACCACCCCTGTCGAAACGGATCATGAAACCAAGTCCATGTGTCAGGAGCACGATGACAACGATGATGAAACCATGAACTCGGCGGTCACTGCGACTAGCGGATTTGATTCACCGCCATCTTCGTACTCGGCATCAAGTGGTGACGATGCCGAGCGTCCATCAACGGGGCCTCAGACTTCGACATGATCCCGCAATCGTTTGTACATGGCGACTACATACATAGATTAGAAAATAACATCCGCGTCTTTCTCTGCACTAAGCATATCCTGCTGACCGACAGCGCTGTGACTCTCAGCAAGATGTTCTTTCTCCAAAGCAGCCTTGGCTGCCTGCTCCTCTGCAACACGCTTCTTCTTGCCCTGCACTTTTTTCAGGCGGAAGAACTCCTCACGGTCCATTTCGTCCAGCTCAGACACGATGTAGGCAATCGTATTTTCGAGGCGCGGGATAATTACGTATTCAATGGCATTGACACGACGGTTCGTGAGGCGAATGACTTCGTCAAGGATGACAAAGGCGGTCTGCAAGCTGGCCAGGTCTACCAAAACGCGCAGCGCTTTGGAATAGGTGTCACGCGCTTTTTGCACTTGCTGACCACCACGCGACAGACCTGTCAAGCTGAATTCACCAGACCCAGCGCCATCCTTGGACGATTCGCTCTTCGGTTCGCCATCCAATGATTGTATCGCGAACGATGGGAGCATAACACCGCTGATATTCTCTTGGCGCGACCGGACCTTGAACGTCGCACGCTTCGCATTCTCGCGCACGGCATAGCCAATGTCACCAGTCGTGTAGCCAACTTCTACCATGCTGAACGCGGCTTGCTGCAGCACAATACCCATCTGCCTCTTGGCGTCCTGGATCTTGCCTGTGATCGTACGGAACCGTTTGGAGATGGCGTCTGCCTTACGCTTCAGGAGCGAGTGGCCATTTTGCGCACCCTTCAAACGAACCTTGGTAGTTCCGAGCGTCATGCGCGTCGGGAACACGGCCTCGCGCTGTCCCGATGATGCCATGTCGATGTGGGATGGTCCGTCCGCGCGCAAGGAAGGACAGGACGCTGGACTGGGAGCAGCCTGAGACGCTCACCCGCCGGGCCTTCTTCGGCCGAAGATGGGTCGCTACGCGCACGGTCATGGTACTCGATGCTATGGGGTATGGCGCTCGTTAGGCGAGAAATAGCAAGGAATACGAGTGTGCTTGTCATATTATCCAGGTCCAATCTTGGGCATATCATGGTGCTCACTGAGGGAGTCGAGATACGCATTGAAGGAATCGACCTTGTCTTTGTGTGACTTGTGTGCCTCTGTTCGCGCCTGTTCGCGAAGCTGCTGCATTAGTATTCGTGTGTACCTACACGTTTGCGCTGCACTTCTTCAAACTTTTGCTCGGCCTTTGTCGTAGCGTACTTTGTCGAGCTGCTCTTGTCGGCAGTCTCATGCGGCGGCTTGGCACTTGAGCTAGACTTTTTCTTTTTCCTATACCAGTCAGTGATCACAGCACATACTTGGACTTGTCGCCCTTGAGCTTCAGCGCGCCACCTGGCTTGAATGTGTAGGGTGACGACATTGGCACACGTCGGCGTCCTACGTGGTACGAAGCAAGGAACTGTTGCGTAAACTGGGATATATGCGTTATGAGCAACATACACACAACATGCGTGGGGATTCATTTCATCACGCCGTCTTTCGTGAAACATGAGCACGGCAGAGTACGATCCCTCCAAGGTCGTGGTTGTCTTTGTTCTTGGTGGTCCTGGCGCGGGCAAGGGAACGCATTGTGCTAACCTTGTGCGCGATTATGGCTTTGTGCACCTAAGTGCCGGCGACTTGCTGCGCGCGGAGCAAGCTCGACCCGGCTCGCAATACGGTCAAATGATCGCGGAGCACATCAAGGAAGGAAAGATAGTTCCTATGGAAGTCACGATTTCGCTGCTGCGCAACTCGATTCAAAACGCGATTGAGCAAAACACTGACTCTACGTCGGAAGGCTGGGGTCAAGGCAGGGGCCGATTCCTAATTGACGGATTTCCTCGCAAACTTGACCAGTCCGAAAAGTTCGAACAGAGCGTTTGCCCTGCACAACTTGTGCTGTTCTTGCATTGTACCGAAGAGATCATGTTGAAGCGTCTTTTGCGGCGTGGTGAGACCAGTGGGCGTGCCGATGATAACATGGACTCTATCAAGAAGCGCTTCCGTACGTATGCATGCATTAACTTGCCAGACACATTTATCGAGACCAGTATGCCTGTGGTCGATTTCCAGCGCGCGCAACACAAGGTGGTGGATGTGGACGCTACCAACTCTGTTGAGCAGGTCTACAGTGACATTTGTGCTGCCATGAATGCTAAGTTCACTCAGCTCAAGGATGCAGTTTCCATGTAGACGCAATACTTTGCAGCATTATGGCGTCCTACTTATGAAAAATAATACCATATGATTCATATGATAATTGGAAAAAAATCGAGGTCCGTCCCGGGTTCGAACCGGGGTCAATGGAAGATTGAGTCATCAAAATCCACTATACTAACCACTATACGAACGGACCAGCTTTTGGAGAAGAAGCTCGCCCTTGACTTCATATACGCAAGTCCTTTAAACGCGCGTGCATAGATCACGACCTCGTGCTACTTGCATGTGGCACAAGGATACTTGCAGAGGTATGGATACAAGAGTCGCAAGCACGATACCCAATGAATCGCCAAGACTCACGGAGCCGATTTTAAATTCGTATTCTTGTATAGTCCGTGCAGAATATTCTTGGGGCAACGTGTGAGCCCGATCAGAGCCTCCAATGTGCGACATGACAGACACGTAAGAGGAGCCGCCGGCCAGTCCCTCTACGGCAACCAGTACAATCACAAGGGACCGTGCAATTGAGGCTTTGAACCAATCGTAAATGCTTTCCGATGAAAGAAGCACAAGAAGACACACCTGAAGGATTGCAGGCGACCAGAGCCAGGCTTTGGGAATAGGAGGTAGAGGGAGGATAGACGTGTACGAACGAGAGATGAATACAAATGCCTGGTATACAAGTTGATAGAGGGGGTAATAATCGCGGAGCGAGTGAATGATCATAGAAAGAAGTTTGTGCTGCTTGGAATCAGGCACAGTGAAAAGCAAAGTTGGTGCGACGCCCTGGTTGATAGTATATTCAGCAAAGTACACACAGATAAGAGGCATAATATAAGGAATGAGCATGGGCTTGAGCAGCTGTACCTTGTCTGAAAAAGAAAGAGAAAGGTTGCGTTCAGGTTCGCGATCAGAATCCTGCATGAGAGCTTCTGTGGTTTCATCCATCGAGCGCGACATGATGGATGGCAATGGAAGAATAACGAAGAATGACAGCGCTGTTCCAAATGACAATAACGACAATAGTCCAAGGCCGCCACGCACGCCCAAGGGACGAACGATCCACCAAGCCGAGGCACCAATCAAACCCGCAGCGCCAGTACCGCTCGCAAACCATCCGATGCAGTACGTGGTGACCTGATGAGGGTAACGTGTTGCGTATTGCAGGAATGTGATTTCGCCTAGGCCACTGGCAAAACTAGCGATACCAATACCTACCAGGCGTAAAAAGAGGCCAGGGAAAAAAGCAATGCACATCATACCACAAAATGATCCCAGCGTGCATGCCCATACGCGCCATCCGTACCAGATTTCTCCCTTGAAATAGTATGGAAACAAGGCTTTGGATACGACGGCAGGTGCAATATTTACAAACGCAAGAATGCCTGTGGGGACATGAGAGGGCAGTATCTCCAAGGCGGCCGTCAAAATGACGACATACATCATATTGTTCAGCAGGCCCAAAATGAAAAAAGCCACGGCATGTCTGCGTAAGAGTGTGACGCCCCGAGGCACTGCGGACGGATGTTCGTCCAGCGAGTCCATGGGGATGGTCTCCGTCATGGATGGGCAAGCCTAAAAAATGACCCAAATGGAGGGTGACATGAGCCGATGGCTACTTTCCGGAAAACGTCAGGTGGCCTTACGAAGTCTATCGAGTCGCTCTTGCAAAACCAGGTCTTCGTTCGCTGCCGGACTGCCTTCTCCTATAGCAACACGATCAGGCGCGGATGTTTTGGTGCTCATGGTAAGGGTGCTTTCAGGCACTTGTTGTAGCTGTTGTTAGTCACTGGATGTGTTCACGCACCTGCTGATGCATATCTAGACCAATTTCGTCAAAGACTTCGCGCAGGATGGCGTCACTCTCGCTGTCCTCGCCAACGCCCTCGCTCATAGGATCTTCGTCTATGCCGATCGCATCTTCGACGGTATCATTCATAATCTCATCCTTCATATCCATGGCACCAGACTCGCGTTCGAACTCTTGCAGTATTTTCTGGACGGCCACAATGTTCATGGACTTGTTCATGGTTCCGAGTGCCCGGGACGCGCCGCGCATGGTCTCCGCCATTTGCTGTGTACTCCGCAGTGTCTGCATACGCAAGCCCACTGCCTGAAGCTGGGTGCTCATCTGATAAAATTTGTGTATGCTTCGCCGTGTCCGAACGAGATCGCGCGCCATGACTTTACAGGCAGCCATCTGTCCCTGCCGCGCGTTCCGCCTAATATCTGCCGTGAGCTTTTTCTCCTGTGCTTCGAGCTTCGTACGCTCGCGTTCCAACTCTCGCTGTGCACGCTGCAGGGAGCGAAGATGTTGTCGCAACCGTTCTGCAGGCGTTACCGTCCGGCCAAACAGGGCTTCCCACAAGGACATGCTCAAGCGACAATTATCGACTGTGGGTCAATATGGATGCCAAGCCAAGAAATAAATTATACAAAATAGCCCCACATTCAGCGCGTCGCTCTCAACACTCAACTATGGCATCCATTATCCCACCCAAACGCCCTGTGCGTGCAGGTATGCCGAAGCTCGTCATGCCAACGAGTGTGACTTCAGATGTACCGGAGGACACGAGCCGGATCGATTCTACCGCGGGCGAGACGGACGCCACGATCATGCCTCGTGCTATACCTTCACAGCCAAGCCTCGGGCTTGAGACACAAATGGATGAGATCAAGCGCATGCTGGACGATATGAGAATGCCTGCTTCCATGTCATACGAGTATGGTGGTGTAGATATGCATGCGCAGGCATCGGGAGAGAGTGGTATGACGTCGAGCTCCAATTCGAGCAGCTGGCACATGCATTATGACCCTTCTTCCGTCCCGTTCATGCGTTCCAACAGCTCATTAGAGCTTGAGTCGAGCATACCGCCTGCTTCTGAGCATGCTAACGACATTGAAGTGCTTGCGTCACTAGGCGAAGGTGCCAGTGGCGAAGTGAAGAAGGCCCGGATCAAGAGCACTGGCAAGATCATAGCGCAGAAAGTCATTCCGACCTCGCCTGACCCGATGATCCACCGGCAGCTTCTGCGTGAATTGAATGTGAACAAATCGTGCAAGAGTGAGTATATTGTAAATTACTATGGTGCGTTTTTCGAGCCGGAAACGGCGAGTATCACTATCTGCATGGAGTTCTGCGAGGCAGGCAGTATGGACTCGATTTACCGTCGTGTCAAGTCGCGTGGTGGACGCGTGGGCGAAAAGGTTCTGGCCAAGCTGGCCGAGTCCATTATCAAGGGCCTAGAGTACCTGCACCAGTCTCGCATTATTCATCGCGACGTCAAACCTAGCAATATTCTCGTGAGGCGCGATGGCCAAATGAAGTTGTGTGACTTTGGTGTATCGGGCGAGCTCATCAATAGCGTGGCTGGTACGTTCACCGGTACGGCAACATATATGGCGCCTGAGCGAATCATGGGCCACTCTTATACCATTACGTCTGATGTATGGTCTGTGGGCGTTACCATTTTAGAACTGGCTCTGAATCGGTATCCATTTTCGGAAGATGGCGAGACACCCATGGGCCCTATTGATTTGCTCTCCTACCTACTCAGCTCCCCACTACCGACGCTTGAGAGTAACGACCAGATTCGATGGAGTCGGTCCCTGCGTGATTTTGTCGATCGGTGCCTGGAGCGCGATGGTACTAAGCGCGTCTCGCCACGTATGCTCCTACAGCATCCGCTTGTGCGGCGAGCTGAGATGATCCCCAACTCGGATATGGCACGCTTCGTGGCGAGTGTGTGGAACTGGCCTTCGTAGACTCTTTGTATTAGTAATACCTGCGCCATAGGGGGTCTTGTGGAGCATGGAGCGGCGGCAGCGCTTTTGACTCTGGTCTGGTTCGTAGGAATGGGCGCAGCACAGTCGACGGATGCAGTGCGTCCATGCAACAACCAGGACGCCGTCAAGGCACTTTTGCTATATCACCATCATCTCGCTCTGCAAAAGTCTCCTGCCAAAGATCAGCGTGCGACGTGTCCGGTGCCTCATGGATCGCGCGGTGCTATGGCTCCGGCGTCTGACGCACCGTTGAATCCACTCAACAACATGCCTGCCTTGTCCCAGGACCGCGCTCATACACAAAAAATGGAGCTTTCGCGTGAGCGCGTAGTATCCTCTATCCCACGTGCTAAGACATCGGCGGCCCCAGGCGACTCGCCGTACGGCGCTCCGCAATGCCCCATCCCACATGACCAGCGAAGTGCGCCGCCTCGTGAGGGTGCATCGTGCCCTGTATCGCATGAAAAGGGCGATGAAACGCCTGGATACTGGGAGTATCCATCGCCGCAGCAGTTTTACAATGCCCTCGTGCGCAAGGGCTGGGAGACGCCTGAAGAGCACGTGGATATGATGGTGCTGATCCACAACTTTTTGAATGAGCGCGCATGGCAGGAGATTGTGGACTGGGAAGCCATGGCGGGTAGTGATGTGTCGCAGCTCCAGCTGGCGCGCTTCCAGGGCCGGCCTGGCACACTCAGTCCGCGTGCTCGCATGTTTATGTGGCTAGCATGGCTATTCCCGGACAAATTCAGCTCTGAGCCGCCCTTCGACCGGCATGACTGGATTGTGCGGCGTGGTCCGACCGAGGCCTATCCTGAGGGCGAGGAAGTCCGCTACATTATTGACTACTACTCGTCGGAAGAAGACGATGATCCTGACAGCAACGAGGCGAACTTTAACCTCGACGTGCGCCCTGCCATTACCAACCTGTCTATGGTGCAACTGCGCTGGAAAAAGCTGCGGCAAGAGTATGAGTCGGGTGCGTTGCTTGCGCCGTTCCGTAGTGCGCCGCCACCGACGCCGCCCTCTGCATAGGCCACGTGCGCCCACGTGTGCCTGTGTGGGTGGGGCGAGCCACGCGTAGACATTGATCATATGGTTGTGCGTTCGCCTCTACATGATGCAGGCCGAGGTCGACGTCGGCGCGGCCTCTGTCGATGTGGCTCACGCTGTGCTTTTGCATGAAGCACAGGCCATGGCCAGGCTATCGGACAAGTTTACGCAGAACCGCTTGGCCATGCAACGCGCTGTGCACGCCACGCGTGCGGCCCGCGGCAAGCTGGTCCTGGTGGGCGTGGGCAAAAGCGGTCTGATAGCCCGCAAAATTGCGTCGACGCTCACATCTCTCGGTACGCTGGCGTGTTTTTTGCACCCCGTCGAGGCGCTGCATGGCGATATTGGCGTCGTGCAGCCGGGCGAGGATGTGATTATGGCTCTATCGTACTCGGGTGAATCGTCTGAGCTCCTGACGTTTATGCAGCTGCCGCAGTCTCAGCGTTGTGTGCGTATTGTCATGTCGGCGAATCCCAGAGGGCGACTGGTATCGCTGGGTGACATTTGGCTGGATTGTGGCTCTTCGATCGAGGTGACTGACGCGGCCTCCGGGCCGTTTTCTACCTCGTCGAGCGAGGCATGCCCTTATATACCGGCGCCAACGACTAGTACGACGACGATGCTGGCTCTGGGTGATGCGTTCTCGATGGCACTCACGCATGCCAAGGGTATTCAGTGCCAGACGTTTTTTGCGAACCATCCGGGCGGGAATTTGGGCCAAGTGTTCCCCATGCAGCAGCGTCTATCGAAAAACTAGAGCGGCAGATGATCTTGCTCGGCAAAAAGGGATGAGACACTCTGGTGCGTTTGAAATATGTGCAGCAGCTCTGTCGCAGCGTCTGGCAGCAGTTCTTGTGTGTCGCGGCTTTGTGTAATAGGTTTCCGCTCTGCCGTATTCAGGAGCGTCATGTGCCGCAGCCGTGCATTGGGAATGTCTTTGAGGATGAGCCAGTGTACGTGGAAGAGCCCCTTCCAGCGGTCGCCCTCTGCCCAGATATTGCTGCTTTGTGTGTAGTCTAGTCCAGATACCATTTGTGCCACGCCGCAGAATCGGCCGCTGCCGTTCACAGAGAAGAAGAGGTAGATGGGACCGCGCTGGCTGCTCTGCATCCAGGCCTTGTTGAGGCGGTGGTTCCCCTTTTCCGTGCTCGTCCATACGCCGTGCGTGACGGATAGCTGGACGTCAATGGCGGTAAAGCTCTTGATCACAAAGGCCCGCTCGGGCATCGGCCAAGTCATCGGCAGCGGGCGGTATTGCGAAAAGGGATCGGGGTATGACCAGGGCGACGGGGGCCCCGGCTGGGGCGGCGGCATCGGCACGGGCGGCTCGACGTCTACAGGCGGCTCGGCGTCGTCCCATGACATGCGTCGCGATGACATGCGTCGCGGCCAGGGCCCTGGTGCGATGGGTGGGATGACATCGCCGATGTGAAGTGTGCTGCGCCGGTACGCCAGTTTCGGGTCATCGATCGGTGACCACAGCGAGGACGCAGCCCCTGCGCCTGAGGCGCTGAACGTATCACTACCGCGGCGCTGCCCTAGCGGGTCGTGCGCATATGAGGCGCGGCGCTGCGTGCCGTGCAGGGGCGACGAGTGAGCGGACGAAAATGACCGTGGCGATGTGTCATGCGTCAGTAGGACGTGCGGCGCACTGTGCCGCGGCGCACTGGACGTGCCTGGGTGCAGCGACACTGCTTCCTGCGTAATACTCGACAGCGCTGAAGAGAGAGACAGCTGTGAGCGCCAGACGTCCGGCAGAGCAGACACGCTCAGCGTGCGCGTCTGGATCGTGGGTGTCTCTGACGTCTCGCTATTCGGCACAGAGAAGTGCGGAGATGGCGTCTGGGAGGCGTGCGCTGCGTCGTCGACATACTCTGCGTGTCTCTGACCGGGCGCACGCCACAGCCCAGGCTCTGGCGCACGGTGTGTCATGGAGGTCAGCTCGTCGTCCGCGCAGCGCTCTCCACCTACGGTACCTACGTCAGTCACATGGTCGATGATGGCGCGGCGTCGTCCGTGCGCATGGTGGCGAGACGCGTGCGCAATGCCTCGGTGGACATGGACATGCGTTTCTGCATGCGCTCAGGAGCTTCGCGCGACGGTTCGCGGCGGAACTTGGCTTTGAGCTCGGCGAGACGTGCGTCCACACTGGTGGATGGCGTGGGTGGGGCGGGTGCCTCGTCTTCGGCGGCGTGATTCGCCAGGGCGCGCTTGATGTAGCGCTGGAAGATGGGGCCTGTGTTTTGGAGGGAGCGCTCGATACTTGCGTGCATGCTGGGATGCCGCTTTTGGAACTCGTACAGGTCGCGAATCGCCGCGCGCGACTTGTCCTTTTGGGAGATGGCGTCGAAGATCGCACGTAGCTCTTCCGTCGGCGCATCGTCGGAAGCGGCTGGTGGCGCTGGTGACGGCGCTGGCGGCGGTGGCGATGAGGGCGCATCGGCCGCGGGGGGAGGACTCGGGCCGTGCAGGAGGCGCAAGAGGTAGCGGTACACGTGCGTCTTCTCCGGCTCTGTCCATGCGTCCGTCGCAGCCAAAGCACCTTCGCCGAGCGTGTCTGTGAGCTGCTTGAGCACGTTCGTGGCGGTGATCAGGGGGATATCACGCAGGGGGACATGTTTCTGCGCCCGCTGAGCCCACTCACTCGGTGGAATAGCCTCGAAGAAGCGCTCGACGCTGCGGAGCAGTGCCTCGGCATGCACCTGCTTCGCCTCGAGAGCGGCGGGCAGTTTGCGCGCCACTTTCCACAGGCACTTGACCACCAACTCGGCCAGTTGCGCCTGATCCCCGGCGGCCACGTCGGCTGTCGTCGAGACGAGAAGCGAGAACAGGGCTTGGTATACGTCGTCGCCATGACTCATCGACAGGATCCGCAGGACCACGGCGTTCAGCTGCTTGGACAGTGTCTGGGACGCCTCATGGTCTTGCGCCGAGACGTGCATGAGGCGGCGTAGCAGGCCCTCCAGCAAGGGCGAGAGCTGCGAGGCGTCCAGGCGCATGTGCGTGTCCAGCAGGACCAGGATGCTTTGCAGAATATGCTTGATATAGCGGTGATCCAGCTCGGGCTCACGGCCCACGGCGTCCCATGCGTGCAAGAGCGCATGAACGGTATCCGACGCCGGCAGGGACCGCTCGCCGAGCTGTGCCTGCAACGATTTGAGCCCCGCAATACTCTCCTCTTTGTCGTCACTGCAGATCTGCGCAAGCACATCGTCCTCCTGCGGCGCCGCACGACGCGCCGGGCGCGTCATGGTCCGCTGACACCGCTCCTCCAGCAACGCCTGGTCACGTGCCGATAACGGTCCGAGGAGGCGCCAGAGCGCGTCGCCCTGCAGCTGGTAGGCCTCGGTGAGCGCCGAGAGCGCGGCGCCGCGGACCGCGGCGTCGCGATCGCTGATGCACGAAGCCATCACGGGGAAGGCCTTCGACGGTGTGCACACGCCCAGGCCTTGGCGCCCAAGCAGGAACGCCAGCTCCTGCAGCGACTCGGCGCGCGTGCGTACATGCTTGGCCGCCACGCCGTGCTCGAGCAGCACGGAGAACACGCGCGAGGGCGGGAACAGGACCGTGGAGCGGCGGAGCAAGTCGCGCGCCTGCTCGCGGAACATGGGCTTGGCGTCGCCTAGACGCACTAGGAGCGTCGCCAGGAGCGCCTGGGCCTCGCTCTCGGTGAGATGCGTGCCGTGGGCGCTCAGCACGTCCATGAGCGTGCTGAGCAGCTCCATGCACCGCAGCGCCACACTCGTGTGCCTGTCGAGCACGCGCACGCACGCATACTTGATGAGCACATCGGACTGCGCTAGGACAGGCGCACTCGGCGCCTTGGCGAGGTAGGCCAGCAAGTCGCTCGTGCCCTGCAGATAGTCGCGCTCCGCATGGTGGTCCTGGCTGAACAGGGCCGCGACGAGCGTGGGGGCACAGCACAGGTCCATCTGGTGCCGAAGCGCCTCGATCTCCGCGGGTCGGACGGTGCCATCGACGACCAACGGCGTCCGACTCGCTCGCTCGCGCGCTGCTTTGCCCTTGGCGTCCGCGGACAGGAGCAGGGCCGTCTCGGTGTGGGGCCGTGGCGCACGCGGCGCCAACGAGCGGTTCACGGCGCTGAGACGCGGCGTTTCGGGCGCGCGCGGCGGGAGGGGGCGCCGAGCTGCGCCTCGCGAAGGCTCCTTGGCCGAGCTGGCCGAGCTGGCTGTACTCGCCGAGCTGGGCGTGCTGACCGCACGGCCCGTGCTGGGCGCCGAGCCGCGCGCCGCATCAATGAGGGGCGTGGCCGTGGCGCGCGAGGCACCTTTGAGTTGCGCCGCGGCCTCATACAGCGCCTTCGGCCCGGCATACTGTACCAGGAAGGGCAGGAGCGACTGCGCGGCTTGGCGGACAGGCGCCGCGCGGTCGTCCAGCGAAGCGACGACCGACGGGATCAGAGGATGCACGTCGCCAGGGCTGCCGGGCGTCTCTGTCATGTACGTGTGCAGCCACGCAAATAGTTCCTGCCGGAGCGTGGGATTCGCATGCTTGCCGTCCAGGACGTGACCCATCGGCGCGAGCAACGGGCCCAAGGCGCGGTCGTGCGCCATGGCCGAGAGCGCTGCCTTCGCGGACGCCCGCAGGGGCGCCTTACTGTCGGCCAGCACCTGCGTCACGGGAGCGCCGAGCACACGTGCGAGGGGCTCAAATGGCTGCGTGCCTTGTGCCAGCATGATCACAATGTCGAGGGCCAGGGTACGTACCATCAAATTCGTATCGAGGAAGCGGGGACGGAGTGTCTGCGCCAGCTCCATGCCACCACGGAGGCGTGCATGGGGCCGGAGGGCGTCGCGGATGCGCTCCAGCGCCTCCTTGCGCACTTTCCACGCACTGTCCGACGACGAGGCGAGCGCCGCGGGCGACGCGAGTGTGTCGATCTCCACGCGGGGCAGCGCGTCGTCCAGAGGCGCTGCCGGGGCGGCCTCGACTGCCTCATCCTCGGGCACCGGTGCCGCTGCCCGCGCCGATCTCGTCGGAGGCGGCGGAGGCGGCGCTGTCTGCACCTGCGTCTCGATCGTCGAGCGCAGCTGTGGCGTGATGTCTGGCAGGAGAGCCACGACAGACGGGCCCGCGAATCTCGCGAGCGTCACGACGACGGCCGTCGCACTCGTCCGTACGGCAGGATTCGCTGACGCAAGGCACGTCCCCAGAAACGTGACCAGCGCCGGCACATCTAGGCCGACGGCGCCGAAGGCGAGGATGGCCTGATCCATCCAGGCCAGTGCGTCCGCCTGGGCTTTGGGCGCCTTGAGAGCACCGATCCACGGCACGCCGTGGGTGAGCACAGCGCTCAGGGACGTCACCTCGGCATACTGCAGCAGCGTCTCGCCCGCGAGCGCCTTGAGTTTCATGTCGCCGAGTTTCTCGCACATCGGCTGCACGGTGAGTGCCACCGTCGCACGCCCAAACGTAGGCAGCTGCGTCATGCGCTGCATGCACCGAAACACCTCGCCCATGACCTGGAAGTTGCTCTCTCTCCACCCAGGGCGCTGAGCCAGAAAGTGCGCTAGCACGTCGGCATCGGCGTCATCGAGCCATGCCGTCAGGGCCTGGGCCCCCTCGAGTCGCTCCTTCCACTGGGACGACGCGAGCTGCTCCTGGATGCGAGGGGGGATCAGGTCCCGCGCAAGTGCGTCTGCCTCTTCGGGCGCGAAGCGAGAACGAGTTTCCTCGCGTGCAGCTGCCTTGGGAGCCGTTCGGGGCGCGGCTTTGGGCGCGGGCGCGCCGCGGGACGCAGTGGGCGGAGTGGGCTTGGCGGCGGACTTGGCCAAAGGCGCGGCTTTGGGCGCTGCGGTGGGCTTGGGCGGCGACATGAGTTTGGGCGCTGCGGCAGGTTTGGCCAAAGGAGCGGCCCTGGGCACTGCGGCGGGCTTGGGCGCAGGCACCGCTTTCGGCGCAGGCGAGGCTTGCGGCACGGGCGCCGCTTTCGGTGCAGGCGCGGTAGAAGAGCGCACGTTGGCTTCCTCACGCACCTTGGCCCGCTTCAAATCGTCGAGCTTGTCCAAGTACGGCAAGAGCGGCCGCTCACCCACGACCTGGAGAAGCGCGCCCATGCTGCTGGCGGCTGCATCACGAACGTCGCCCGTGCCGTCCGACATGGCATGCACGAGGATAGGCGCCGCGACAGCTATGTCCTGCGGCGACGGCCGTGTGGAAGCGAGGCAGCGGCCGAGGAACCGGATCGTGCCCGCCTTGACGGCGGGATTCTTGTGCACGGCCGCCTTGGACACGGGCTCCAGGATCTCTGGGAGTGCGCTGCAGAGGTAGACAGCATCGAGCGTCGCATGTAGGACTTCCAGCGTCGCGGGCTTGCGCTCCTTAAGCTTGTCCAGCAATGTCGGGAGCACGTACGTATACGGCGCACCCTCCTGGCGCAGACCCCGCGCGAGCGCCTCGAGGCACCGACTCGCGTGCAGCACGACATTGATATTCGCATCTTTTTGGATGCGCACATGCAGTGCCTGAACATACTCGTCCAGGCCAGGGTCGCGGACGAGGCGCGGCGACTCGGTCAGCGCCGCGTGCAGCGACTCCAGGGCCTCGATGCGCTCTTGCCATTTCGTGGATGTGACCATATCGAAAAATGTGGGCGAAAGTCGGCGGCTCTGCAGGGGATTGACTGGCTCGGCCATGTCGTATGGGTCGACGGACGGTGTAGGCGGCGGTGGCTCGTCCGCGGCCGCGGGTGGCGGCGTAGGTTCGCGCACAGGGGCCTCTGTGGGCTGCCGTGAGGCCAGGTAGCGCGTCGGCGCAGTGGCGGCGGGCGCCTCGGCAAAGCGCTGCTCGAGCTCCTTGGCCTGGATGTCCTTGAGCTGCGCCAGGACCGGGGCGAGGCCCGCGCCTATCCAGCGGTGCAGTTCGACGGCCAGGTCGGCGCCCTCCGCCCGCACCTGTTTGTCGGCATGCGCAAATACCTTGGGCAGGCACTGGGCCACGAGGCGCACGTTGACCTGCTCGCCACCAAAGGCACGCACGAGCGCTGTGAGGGCAGCGACATTCGCCGCCACGACCTTGGGCTGCTTGGCCGCGAGCTTGTCTGAGATGTCTGATACCAGTCCATCACATCCCATGGTATCTTCGTGCTCGGCATAGAGCAGGACCAGCTCCAGCGCCGCTTTGCGTGTGCCCGTACGCATCGAACCCAAACACTTTTCGGCCACGCTCGGCATCACGACATCGCGCGTGCGGCCCGCATGGTGCGCACCATAGCGCACAAACGCACACAAGCACTCGACGCCCTTCTCCTGCGCGGCGGCATTCGCGTCCAGGGCCATGCCACGCAGCGTGTCGGGCTGCCTCGCATACGCAAGTATCAGAGCATCGTCTGAAGACGGCGTGCGCGCGAACGACGCCGCTAGCTCTTCGTACGCAGACAGACGCGCCTTCCACAACTTGGATGCGAGCCGCTCCTCGAGCGGCATGCGGGACACATCGTCCGTGTCGGCCATCGGCGGAGGTCGACGCGGTGACGAAGCGCCGAGCTCCCACAGGACGCGCGTGTGTTGGATGCAACACGTGACTATAACCGCCTCCGCTAGGGGCGACTAGCGCCGGAAGAGGCGCTGCTCTATAGGGCGCAATACGCCATATAATACAAACGTCACGGCCAGACCTAGCTCAAAGCCCAGGTCACCCACGTGTTTTCCGAGGGGGCCGGTGAACCATACCTGGTCCATGAATGGGACCACGAGGCCGAGGGAGAGCACGCACGACGTCATGGCCGCGATACCCGGGGGGAGTTGGCGCCAGTCGTTCCAGATCGACACGTCATACGAAGACATGCGACATCGGCGGATGATGACAAAGTCGGCTATAACGACACCCACATAGAGGGCCGACCAGTATCCGATCACGCTCAAAAAGTTGCTCAGCGTGGAGTAAAACGACGTCTGCCCCACAATCGCGAGTGGCAGCACAATCGCTGTGGCGGCGATCGGGAAAAGGAAGCGTGGCAAAATCCTGAGCGGCGGCAAGGCTGTTTGGAAGCACAAGCCAATGGAATAAAAGGACGTCATCATGTTCGAAGCGGCTGAGAGCGCAATCAGCACGGTCAAAAACTTGCCAAAGTTGCCCAAGTGCGTCGACAGCACGAGATTTATCAGCGGCCCAGGCGATGGGTTATTGCTGACGGCGTCATTCCATGCAGGGACTCGCTGCGACGACGTGGCAAAGGCAGCACCGAGCATCAAGATGGGAGGCGCTGCAAAGAGGAGTGCGATCCACGAAATGATAAACAAGAGCCACGAGGATCGGTCGCGGTGGTAGTACATCGAAATATCCGACGACATGG
>ERZ782914.267-NODE-267-length-17273-cov-8.075909_pt1 | contig 17273 bp, 16 predicted proteins | sample MGYA00375948_ERZ782914 | MGnify/ENA primary metagenome ERZ782914 (study PRJEB29894, sample SAMN03576417) | human skin metagenome | biome: human skin; feature: left retroauricular crease; material: organic_material | host: Homo sapiens | place: Italy: Trento...
CCAGTTTTGGTCAACTGCTAGTATAATTTTCACTAGTTTCCTCCTAAAAAAAAAATATATATATTAAACCACTTTATGTAAAGGTTGTCATATTTATATTGACAATAAAATAATTAAGTTATATTATATGTATTACAGAAGCAAATGTTTTCATTTGTATTTTAGGTAAGCACATTTTTATGTATTTATGTGCTTATATTAATATTCAACAGGAGGGTTTTATGAATATTAAAAAATTTGCAAACTTTGCCTTAGTTATGGCTTTATCTTTAGGTTTAACTGCTTGTGGAGGTAATTCTAAGGATACACCAGCAGATGATAATAAGGCGACTACAGAGGCGCCAGCTGAAGAAAATAAAGATGCTAAAGAAGATTCTAGCGAAGCTGAAGCACCAGCAGAAGAGGAAAATAAAGAAGAAGCTACAAATGGCGAAACTAAAAAAATCGCAGTTTTACTTTACAATGGTTCTGATACATATATCGCATCAGTTCGCCAACAATTAGAAAAACTTGATGAAGCTGACGATTCTATCGAATTTGTTTTCCAAGATGGTCAAAAAAACCAAGGTACACAAACTGACCAAATCAACAACGTAGTAGCTCAAGGTGTTGATGGTATATTGCTAAACATAGTAGATATATCTGCTGCGCCAACAGCTATGGAAACTATCAAGGCTGCTAGAATCCCAACTATATTTTTTAACAGAGATATGACTGAATCTCTAACAGAAGAAGACCTAGACAATTTCTTCTTTATAGGAACAAATGCTCCAGAAGCAGGTGTTATGCAAGGTGAAATTCTTACAGAATTGTGGAATGCTGGCGACATGGATAGAAACGGCGATGGCAAACTTGACTACGTTATGTTAAATGGCGGCCTAGACAATCCAGAAGCTAAAGCTCGTACAGAATATTCTGTAAAAACGCTGAAAGATAATGGAATTGAAGTAAACGAAGTTGCTTTCCAAGATGCTCAATGGAATACAAACCAAGCAAAAACAGCTATGGATACATGGCTACAAACAGATAAAGACGACATAGATGCAGTTATAGCTAATAACGATGAAATGGCTATAGGTGCTATATCAGCTTTGCAAGCTGTTGGCATGAACACAGGTTCTGCTGACGATAATATCGTAGTAGTAGGCGTTGATGCTACAGACCCTGCAATAGCTGAAATAGACAAGGGAACAATGTCTGGTACTGTAAAACAAGATGCTTTAGGTATGGCAAAAGCTCTAGTAGATACTATCAAAAACAAACTTGATGGTGGAAACTTCAAAGATACAAAAGGATACGACCTAGGTGAAGATGGCAAATCTTTCAGGATTAAGTACCAAAAATATACTAAATAGTTAACTGGTATTAAGGGGCGGTGGCTTATTAGCGCCAGCCCCTTATGTTGTATAGAGGTGTTTATGACCAATTTATTAGAAATGAAATCAATAAACAAAACATTTCCTGGGGTAAAGGCGCTGGATAATGCACAGCTTAGCTTAAAGAAGGGCACAGTCCACGCCCTTATGGGAGAAAATGGTGCTGGCAAATCTACCCTTATGAAATGTTTGTTTGGAATCTACACTCCAGATAGTGGAGAAATCTACATAGACGGACAAAAAGTTTCCTACAAGGGCCCAAAAGATGCTCTAGACTCAGGCCTTGCTATGGTCCACCAGGAGCTAAACCAAGTATCTATGCGTTCTGTGGCAGAAAATATTATGCTAGGGAGATTTCCGAACAAGCGTGGTATTATTGATAGCAAAAAGATGAACGAAGAAACCAAGGTTCTATTTAATAGACTTGGCTTAGATTTTGATCCTAAAGAGGTCATAGGAAAATACTCAGTTGCAGAAAGGCAATTGATAGAAATAGCCAAGGCTGTTTCCTACGATGCCAAAATCTTAGTATTGGATGAGCCTACAAGTTCTCTGACAGAATCTGAAGTTGAAAAATTATTCGAAATTATTAACAGTTTGAGAGCAGAGGGAGTAGGTATTATTTACATATCTCACAAGATGGAAGAAATACTTGCGATTTCAGATTATGTAACAGTTATGCGTGATGGTCAGTTTATAGCAGAAAATAGGGCAAGTGATTTGACCAAAGATGAGATAATAAGGCTCATGGTGGGAAGAAAGCTCGATGCCAAGGACTTAAATCCAGAATCTTATGAGAGAGATGAAGTCCTACTAGAAGTCAAAAATCTAACTGGTAAATACAAACCAACTGTAACTGATGTGTCTTTTGACCTAAAAAAGGGAGAAGTCTTGGGTATAGCTGGCCTTGTTGGATCTAGGCGTACTGAACTTGTTGAGACTATTTTTGGTCTTAGACAAAAAGAATCTGGAGAAATCTATGTTTCTGGCAAGAAGGTAGAAAATAGAAGTCCTGAAGAAGCCATCAAAAACGGCTTTGCCCTAGTTACAGAAGAGCGTAGGGCTACAGGAATCTTCCCATATGCAAGCATAAGATTTAACTCAACTATTGCAAACTTGCGCGAATATGCCAAAAAAGGCTTTGTAAATGAAAAAGCCTTAAAGGACAGTACTACAAAAGTTATAGACTCAATGAGTGTAAAAACTCCAAGTCAACATACCAAAATCATGAACTTATCTGGTGGGAACCAACAAAAAGTAATCATTGGTCGCTGGCTTTTGACAGATCCGAACATACTTTTGCTAGATGAGCCAACCCGTGGTATAGATGTCGGTGCAAAGTATGAGATTTATAAGCTAATCCAAGATCTTGCAACAACTGGCAAATCTGTAATATTCATATCATCTGAAATGGCAGAATTGCAAATGATATGCAACAGAATCATGGTAATGAGCAATGGACGTGTTGCAGGAATTGAAGAAAACAGCAAAGACTTGAATCAAGAAAAGATCATGGCCCTACAAGCCATGTATGTATAGGTGGTAAAATGGAAACTACAGAAAAGAAAAAAATTGATTTTAAAGAATTTATTTTAAACAACGCCTTGATTATCATAATCCTGGCTTTGATTGTTGGGATAATCATAGTAGACCCAAGCTTTATAACAAATCCAAGAAACATTATAAATATCTTATCGCAAACAGCTACAAGATTGTTTATAGCCCTTGGTACTGGTGGTCTATTAATCCTTGCGGGAACTGACCTTTCAGCTGGTAGGATAGTAGGTTTCACAGCTGCTATTGCAGGGGCCTTACTACAATCGTCTGACTTCCCACAAAAGTTTTTCCCAAATATCCAAGGAGCTAATATAATCTTTGGATTACTTGCAGCTATAGTTATTGGCGCTATTTGCGGTGCCTTAAATGGCTTTGGTGTAGCTTATCTAAAACTTCACGCTTTTATAGCATCTCTGGGCGTACAACTTGCAATCTTTGGTATTTTGCAATTATTTATAGCAGCAAATCCCTATGGACCACAACCAATTGGTGGATTTGATGAAAAATACGCCAACCTTGTAAGAGGTGGTTTTAAAATCCCTGGCACCGATCTTATGTTCCCATATTTGATAATCTATGCAGCAATAGCATCTGTTATCATGTGGTTTATTTGGAATAAGACTGTTTTGGGCAAAAATATGTTTGCCGTAGGAGGTAACCCAGAAGCAGCAGAAGTTTCTGGTATCAATGTTACAAAAACAATCATGGTAGTCTTCATAATATCTGGTATTATGTACGGCTTGTCAGGATTTTTGGAAGGCCCAAGACTAGGCTCTGTCACAACAACTACAGGCGAAGGCTATGATCTAGATGCCATAGAAGCCTGCCTAATAGGTGGAGTGTCATTTTCTGGAGGTATAGGAACAATACCTGGTATAGTCCTAGGATCTATAATCCTTCAGGTTATAAACTACGGTTTGCTATACATCGGCCTAAACTCCTATGTACAAATCATCATCAAAGGAATTTTGATAATACTAACAGTAGCACTTGATACAAGAAAGAGAATCAAGAAAAAATAAAAGTAGAAAATGGCAGTATATAAGCTGCCTTTTTTCTTGGCAATAAGGGTAAACTCTTATAAAGGAGGAGATATGACAAACTCACTAGAGCAAATAAACAAGAGAACCCAGTGGTTTAGAGATGCCCGTTTTGGTATGTTTATTCATTGGGGGATCTATGCCATACCAGCCAGGGGCGAATGGGTTAGAAGTTTTGATAAAATAGAGCTAGATGATTATTTAAAATACATGGACCAATTTGACCCAGTTGACTACAATCCTAGAGCTTGGGCCAAGGCAGCCAAAAAAGCCGGTATGAAATATATGGTTCTTACAGCCAAACACCACGATGGATTTTGTCTCTTTGACAGCAAGTACACAGACTACAAGGCAACAAACACAAAAGCTGGAAGAGATCTAGTAAAAGAATATGTAGAGGCAGTAAGGGCTGAAGGTCTTGGGGTAGGCCTATACTTTTCCTTGATTGACTGGAGCCACAAGGACTTTCCCAAATATAAGGATATACACAGCCCCCATTACAAGGATAAAAGATTCAAGGATGAGAAAATTGATTGGGACAATTATAAGAATTTTCTCCACAAGCAAATCGAAGAGATAGTCACAAACTATGGCAAGCTAGACATACTATGGTTTGACTTCTCCTATGAAGATATGTATGGAGACAAATGGGGTGCCAAGGAAATTGTGGAAATGGTTAGAAAATATCAGCCAGACGTGATAATGGACAATAGGCTAGAAACTTCTGGTGAAGGTTTTGGTTCAATAGTAACAGAAAATCCTAGTCCATATTCTGGTGACTTTGTAAGTCCTGAGCAAATACTTCCATATGAGGGGATCAAAAATATCGATGGCGAAGATATTCCTTGGGAACTCTGCCTAACTATGAACAACAACTGGGGCTACAATGCCAATGACAAGGAATTTAAATCATCCAAACTACTAATCAGAAAACTTGTAGAATGTGTCAGCAAAAATGGCAATATGCTTGTAAATGTTGGACCAACTGCAAGAGGCTATATGCCAAAGGAGAGCTTAGAAATTTTAGAAGACTTTGGCAAATGGTTTGATAAGAACTCTGAATCTATCTACGGCTGTGGCAAGGCAAAAGATTTGCCAAAACCAGACTGGGGATATTACACCCAAAAAGATAATGTGATCTATGCCCACATATTTGAAGCTCCAATAGGACCTTTGCCACTAATTGGCCTAGATAAGGATGAAATAGATTATATGGCCTACCTTTACGATGGGTCTGAAGTGACTGTTTCAGATTCTTGGGTAATCAAAGCATATGACAAACTAACCTTTGCCCAAATATATCCAGGCTCCAGCACATGCCAATTGCCTGATGATACAGACACGGTAATTAAGATAGTTTTAAAAAATAATAATTGATATAGAAAGGAAAATTATGACTGAAGGAATATTTTTAGGTATAGATGGTGGTGGAACAAAAACAGCCTTCCTACTAGATGTAAAAGGTGAAAAGTTCGAAGACAAACAAATAACAATCCACCCAAAACAAGTAAGCAAACAAGAATATTTTGACATAATAGAACTTGGTATAGGCGATGTTTGTAAGCAAGCAGGTATCAATCCATCAGAGATTGACTATACCTTTGTGGCAGCCCCAGGCTATGGTCAATATCCAGACACAGAAGAGTACATCCACGAGGGAATCAGAAGAGTCCTAGGCAATGACAAGTTTACAGTAGAAAATGATTGCGTCAATGGTTGGGCAGGATCACTTAATGCTAAGCCTGGCATAAACATAGTAATTGGAACAGGTGCCATAGGATATGGTCGTGATCAAAAAGGCAACTCAATGAGATGCTCTGGCTGGGGACCATTCCTAGGAGATGAAGCAAGCGGATACTGGATTGGCCTAAAACTACTAAACTTGTTTACAAAAATGAGCGATGGCAGAATAGAAAAAACTAAAATCTACGACATGGTAAAAGAAAAACTATCCATGAAAGATGACTTTGAAATATTTGATATCACAGACAATATGAGACGTGATGAGATAGCAGCCCTATCCCGCATCCTCCACGAGGCTCTAAATGAAAATGATCCATATGCCCTTGATATCCTAGACCAAGTAACAGACGAGATTGCTATGGTGATAGATGCCATAACAAAGAATCTAAAATTTGATGGAGTGGTTGACGTATCTTTTTCTGGTGGAGTCACAAACATAGGCGATCCACTCTACGAAGAGGTAAAGACAAAGATTAAATCCAATGTAAATATAGTAAAACCATACGCAAGTCCAGTAGATGGATCTGTAATTTTGGCAAAAGAAATTTACGCTGGAAACTTGAAATTTGAATAATATTTTATCAACAAATTAACTAGCTTAGAAGCTAATACCTTCTCGGCTAGTTTTTTTAAATATCTTTAGCAAAATCGATTGACTTTAGGAAGGTAGGCTAATATAATATAAACAAATAAGAAAATAAACAAACATTTATAAACAAAGGGGAGGAAAATTTGAAAGTATATATTTCTTCAGACAAAGATGGATTAATGCTAAAAGAAAGCTTAATCGAAGAAGTAAAAAATCTTGGATACGAAATCGAAGATTTAACACAAGAAGGCTTTGATTTTGTTGACAGTGCCAAGGCTGTTTGCCAAAAACTACTAGAAGTAGACGGCATGCTAACAAGTGGATCAGACGATGCATCAGTAGGAATTCTAATCGACAAATACGGTGCAGGATCATATATTGCTGCCAGCAAACACAAGGGAATGATTGCAGCAGAAGTGAGCGAAGAAAGAAGCTCACTTATGACTAAACGCCACAATGGGGCAAGAATTCTATGCCTAGGATCAGGTATCGTAGGAGAAGAACTTGCAAAATCATGTGTCAGAGATTTCTTAAGCCATGGCTACGATGGTGGACGCCACCAAATCAGAATAGACATGCTTAACAAAATGCTATAGGAGGGAAAATATGAAAATAGCCTTAGGATGTGACCACATAGTAACACACTTAAAAATGGAAATATCAGACCACCTAAAAGCAAATGGTCACGAAGTAGTAGATGTAGGAACATATGATAACACAAGAACTCACTATCCAATGTATGGCAAAAAAGTTGGGGAACTAATAGCAAGCGGCGAATGTGATCTTGGTGTAGTACTCTGCGGTACAGGCGTAGGAATCACAACAGCAGTAAACAAGGCTTTTGGAACAAGATGCGCCCTAGTAAGAGATTGTGCCACAGCAGTATATGCAAAAGAAGAGCTAAATGCTAATGTCATAGGCATAGGTGGCATGATAGTAGGAAGAGATTTAGCTTTTGAAATAGTGGATAGATTTATAGCAGCTGAATACAAACAAACAGAAACAAACAAAAAGTTAATAGAAAAAATAATGGCCATAGAAGAAGAACAAGGCGAAGACAAACAAGTCCAATTTTGCAACAATGAATTCTTTGATGAATTTCTAGAAAAATGGGACAGAGGCGAATACCACGACTAATTTATAAAATACATTTAAAAATGGGGGAGAGTATATGAATAAAGAAGAAGCAGCAATGATAGGCTTTGAAATCGTAGCCTACGCAGGAGAAGCAAGATCAACTCTATTACAAGCACTAAAAGAAGCAAAAAGTGGAAATTTTGAAAATACAGATGGACTCATAGAAAAAGCAAATGAATCAATCTTAAAAGCTCACAAAGCTCAAACAGAAATGCTTGCCAAAGAAGCAGGTGGCGAAGATATAGAACTAGGTTTTATAATGCTTCACGGCCAAGACCACCTTATGACTACAATGCTTTTAAAAGATATTATTGAAAATTTAATAGATATATATAGAGAGAAATAAAATGGAAAAGCTAGTTGCAAGAATAGAAAAACATAAACCATTTTTTGAAAAATTATCAAGAAATATATATTTAAGATCAATAAGAGATGGATTCATAGCAGGCATGCCTGTTGTATTATTTTCAAGTATATTTATTCTTATTGCATTTGTACCAAATGCTTTTGGTCATGAATGGAGTGAAGAAACTGTGGCGATGCTAATGAAACCTTACAACTATTCTATGGGCATTTTAGGTTTTTTAGTTGCAGGAACTACTGCAAAATCGTTTACAGACTTGCGTAATAGAGAAATGCCAAAAACAAATCAGATGAACTTCATGTCAACTATGCTAGCAGCAATGGTTGGATTTTTGATATTATCTGCTGACCCAGTTGAAGAAGGCGGATTTTTAAGTGGTTTCATGGGAACAAAAGGCCTTATTACATCTTTTGTTACTGCATTTATAACTGTAAATATTTATAGATTCTGTTTTAATAGAGACATTACAATAAAATTACCAAGTGAAGTTCCACCAAATATTTCAAAGGTATTTAAGGACTTGATTCCTTTTTCAATTTCAGTAGTTGTTTTATATGTAATTGATATTTTAGTTAGAAATTTAAGCGAAACAAATGTTGCAGAATCTATATCCTTAGGACTTGCACCATTATTCCAAGCTGCAGATGGATATCTAGGACTAACACTAATCTTTGGAGCATATGCATTTTTCTGGTTTATCGGTATCCACGGACCATCAATTGTAGAACCAGCCATAGCAGCTGTTTTATATTCAAACCCAGAAATAAACCTATCTTTGATGCAAGCAGGCCAACACGCAGATAAAGTAATCACATCTGGTACACAAGTGTTCATAGTAACAATGGGTGGTACTGGAGCAACACTAGTAGTTCCATTTATATTTATGTGGCTATCAAAATCAAAGAGGAACAAAGCTGTAGGAAGAGCTTCTGTAGTACCAACATTTTTTGGTGTAAATGAACCGATTTTATTTGGAGCTCCTCTAGTATTAAACCCAATATTTTTCTGGCCATTTATATTAGCTCCAATTTTTAATGTTTGGATATTCAAATTCTTTGTAGATACACTAGGAATGAATAGCTTCACAGCAAACCTTCCTTGGACAACTCCAGCACCTTTAGGTATACTTTTAGGACTTAATTTCCAATTTAAAGCAATAATATTGATGTTAATACTAATTGCTGTAGATACATTAGTTTATTATCCTTTCTTTAAAGTTTATGATAAACAAATTTTAGAAGAAGAACAAAAAGGAAATGCTGAAGCAAGCAAAGAATTAGATGCAAAAGTAAAAGAAAACTTTGATACAAGAAAAGCTAGCGACGTTATTAAAACTAAAAATGATGCTATTACCTATGAAGCAAAAGATAAAGATTCAGTAAAAACAAGTAGCATATCAGATTCATTAGAAAAACCTGTAAATGTATTAGTACTTTGTGCAGGTGGCGGTACAAGTGGACTTTTATCAAATGCATTAAACAAAGCTGCTGAAGAATACAATGAACCGGTAACTGCTGCTGCAGGATCTTATGGTGAACATAGGGATATTTTACAAGACTTTGACTTAGTAGTCTTAGCTCCACAAGTTGCATCAAATTATGAAGATATCAAAAAAGAAACAGACCCATTGGGTATTAAACTTGTGAAGACAGAAGGATCCCAATATATAGGCCTAGTTAGAGATGGAATTGGGTCATTGAACTTTGTGAAAGAGAGTGTTAAATAATGAGAAAATTTCCTGAAAACTTTATTTTTGGCGGAGCGACAGCAGCATATCAATGCGAGGGAGCAACAAAAGAAGACGGCAAGGGTCTTGTTTGCTGGGATGTATACTATGAAGAAACAGATGGTTACGACCCAGACCCAGCAAGTGATTTCTACCACAGATACAAGGAAGATATAGATAATTGTGTAAAATTTGGTATCAACGGAATTCGTGTATCCCTTGCTTGGACAAGAATATTCCCAGAAGGATATGGGGAAGTAAATCAAGCTGGAGTTGACCACTACCACGAACTTTTAAAATATTGTATAGACAATGGTGTTGAACCTCTTGTAACCCTTCACCATTTCGACACACCTTATGAACTAAACAAAATGGGTGACTTTACAAATAAAGAAGTACAAAAGCACTTTATCGAATACGCAAAATTCTGCCTAGACGAATTTACAGAAGTTAAAAAATGGGCAACATTTAATGAAATCTGGCCATGGTCAGTAAACCAATTTGTAACAGGCACATTCCCACCAGGAGAAAAATACCAATTTGATAAAACAGTTGCTTGTATCCACGGCATGCTTTACTGCCACGCAGCTGTAGTAAACTACTTTAAAGACAACAACAAAGAAGGCGAAATGGGTGTGATCCACTCACTTCAAACAGTTTATCCAATCGATGATGACCCAGAAAACATCGAAGCTGCAAAAAGAGTAGATGCTATTTCAAATGGACTTGCTATAGAAGCAACATTCCTAGGCGAATATACAAAAGAAACTCTTGATAGAGTAAACTACATTCTAAATGCTAATGATTACGAAGATTTCAAACCAGCTAAAGAAGAAATGGAAGAAATCAAGAGTGCTGCAGGAAGAATGGACTTCTTAGGAATTAACTCCTACAATGCCAACTGGTATAAGGCTTACGAAGGAGACAACTTCCACCATCACAATGGTACAGGTGATAAGGGAACATCAAGGTCAATGCTAAAAGGTATGGGAGAAGAAGTAAAACCAGAAGGTCTGCCAAGAACAGACTGGGATTGGATTATCTACCCACAAGGCTTATATGACATGATAATGAGAGTCTCTGAATACGAAAACTGCAACAAAATCTACATCACTGAAAATGGTATTGGAATGAAAGAAGAATTAAACGAAAACAATACTGTTGAAGATGATAAGAGAATTGAATACGTAAGAGACCACTTAGATATAGTTCTTAAGGCAAACGAAAATGGTGCCAATGTACAAGGTTACTACCTATGGAGCTTGATGGATATGTTCTCATGGTCGAACGGCTATAACAAGAGATATGGTTTCTTCTTTGTAGACTTTGAAACACTAGAAAGATATCCAAAGAAAAGCGCCTACTGGTTTAAAGAATTATCAGAGACTAAAGAATTAAGATAGTTTTAAAGTGGCATTAGTTAAATCTAATGCTACTTTAATTTTAGGATAAAACATGTTAAAAGATGAAAGACAAGATTTAATAGTAGGGCTTGTAAATAGTGAAAATATTATAGGAGTATCAGACCTTACAGATACTTTAAAGGTAACAGAAATGACCATCCGTAGGGACTTAAAAGAGCTTGAGGAAAAGGGATTACTTAAGCGTATCCACGGAGGGGCAAAAAAAGTCAGAAACTTATCCAATGTTGAATATTCCAACACGGAGAAAAAGCAAAAAAATATTAATCAAAAAAAATATATCTCCAAGAAAATTTCTGGGATTTTAAGAGATGATGAAATAATTTTTATGGGTCCAGGGACAACTATGGAATATGTATCAGAATATATTGATGGCAAGCACCTCACCATCTTCACCAACTCCCTATACTTATTCAATGAGCTAATAAAAATAGACTCCTTGACTATAAGACTAATAGGCGGAAAGTATCGAAAAATAACAGGAGCTTTCGTTGGTCCCCTTGCCATAGATATGATAAAAGATTTGCGCTTCCAAAAAGCCTTCATAGGTGTCAACGGCATAAGCCAAAACAACGCCTTTGCCTACAACGAAGACGAAGGCTTCTTGCAAAAAATAATTTTAGACAACGCATCAGAAAAATTCATAGTAGCAGACTCAAGTAAAATCGGTATCGAAGATTTCTACTCATTTTATAAGCTAGAAGATGTAAGTGTTATAACTGATGATAAGATAAGTAGCCAAGACCTCAAGGAGCTTTCCAAGTACACTAGGGTCATTAAATAATAAATGCCAAAGCTAGCACAGGGAAATTATAATGAGAATAGGAATTATTGGAGCGGGAGAGCGAGGAAGAATCGCATATGCTAGAGAATTAAATAAATATGAAGAAGTCGAGATAGTAGCTGCAGTAGAGTGGAATCAAGAGAAATTGAAACTTACTGGGGCAGAATTTGGAATTGATTCAGAGTATCTTTTTGATAATGCAGATGACTTCTTTAAGAAAATGGATGAAGGTAAATTTGTAGATGCCCTTGTTATAGCTACCTATGATAGGGAACACTATGACATTACTATGAAAGCATTGGACTATGATGTTGATATATTGCTAGAAAAGCCAATTAGCCCAAATGCTGATGAGGTATTTAACATAGCTAAAAAGGCCGAAGCAAGAGACAATGTATTTATGATCTGCCATGTACTTAGATATGCACCATTTTACACTAAGATAAAAGAAGTCCTTGACAGTGGAGCAATCGGCAAGATTATAAACATCAACCACAATGAAAATATTGGCTATTTCCACTTTGCCCATTCCTTTGTAAGGGGAAATTGGAGGAATGAGGAAGAATCATCTCCACTGATACTTCAAAAATCATGCCATGATATGGATATATTGCTATACTTCTTGGGACTTAAGCCAAAGAGTATATCATCTGTTGGAAGCTTGACATACTTTGTTCATGAAAACCAACCAGAGGGAGCAAGTGATAGATGTCTTTCTTGTAAATACCAAGATGAATGTATTTATTCAACCAAGAACTTCTACAGACAAGGCTATAGAGGCTATGGCTGGAGAAATCTTGTAGATCCAAGTCTTACAGAAGAAGGTCTAATAGAAGCCTTGGAAAACGGTTCTTATGGTAGATGAGTATGGGCATGTAATAAATAACACAGTTTGTGACCACCAAGCAACTACAATCGAATTTGAAGATGATGTGACTGCTGTATTTAATCTTTCTGCCTTTGCTAAAAATGTTCACAGAAATATCAAAATCCAAGGAACTAAGGGCGAAATAATTGCCGATGACCACGAAAAAGAAATTATCATCAAAACATTCGGATCAAGTGAAGAAAGAGTTATCAAAGTTCAAGAGATGAACGGAGGCCACGGTGGCGGAGATTACGCAATAATCAAAGCTTTCATGGAAGGAATAGCAGGAGATAAGGATAAGATAAAAACTGGTGCCAGCGAATCAGTAATGAGTCATTTGATGTGCTTTGCTGCCGAAGAAAGCAGAAAGAAGAAAAAACTTATAAATATGGATGAGTTTATAAGTGCTTTGAATTAGAGAAATTGATTATTGGCCTGCAAAAGAGTCTTTAATGATTTATTAAAATTGGTAAGATTAAAATAGAGGTATAAATATAGTTTTTGAGGAGGAACAGTGTATTTAGATTCAGAATATATAAAAAATAATGATGCAATTAATACTTACAGCGAAATTTTTTCTCAAGGGGAAAAATGGCTCAAAGTTTATGAATTATATGAAGAAAGAAAAGCAAAAATAGATGAGTTCTTAGCAAAACTTGGTGATGATGTAAGAGTCATTTTCACAGGTGCTGGTACCAGCGAGTATGTGGGCAATATTGCCAGTGAATATTTGAAAAATAACGGCAAATACCAGTTTGAAAGCATTGCTACAACTGATCTAGTTTCTGCTCCATACCTACATTTTAATAAAAACCAAAGAACTCTTTTAGTTTCTTTTGCAAGAAGTGGAAATTCCCCAGAATCTCTTGCTGCAGTAGAACTAGGTGAAGAAATTGTAGATGATTTCTATAATCTTGCTCTAACTTGTGCGCCTGACGGTAAACTTGCACTAAAGCTTGCCGATGATGAAAAATCCTTTGTATTTATCGAACCAGAAGGTACAAATGACAAGGGCTTTGCTATGACAAGTTCATTTTCATGTATGCTTTTATCTGCTCTATTAATCTTTGATGAGAGAAATGACAAGAAAGAACTTATTGATAAGCTTTCTGATACTGGAGAAAAAATATTGGCTGATGCAGAAAAAATCGAAGAATTAGTAGATTTTGATTTTAATAGAATAATTTACCTAGGATCAGGTCCTCTATATAAACTATCAAATGAAGCAAGACTAAAGGTCCTAGAGCTTACAGCAGGCGAAGTTGCTAGCTTATACGAATCATCAATGGGCTTTAGACACGGTCCAAAATCATTTGTTGATGAAAACACTTTGATAGTTTCATTTGTTTCATCAAATCCTTACACAAGAGATTATGACCTTGATATTTTAAATGAAATTGCCGCAGATAAGATTGCTCCAAAGGTGATTGCTGTAGCAAATACAGATATTGAGGGCGATTTTGACAAATTAGTTTACGAAAATGATGTTGATAATGATGTTTACCTAGCTTTACCATATGTAATAGTTGCTCAGCTAATTAGTCTTATCACAAGCCTAAGAGTAGGTAATACACCAGATAATCCATCAAAATCAGGAACAGTAAACAGGGTTGTAAAGGGAGTGACAATCCACCCTTACAATGCTTAAGGATTGGAGGAAGTATGTTTTATAAAGCTAAATATATTATTTTAGAAGATGAAGTCTTGAAAGACTACTTCATGGAAGTTGAAAATGGCGTTATTAAGTCATTTTCTAAAAATGAACCAGAAGAATTTGAGGACTTGGGAGAAATCATTGCTCCTGGTCTTGTAGATACTCACATTCATGGCTACCATGGCGAAGACATTATGAATGCTAAGCCAGGTGCATTAAATATTATTTCGAAGGGTCTACTTGAAACCGGAGTTACAAGCTTTTTGCCAACAACTCTTACAGATTCTACTGAAAGACTTAACGAAGCTTGTAGGGTAATTGGCGAGGAATACAAAGAAGCAGAAGGTGCCAAAATAAGAGGGGTCTTCCTTGAAGGACCATTTTTCACAGAAAAATACAAGGGCGCCCAAAATGACAAATATATGTCAGATCCAGACATAGAAAAGCTTAAAAAATGGAAAGACTTATCAGATGGTCTAGTTAATAAAATCGCCATTGCTCCAGAAAGAGAAGGAGTGACTGATTTTATCAAAAAGGCAAATGCCATGGGCGTATATGTTGCCCTTGGCCACTCTGATGCTTCCTATGATGAAGCTATTGATGCAGTTGATGCTGGAGCAAATATTTTTGTTCACACCTATAATGGCATGAGCGGTCTTCACCATAGAAATCCTGGAATGGTTGGGGCTGCTATGAATTCAGAAGCTATAAGCGAGCTTATCTGCGATGGACACCACGTAAACTCAGTTTCTGCCAATATATTGATGAATGTCAAAGGGCGCGATCACATTGCCCTTATCACAGATTGTATGGCTGCTGGTGGCATGGCTGAAGGCGACTACAAACTTGGTGAATACGATGTAATTGTTAAAGATGGTACTGCAAGACTAAAAGAGGGCGGATCTCTTGCTGGATCAATCCTAAAACTTAAAGATGCAGTGAAAAATGTTGTTGATTGGGACATTGCAGATGTATTTGAAGCAATTCAAATGGCAAGTCTTATTCCTGCCAAATCTGTTGACATAGATGATGTTTGTGGCAAACTAAAAATAGGATATACTGCTGACTTCATAGTTTTAGACAAAGATTTGGAACTAAAAGCAACATATATCGACGGAAACAAGGCATGGGCATGATTCTAACGATAACAGCAAATCCATCTGTTGATATTTCCTACGAATTAGATGACTTTAAAATTGATGATGTAAATAGAACTAGTCAAGTTATAAAAGATGCTGGTGGCAAGGGAATCCACGTTGGATATGTTGCAAAAGAACTAGGTGGAGCTGTTGTTCACTCTGGTTTTGTGGGCGGTGCCCTTGGCCAATATATAAAAGAAACTCTCAAAGAAAAGGGCCAAGAATCAAGATTTGTCGACATCAAAGAAAATACAAGAAACTGCATAGCAATCCTTCATGAAGGCAATCAAACAGAAATCCTAGAAAAAGGTCCAACAATCTCCCAGGAAGAAAAAGATAAATTCATAGAAAATCTTGATAAGATAAGCGAGGGCTGTGAAATCATCAACATTTCTGGATCATTGCCAAAGGGACTTGACGTTGACTTCTATAATACAATCATAAAATATGCCAAAGACCATAACAAATTTGTATCCGTAGACACATCTGGCAAAACTCTTGAGGCAATAATAAAGGTTGAAATAAAGCCTGATTTGATCAAACCAAACGAAACAGAAATAGGAGATGTTCTAGGCATAGAAGTAAACAAGGAAAATCTTGGAGATATCCTATTAAAAGAACCTTTTAAAGACATAAAATATGTCATAGCATCCATGGGCAAAGATGGAGCCCTTGTAAAGGCAAATGACAAAATTTATGGGGCAAGCGTGCCAGAAGTTAGTGCAGTAAATCCTGTAGGAAGCGGAGATTCATCACTTGCAGGAGCTCTATTTGCGATAAATAATGGCAAAGATGATGTAGAAATCATAAAAACAAGCATGACTTGTGGCCTTTTAAATGTACTAAACAAAGAAATAGCTCACATCAATATAGACGACTTTGACAAATATTACGATCAAATAAAAGTGGAGGAAATTATATGAAAGTATCTCACGAAAAATACGAAAATCTCAAACAATTAGTAAACGAAGAAGGAGCAATCGCAGCACTTGCCATTGACCAACGTGGATCAATGGAAAAAATGATGGGAAAAGCTAACCCAGACCTTAACAATGTCGAGGGAATCGGCAAATTCAAAGAATTAGTATCAAGCGAGCTAACAAAGTACTCATCATCAATACTTCTAGACCCAATCTATGGCATGAAAGGAGTAGAAGCAAGAGACAAAAACGCTGGCCTAATCATGTCCTACGAGCAAACAGGTTACGACGAATACGAAGAAGGCAGATTGCCAAGGCTAATAAACTTCGTATCAGGACTAAGAATCAAAGAAATGGGCGCAAACGCTGTAAAAGTCCTACTATACTACGACATAGACGAAAGCGAAGAAATCAACGATATCAAAAAAGCGTGGGTAGAAAGAGTAGGCTACGAATGTGAGGCTCTTGGGCTTCCATATTTCCTAGAAATCGTAAACTACGATGCAAATATAGACGATGCCAAAGGAATCGAATACTCAAAATTACGTCCAAAAAAGGTAATCGAATCAATGAAAGTATTCGATGACCCAAGATACAAGGTAGACGTACTAAAAGTAGAAGCACCAGTAAATATGAACTTTGTAGAAGGCTATGGCGAAGGCGAAATTCTCCACACAAGAGACGAAGCCCTTAAGTATTTCAAAGACCAATCAGACGCAACAAGCATTCCATTCATCTTCCTAAGCGGCGGAGTAAGCGTAGACTTATTCAAAGAAACCCTAAAATTTGCCAAAGAAGCCGGCTCAACATTTAACGGTGTCCTATGCGGCAGAGCAACATGGAGAGGCGCAGTAGACGTATTCGGCAAATCAGCAGAAGAAGCAAAAGAATGGCTAAACACAGAAGGCAAAGACAACATAGTAACCCTAAACGAAGTAATAAAAGAAACCGCAAC
>ERZ782914.268-NODE-268-length-17245-cov-5.303374_pt1 | contig 17245 bp, 17 predicted proteins | sample MGYA00375948_ERZ782914 | MGnify/ENA primary metagenome ERZ782914 (study PRJEB29894, sample SAMN03576417) | human skin metagenome | biome: human skin; feature: left retroauricular crease; material: organic_material | host: Homo sapiens | place: Italy: Trento...
ATCCTTAAAAGCAGCAACACTAGCAGCAAGCCAAATAGCACGTCTAAGATAAGGAAAACCTCTTTTAGAAATCTTAGTATCAGTAGCATTAAAATTGCCAGACTGTTTAACAGCAACATCTAAACCAGCATAAGCAACTAACTGATTAGCCTTCTCAAAACGAGAAATATCACCGATTTCTGAGAAATTAGCAGCACCTAAGACATCACCAATACCAGTATTTGAGCAACAACAAAAGAATCAACAGAATCATTCTTAGTCTGTCTAATATACATTTTTCTAAAAGCATCAGATTGAATAGGATTAATAACAACATAATAAAAACCCAAATCAATAAGGAAAGAATAAAGAGAAAGCCAATAATGGCCAGTAGCTTCCATACCAATAATACAATTGTTAGAATCAACCGAAAAAGAGGAAATAAATTTCTGAAACTTCTCTAAACCCCTAATAGAATTAGAAAAAGAAAAAGACTCAGAAACAAGTTTCCCATTAGAATCAATTATTGAAGCTTCGTGGTTGCTCTTTGCAATATCAACACCAATGTAAAACATAAAATCACCTAGCTTAAATATAAATTTAGATAGAGAAAGAACCCTCAAGAACTTTACGACAATCAAACCTCGTTAGACATACAGCAACGAAAAGTGCTATCCAGCTCATACTGATAAAGACGTAAAGAAGAGGCGTAACCCTTAACTAGGAAGACAAGCTTCAAGGAGGAAAGCTACGACCTCTATCTATACAATTATTATCCCATAAGAAAGTGGGATAGAGAACAAAATGTAGTATTTATTACTACAACTATAATATACGAGGAGTAAATAATGAGTAAATTCACAATCAAGGACTTTAACGGAGTTATCCCAGCATCTATCACACCATTTGACATCAACGAAAATGTAGATATCGAAGCAACCAAAGAATTCACAGAGTTCCTACTTGGCCATGACATCCATGGCCTATACCTAACAGGTTCGACAGGTGAAGGTTTCCTAATGAAATCAGAAGAACGCCGCGAAGTAGTAGAAGCTGTTATGGAAGTAGCAGGAGATAAGGTTCCAGTAGTAGTTCACGTTGGAAATATTGGTACAAAACGAACTATAGAGCTTGCAAAACATGCTAAAGAAGCAGGTGCTACAGCCATTTCATCAGTACCACCATTTTATTGGAACTTTGACAGTAAGCAAATATATAATTACTACAAAGATATAGCTGAAGCTGTAGATATCCCTATGATTATTTATAATGTTCCACTAGCTGGTATGCTTCCAGTAAGCCTTATAAAAGAACTTGGAAAAGTTGAAAATATTAAAGGTGTCAAATATACCAACTCGGATATCTATCAAATACCGATTATTAAAGAAGAACTTGAAGAAGATTTTATGATCTATGGTGGAGCAGATGAACTTGCTTCTTCCAACATGCTTATAGGTGTAGATGGGATAGTTGGTTCATTTTATAATATATTTCCGGAATTATTTGTAAAAATTTATGATTGTATTAAAAATGATCAGGTAAGAGAAGCTTATAAACTTCAACAAAAAGCAGTGAAACTTATTAATTACGTTGTTTCAACAAATAATATGGTGGCTGGCATTAAAGCTATTCTCCGTGAGTCTGGTATTAATGCAGGCTATGCTAGAAAGCCATTTTTAAATTTCTATGATGAAGATCAAAGAAAGCTTGCTCAAGGAATAGTAGAATTAGCAGACAAATATGATATTAATGGTGTTTCTGTAATAGATAATCTACGTAAAAAATATCAAGGATAAGCTATGAATATATTATGTTTTGACATAGGCGGTAGCCAGATAAAGTCTATGGTAAAAAGCGAAAGTAAAGAAATAGATTTACCAAATATTAGATCTAATGCTAGAAAAGGGGCAAAGCTTGTAAGAGATGATTTATTTAATAATATTCATCAGTTGCAAGAAGAATATCTTATAGAAGGCATTGCAATATCAACAGCAGGTATGGTAGATCCTACAAATGAAACTATAGATTATGCAAATGATAATTTTAAAGACTACATTGGATTTGATTGGAAAGCTCAAATAAAAGAAGAATTTGGCCTTGATGCTGTAGTAGAAAATGATGTAAAATCAGCAGCCCTAGGTGAATATTTCTATGGGGCTGGAGAAGGCTATGATTCTATGTTTGCTCTAACAGTAGGAACGGGAATTGGTGGTGCTTTTATAAATGAAGGTGAAATTTATAGGGGAGCAAGTGGCCAAGCTGGTGAAATAGGGTACCTACCTATGGCTGATAAAAAGTTTGAAAAAATTGCATCTACTACAGCCCTTATCAATAAAGCCAACGAATTATACCCAGAAAAAAATTACACTAATGGCAAAATAATATTTGAAGCAATAGAAAATGGTGATAAAGAAGCTATAGATTTATTAGATGATATGACAAATAATTTAGCAAGAGGAGTTGCTACAATAATGCTGATTTTAAGCCCTAAAGTAATCTTAATAGGTGGCGGTATTTCAGAACAAAGGGAAAAATTTATAAATCCTATTAGGAAAAAAGTTAAAAATTTGGTGCCGGAAAATGTATTTAAATCTACAACTATAACAAATACATTACTAGGCAATAAATCTGGACTTTATGGGGCTTATCACTTATTTAAAACAAAGTATGAGGTTTAAATGATTCATGAATACGGCTATATATTGCCTCTAATAGAATCAAAATTTGAAGAATTTAGCGAAAGTGAAAAAAATATTGCAGAATATTTTCTAACTACAGATGATAAAGAACTTTCATCAAAGACAGTTTCTAGGAAACTTTACGTATCAGAAGCAGCCCTAACTCGTTTTGCTAAGCGATTGGGATTAAGTGGATATCGTGAGTTTATTTATAATTACCAACAATTTAAGGAAAAAGAAGGTGGGAACAAGACTCTTAGAAAATCCTCAATATTTGATACCTACGAGGAGATTCTAGAAAAAACTTACAATTTATATGATGAGGAAAAATATGAAAGTATAACAAAATATATCCTTAGTTGCAAGAGAATATACTTATACGGTGTAGGAAGCTCAGGATATTTGGCTAAGGAATTTGCTCAAAGACTTATTAGACTGGGCTTAGATGCGGAAGCTGTTACAAATACCCACGAAATTTTACTAAATCAGGTTAGGATTAAAGATTGTGATTTTTTGTTGGGGATATCATATAGTGGAAAATCAATCGAAGTTATAGAGGCTCTAAAGTCTGCGGTTAGTAAGGGAGCAAAAACGGCACTTTTAGTAGCAAATGACTCTAAACTTTGGAATGAATATTTTGAAGTAGTAGTACTTTTAGCTTACAAGCAAAATCTAGAGTACAGCAATATCATTTCACCTCAATTTCCTGCTATGATCATCCTAGATATTTTATTTAAGAGATTGTATGACGAAAGACAAGAGTCGGGTGAAGTTTATATGGAGTCTGTAAACCAAATGCTTTCAATCATAAAGGAGAAGGATAATGAACTTTGAACAAAAAGTTAAAAATAGATTAATAGTGTCATGTCAAGCCCTAGAGGATGAACCCCTCCACTCATCATTTATCATGGGAAAGATGGCGCTAGCTGCAAAAATAGGTGGAGCCTGTGGTATACGTGCAAATACCGTACAAGATATAGAAGAAATTAGAAAAAATGTTGATTTACCAATTATAGCTATTATAAAAAAAGACTATGAAAATAGTGAAATTTACATAACGCCAACTATGGATGAAGTAGATGAACTAATTAAAATTAAATGTGATGTAATAGCACTTGATGCAACAAATAGAAAAAGACCAAATCATGATAATTTATCTGATTTTTACAAGGATATTCGTAAAAAATACCCAAATATCAAACTTATGGCTGATTGTTCAACAATTGATGAAGCGATATTTGCTGATAGTCTTGGATTTGACTATGTAGGAACGACTTTGGTGGGTTATACACCTGAAAGCAAGGGAGATAAAATAGAAGCCAATGATTTTGAGATTCTTCGCACAATTATAGGAGAATGTAAGCACCCAGTAATAGCAGAGGGTAACATAGATACTCCTCAAAAAGCAAAAAGGGTACTAGAACTAGGAGCACACACGGTAGTGGTAGGTGGTGCAATAACTAGACCACAAAATATTACTAAGAAATTTACTGAGGCATTAGTAAATTTATAATTGGTCAAAATAGAGAGAAAAAAATAGATAAATCCTTACAAAATCATTGTCCTAGCCTTTAATGATGTGACGATATTTTATCTATTATTTTGCCATAACCCATTTTATAGTCTTTAATTATATGGTTTAAGGATTAATTATACTGTTCTCAAATATAGACGTTTATATTTGAGAACAGTATAAAAAGTATCATCCACAGGGACTGGCTGTACGTCGACCATTCAAATTGAGATTAGTATTAAAATATTCTAAAAGTCTTAATAAAATAATGAACGATTTTAATACGGAAAGAGGGGATTTGGATTTACATCGAACTAATTGTCATTTTTAGTTGTAGCTTTTTTAAATCGTTAAGGGGTAGTAGTTATGCAATATTTTCTCCTAAAAGTAGTTGGAGTCATATTTTCATATTTTTTAAATGTCCTGATGAATACGTTTTCGGAATTATAACCAACATTATCTGCTATAGTTTTTATTGGTAAGTCTGTGTTAATTAGATAGTTTTTTGCTGCTGAGAGCCTAATTAGAATCAAATAATTTTTGAAGTTGTAACCAGTGACTTCTTTAAATTGTCTGCTTATTGCGTACTTGCTAATGTAAAACTTGCGCTCAATAGAATCGAGAGTTATATCTTCGTAGTAATTAATATTAAGGTATGATTGTATATCGATTATTGTTGCTTCTAACACTTCTTCTTTCTTATTAAAATATTCTAAATTAGATCTATACACAAAAATCATAAGTTCACTTATTAGAATACTTAAATATTCTTCGAAATAATAATTTAAGTATGATTCATTAATCATTCTATCAAAGATATATTCAACATGTGGCTTCGTTATGTCATTGAAAGTAAATTTATACGGAAAATCTATTGGCCTTTTTTGGAAAACCTTTGTTAATATATTTGGTGGGAGATTTTTTAGCTCATATATATCTTTCACTTTTATCATATATCTTTCGTAGTTACTAGACCTTACAGCAAATGAATGCTTTTCTAAGTTAGATAGAATTATCATATCTCCTGCTTGAAGATAAATTTTTCGCCCGTTTACACCGAATAGACTTTGTCCTTTTTTTACATATATTATTTCGTATTCGTTATGTAAGTGATTTTCTTCCAAATTTTTGCTATAACCTAGGAAACTCAGTGTTATATTATTGTACATTTTTACTCTCCTGCAAGAAAGGTATATAAATTATCAAAATATGATATCGTTATCTTTATTCTACCCTGTTATAATTATATTAAAAGGAGTAGACACATTTTGAAAGAATGTAGAAAATTTAATTTTAATAATAATGAAGATCTAAATAAAACACTGGCTAATTATAAAATCAAATCAGCAAATAATGTACATAAAGTTTTAGAAAGTTTTGCCTATAATGAGTTTGACATACCAAATAGAATAGTAGCTCTTCCAATGGAAGGAGTTGATGGTATAAATGGAGCTCCATCTGAGCTTACTTTTAGAAAATATGAAAGAGCATCAAAAGGTGGATATGGTATTATTTGGCTTGAAGCAACAGCTATAAATAGCGAATCTATGAGTAATGATAATCAGTTATTTATAAATGACGATACGCTAGATAGTTTTATAGAACTTAATGATTTGATAAAAAAATCATCTCTAGAATCGGCTTATAAAAAGGAAGCTTATACAATTTTGCAGCTTAATCATTCGGGAAGGTATGCAAACAAAAATGGGATTGAAAATGCTCAAATAGCAACACATAAACCAATATTAGATGAAAGACGCAATATTGAATGTGATAGAGAGCTTGTAAGCGATGAGTATCTAGATAAGCTGAAAGATGATTATCTAAAAGCTTCAATACTTGCAAGAAAAGCAGGTTTTAATGCTGTTGATATCAAATCGTGTCATGGGTACTTGCTATCTGAACTTTTTACTGCTACCGAAAGAGAAGGAAAATATGGAGGTGGTTTTGAAAATAGAACAAGATTTATACTAGAAACTATAGACATGATTAGAGGGTGTCCTGATTGTGAAGGATTAGAAATCACAGTTAGGCTAAATATGGTCGATAATCCAAATCTTATCAATGAAAACATTGATAATCTAGATGAAATTTTAGTTGAAACTAAGAAATTAATTAGTCTTTTAATGGAAAAAGGAGTCAACATTATTTCCTTAAGTTTAGGTAATCCTTACTATATACCAAACGTTGGCAAGCCATCAGATTTAAAAGTGAATGAAGATATAGAATCACCGCTAATCTCATCAGTTAGGATTATTAAGATGATTTCTTATTTGCAAAAGCAATTTCCAGATATGATATTTGTGGGATTAGGATATACTTGGTTTAGACAATTTGGTGGCTATATTGCAGAAGAATTGATTAATAATAACGAAGTTACTTTTGCTGGATTTGGTAGACAAGTTCTAGCATATCCTGACTTGCCAAATGATTTGTTAGAAACTGGCAAGCTTGATCCAAACAAGGTTTGTATAACTTGTGGAATGTGCTCGACCCTAAAAGCTAACAATTACCCATCAGGTTGTGTAGTTAGAGATAGGAAAATATATCAGAAATACTTAGATGAATTAAGGAGTAATTAATGAAAGTTGCAATGGTTTCTGGTGCAACAAGGGGAATAGGACTTTCCATAACCAAACAGCTAATAGAAGATGGATACGAAATTTCAGCTTTTGGCACTAGAAATATAGAAGAATATGATCAATTTAATAAGCTTTACAAAAAAGGACATATAACCTATACAAAAGGTGATATTTCAAAAGCAAACGATAGAGAGAAATTCGTCATAAATACTTATGACAATTATGACTTTGTAAATGTTCTTGTAAATAACGCTGGGGTTGCTCCAAATATTCGAAAAGATATACTTGAACTTGATGAAGATAGTGTGGATAGGCTCCTTGATATAAATACTAAAGGCTCACTTTTTTTAACACAAATGGTGGCTAAAAAAATGATAGATGATAATCCAAAAAGAGATAGGTGTATTATCAATATTTCATCTATATCGTCAGAAGTTGTAAGTACGAATAGGGCTGAATATTGCTTGTCTAAATCTGCTATATCCATGCTATCTAAGGTCTGGGCTGTAAGACTTGCAGAATATGGAGTCAATGTTTATGAAATACAACCTGGTATTATTAAAACTGATATGACCAAGGTTGCAGAAAAAAAGTATGATAAACTATTTAGCGCAGGACTTACACCAATAAAACGCCGGGGGTACCCACAAGATGTTTCAAATGCAGTCAGTATGCTTGCTATGTTTAAACTAAAATACACGACAGGACAGGTGATCAGAGTTGACGGTGGATTCACTCTTCAAACCTTATAAAATAAGTGAGCTAAAATATGACGTTATAGTAGTAGGCAGTGGGGCTGCGGGATACAATGCAGCCAATAGACTCTTTGAGTTTGGACTTAAAAACATTGCAATTATAACAGAAGGTATCAATATTGGAACTAGCCGTAATGCTGGAAGTGATAAACAAACCTATTACAAGCTCTCACTTTCAGGTGAAGATCTAGATTCTGTTGATAAAATGGCAGAAGTGATTTTTTCTGGCAAGCATATGCACGGAGATAATGCGAAAGTACAAGCAGCTTTATCCGTAAGATCCTTTATGAATCTAGTGGAGCTCGGAGTAGAATTTCCGTTTAATGAATACGGTGAATTTATAGGATATAAAACTGACCACGACCCAAACAGCAGAGGAACATCGGCAGGTCCATATACAAGTAAGCAAATGACAGAAAAACTCGAAGAAAGAGCAAAGGATTATGGCATAGAAATCCTTGACAAGCACAAGGTAGTTAAAATCTTTAATTCAGAAAATATCTTTAAGGGTGTTCTTACAATAAACGATGGACAATATCAATTGATTTATGCCAGTAGCTTGGTTTATGCGACTGGAGGTCCAGCAAGTATATATAAGAATACGGCATATCCACTTGGACACAAGGGTTCTACTGGGATTGCTCTTGAATCTGGTGTAAATGGATCAAATCTTACCCACTTCCAATACGGACTTGCCTCTACTAAACCAAAATGGAATATATCAGGAACTTATATGCAGGCGCTACCAAGATTTTTTTCGGTAGATTCTAATGGTAATGAGCATGATTTTCTAGAAGAAAACTATGATGATTTCTATGATATGTTAAATAATATATTCCTAAAAGGTTATCAATGGCCGTTCGATGTTGCAAAAATTCATGGCTCATCAATGATTGATTATCTAGTATACAAGCAAGAGGTAGAAAAACATAGGAAAGTCTACATAGATTTTAGACAAAATCCTAGTGGAAGAGATATCGAATTTGAAAATTTAGGGGATGAAGCAAAAGAATATCTAGTAAAAAATGGAGCAAATCAAGAAAAACCAATTGATAGACTTATACACATGAATTCAAAGGCTTACGATTTTTATCTAGACCATGGTGTAGACTTAAAAACTGAAAGTCTGCCAATTTCACTATGTGTCCAGCACAATAATGGGGGGTTAGAGATTGACTGTAATTTCGAAACAAATGTTAAAAATTTTTATGCAGTAGGAGAAGTTGCAGCTAGTCATGGAATGTATAGGCCAGGTGGCTCTGCACTAAATTCTGGCCAGGTTGGGTCATTTATGGCAGCAAAAAAAATAGCAAAATCGAAATATAAATCACCAGATAGGGATTTGCTAGACTTAGCAAATGACTTTGTAAATTACTTCCACCAAACTCTAGGAGATGAAAGTAATATTTATAATCTGATTGAATATCATCGTACAGAAATGACTGATAATGCTGCAGCCTTTAGAAAAACACAAAAACTAGAGAATATGATTAAAAGTAGAATAAAGTTATTTAATAATTTCAATAAAGTAGTCAAAGCCCACGATTATGAAATAAAAAAGGTTTACGAATTTTACGACTTATTGGTTGGGCAAATAGTTTATCTAGAAGCAATGGCAGATTATGCAGAGCATATTGATTCACTTATCGGAGGTAGCATATACTACACAGATGAGATTAATCTTATTGATAATGGTAAATTTTTAAATGAAATCCAAGTTACAAGTTTCAATAATTCAAATGTTACAACTAGATGGGAGAAAATCAGGCCGATTCCCAAAAAAGCGGATCCATTTGAAATTCAATGGAGTCAGTATATAAGAGATAGCTTGTAGGGGGGGGATATGAAAGCAGCTTTTCTATTAAATGAAGATAATTACAAAAAAATATACAGTCCTGATACTATAAAAAAAATCGATGAATGTGTACAAATTATTGGTAGGTTTGATCAAGAAGATCTAGAATCAATAGATTTATCTGATGTAAAATTTATATTCTCTGGATGGTCTGGGATACCGATTAATGAAAAACTTCTTGAAAGAATGCCCAATCTAAAGGTGATTTTCTATGGATCAGGGTCTATAAAAAAAGTTCAAACTGATGCTATGTGGGATAGAAATGTCCGTATTACCTCTGCAAGTGTTGTAAATGCAATACCTGTTGCTCAATACACATTAAGCCTTATCCAACTTTCGTTAAAAAATTTCTTTAGGCTAACAACCAAAGTCAAAAAAAATAAGCAAAGAAATATAGATGTTTTTAAAGAAGTTCCAGGATTTTACAATAAAAATATTGGCATAATTTCTTATAGTAAAATCGGGCAAAAACTAATCGACTATCTAAAAAATCTTGGTCACAATAATATTTATATTTATGATCCTTTTCTCTCTGACGAGAAGGCAAATAATCAAGGGCTTATAAAAGCTAGCCTAGAGGAAGTTTTTAAGAAATGTGATGTAGTTAGTCTACACGCACCCTTAATTCCTGAAACTGAAAATATGATAACAAAGAAACATTTTGAACTTATGAAAGATGGAGCAACATTTATAAATACTGCTAGAGGAAAAATCATAAATCATGATGAATTAATAGAAGTGTTTTCTAAAAGAGATGATTTATTTGCAATACTTGATGTAACGGATCCTGAGCCGATGAATGAATATTCAAAGATCTTTGAAATGGATAATGTTATTATAAGTCCTCACATAGCTGGATCTCTTGGAGATGAGATATTTTCAATGGGTGAACTTATGTATGAAGAACTTGTTTCGTATTTAGATAACGAAAATCTACAATATGAAATTAGTAAAGAAGATTTTTTAAGGATGGCATAGATGGTACAATTAGGACTTTGCTCAGTTACTTTTAGGAATAAGACTTGTGAAGAGATAATTGATATATCAAAAGAATCTGGACTTAACTTTATCGAATGGGGTTCAGATGTCCATGTACTGGCTGGAGATTTTGATAGAGCTAGAGAGATAAGAGATTTATGTAAAAAAAATAATATTTCTTTATCGTATGGATCATATTTTAAGTACAAGGACAAGGACGATTTTGGTTTGGTTTTAGAAACTGCCCAAAATTTGGGGGCGAAAAATATCAGAGTTTGGGCCAAAAGAATTGCATCAAAAGACTTTAGCGAGGTGGAATACCAAAGATTAGTAACTGATACTCAAAAATATGCTGATTTGGCGGCAGAATACGATATAAATATTTGCTTTGAAAATCACAGAAAAACTTATACTGATACAACAACATCAGCAAAAAAATTACTATACGATGTTTCAAGAGACAATGTATTTATGTATTGGCAACCACAAGCCGGGGAATCAATAAATGAGAGGCTAGATGCTATAAGAACATTAAAAAATAAACTTAAAACAACTCATGTTTTTAATTGGGATGATGAATTTAACCGTTATCCGCTAAAAGATGCTAAAGAAGAATGGAAGATTTATGCAAATGAGCTAGGATGTGATAGACCATATTTGCTAGAATTTGTCATAAACGATGATATAAACCAATTTAGAGAAGATGTAAAAACATTAAAGGAAATTATAGGAGGATAAAATGGCAGCAGAAATTTTATTATGCAGAATTGATGAAAGATTACTACACGGACAAGGTCAATTATGGGTCAAACACAGTGGTGCAAATACAGTTATTTGTGTAAATGATAAGGCGGCAGAAGACCCATTGCAACAAAACTTAATGAAAACTTCAATTGACAAGAACGTAGCTGTAAGTTTTTATGGGGTCGATAAATTTATTAGTATTTTTGACAAGGCAAGTCCAATGCAAAAGTTTTTCATAATTGTAGGAAATACTGAGGATGCGCTAAAAATTATTGAAGGTGGCATACCAATCAAGGAAGTGAACATTGGAAATATTCACTTTAAAGAGGGTAAGGAACAAATTACTAGATCTATTAGTTTAGATGAAAAAGATAAAGATAATCTTAGAAAAATGCGTGATAATTATAATATTACTTTTAATACTAAGACTACCCCAACTGGTGGTGATGGGGCTAAGATAGTAGATATTAATGATTATTTATAGGAGATAATTATGCGAATAACAATGATTCAAGCACTTTTAGTTGCTTTGTGGACTGGAGTTGCATTGGCAGGTCAGTTACTTGGAATATACACTAATAGATCCCTAGTATTATCTTTTGGGATAGGCCTTATATTAGGTGATCTTCCAACAGCACTTATGGTAGGTGCTATTGGTGAATTAGCGTTCATGGGATTTGGCGTTGGTCCAGGAGGAACTGTACCGCCATCACCGCTAGGGCCTGGAATTTTTGGAGCATTACTTGCTATTACTAACAAAAATATAGATCCGCAAACAGCGTTTTTATTATCTATTCCGTTTGCCATTGCGATCCAGTTTGCAATAACAGCAATCCACACACTAGTAAGTTTTGCACCTGAGAAAACAAAAGATGCCATTATTGCAGGCAATGATAAAAAATTTAGTTTTTATGCACATTTCGCAGTGATTTTATATGCGATTTTTGGAATGATTTTAGGTTTTGTAGGAGCAGTATCAACATCATCAATCAACACGCTAGTTGATATGATTCCAGAATTTATCACAAATGGTTTATCGATGGCTGGAGCTATGATTCCAGCAGTAGGATTTGCCCTAATATTATCAACAATGCTAAAAAAAGAAAATGTAGCATTTGTTCTACTTGGATTTATCCTATCAGCATACTTAGAACTTCCGCTAATTGGAATAGCTTTATTTGCAACTTTCTTTGCAATGTATGATTACAATAAAAGGCGTGATGTATCAGTAGAAGAAGTTGATGAGCAAGAAAGATTGGAGTTTAAAGATGGCATCTAATAGATTGACAAAAAAAGATTATCAAAAAGCTACCGTAAGGGCTTATCTTTTGCAAAGTGGTTTTAATTATAGCAACTATCAAGGAACAGGATATGCAAATATTCTAAGACCTGGACTAAAGAAAATTTATGCTGACAATCCAGGAGGATACAAGAATGCTATGCTTACAAATATGGAATTCTTTAATACTAATCCACAATTAGTGCCTTTTGTAAGTTCTATGCAACTAGTTATGGAAGATAGCGGTGTAGAATCAGATCAAATCCTAAACATGAAGATGGCTTTGATGGGTCCACTTGCGGGAATCGGAGATTCAATCTCACAATTCCTTATTGCACCACTATTATCAACTATTTTTGCATCAATGGCAGCAAATGGTCAGACAAGTGCACCAGTCCTATTTTTACTAACAATAAACATTATTTTATTTATTTTAAAATACTCAATGGGTATGGCCGGATATAAAACAGGTGTATCAGTAGTAGACGAATTTTCTGGTGCTATGGAAAAAATTACAGATGCTGCAAGTATAGTTGGAGTAACTGTAATATCAGCTCTAGTAACACAATTTGTTAAAATTTACATTCCGATTACCTATACAAAAGAAATTGGTGAAGAAACACAAATTGTGGCTGTACAGAACATGTTAGATGGTATAGCACCAAAGCTTTTACCAGTACTATGGACCGGATTTGTATACTGGCTAGTAAAAAGAAAAAAATGGACAACATACAAAGTTATAATTTTAACTGTAATCGTAGCTATAGCCCTATCAACATTGGGATTAATTTCTCCAACGGCACCAAATCTATAAAATGACTAAAAGGGAATGGACAATAATAATCATCATGTATTTTTCTTTTTGGATATATTTAGCAATTGAAAAATATACAGCAAAAAAGAGACTCGAGATCATGATGAATGAAACAAGTGAGTATATAGATATAAAAAATGGAAATTATATATTAACCGTAAGCGGCATATATGGTAAAGTTTTAAGCAAGAAAAATGGCAAGATTGAATTAGAGCTTGAAGATGGGGCAAGAGTATTAATCAACGAACATTATATTTTACAAAAGATAAATGATTAATCATGGATGATATTACAAAGGCTAATCTAATACTTGAAAATAAATTTGTTTTCGATGAAGATGGCGATATGGAAAGATGTCTACTCATTGGGTCAAATGACCCGTTGGATTGGAATTTTTCACTAAATTCCGATCCTGAGTGGACTTTTATGTTAAATAGATTTACATATTTGGAATTATTAACGAGAGTATATAGGAAAACTAGTGAAATAAAGTATATAAATCATGGAAAGTATCTGATTGAGAATTGGATAGAGAATGTAGAGCTAGTTCCATCACATATGACAAGAACTCTAGATACTGGGATGCGAATATATCATTTTATAGAATTTGCATTAAATAACAAGGACTTACTAAGTAGTGATTTTTTTGAAACTTTAAATAAAAGTATAAAGAACCAAGTAATATTTTTAGATCAAAATTATCTGAAAAGGCATTTTTTAAGCAACTGGGGCTTAGTTCAAAAAATAGGAATTGCTGTGGCAGGTTTATACCTGGTTGATAATAATATGTATGAATCAGCAATAGCTGACTTAGATAAAATGATAAGAGCGCAATATATAGATGGGGGATATATACATTGGGAAAGATGTATTGGCTACCATAATTTTATGATTTTATGGTTATTGAGACTCAATGAATATGAACAAAAGTACGGTAAAGAGCTTAGCTTTAAAAATCAAATAAAGAAGATGATTGAAACAACAGAAATAACTACAGATTTGTTTGGTAGCCAAATCAACAATGGTGATTCAGATTTGACAAAAACAGTTTTTCTCATAAATAAATATGAAAGGCTTTATAAAACAAAAGTTAATTGTAAACATGAAAAACTTTTTAAAAGCTATGGCTTATATGTCAAAAAGCAAAATGATTCTATGCTTTCTTGCTACAATCAATCAATGAGTTCAAATCACAGCCATGCGGACTTTACTCATTTTAACTACATTAATAAAGATTTCAAAATATTGGATGGTGGAAGATATACTTACACTGAAACTAATAAACGCGAATATTACAAAATTTATGCCCATAACAATTTAATAATAGATGGAGAATCTTCCATGGGATATGTATCTTCATGGGAAACCTCAGCTTATCCAACAATAAATCCAATATATGTTTATGATGGGAAAAATACTTTTATAGAAATGAGCTATTTCGATCCGAAAAGGTCACTTTTTGTAAAAAGAAGAATAATTTATACTAAAAACAATGATCTAATAGTATTTGATCATATAGAATGCCAAGGAGAACACACAGTAGTAACAAATCTACTAGTAGAAAATTACCAAGAAAAGTATTTTAAAACAGATAATAAATTTACAATAGAAGATTCTTATTACTCCCCATTATATAATATTGAAAAATCATGTCAAAAAATTATAATAAGTGAAAAGTTTAAAAATGAATATACTCAATTAATGATATTTGGGTCGGCAGAAGGATATAATATAAATAAAGTAAAAAGAAATTTAAAACCGCTTAGCTATAATATAGCTATGTATGCAGAAAAAAACGGTCAATATTACGTGAATATATTTAAGGAAATATCAGACTCTCCAAAGACTTTGGAAGTAGGAGATTATATTTTCTATGGGAGGACGTGTAGTATTTTTGATGATGGTGGGATTGAAATTTATAGGTAAAAACTTAAATTAATAGTAGGAGGAGTTAAGTTGAAGAAAAAAAATTAAGGAGCTGTTGCAAATTGATAGATATCTATCGTTCCATCATTGGAGTGCCCTCCCAGAAAGTTTGAGGTTTAGCCCGCCGGCTTAGGGAGGCCAAACTTTCTGGGAGGGTGCTCGAATGATATAGGAACGATTTATCTATTTTGCAACAGCCCCTTGCTATAGGCATATCATTGTTTATACCCAATTATTTTCTTTTGCAAGTAGGCAAAATCTAATTAATAATGGAGATTTTACGTTAGTACAAGTTTCAAAAGATAACTGGAATGAGTCAAATACATTGGAATCTGAAGTTTCATTTGAAGATTTAATTACATTGCCAATTAATAAAAAATACATAACTAATGATAGTGGTATAGAATATAGAGTATTAGATACTAGTGTAGCTGAAGTAAAAGATGGAATTATTAGTCCCAAAAAAGTGGGTAAAACTATAGTTGAAATGGCTGATAAGTCAGGTGAAGTTATAAAGAATATTGATTTAGAAATAATTGATAAAGAAACTAATTTTTATAATGAAAATATCGAGCTTTGGAACTCGGTTATATCAGTAACTGATGTATATGATGATTCTAATGATTATATGAAGAATCTAAAGGCTAGGCAAGATAAAGCTGTTGAAGATATTCTAAAATTAGAATCTGACAATAAAAACCAAAGATTCTGGACTGATATAACTGATTATGCTAGCTCTGCGAATCTTACTAAATCTTATAGACGTTTTGAGAGTCTTGCAAAGCAAGTTCAAAACCCTTACTGAGTTTATTATAAAGATTCTGATGTACTAAGATTGATAAAAGAAGGTTTAGAGTGGGAATACAAAAATAACTACAATAGTGATAAAAAAATAACATCAAACTGGTGGGATTTTGAAATTGGAGTTCCTCGCGCTATAAGTAACACTTTTGTAATTTTATACGAATATTTTGATAAAGAAACTATTTCAAGATATACTGATTCTATATATCACTTTGTTCCTAATAATAATCAATTTAGGGTTACTATTGGGAATCCGCTCCCAACTAAAGGTGGCAATCTTATAGACATGGGTAGAGGAAAGATGATTGCAGCATTCTTAAGAGAAGATAATACTATTCTCAAATATCAACATTTATATTTGAGAATAGTATTAATAAAACTTCTGAAAACTGAAATAGTATAAAAAACTGACTCCAATTGTTGATTTTGAATACAACTTTTGTGAGTCAGTTATTTTTTAATTTCTTATATTTTCTTTATTTTTTCTAAGTACGCAGTAACTTATGATTGCTATAGCGAGGATAACTACTACAAGACCAAGGTTTTTTACACCAGTTTTTACTATACTTGCTGCATCTGTATTTTTTTCTTCTGGCTGAGCTTCGGATTCTTTGAAGTCTTTGCTTTCATCTTCTGGATCCTTATCATCTGCTTGATCAGAAAGCTCTGGAGATTTTGATGTTTTATTATCAATAGTTACAGTTTTTGGAGTTTCTATAGATTCTAGGTTCTTATCACTTTGGCTTTTTTCGCTTGTTTGACTAGAGGATTTATTATCATCATTTTCTTCGTTTAGAGCTTTTTCTGTAAATGGATATAGCCATGACGATTTATCTAGATTTGGTGTGAAATTTTCTGAACTTTCAAGTTCGCTATCAGAAATTTGTCCATTTTTGTCTGTGTCTATTAAATCTAATTCTTTTTTTTGATCAGTTGTGAGATTTTCGTACTTGTCTTTTGTTTTTTCGTTTTTTACAAAAGCAGAGCTACTTTCATTTGCATTACTTTCTGACTTATTGTTTTGTCCGTCTATAGTAGTAGTCTCAACAACCTCATTATCGCTTATGGCGCTTATACTAGTGTCATTTGAAGAATTAAATTTTTGATTTTGGCCTATTTCATAAGTTTTGATCAAGTATTCATCAAATTTTAACTTATCATCAGAATTTATGAAGTCAGTGAGTATTTTGTAGGCGTCACTTTCATCAAAGTTGTTATTTTTTACATTATATATAACTTCGCCATACTTATCTTTTGTTTTCTCATCACTAAGTTCATAAGACTTTGAATTTAAGATGGCTTTTTCCAATAAATCTAGGTTTTCTTTTTTATTTTTAC
>ERZ782914.270-NODE-270-length-17185-cov-7.666725_pt1 | contig 17185 bp, 19 predicted proteins | sample MGYA00375948_ERZ782914 | MGnify/ENA primary metagenome ERZ782914 (study PRJEB29894, sample SAMN03576417) | human skin metagenome | biome: human skin; feature: left retroauricular crease; material: organic_material | host: Homo sapiens | place: Italy: Trento...
CATTAAAAGATCTAAAATAAATAAAAGCTAAAACTCCTGCCAGAAAAAACCTAAAGCCTGCGATCAGTATTTGTGCACCCGTATTCGATGCTGCAACTCCCATTTCTTTATAAGTAGTTTTTATAACTGGCATAGCTGAGCCCCACAAAAACATTGCAAAAAGTGTTGCAATGATTGCAGTTTTTTTATCTTTTAATTTTTCTAGCATAAAACCTCCTTAAAATAATAATACAGAAATGATTAAGTAAACCGCTCCACTGGCTAGCATTATTTTTATAGGATCGGTTTTAAGTTTAAACATGACAAAAAGAGATATCGCAAAAATAGTTACCATAAGATAGTCTAAATTTGCAAGACTAATAGCATTTGTATCAAAAAAGGCAGTTCTTAATATTTGTACTCCAGCTATTAAAATCATAGATACAATAGCCGGCCTTAGGAAATATAGGACATTGGTCATGGCATCTAAGTTTTTATATTTTTTGTAAAAATAAGAAATAGTTCCAACAATTATAGCAGATGGCAAAACGCATCCAAAAGTAGCAGCCAAAGCTCCAGGAAATCCTGCTATACGACTGCCAACAAAAGTTGCAGAATTTATTGCAATAGGTCCTGGCGTCATTTGGGAGATGGTAATTAGATCGTTAAATTCACTAAGGGATAGCCAATTATTTAAATTAACAACTTCTTCTTGAATTATAGGCAAGGCTGCATATCCCCCACCAAAAGAAAATAATCCGATTTTTAGAAAACTTAAAAATAATTTAATTAGCATGACTACCTCTTTTTAAAAAAGTGTATATTACACCGATTATAATAAGTCCCATAATAATGTAAACTACATTTACATCAAAGAAAAATCCTAAAATAAAGCTTAAAACCATGATTATAGGAACTTCAGGGGATTTTATCTTTAGTAAATCCTTAGCCATATCTATAACAACTTTAATTATTAAGGCTCCAACTCCAGCCTGCATACCTTTTAAAAACAAAGCTATATAAGTATTAGAAATAAAAGCCTGGTAGGCCATGGAAATTAAGCTGATAATTACAAGTGGTGGGATAATTGTCCCAAGAATTGCTACAAACATACCAGGAAATCCTAGAGTTTCAAAACCAACTACAACTGCTGCATTTACAGCAACTGCACCTGGAGCTGATTGAGCAATAGCTGTCATATCTAACATTTCATCTTTATTTATCCAGCCCAATTTTTCAACAAAAGTTTCTTTCATTAATGACAAAATAACATAGCCTCCACCAAAGGTAAAAGCTGATAAATACAAGGTAGACTTAAAAAGCTGCCACAATTTATTTTTTCGATCCATAAATCCTTCTTTACTAATATCTCTCAAAGTATTATCTAGTCTTAAATCATCATACTATTTAAGATAAATAAAGAAAACAAAAAGCACGCATAAAGCGTGCACAGACTGATGACAAAGTATAAAACTCCAAAAATAAGCGATTCATACGAAAGAAATTGCCATAAATTCAAATTGAAGAAATCTGATGAAAATCGCACTGTTTAAGCGTTAGCGAGTTTGCGATTTTAAGATTTCAAGATTATGAATTTATCAATTTCTGTAGTCCGATGAGCGTTTTTGGAGTTTGTCTACACTCTCAGCACGCATAAAGCGTGCATATAGGTTATTGATTATTCGATTGTTTCAGCACCAAGTTTTGCTAGAGTTTCGTCAACCCATGGTCTCTCATATGTGCCTTCGTTTTTCATTGTTTCAATGATTTTTGTTTCTTTTTCATTAATAGCTCTTGCTTTTTCTGCAAGCTCTTCTGCTTCTTCTGGTTTAATTACTACAATACCATCTTTGTCTCCAGCAATGATGTCTCCAGGTCTTACAACTTGACCCCCAAATGAGATTGTTGTACCGATTTCACCAGGACCATTTTTGTATGGACCATTTGGCACTACACCATTTGAGTATACTGACATATCATCATAAGAAGCTATATCATCGATATCTCTTATTGGACCATCTGTGATGATTCCAGCAATACCTCTTTGTCTGCAGTAGCTAGCCATTAGTTCTCCAAAGATTGCACGGTCCTTGCTTCCCATAGAGTCTATTACTATAACATCTCCTGGTTTAGCTAAATCTAGAGCTTTGTGGAAGTATAGGTTGTCTCCTTGAGCTACCTTTACTGTAAATGCAGGTCCTAATAACTGAACATCGTTTACAGGTCTGATGTTTTGGTCTACAGCTGACATTCTACCTAGAGCATCGTCTATATTTGCTACTGGTAAGTCTCTAAATAGTTCTACTAATTTTTCGTCTGGTCTGTCAAATTTTAAGTTAATTACGCTACCTGTTCTCATTTAATCATCCTTATACCACTACGTGGTGGTTATCTTCGCCGTTTTTCTTTCTTACAATTTCATCAATAGCTCCAGTACCCATTCTTATCAAAGAATCTACTGTATTTGCACCATTGTGTGATGTAGCTATAAAATTGTAACATGTTAATAATGGATTATCTTTTTTGACTGGCTCTACTTCAAATGCATCCATAGCTGCCCCAAAAATTCTGCCAGCCTTTAGAGCATCGTATAAGTCAACCTCATTTACAATCTTACCCCTAGTAGCATTGATTATAATCGCATTTTTCTTCATAAGATCAATCTGCTCTTTGGCTATCATATTCTCAGTAGCATCTGTAAGTGGTACTGAAATATTGATAATATCAGATTCATTTAATAAATCTTCTGGATTTTCTACTTTAGTAAGACCATGCTCAGCACATTGGCTATCGTAGATATATGGGTCATATACCAATACTTTCATACCAAATCCATTGATGAAGGTATCGGCTGCTATACTTCCGATATTTCCAAGACCGATGGTACCTAGAGTCTTACCAGATAGTTCAAATTCTGTAATCTGGTGTAGCAATCCTATTTACACCCTCAAGAACCATCTTGTGGCTATATACAATCTTTCTTGACACTGCTAGACTAAGGCCAATGATTAGTTCTGCAACTGAATTTGAGTTTGCAGTTGGAGTATTGGTCACCCTAATGCCCTTAGATTTTGCATAATCAAGGTCGATGCTATCAACACCAACCCCGTGTTTAGCAATAATTTTTAGATTTGGCATCTTATCAATAGCTTCTTTATCAAGTTTATAAACTCTGATAATGCAAGCTTCACAAGATTCTAGGTCCTCCTCGCTAAACTCATCCCACTTAATAACCTCATCAAGCTTGTCGTAGGCATATTCTAAGGCTTCATCTGATATAGGGTCAAAATTTATTGTCTTCATCTTTCCCTCCTAGGATAGTATTTGAATTGCCATTGAGATTTGTGCTATACCATTATCAACTATAACTGAGTCCATGTTTGCTACAGCGTTTGGTGTAGAACCAATTGCTACCCCACACATACCAGCACTCATTACAGCTGCATCGTAGTTTTTACCAAGGACTTTGAATGTTACAAAGTAATTGATAAGTGCTACAAATATAGTTTGAACTAGTAGTAATACTAGTAATGGTAGAGCAAGATCTAATAATAACCAAATTTCTGTAGACATTACTGTAAGGGTTAAGAAAATGTTAAGAGCGGTATTACCCACATTTTCGATAATTTTTGGCTCTGTTCTTACTCCACGAGCTTCAAGGATATTGGTAATAATAGCAGCTACAAATAGACCACCAACATAATCTGGCCAGCCAAATCCTGTTAGACCATCTAGGAATTTAACAACAAATCCACCAAGGCCTATTGCTATTAGGATAAGGATTACTGATTCTTGTAAAGATTTACCAATTACACCCTTATGTTCATCAACTGGATCTCTTAGCTCTCCTGCAGCTTCTATAACTTCTTCATGGCTTAAATCGCCCTCATAACGTAAGTTATATTTACTGACAGCCTTTTTTGCTACTGGTCCACCGATTATAGAACCAATTACAAGTCCTGCAGTTGCTGCTGCTATAGCTGCTACTTCTGCACCCCTAATACCAAGAGCTTCGATATCAGGACCAAATGCAGCTGCTGTACCAGGACCACCAGCCATTGACATAGATCCAACTGTAATACCCATTAGTGGATCAACCCCTACAAGTGGTGCAATACCTGCTGCTAAGAAGTTTTGAACAAAGGCGAAACCTAAAATAATTGCAGCAAGCTTTAATCCGATAATACCAGATTTTTTCAAACTCTTGATAGAGAATGTAAATCCTGTCGCTGTAAAGAACATTTGTAGTAACAATGGGTTTAGTGTCTTATCAAATACAATAGTATAAGAACCACTAGTATAACCGATTGTTACAATAATTGCAGCAATTAACCCACCAATAACTGGAGCTGGGATAAAGTACTTTTGAAACACTGATACATGATTTTTAATAAAGCTACCTAGAAGCGATACTGCCGCTGCTAGGGCTATTGACTGAATCAAATTTAATTCAATTAACATAAAAACTCCTCATAAAAATTGAATCGTACGAAAACGATTTCTTACTTATATTTTAGCAAAGTGCTTATATATAGTAAAATAGATTAAATAAATATTAAATATCAAAATTTTTGATATTTAAGCCAAATGAGGCTACAATACTTATATTAAGGAGACTATATGCAAGAATCACGGATTGAAACATTTTTACTAATAGCAGAAACAAGAAATATAACTGATGCCTCAGCCAAACTATACTTATCCCAATCAACAGTTAGCACTCGACTAAGACAACTAGAAGATTATTTGGGCTATAAAGTTTTCGTTAAGCTAAAAGGACAAAATAAAATAGAACTAACAGAAAGTGGAGAGATTTTTCTCCCCCTAGCTAAAGAATATAAAAAAATAACTGATGCTATGAAAGAAGGAGAATCAAAGTCTAATAAAAAGAAAATCACTATGGCTGCAACCAATAGCATCATGCAATCTATCCTATTTAGATACATAGCCAATCTACAAAAACAAGATTCAAATATCCTATTTGAAAGCAGGAGTAGACACTCAGTAGAAATATTTGATGATGTCTATGAAGATAAGATTGATATAGGTATATCCTTAAAAAAATTCAAATACACAGGAATTGAAACTATTAAGCTGTTAAGCATTCCATTTTACATATTCAAATTATATGATGAAAATAAAAAAGAAGATAATCCGTTTAGCTAATTAAAAATAGAAGACTACATAAGTATACCTCGGGGATACAATGTGGATAGCTTTATAGAAAAGAAATTTTCAACCAATAAAATTTACCATATGGACACCGACTCAGTACTCACTGCCTTCCTAACCCTAGAGAAAAACCAATGGCTACTAGCACCCCAATCCTTCATAGACCTAATCCCTAAAAACCTAGATCTAGAATATTTCAGAGAAGATAATTTCCCTGATTATAAAATTTATTTGGTATATAAGACTGAAAAATATGAGAATAATGAGTGGTTTAGGGGAGTAGTTGATGATATGGTAGAGTTTTATGGGTAAAGTAAACCCCACAATCTTAAAAATTGTGGGGTTATCGCGTATTTATGATTTTTATAATTTCATCTACCCAAAGAATGCATTTAGAATAACTATTGTTATAAATCCAACAGCCCATGCTATTGTTGTAATTACAGTGTAACCCTTAAGTTGCTCTTTAGCATCACTCAATCCTAATGATCTGTTTACTACCCAAAACATTGAATCATTAAAGTATGAGAAGAATAGTGAACCTACACAAGCTGAAAGAGTTGCAAATACTGGGTTTACTCCAAGAGATAATACTATTGGTGCTGATATAGAAGCGCTTGTTAGCATAGCTACAGTCCCAGATCCTTGAATAAATCTAATAATTGTAGAAATTATAAACGGAAGTAATAGTGGATTTATATTCATACTTGCAATGGATTCTGCTATTTGGTTTCCAACACCAGAATCAGTTAATACCCTTCCTAGTGCACCCCCACCTCCGGTTACTAAAATAATAATACCTGCAGACTGGATACCTACTTCTAGTTCTTTAATTACATCCTCACGAGGTAAACCCTTTGTAAGTGTTATAATAGCAATTACTAAACCAAGACCTACGGCTACTATTGGAGTGCCTAGGAATGATAGAACAGCATATATACCAGTAATTTCAAGCCCTCTAGTTTTTGACAGAGCTCCTATTATAGTATTTATCAGTATTAATATTATAGGAACAATAATAGGCATAAAAGCTTTGGAAGCAGTTGGCATAGCTTCTGTCTCGTCAAATTCATATTCTTGGATTGAGCTATCTGCTTGATCTGTAGGTCTAATCCAGCTTCCATCTTCATCAGAGATTTGATATAGTTTTTTTCCGTACCATCTTGCATAAGCTAGCATGGCTATTACCATAGGAATTGCAACTATTATTCCCCATAAGATAAGTGATCCTACATTGGCATCGAATATACCAGCCGCTCCTACTGGTCCTGGTGTAGGTGGAACAACAGTATGAGTAATTACAAGTCCTCCACCTAAAGCCAATCCTAAAGTAATTACAGATTTTTTAGTAGTTGCGGATAAAGCTTTTGCTATTGGAAATAAAACTACGAATCCCGAATCACAAAAGATAGGGATTGATACCAAAAATCCAGTGATTGCCATTGCAATATCTTCTTTCCCCTTACCAAAAATTTTGATAAAAGTACTTGCCATGCGTTTTGCTGCATTTGAAATTTCAAATATCTGCCCCATCATAACGCCAAAACCAATGATGATACCTATGGATCCTAAAGTTCCTCCAAACCCTCCTGTCACGGAGTTTAGTACTTCATCATAAGGCATTCCACCAGCTATTCCAACGAATAATGCTGTTATAATGAGAGCTAAGAAGGTATGGATTTTAGTTTTCATTATTAGGATGATTAAAATTATCAACCCCAATATTAACGAAATAATTATTCTTGAATCTCCCATGCTATCTCCTAGTTATTTCTAAAGTTTGGTCCATAAACTGCGGCTAATTTAACCGCTTCTACCATACTTACTTCTGAAGCAATATTTTGACCAGCTACATCATAAGCTGTACCATGGTCCACTGATGTTCTCAAGAATGGCATTGAGTTAGTTAGAGATATAGTTTTCATAAAGTTGTATGTCTTTGTCGCAATATGACCTTGATCGTGATATAAAGATAAAACAGCTCCGTATTTACCTTGTAGACCTTGAGCAAAAACAGAATCTGCTCCTATTGGTCCTACTACATCAAAACCTCTTTTTTGTGCCTCTTCTATTGCAGGTGTAACCTCTTCAACCTCTTCCATACCAAATAAACCATGTTCTCCTGAATGAGGATTAAGACCGGCTACTGCAAGAGTTCCTTCCAATCCTAGTCTCTTCATTGCTTCAGTACATCTTTCAATATAGTCCAGGATTCTATCGTACTTAACTTGATCAATAGCATCTCTTAAAGATAAGTGGCGAGATAAGAAGAACACTCTAAGACCCTCTACTTCAAACATTGTAAGTGGATCGTGAACACCAGATATATCTTCAAACATTTCAGTGTGCCCTATATATGGCACATCTGCGGCTCTTAAAGACTCTTTATTTATTGGAGATGTAGCTACGGATTCAACTTTGCCTTCCATAGCTAGCTCACCAGCTTTTTTAATATATTGATAAGAAGCCTCTCCACATTTAGCATTTACTTCACCAAATGCATAGTCTTCTGTTATAAGACCTAAATCTATCAAATCGATAGTCCCATATTCGTATATACCGTCTTCAACATTTTCTATGACATTTATTTTTAAGTCAAGTCCTGTTACTTCTAAGGCTTTTTCCAATACAAACTTATCACCTACAAGAACCAGTTTGGCATCATCATATAATTCTTTCTTATCAAATGTTTTTGCAACGATTTCTGGACCTATTCCTGCTGGATCACCTAATGTAATTGCTATAGTACTTTTTTGCATTTTATTCTCCTTCATTTAAAATTCTTTGTATACACTCAGCCATGACAATATCATTACCAACCATTCCACCTTTACTTACTAGTTTCAAGTCTGGTTTTAATCCATTTATGACCCTACCATAAGCAACCAATGGCTGTATTTCTTCTCTTATTTCTATTCCATCACTTAATAACTCTTCAATAACCGCTACTGTAACATCACCTCCTGATGAAAATATTCCTGAAATGGATGATTCTTTTATCACTACTTCTTTTGCAATTTTTGCTAATCCTCTAGATATCATTAAGGATAAGTCGTCTATACTTATATTAAACTGGTCAGAGATTTCTTTTAAATTCAGTCTATCCTCTATGCTTTCCGGGGTTGTTGTTATAATTATGAGGTCATATTTATCTAGATTCTTACAAGATTCATTAACACTATTTTCAATTTCAACAATCGCTTGATCTATATTAATAAGCTTAAGAGGATCAACGTCTACTTGATAATAATCAAATCTCTTTTTAAGTTCTGCCATTTGTTTCATGGTGACATTTGTTACTGATCCAATCACCGCTATCGCCTTAGTGCTAATACTTTGACTTTTGTATAATAACTTTGTAAGCTCTTTAGTAAAGGGACCTGGATCAACACTCATAAAATCGATTCCACTATCCAGACTGGCTTTAGCAATTAGTGATATTTGATCATTTGTTATTGAATCAAATATTAACAAATCTTTATCTTTGTTTTCGATTATTATATCTCTAATATGGTCTATACCTTTTTCTATTTCTTCTATAGAGATATGAACTACTTCCCCTTCATAATCTTTTTTAAAGTTCTCAGTCACCTTATTACTAATTGCTGATATTTTAGAATCTTTCCCAGCGTCAGTATTCATCAGTGGAATACCATCTACATACATAAAATCATTTATGACTATTCTCTTTGAATCTGGAAAAGATGGTACACAAACTGCTAGCTTTTTATTATCAAGTGCATCCTGATAGGCTTTTAGCTCAGATCCTAAATTACCCCTTAGGGTCGAGTCAATCCTCTTTGAGTATAGTTCAATCGAGTCATTTTTATATTTATTTACTTTGTCAAAAACCCTTTTGTATGCATGGTCTTTACTCATAGCTCTTGAGTCAGTAGTAAATGCTACTGCATCCATTTTTTGAGGAAGATTATCAAGTTTTGACGCTGTAATACTAGCAGCCCTTAAACCAATTGTTTTCATCAAGGCACAATTTGCATTTGCACCAGTCAAGTCATCTGCAATTATTAAAACACTTGTCATTATTCCCTCCTTTACAATGTTTTTATATTATTCAACTTTATATAATTATTCAATTCATCATTGGATGAATCCGTAATTATATAGTCAAAATTATCCGTTTTATTAAAAGAATATAAGCCCTTTTTATGAAACTTTGAGCTATCACATAGTAGAATTGATTTTTGTGAGTTGAGTATCATTCGATTTTTGATTTTTGCTTTATTTTCCGTTGTGGAATATACAAAATCTTGATCAAAAGCATCCGTTCCTATGAAACTTAAATCAGCGTGGATTTTTTCTAAATTATCATATCCCTCTATCGACATAGAAGTTTTTGTCTTAGTGTCTATATATCCGCCTAACAAATAAGTGTTAATATCCTTGGATTTAGATAATCTATAAGCTATTTCTAAATCATAAGTTATTATATTCAAATCTTTATACTTATTTAAATATGGAAGTATAGCTTGAATTGTGGTACCCGCATCTAGGAAAATATTTAATCCATCATCTATTAGTTGGCTAGCTTTATTAGCTATAAAATCTTTTTGTTCAATATTTTTTTCAGACTTTTCTTCTATACCTAGCTCTATTACATGATTTAGAGGAGCTACAGCACCTCCATAAGTTCTTTTCAGCAAATTCTGACCTTCAAGAAAATTTAAATCTTTACGTATCGTTACTTCAGATACCCTTAGTTCTTTAGATAGATTTGATACGCTAACTCTATCGTTGTTTTGAATTTTATTTAAGATATAAGCATGACGCTCATCAGTAAACATTTTGTTTAATTACGTTTCCTTTCGTTTTATTCTGTTTTCATTATAGCACAAGTTTTCAACAATGCAAATGTTTTCTTTCGTTAATTTTTAAACTTTTGTTTTAAATGTATACTCTATTTTTATAACTTTTTGACGGTAATCAAACTAATGATAAGTCTTGATTACTTATAAAATAACAAATAAAAAACACCTCCAGCCAATAAATAGCATGGAGGTGTTTTCCATAAATCTTATTTATAAAATTTGTTATTGATTGTTTCTACAATAGTTTCAGCAGTAAAGCCAAATTGTTCTGTAACTTCATCACCTTTTCCAGATAAACCAAATGTATCGATGCCTATATTTAATCCATCTGTACCAGTCCATTCTGCCCAGCCAAAGGTAGATGCCATTTCAATTGAAACTCTGTTTTTAACCTCTTTTGGTAAAATTTCTTCTTTATAAGCTTCATCTTGTTCTCTAAATAATTCCATAGAAGGCATTGAAACTACTCGTATATTTTTATCCTTTAATAATGCTTTTGTTTCAAGTGCAAGTTCTACTTCAGAACCTGTTGCAATTAAGATTAAATCAGGAGTTTTCTCACAATCACTAATTATGTAAGCACCCTTATTAATATCTGTAATGTTTTCAGTTTCTTCTAAGTTTCCTACATTTTGACGAGTAAGAGCCATCACTACTGGTTTTTCTTGAGATTCTAGAGCGTATTTCCAAGCAAGTCTTGTTTCATTTGCATCAGCTGGTCTTAGCATAATGCAATCTGGAATTGATCTAATCATTGCTAATTGTTCTATTGGCTCGTGTGTTGGACCATCTTCACCAACTGCAATAGAATCGTGAGTCATCACATATGTTAATGGCAATTTTGATAGAGCAGAAAGTCTAATTGCTGGTTTTAAATAATCTGTAAATACAAAGAATGTTGAAACGTGATGCCATGTACCGCCATGAGCAATAATACCATTTCCTATGGCAGCCATAGCAAATTCACGAACTCCGTACCAAACATTGCGTCCTTCTGGTGTCTTATCTGTGAATGCTACTGTGTCTTTAATATTTGTTTTATTTGATGAGAATAAGTCGGCAGATCCTCCCCAGAAATTTGGAGTAATTTTTGCTAAATCTTGGATAATTTCACCATTTGATGCACGTGTTGCAAGAGCATTATCTTCACTTGAATATTTTTTAACTTCATCTATAAAGTTTTCTGGTAATTCACGATTGATACCTGCCATTAGATTTTTATAATCTTCTGGATATTTTTCTTGATATTTATCTAATAAATCATCCCATTTTTGATTTTCTTCTTCACCAGTTTTTACAATGCCTTCTTTAAAGGTATCATAAACATCATCTGGGATATTAAAGTCATCTTCAGTCCATTTATAAATTTCTTTTGCTTTTATAAATTCTTCTTTCCCAATTGGTGCACCGTGAACTTTATTTGTACCTTGGTTAGTAGAACCATATCCAATAATAGTTTTTACTTCTATAATAGTTGGACCTTGTATATTACCCTTAGCTTTGCTGATAGCTTCATAAATTTGATCTAAATCTCTACCATCATCAACTCTTAGATAGTTCCAATTTAAAGCTTCTGCACGTTTTTTAATATCTTCAGAAAAAGTAGTATTTGTAGCACCATCTAAGCATATATCATTTGAATCATAAAGCACTATTAGTTTTGAAAGATTTAAATGACCTGCAAGACTCATTGATTCATAAGAAATGCCTTCCATAAGGTCACCATCACCACAAAGTACATATGTGTAGTGATCAATTATTTGTGCATCATCCTTGTTATACATTGCTGCCAAATGTTTTTCAGCCATAGCTATACCAACAGCTTGAGCAAAACCTTGTCCTAAAGGACCAGTAGTTACCTCAACTCCATCAATATGTCCACGTTCTGGGTGACCTGCAGCTTTTGCACCCAATTGCCTAAAATCTTTTAAATCATCAATACCAACATCATATCCTGATAAATGTAGTAAAGAATAAAGCATAGAAGAACCATGACCTGCTGATAATACAAATCTATCACGGTTAAACCAGTTAGCATTATTAGGATTAGCCTTTAAAAATTTATTCCACAAAACATAAGCCATAGGACTGGCACCCATAGGTAGACCAGGGTGGCCACTATTTGCAGCCTCAATTTGAGCAATAGATAGCGCACGAATAGCACTAATTGCACGTTCATCATTTTTATTAAACATAATCTCTCCTTTTAAATTAAAAACAAAATTTCAAAAAAATCTCTTGATTATATTATAACATCAAGAGATTTTTAATATCAATTAAATTTATTAAGCAAAATAGAAAGTTTCTTTGACTCTTATTTACTATTTATTTCTAGATTCAAAAGCATCCCAGTCTTTTACAAATGCTTCAATACCAGCAGTTGTAAGTGGGTGTGTCCATAATTTTTCAAATAAAGAACCAGGAATAGTTGCAATGTGAGCACCAGCTAAAGCTGCTTTTTCAAGGTGATTAATATGTCTTATACTTGCAGCAATAATTTCTGATTCATAGCCATAGATATCTATTACATCACGAAGTTCAGCAATTAATCGTGCACCATCTTCACCCATATCATCAACTCTACCCATAAATGGAGAAATAAAAGTAGCTCCAGCTTTCATAGCCATAATTCCTTGAGAAACAGAGAAAATTAATGTACAATTTGTCTTAATTCCTTCTTTACTTAAAGTATGGATAGCTTTTAAACCATCTTCAGTCATAGGAATTTTAACAACAACATTATTAGCCCATTTAGAAAGATCACGAGCTTGCTCAACCATCCCCTCATAATCATAAGAAGTAACCTCAGCGGAAACAGGTCCATCAATAAGTTCAGTAATTTCAGAAATAACTTCCTTAAAATCACGTCCCTCTTTGTTAATCAAAGAAGGATTAGTAGTAACCCCATCAACAAGCCCAAGATCATTAATTCTTTTAATTTCGTTAACGTTTGCAGTATCTAAGAAAAATTTCATTATCAAACTCCTTTTGAATGATTCTATTGATATTATACCATTAGAATGTTTAATAAGAAAACGTAAACAATTATTATAATAAATTGACCACCTACTATAATAGATGGTCAATATTTTAAGCTATTTATTAAAATAGTTTGAATTTGCTTCAAATATTAATTTTCCTACGTAGGCACCCCCGTCAATATATCCTAACGTTTTTTCATTATGATAAGCTGCTCTACCATGTTTGCTAACCATTTCTTTTGTTGCAATAGCACCTTCTGCTGATCCTTCCATTAGTTTTCGAGTAAAAATCTTAAACCCATCTGACTTATATGGTTCTGCTCTCTTTAAAGCTGGCCTTATAGAATCTACGATTGTTTTTTCACCTTCTTTAGAATATGCCTTATGTTCTATATTTTCTGCTCCTTTAACTAATGCATAGTATAATTCTTCACTATCTATTTCATTTTTTCCTTTTAAGTATTTTGCCATACCCATAATTCCAAATGAAATGATAGTTCCTAACGATGATGGAGCAGATTCATTGAAACTTTTGCTTATACTTAGTAATAACCTTCCTAAATCTTCATTGTCCTCATAGGAATTTATAATCCCATTAAAACCTTGAGACATAGACACTCCTAAGTCACCATCTCCAAATTTTTGATCTAATTGAACTAAGTAAGATTTATTATCATCTATTAAATCACGTATTATTAATATTATTTCATATATATCTTTTGATTCCATTTATATCACCTATTGTAATTTGTATAGAAAGGAGTGGATGCTACTTCAAGAAGTAATTCTTTTAGTTCTGAATCTAATTTAAATATAGTAATAGATAATCCAGACATTTCCATAGATGTAGCAAAGTTTCCTATATGAGGTTGGATAATTTTGACTTTCTTTTCATCCAATATATCATAAACTTTATTATAAACTATATATTGTTCATCAAGTGGAGTTGCACCTAAACCATTAATTAAAACACTTACTTCATCATTTTCTGAAAGCTCTATTTCAGTCAATATTTTTTCAACAAGAATTTCTGCTATTTCATCTGCAGAAATCATTTTTCTAACTTCTATCCCAGATTCACCATGGATACCCATACCTATTTCTATCTCATCTTCGCTAATATTAAATGTTGCTTCACCAACCTCAGGTACTATAGTAGCACTTAGAGCTACACCCATAGTTCTTATGTTATCTAATGCTCTATTCGTTATTTCTGCTACTTTTTCTAAGTCATATCCTCTACCAGCTGCAGCTCCTGCTATTTTATATGCATAAACTATACCAGCTACCCCTCTACGTGTATCTTTTTTATCTTCACTTGCGCTAGCAATATCATCTTTTACTCTAATCTGGATAGTTTCAATATCATCAAATTCCACCATTTCTGTAGCCATTTCAAAGTTTAAATTATCACCACCATAGTTTCCGTAAAGACATAAAACCCCTTTACCAGAATCACAGTATCTAATTAGCTCTTCCATTTTTGATGAAGATGGTGATGCAAACACATTGCCAACAGCACAACCATCTAACATATTTTCTCCCACATATCCTAAGAAAAGAGGCAAATGACCACTTCCTCCAGCTGTAACAATCCCTACCTTAGGTTCATCTTTAGAATTAGACCTGATTAGCATTCGATAGTCATCATTTAATAGCTTATACTGATCTGAATGAGCTTTAATTATTCCTCTAACAAATTCTTCAGTATAGTCTTCTGGTTTATTAATAATTTTCTTCATATTTATCTCCTTTATACTTAATCAATTTTTAATTTTTCAGGATACTTCCAAGCATCAAATTGATCTTGTGTAAATGAATCCGGTTCTTTTCCTTGATTCACAAGCAAAGTATTAAAGTATATTTCTGCTATATCTTCTAAATATAACATATTTAAATATGCTTTTTCTAAATCTTCTCCTATACCTACTGCACCATGTTTTTCCATTAAAAAAGCATTAGAAATTTTTACAGACTCTGTTACACTTTTTGCTAGTTCAGGAGTTCCAGGTGTTTCGAACGGAGCAACAGGTATTCTTGCTTCCTTTAAGCCCATAGACGCTAACTCATAAACTATCGCTGGAATCTCTTTATTTAAAACTGCGAAGGTAGTTGCAAATTTTGAATGTGTGTGTGCGACACCGAAAATATCATCCCTAGTTTTATATATTTGAAGATGCATCATAGTTTCACTTGATGGTTTAGTTCCATTTTTCGCCTCAATAACGTTACCATCTAAATCAACAACTATAATATCATCTGTTCTCAATTTCATTCTATCTATAGCTGCAGGTGTAACACAAACATATCCTGATTCCTTATCTCTTTCACTAAAGTTACCTGATCCTGGTTGACAAAGACCTTTATTTTGAGCATCTCTAGAAATTTTTATAACATTATCTTTTAAATTTTCTAACATTTTAAACCTCCATAGTTACTTTATTTTTAGTGTTTTGAGTCCACTTTCTTACATAATAGATAATACAAGCTATTACAACTATTAATAAAATTATTCCAACTACATCCATTGCAAAAGCTTTACTTATTGCCCATCTAAATATTGGAGCTTCAACACCAAAGTATGTTATATATTGACCAGATGGTATATCAATAGTACCTACAGCTCTTGCCAAATCTGTTACAGCTGGTGCAAATTGACTAGATACTATTAAATATGCTGGTGTAAATAAAATTGATAGTATAAGCATTTTAATAATATCTCCATTAGTAACTATTAACGCAGGAACTACAACTATAACATTTACTATCCCCGCAAGTGGTAAAACTGAACTCCATCCGAACTTTGCAAACAAAAATGCTAATATAATTTCTAATGGTACAAGTATAATTGATACCACCCAAATCTCAGATCTTCCAGCCATAAATGGCCAGTCTAATCCGATATGAATCTCTCTATCTTGATATTTATTCTTCATATATGTGCTAGCATAATCAGAAATAGGTTGAAGAGCTTGCATAAATAGTTTTGCTACCATTGGAAAAAGTACTAAGGATGCAGCAACTTTAATTCCAATATTAAGAACATCTGAAAGACTATATCCAGCTATTATAGCTAATAGTGAACCCACTATTAATCCCATAACACTGTTTTCTCCAAAAATACCAATTTTATTTCTCAATTTATCTGAGTCAAAAACTTTTCCACCCAATCCAGGTATTTTATCTAATAATATATTAATAGGTTCCATTAAAGCACACTGAATTGTCATATAATGAGTGCAAGTTACACCTGGTATAGAGGTGATTTTTTCTATTTTTTCTTTGTTAGCATCACCAATTTTTAGTTCTAAAACAATTTGAATAGCTGCAGCTATAAATCCAAAAGCTAAACTTCCAGAAATAGCTTGAACCATTGTTGCAGTAAAAATTTTTCCCCATACATTCCACATATCAACATTTAAAGTATCTGTCCATTTAAATCCAATCATTAATAAATTTATAATAATTTGAATTGGGAACATTAATAAAGCATATGGCCAAGCCCATGCGATAGCACTCATTGGTGTCCAACCAACATCAACAGCATTTAATTCAAGTCCTGTTCTAGTCACTAAATCTTGTGCAACAGGGCTTATTGTCCCGAACATAAAATCAAGAATTAGGCTCATTCCTGTAAAAGCAACACCTAAAGTTATACCAGCTAAAATAGCTCTTTTAGCTGGCATTTTAAATATCAAACCAATTATAATCATTATAATCGGTAAAAATATCGCTGCTCCCAATCCTAATATATAATCAATGATATTTTGAAACATAGCGTAGCTCCCTATTCACTTATATATTGTTTTAATTTTTTATATTCTTCATCCATACCCATTCCAGTAAGAAAAGCAATACCATTTATTGTTGGTATATTATCATATTTTTTTTCAGCTGACATTATTGATACATACACGTCAACAGTATCAATAATATTATCTAGAGATTTAATATCTACCGCTTCTACTTTTGCATTTATTCCATCATCTTCTAGCATATTATTTATTTTTGATGCCACAGTTTGGCTTGTTGCTACTCCTGATCCACATGCCACTACTATATTTTTCATAATTATTCCTCCAATAAATCTTCCATAATTTTCTTAATTTCACTTTTATCCTTTGATTCTTTAATTTCTTTTAGCTTATCACTTTGACTAAAAATCCCCATAAGTTTTACTAATAAAGGTACTTGTTTTTCTGGATTATCAACAGCAAGCATAAAAAC
>ERZ782914.273-NODE-273-length-16960-cov-6.425969_pt1 | contig 16960 bp, 19 predicted proteins | sample MGYA00375948_ERZ782914 | MGnify/ENA primary metagenome ERZ782914 (study PRJEB29894, sample SAMN03576417) | human skin metagenome | biome: human skin; feature: left retroauricular crease; material: organic_material | host: Homo sapiens | place: Italy: Trento...
TGATAATGGTGGTATCATATTTTTTATTTATATCCTGAAGGGTTTTTCTAATATCAATAATACCTTGAGGATCGAGTCCGTTGATTGGTTCATCTAAAATTAATAATTTTGGTGAATTGACCATGGCCATGGCTATTGCAAGTCTTTGTTTCATACCTAGAGAAAAACGTTTGACAATTTTATTATTCTGATCATATAAACCTACAGTTTGTAGAATAGATGAAATTTTATTTTCTTCTTTAATTCCGTAAGCTAGAGACTTTAATTTTAAATTGTCATAAGCGTTTAAATTATCATATAAACAAGGAGCTTCAATTAGATTTCCTACTTCCGTAAATTCCACTGAATGACGATTGACATCCTTTCCTAGTAATTTGATTTCTCCATTTGTTTTATTAGATAAACCTGATATCATCTTCATGAGAGAAGATTTACCAGCTCCGTTTTCTCCTACTAAACCATAGATAGATTTTTCCTTTATTTTTAGACTTATATTGTCCACTGCAATAAATTTACCATATCTTTTCTCTAATTTGTGAGTTTCTAATACTATATTATTCACTAACACACTCCTATTTACTTTATTTAACAATTATGCATTGTTATATAAATATATTATACTTTAACATTGCATAATTTAAAATACAAATAAAATAATTTAATAAAACGGTGATAAAATAAGCATAAATATAACGCTGATTTTTTAATCAGCGCTTAAATAAATTTTTCTAAATTATTATCTATCAATTTGTTAATAGCAAAGCCAACGCCTGATTTAAGGTTGGATTTTGTTATAAAATCTGCGTAAGCCTTTAATTCTTCGACAGAATTTTCCATGGCTACGGCAAATCCTGCATGCTCTAGCATAGGTATATCATTTCTTTCATTTCCTATACTCATTATCTCATCTTGGCTTATACCAAGTTCTTTTACCATAACTCCAACAGCATAGCCCTTGTTGGTTTTCTTGTTCATAACTTCTATCAAAAATGGTGCGGTTCTCACTGCATAGTAATTTTCAACCAAGTCTTTGGGCATATTATTGTATAGTTTGTCAATGGCAGATTTTCGCCCTAATATCAATATCCTGCCCAATTTTTTATCTTTGGGGAAGTCACTGTATTTGATACGAGTTATGGGAAGCTTAGAGATTTTTGCATCTATTCTAGTATAGATACTAGGAATTTTGTGACGGGAATAGAATCCTTCATAATCCATTGCAGAAACTTCTACGTTGAAATCTTTTACCAAATCATCTACTAGCTTAAAGTCAGACGGAGATTGGCATGTCCCAGCAATTGGTCTTTCTGTAAGATTATCAAATATGTAAGATCCGTTTTGGCAAACAGAAAAATTATCTTTTCTATCAAGGCCTATCTTTTTTACGAGTCCTCTCATACCTGAATAAGGCCTGCCAGATGCTAGAGCTATGTGTACACCCATGTCACGAGCCCTATCTATGGCTTTTATATTTTCTTTTGTAAGTCTTTTTAGTGGAGTAACTAGGGTGCCATCCACATCAATAGTTATAAGTTTAATCATAATATAACTATACCTTTTAAAAGCCTAGAAAAAAATGAATCAGAAATTATTTAGGAGTACCTAAAATAATATTTACAAATACGTAAAAATATATTATAATACTCTTAAATAATTTTTTTATTCAAAGGAGTTTTATATGAAAAAAAGAATTTTAGCTATATTATTAATTATGACAAGCTTAGTAGCTTGCACAAAAAATAATAAAAAAGAAGATACTGTTAGCGAAAAAACGCAAATTAGCACTAAAGAAGTAGCTGATAAGAAGACAATTACGGTTACTACAACTTTCATAGAAGACATGGTAAATGAGCTCATTGGGGATAAGGCAAATGTAAATTTGATTATCCCTGCTGGAGAAGATCCTCATTTATATGTTGCAAAACCAGAAGACTTAAAGAAACTTAAGGAAGCTGACCTAGTTTTATACCATGGACTTCATTTTGAGGGCAAGATGGTAGATGCTTTGGAAAGTGTGGGCTACCCTATAACAGAGACATTTGATAAAAAAGATATAGGAGAAATGGATGAAGATGGTGAAACTATAACTGACCCACATTTTTGGTTTAATATAGACCTATATAAGGAGGCTTTTTCAAATACTGCTGATAAATTAAAAGAGCTTTATAAAGACGATAAAAAAACCGTAGAAACTATCGATAAAAATTCTAAAAAATACTTAGATGAACTTGATGATTTAAATACCTATGTAGTAGATAGACTAAATGAATTGCCAAAAGATAAGAGATATCTCATAACTCCTCACGACGCTTTCAATTATTTTTCAAGAAAATATAATATAAAGGTTATGGCACCACAAGGAGTATCTACTGACTCAGAGCTATCTAATAAAGACTTGGAAGATACTGCAAGTTTTATTGCTGATAAAAAGATAAAGGCAATTTTTGCAGAGTCTACAACTAATCCTGAAAGAATGCAAAAATTAGCTGATATAGTAAAGAGCAAAGGCTTTGAGACAAAAGTAGTTGGTGGACAGGGAAAAGAGCTTTATTCAGATTCTCTATCTGCCAAAGGGGAGGAAGCTGACACATATATAAAAATGTATAAACACAATATAGATTTGATGGTAGATAATTTGAAGTAGGAAAATGATGGATTATGCAGTAGAAGTAAAAAATCTTAAAGTTTCCTACGGTAAAAATGTGGTTTTAAACAATGTAAATTTAAAAATTCCTGCTAATACTAGGTGTGCCATAGTCGGTTCCAATGGGGCTGGTAAGTCTACTTTTATTAAGGCTATCCTAGGTCTTATAAAAAAAGATTGTGGTGACATTAAAATTTTAGGCAAAGATTTAGATAAAGTAAGATCTTCCATTGCCTATGTGCCTCAAAAAGATTCGGTGAATTGGAATTTTCCCACAACTGTAATAGACGTAGTAACCATGGGCCTTTATAAAAATATGAAGGCCTTTGGACCTACTAGCGATAAGAAAAACCTAGCCCTATCTGCTCTAGAAGAGATGGGCATAGGAGATTTAAGTAATAGGCAAATCAATAACTTATCTGGAGGACAAAAGCAAAGAGTTTTTCTAGCAAGAGCTTTAGCTTTAGATGCTGATATTTACGTACTCGATGAGCCTCTTACGGGGGTTGACATGAAAACTGAAGATATCATAGAAGAAGAATTTTTGAAATTACAAAATAGGGGCAAGAGTGTTATAGCTGTTCACCACAATGTATACACCCTAAATAAGTATTTTGATCATTTGGTAGTATTAAATGAGGACATCAAATACTCTGGGCCTTTATTTATAAAAAATATAGAGGAAGTTATAAACTTAGGATTTAGGAGCTAGTTATGGGAGTTTTTACTTTATATTCTTTTAGAATAGTATTAATAGGTACTTCTATTCTTGCTGTTATGTCTGCTATTATAGGCTCTCTTAATGTATTAAAGTCCCAATCACTTATTGGTGATGCCTTGGGACATTCAACCTATCCAGGTATAATTTTAGCTTTTATCTTAAGCGGGCAAAAAAATCCTACAATTTTACTTTTGGGAGCAATGTTTACAGCAAGTATTTCATATTTTTTAATCCAATATGCTAATAAAAATAGTAAAATTGGCCCTGATGCGAATATGGCTATTTTTTTGACTGGATTTTTTGGCTTAGGGTTGGTAGAAAAATCCTATATCCAGGGCAATCCATCCTTTTCCCAAGCAAGCAAGGCAGGACTTGACAAATATATTTTTGGCCAAGCAGCTTATCTTATGAAAGAAGATATAGTTTTACTTGCTATAGCCCTTTTGATATGCTTACTTATAGTTATTTTTAATTATAGGGATATTAAATGTTATTTGTTTGATAGGCAATTTGCAGATTTGATGGGGATCAATACCAGTAAATTAGATTACTTGATTTTATTTATGACTATTTTAGTTATAGGATTAGGGATAAAAACATGTGGTGTTATACTCATAAGTGCACTTTTAATAATACCTACTATCAGTGCATTAAAACTTACAGATAAATTTATTGGAGTATTAATCATATCTAGTACTTTATCTTTACTTGCCTCTATGGTGGGAAGCTTTGTATCGACTTCATATGCTGGATTTTCAACCGGGCCTAGTATTATTCTCTGCCAGGGTATAATAGCAATCGTTGTAATCTTTACTACAAGAATTTTAAGGATAAGACCATGACATATTCATTAATAGTTTTATTAATTACATCGATTACTTGTTCTCTACTTGGCGTATTTTTGATATTAAGAAATCTTTCTATGCTAACAGATGCCATAAGCCATACGGTGCTTTTAGGAATAGTTTTGGCTTATTTTTTAGTAAAAGACCTAGACTCTCCCTTATTGATAATAGGAGCATCTTTGATGGGCCTACTTACAGTATATCTAGTAGAAACCATAGGAAAGAAAGGAATTAGTAAATACGATGATGCTATAGGTATGGTATTTCCAATATTATTTGCACTTGCAGTGATACTTATCAGCAAGTTTTTTAGAAATGTCCACCTGGATACAGATGTAGTCCTTATGGGAGAGGTTTTGTTCTCTTCTCTAGTTACTACGGATGTATTTGGATACAACTTGCCAACATCTATGGTATATGGACTAGTAATTTTGATACTTACCCTTATTTTTATAATAGCTAATTATCAAAAACTAAAAATTTCCACTTTTGATAAGGACTTTGCTTATTTAATAGGTATACCAACTAGTTTTATATTTTATTTGCTTATGACTTTAACGAGTATATCGGCCGTCGTCTCTTTTAACAGTGTAGGTGCCATACTAGTAATCTCATTTTTTATAGGACCCGGAGCAAGCAGTTTAGAGCTTTGTAAAAATTTAAAATCAAGCCTAATTACAGCAAGCTTAATAGCAAGCATTAATTCTATAATAGGTTTTTACATTGCCGTACATTTAAATGTATCTATATCAGGACTTATAGCTTTTATCAATATGCTTGTGTATCTAGCCATAATTATTGCTAAGAAGTATATTAGATTTAGAAGTTAAAGCAAGTGATTAGGTAAGGATAGAAAATGACAGAGCTAAATTCACAAAAGGAAGAATATTTAATAACAATTTATAAACTTATGAATGAGGGTGAAAAAGTGACTAATAAATCAATAAGCACCTACCTTAATTTAGCTCCATCATCAGTTACAGAAATGCTAAAAAAACTTAAAGATCAAGGTCTAGTAGAAGATAATAAAGAAAATATCCTCACAGATGAGGGGATAACAATTACGCAAAAAACTTTATCTAAACATAGACTCTGGGAATATTTCCTAGAAAAAGAATTAGAATTTTCTTGGAAAGATGTCCATCCTGTGGCAAATGATTTGCAATCTGTAACTAGTGATCAATTATTAGATAGACTAAATGCTTACCTAGGATATCCCGAATACTGTCCTCATGGATCGGTGATATTTATAAATAATGAAAAGATCCCTAGACATTTGGTAAAGATGAATAAGGCAAAGACCAATACCATATACACAGTAGAAAGAATAAGAGACCAGAGAGAACTGCTTGAATATTGTGAAAGTATGGATATAAAAATAGGTAGCCAAATAAAACTTTTGGATTATGATAAATTTGATCAGACTGTGATAATAGAAAACGAGAATAAAAATGAGAGGATATCACCTAAGGCTAGCAAGGATATATATTTAAGGGAATTAAAAGTTCAGTGAAATATCTTTAATCTTTTGGGTAAATATAAAATGTAGATATGAACCTTAGAAAATAAATGAATTATTATAAGGAGTTAAAAATGATAATAGGAATACCAAAAGAGATAAAAAATAATGAAAATAGGGTGGCAGTAGTACCAGGATCTGTATTAGAACTTACTAAAAATAATGAAGTTATAATAGAAAAAGGTGCAGGAGTCGGATCTGGCATAAGCGATGAAGATTATAAAGAAGCAGGAGCAAAAATTGTAGACTCAGCCAAAGAAGTTTGGGGAAAAGCAGATTTGGTATACAAAGTAAAAGAACCACTAGAGGAAGAATACCAATACTTTAGAGAAGGACTTTCACTATATACTTATTTGCACCTAGCAAGTAACGAAAAACTAGCAAAAGAATTAGCTGATAAAAAGGTCACTGCAATAGGATATGAGACAGTAAAACTAGATAACAAACTTCCACTACTAAGACCAATGTCTGAAATAGCAGGCCGTATGGCAGTTCAAGAAGGTGCAAGATACCTAACAAGTCCAGAAGGCGGTAGAGGAATATTACTTCAAGGTGTACCAGGAGTAAGACCAGCAAATGTTGTAATAGTAGGTGCAGGTACTGTAGGAACAGCTGCAACTAGAATAGCAGTAGGAATGGGAGCAAGAGTAACAGTCTTAGATGTAAATATAGATTCATTAACAGAAATAACAAACATCTTCCCAGATAAAGTTGAAACTCTTTTCTCAAATCCACTAAACATTAAAGAAAGTGTAAAAGCAGCAGACCTAGTAATTTCAACAGTCCTAATCCCAGGAAGAAAAGCTCCACAGCTTATAAAAGAAGAATATGTAAAAGAAATGAAAGAAGGATCTGTAATAGTAGACGTGGCGATAGACCAAGGTGGATCAACAGACCTAACTAAGAATCACCCAACAACTCACTCAGAACCAACATTTACAAAACACGGAGTAATCCACTACGCAGTAGCAAATATCCCAGGAGCTGTAGCAATGACATCAACCTACGCTCTATCTAATGCAACAACAAAATATGCAAAAGCAATAGCAGAAATGGGATTAAAAGAAGCAAGTGAGAAATTCCCAGAAATTAAAAGCGGTATAAACACATACGGTGGCTATATAGCATATGAACCAGTTGCAGAAGACTTGGGTATGGAATACAAGGAAGCTAACTTATAATAGATAAATTAAAAAGATAATATAATCTTAAAAAAGTATAAGGCTCATTAAATAATGAGTCTTATACTTTGAAAATAAATTTATCAGATAAAAGATATTCAAATACATTATTAGTAATTTCACCATCTTGATTTGCTACAATAGCTTTTAGTAAAACTACTGGTGTATTGGGTTCAATGCCAAAAATTTTTGATATTTCTTCATCTGCGTATATAATTTCTATCGTCTTTTCTACTGTGTGAAAATCGTATCCCATTTCTTTTTGCATAAAATCATACAAAGACTTATTATCAAAATCTAAATCACCGAGATTTGAAAATGTTTTTTTGAAATGGGTTACTTCATATGCGCATGGTATGTCATCTACAAATCTTAATCGTTTCATTACAAATACATAATCTTCGGGAGTTAAATTAAAAACTTCTTGATCCAACGAATTTGCTAATTGAATGCTAGCGCTTTTTAGTTTAGCTCCTGGCATATGACCACTATCTAAAATTAAGCTAGTGAAACTTTTTGATTCTTGTAGAGGTTTTATAATTTTTTCTCTATTTACAAAAGTACCTTTACCTTGAATTCTGTTAATATAATCTTTTTCTTCAAGTACATCCATAGCTTGTCTAATAGTTATTCGGCTAACATTAAAATGTTCAGAAAGATTTCTTTCCGCTAATAGTTTATCATCTGATCCAATAATTTCACTTTCATCTTCTGACCTAACCTTATCCAGCTCTTTAATCATTATATCGGCTACTTGTTTATACAATGGTACTGATGATTTAGTATCTAATTTTTCCATTTCACTCCTGCTAAAATGCTAATCGTTCAATAGAATTTTTAGCTTCATTAATTGAACTTTCAATAATTTTATTATAATTATCATTAACATCTGCCATTAGAAGAGATATAACCATTGGTATGTTTACGCCTGTAATAACTTCGTAGGAAGGATTCTCTATTTTCATTCTTGCTGCACAGTTAAAAGGTGTGCCACCTTTAATATCTACTAAAAAAATTATTTTTTCTGCTTCTAAATTATTAATTGCAAATTGATATTTTTCTGTGACTTCTTCTGGACTATATTCTTCTAAAAACTCTATGGTTTCAATGTTTTTATTAATTCCAGTAATCATTTCAACTGAATTTTTTATTTCTATTCCTGTTCTTTTATGCGTGCATATTATTATTCCTATATTCATATTGTCTCCTTTGTTTAGAACACCATACCATTTTCTCAAATAGGTTACAATATTTGACAAATTATTTTATACATGGTACTATACCAATATGCATATGGTACCATACCACATAAGGAGGAGGTTATATGATTAGTCTTATCAGAATCGACTACAGGCTTGTACATGGACAAGTAGTTGTAGGTTGGTTGAACTCACTAGATATTGAAAGAATTGTAGTTGTAGATGATAGAGTAGGCTCTAATGATGCTGAAAAATCTATATTATCACTTGCAAAACCTGAAGGAAAAAAGATGCACATATTTACTTTAGATGAAGCATTGGCAAGAAAAAATAAATTATCTCAGCTGTCAGAAAAAACTGCTATTATCTTTGCGAATACAGAAACATGTTTAGAATTTATGAAAGATTTTGATTCTAATCTGAAAGAAATTAATTACGGAGCAATTCCAAAGAAAGAGACTTCTAAAGAATTTGATAAAGCAGTATTCTTAAATGATAAAGATATTGAGAATTCTAGACAGCTTGTTAGCCTTGGATACAAGATTTATTCTCAACAAACCCCGAATTCTCCAAGGAAAGAACTTACAAATATTATATAGGAGGACTTATGTTTATAAAGGCCTTGTTGGTAGGTCTAGTCGGCATTTTTTGTATGCTTGATTCTAGGCTTTTAGGAAGACTGAACTTTGAAAGACCACTTATAGGGTCGATGTTAGTTGGTTTGGTATTAGGTGATATTCACGCTGGTTTATTAATTGGCGCTCAACTTGAACTAGTATCATTAGGTTTAGTAACTATAGGAGCAGCAGCTCCTCCAGATATGGTACTTGGATCTATAATAGCTTCATCTTTTGCGATTTTAACAGGTGCTAGTCCAGAAGAGGCACTTACAATAGCTATACCTATAGCAGTATTAGGACAATTTCTTGGTACATTATTAAGAACGGTTCTATCAGGCTTAAATCATAGAGTTGATGAGTTAATAGATAATGGAGAATTCGCTAAAGCAAGCAGAGTTCACATCACATGGGGAGTTGTTTTATATTCTCTATCATATTTTATACCTATATTTCTATCAATTTATTTGGGAACGGATGCGGTAAAAAATTTCATTGAGATAATACCAGAATGGTTGACTAATGGACTTCAAGTTGCTGCAGCTATAATGCCTGCATATGGACTTGCTTTACTATTAAGCATGATGATGACTAAAAAGAATGCAGTTTATATGTTTGCTGGATTTTTAATGGCAGCATACTTTAAGTTAGACTTAACAGCTATATCACTATTTGCTATAGTTATAGCTTTAATCTTAAGGGAATTAAAATTTGGTAGTAAAAGTAAAGCTTATGCAGTCTCAGTAGGTCCAAATACTACAATAGAATCAGATGACATGGATATACTTGATACACCAGATGATTTTTAGGAGACATAATGAACAAAAAAAATAATAATTGGAAATATAAAAAATTCTTCTGGTCTGCTTGGGCTATTCAAAACACATGGAATTATGAAAGACAAATGAACATGGGCTACATGCACGGGATGGCACCAATAATAGACAATATATACCAAGACCCAGCAGAAATTGAAGATAAAAAAGAAGCTTATAGACGACATATGCAATTATTTAATTGCACCCCTCAAACTACCTCATTTATAATGGGAATCACTGCTGCTATGGAGGAGAAAAGACATAATAATCCTCAAGATGTTCCTCCAGAAGCTATCAGCAATATTAAAACTTCCCTAATGGGGCCGTTATCAGGTATTGGAGATTCGTTCTTTCAAGGAACAGTTAGAATAATAGCTTTTGGTTTAGGAATATCATTAGCCCAACAAGGCAACATATTAGGACCTATTTTAGCAATGCTAATATCTGCCATACCATCTATACTGGTAACTTGGTACGGTGGAAAATTAGGTTATGAGCAAGGGACAAAGTCCTTGGATAAGTTGCTTAAAGGTGGAATGATGGATCAAGTATTCTATGTTACAAGCCTTATGGGCCTTATAGTCGTTGGAGGAATGATCTCGAATCTTATAAACATTACAACACCGATTACATTTGGGGAAGGATTTGTCTTGCAAGATACACTTGACTCAATAATGCCGGGTATTCTACCACTTGCTCTAACGATGCTTATGTACAAACTAAACAAGAAGCATGTTAACACAGGTTTAATACTCACATTAATTATTGTTGGTGGTATTGTTTTAAGTTACTTTGGAATTTTAGGCTAGAAATGGAAGCGAAAAAGGAGAAAAAAATGGAAATCAAATCATTAATCGAAAAAATATTAGAAAAAGGTAAGAAAGACAATGTTTATTTTGTAGGATGTGGAGCATCAAAAGCTGACCTTTACCCAGCGTTTTATTTTATTTCAAGAAATTCAAAAATTAAGACCGGCCATCTTACAGCAAATGAATTTAACTATGATACACCGAAAGATATCGGGGAATCTTCAATAGTTATTTCGGCATCATTAGGTGGTACTACACCTGAAACTGTAGAAGCAACAAGGAAAGCAAGAAGCTTAGGTGCAACAACAATTTGTTTAACTAATGACGGTGAATCTCCAATAGCCGAAGCTGCAGAGTATCCAATAGTTCATGGATTTCATGCGAATTATGGAGAAAAACTAGAAAAAATGCAATATTGTTTGCAATTGGCAGTTGAGATAGTTAATCAAATTGAAGGTATTGAATATTATGATAAATTTCAAGAAGGATTTTCAAAAGTGGCTGAAGTTTCTGAAAAGTCAGCAAAGGCAGCAAAAAATGAAGCTATAAAATTTGCGCAATCATTTAAAGAAGCTTCTCCAATTTATGTTTTAGGTAGTGGCCCTAACTTTGAGATTGCTTATGCTACAAGTTTATGCTTATTCCTTGAAATGCAATGGATAGATTCAGCAAGCATTCACTCAGGAGAATTCTTCCACGGTGCGCTTGAAATTACCGATAAAGATGTCCCATTCTTAGTATTCATGGCTGATGGAAAAACAAGAAAACTTGACGAAAGATTATTAGAATTCCTACTAAGATTTGATGCAAATGTATCAGTTATTGATGGTAAAGACTATGCCTTATCAAGCGAATTTGATCCAGAAGTAGTGGACTACTTTAACCCATTGATTCTTTCATCAGTAATGAGAGTATATGCTGAAGAATTAGCAGAAGTACGCGGACACTCTCTATCTAAACGTAGATACATGTGGAAACTAAACTACTAAAATGATTAAGGCAGTTATCTTTGATATAGATGGTGTTTTAGTTGATTCGGAGGAATTTTACTTTCAAAGAAGAATGAATTTCTTTAAAGAAAATAATATGACACCTGGTTCTTCTGATATCAATGATTTTGTAGGAAGCAATGTTATTAAGATTTGGCAGACACTAGTTCCAGATGATGAAAAACTTAGAGAAGAGCTTAAAACAAGCTACTTGACAGACTATGAAAAAAATCATCAAATTGACTTTAGAAAGTATTCAAGAGAAAATTTAAAAGAAATTTTTCAACAACTTCAAGATAAAAGAATAAGGATAGCCCTTGCTTCTGCTGGAAATAGATATATCATTCAAAAATTTATAGATGATATGGACTTGGGTCAATATGTTGAATTTTACGAATCAGGTGAAGAATGCAAAAACAACAAACCTGATCCTGAGATTTACCTAAATTCAATAAAAAAGTTGGATTTACCAAATGAAGAAATAATTGTAGTTGAAGATTCCACACTTGGGATAAAAGCTGCAAAAGATGCGAATTTAAAAGTTATAGCATTTAGACCATCAAATTATTACCTTAATCAAGATCAAGCCGATTATCAAATAAATGACCTTATAGATGTCCTGGATTATATATGAAAATAGCCCTGTGTGGGCTATTTTTTATATTGTTTAATTTATCGGATAATAATAAAAAACTCTGGTACAATCGTATTATGGAACTTAACAGAAAACGCTACAATGATTTAGATACTTATTATAAAATCAAATATGGAAAGAAGATTATAAAATTGCCCCTAGATGGTGGTTTTACTTGCCCCAACCGTGATGGGACTTTATCGTCACGTGGCTGCATCTATTGTTCTGATGCTGGGGCTGGAGAGTGGACTTATAGGTCTGTTGGAGATATCAAAGAGCAAATTGCCTATCAGAAGAAAATCCTAGCAAAGCCTGGTCGTGCGGAAGGATACATTGCTTATTTTCAAAACTTCACCAACACCTATGGAGATCTAGCAAAAATGCGTCATATGTTTTATGCAGCTATTGATCAGCCAGATATAGTTGGTCTATCTATAGCAACTCGTGCCGATTGCCTGCCATATGAAGTATTAAATTTGCTTGAAGAATTAAATGAAAACACAGATTTAACCATAGAACTTGGTATGCAAAGTGTCAATGATAACACTTTGAAATTCATCAACCGTGGATATTCTCATCAAGAATTTGATAACGGTGTTCAAAAACTATGTAGTTTGGGTATAGAAATGATAGCTCATATTATAGTGGGATTAGTTGGAGAAGATATTGATGACTATCTGAGAGATATATCCTACATAAACTATCGTGGGATAGAAGGAATAAAAATCCACAATCTTTATATAGAAAACAATACTTATCTAAAATCCTACTATGAAAAAAACAATATAACTTATGATATGACCAAGAATGACTATGCAAATATAGTAGTATCTATGCTTCGTCATCTAAATCCTGAAGTTATCGTAAATAGGCTTACAGGAGATGGGCTTAGTGAATCAATCGCCTATCCAACTTGGTCAAAAAATAAGGGAGCAGTATTATCTACAATCGATAAAATCATGAAAGATGGAAATTTTAGGCAGGGGGACCTATGGAAAGAAAATTAGCAAGCAAATATTATATAAATTCACTAGAAGGCGACAAATACTCAAAGAAAGAACAGACCATGCTTTTGGTAGTTGATGAGCAACCAAAACTAATGAAAACTATGGAAAATGGTGAACTTACTATCCTAAATACCTTGGTTTTGATAAAAGCATTCAAAGAATACCAAATGCCAATTCTTGCAACAGAACAATATCCAAAGGGTCTAGGTAAATCTGACCCTAGATTACTAGAAGAAATCCCAGAAGATAAGATATATGAAAAGACGATCTTTGATGCAGCAACACCAGAAGTTCTAGACTTTATAAAAGAAAATAATATCACAAATGTTGTAGTAGTAGGAGCAGAAGGCCATGTTTGTATCTACCAAACAATTAGAAGTTTACTAGATCTTGGCCTAAATGTATTTTTTGTAAAAGATGCTATAAGTTCATACACAGAAGAATTGAAAGAAACTTCTGCAAACTTACTAGGTCAAATGGGTGCAGCAGTTGTAAACACAGAAATGTTATTATTTGACATAGCCTACGATTCCAAAGACAGCCACTTCAAAGTTATATCAAATCTTGTAAAAGAAATGAGAGCTAGAGACTAATAAATTTTCACCTGGTGATATGAAAATATTGCTGGGTGTTTTTTTATTCTGATATTTTATCAAAGAAACTTGTCATTAATTGTTTTATTATTATAAAAAATAGTTTATAATAATAAAATAAAGTTTAAGGAGAGTTTATGACTAATACTTTGATAAGTCCAGACAATATTTAGATGATTTGGGCAGTTTTATTAATTATTGTCGTCCTTGCTATGACAATCGAAAAAAAATATAAGTGGGGGCAAGTTTTAACTGGAGCAGTTATTGCTCTGATTTTTGCTGTGATTCTCACCAACTTAAAGGTCTTGCCTATGGAATCAACAGTTTATGACACTGTTTGGGACTATGCTATTACACTTTCCATTCCTATGCTTTTATTTAGGTCAAATATGAGGAAGATTTTTAAGGAATCTGGCAAAATGCTCTTACTTTTTACCATTGGTTCATTAGGAACTGTGCTTGGAGCTTTTCTTGCCTTTGGAATACTTAAAAACGCCATTCCAAATCTAGGAAGCGTCGCTGGAATGATGACTGGATCCTACATTGGAGGAGGAGTCAACTTTATCGCCCTAAGCCAAGTATTTGATCTAGACAAGACCATGGTATCTGCAACAACTGTAGCTGATAACTTTAATATGGCTATTTATTTTGTAATCCTATCAGCTTTGCCAAATATAGGATTTTTTAGGAAAAATTTCATCCAATCAGAAGCAAGTAGCGAACACAAGGATGAATTTAACAAGAAAACTTATATATCGACCTTTGACTTGGCTGTAATATTTGCCACTTCTGCTGCTATAGTTGCAGTGAGTAATGTTATTGCAGGATTCTTTGCAGCAAAAATCCCAACAACAAACGCCTTTAGCATATTATTAAATCAACTTTTTGGCAATCCATATCTGATAATAACAACATTAACTATGATACTTACCACGGCTTTTCCAAAATATTTTGAAAATATAAGCGGAGCAGAAGAAGTTGGATCATTTTTGATTTATATTTTCTTTGTAGTAATAGGTGTGCCAGCAAGCATACCACTTATCATAAAAATAGCACCACTGCTACTAGTATTCTGTTTTATAATGGTTGTGATAAATATGCTAATGGTTTTATTAGGAGCAAAATTATTAAAAGTTTCGCTCCAGGAGGCTATTATAGCATCAAATGCCAACATAGGAGGCCCATCCACAGCTGCAGCCATGGGCATATCAAAAGGCTGGTACCATCTGATAGGTCCTGGAATATTCGCAGGCCTCTTTGGATATATAATAGGAAACTACCTAGGAACAATAGTAGGAAATGTACTAATGTAAAGAGTCTATAAGGCTCTTTTTTTGATATTAAAAGTATTTGCTATTTTATAAATGCTATATATAGGGCAAGTTATGAAGATCAAAGAGAAAATGCAAAAGGACTTATAACAAGTAGTGCCTTCACCTCATTTTTGACAGGTATTACAGAACCTGTTGAGTTTATGTTTATGTTTGCTTCTCCTGCTTTATATTTAATCCATGCTATACTAGCTGGTTTAGTAGGGATAGCTTCTTATATGATGGATATCAGAATTGGATTCGCATCAGGATCTGGTCTAATAGACTATATACTTAATTTAGGTATATCTACAAATGGACTAAAAGTTATTTTGCTAGGAGTAATTACATTCGCAGTTTACTATGTAGTTTTTTATCAATTTATAACTCGTAGAAATGTAAAATTAATCGGAAGAAATGATATTGATAAGGATTATTCTGAACAAAACCTTGATGAAGAATCTAAACTGAGTCTAAAGACTAATGATTATACTCACCTAGCAAAAGTTTTATTAAAAGGCCTTGGTGGTAAAGAAAATATCAAAGACAGCTTCCACTGTGTTACAAGGCTTAGAGTAGAAGTAAATAATCCAGACTTAATTAATGAAGATTTGATTAGAAGTACCAATGTTGCGGGAATATTTAGACCATCTAAAGAAAATATACAAATAATAATTGGTCCGCAAGTTGAAAATGTATATAAAGAGTTTGAAAAGTTTTTATAGGAGATAATAGATGAAAAACCTAAAAGTTACAATAGCTGGTGCTGGAAGTGGCTATACACCTGGTATAATTCTTTCTATTTTAAATCATAAAGACCTATCAGTTTCAGAGATAAGACTTTATGACATCGATAAAGTAAGAAACGAAGACATGGAAACAATAATTTCTTTTATATTAAATAAAGGTAAATACAAGGTAAATCTAATAAGAACTGAAGACCCAAAGGAAGCTTTTTCAGAAGTTGATTTTATCTTTTCCCAAATCAGAATTGGCGGAATGCAGATGAGGGAAAAAGATGAAAAAATACCTTTGAAATATGGTCTAGTAGGGCAGGAAACTTGTGGATTAGGAGGCTTTTCATACGCAATGCGTTCTATGAAAGGCTTCTCAGAGATGATAGATCTAATCCAAAAATATAACAAAGATGCATGGGTATTAAATTATACAAATCCCGAAACAATAATCTCAGAAGTAGTGAGAAGGAAATATCCTGATGCGAAAATAATCAATGCTTGTGATATGACTATCTCAATTGAAGAAATTATTGCTGATAGTTTTGGCTATGATAGAGAAAACTGGATACCAATTTATTACGGTTTAAATCACTTTGGTTGGTATGAATCTATATACGATAAGGCTTTGAAAAAAGATGTTATGCCTGAACTAATAGAGAAAATCATAGAAGAAGGGTTAAACACAGAAGGTCAAGATCCATCTTGGGCAAGCACATGGCAATCATATCAAATGCTTGTAAAAACTTTCCCTGACAGATTGCCAAACAACTATTTGCTATATTATCTATTCTCAGAGCAAATGGTAGAAAAAGAGGATCCTAACTACACAAGAGCCAATCAAATAATGGATGGCAGACTTAAAAAAATTAAGGAAACAGTTAAAGAAATCAAAGAGAACAAAAACCTAGAATCTATAGATTATGAGGGTTCCCAACATGGTCAATATATAGTTGATATAGCAGCCTCTATATTGCATGATAAAAATGACAGATTCATGCTAATAAAAGCGAATAAAGGGTCAATTCCAAATTTAAGAGACAATGCATCTGTTGAAGTACCTTGTTATGTTAATGCAAATGGTGCAGAGCCAATATCTTTAAGAAATTCTATACCTGATTTTCATAAGGGTTTAATGGAAGCTCAAGTAACTTCAGAAAAACTTTTGGTAGATGCATTTTTTGAAAATTCATATTACAAGGCACTACAGGCATTTACATTAAACCAAACTGTTCCAAATGCTACAGTTGCAAAAGAAATACTGGATGAATTTATTAGCGTTAATAGAGATTATTGGCCAGAATTAAAATAGTGTGCATGTGCGTAAATCTAAGTTATAT
>ERZ782914.274-NODE-274-length-16902-cov-44.848697_pt1 | contig 16902 bp, 10 predicted proteins | sample MGYA00375948_ERZ782914 | MGnify/ENA primary metagenome ERZ782914 (study PRJEB29894, sample SAMN03576417) | human skin metagenome | biome: human skin; feature: left retroauricular crease; material: organic_material | host: Homo sapiens | place: Italy: Trento...
CGATCAACGAACTCACCCAGACCGTCACCTGGACCCTGCTGGCCCTGGCGTTGGCTGTGGTGGCATGAGAACGTGGCCGAGGATGCGGCAGAGGGGCAGTGCGCAAGACGGTGAGGGAGGACGCACGATGAACAGTGGACGGCGCGACGAGAGGCAGTACGAAGGTGGCTCTGCCGAGAACGCCCCGGCTGGGGCCGGCCAGGACGCGGCCAATCGATGTGAAACCGACCGGCACGGTGCAGATCGGTGCGGGGCCAGTCGACACGCAGATCGACATGGGGACAAGCCGCACGGCACGCAACGATCCGACGATGCTGGCGCCACGCCCGGGCAGTGCCGGGACGATCGGGGCACCCCGGTGCAGCTCGGTGAGATCCGTCGAGTGGTGAGCCTCGTCCCCTCACTCACCGAGGCCATCGTCGCCACCTGCCCACAGCTTCTGGTGGGTTGCACCGACTACTGTGTGCGCCCACCCGACATGGACGACGTGGTCGGTCATGCGGTGCGCCGGGTGCGGGGCACGAAGAACCCGGATCGTGCTGCGATCGCCGAACTGCGTCCCGACCTCGTCATCGCCAATGACGAGGAGAATCGCGCCTTCGACGTCGAGAAGCTGCGCGCCGACGGTGTGCCGGTGTGGGTGACGCACATTCCCACTGTTCCAGACGCCCTCACCAGCATGGCACGGCTGTTCGACGCCCTGGGGTGCGCCGAGGAGCCGAGTTGGCTCACCGCGGCACGCCAGGAGTGGCAACCCCCGTTCGACGGCCCCAGGCTCACTGCCGTCGTGCCGATCTGGCGCGACCCGTGGATGTGCATCGGCCCGAACACCTATGCTTCCGACGTGCTGGCGCACTGCGGAGTCGATCTGGCACCACTGCCCGACGACGGCACGCGCTATCCGCACGTGGAGCTCGAGACGATCCTGGAGCTTGGCGCCGACCGCGTCATCCTGCCCGATGAGCCCTACTCCTTCGGTCCCTCCGACGCCGCCGACCTGCCCGGTTGCGACGTGCGATTCGTCGACGGTCAGCGTCTGGTGTGGTACGGGCCCATGATGGTTGGTGCTCGGTCCCAGCTGACGTCAACTATGCGTTGACCGGCCAAACGTGACACAATGTGCCGTATGCCCTGTTGGGCCGTGCCTCTGTAGCTCAGTAGGTAGAGCGCCGCTCTTGTAAAGCGATGGTCGCGGGTTCGATTCCTGTCAGAGGCTCCATTGGCCACCTCGGCCGTATCGGCAAGGACAACCTCGTCGGTAGGTCGGTGCGTGCGCACCGTCAAGTGGGACGGCTGCCGGCTCTGTCGCCCATCGGATTGGGCTTCTCCCCACCTCCCCGGGCAGTCCTTGCCGCTAGGAGTCCTGGGTGCGAGATGATGGATCCATGGCACACAAGATGAATGTCGAGAGTTTCAATCTGGATCACACCACGGTGGCAGCACCATTCGTGCGGGTGGCAGACGTCAAGCACCTACCTGTCGGCGACACCCTCACCAAGTACGACGTGAGATTCTGCCAGCCCAACCATGACCATCTGGAGATGCCGGCGGTCCACTCGATCGAGCACTCCTTCGCCGAGTGTGTGCGCAACCACAGCGAATCCGTCATCGACTTCGGACCGATGGGCTGCCAGACCGGTTTCTACCTCATCATGGTTGGCGAGCCCGACGTCCCGGCCGTCTGCGATCTGGTGGAGACGACCTTCCGTGACATCCTGGAACTCGACGCCACCCCGGCCGCCAACGAGGTGCAGTGCGGGTGGGGAGCCAACCACTCCATCCATGCTGCGCAGGAAGCCGTTCGCACGATGCTGGATCGACGCGATGAGTGGGAACAGGTGACGGCCTGATTGGTCTGATCTTCTCGCGGCCTCACTCGGGCCGGCCTTCGGGCTCGAATGACACAGAAAAGGTGCCCCGCGACCGTTGGGTCGCGGGGCACCTTTCTGTGGATCACCTAGGAAGTCACATGACTTCCGATGATTCCTGATTCAGTTGTCACACACCGGTGGCGGGCAGCCCGGGCTCTGCGCAGACGTCAGTCTTACCGGCCTTGTCCTTCGCCGCGGCACCATGCTTGTCGGCAGTGGTGGGCTTGTCAGCGGTGGCGTCCTGAGCCGGCACGCAGGTCGTGGGAACGACGACACAGGGCTTCCCGTTCTCATCAGTTCCGCCCTGGCCTGGCACGCAGGCCGTGGGGGTGCTGCTTGGAGCCGGGGTCACGCTGGGTGCCGGGGTGCCACACGGCTTGCCGTTCTCGTCGGTTCCGCTCTGGCTTGGCACGCAGGGTGTCGGGGTCGGGGTTGCCGACGGGGTTTCGCAGGGGTTGCCGTTCTCGTCGGTTCCGCCTTGGCCTGGCACGCAGGTTGAGGGGGTGTCACTCGGGGTTGGCGTGGCCGATGGAGTGTCCGACGGGGTCGGAGTTGGGGTGTCGCTCGGTGTTGGGGCCGGTGTGATGCAGCCTTCGGAGGTGTCTCCTGGCAGGCATGGGCTGGGCTCCGGTGTCGGGGTGTCCGACGGTGTCGGGGTCACGCTCGGGGTCGGTGTTGCCGACGGGGTCTCGCTGGGCGTGTTGCTCGGCGTGGGTGTCGGGGTGTCCGACGGGGTCGGGGTCACGCTCGGCGTGGGAGTGTCACTCGGTGTCGGGGCCGGTGTGATGCAGCCTTCGGAGGTGTCTCCTGGCAGGCATGGGCTGGGCTCCGGCGTCGGGGTGTCACTCGGGGTTGGCGTGGCCGATGGGGTGTCCGACGGTGTCGGGGTCGGAGTCACGCTCGGCGTCGGAGTTGCCGACGGGGTCACGCTGGGCGTGTTGCTCGGCGTAGGTGTCGGGGTGACCGATGGGGTTTCGGATGGCGTGGGGGTCGGTTTCTGGGCGGCGTCCCAACTCACGGACACCGAGGCGCTGGACTCGCTGTCGTCCGAATCAATGATGACCGTTGTCTGGGCGTGATCTCTGCGGATTTTCTCGAACAGGAGTTTGCCACTGAGATTGGAGTGCTTCACCGAGGCGCTGATGGTGGCCGAGCCAGCCGGGGCATCGGCGGGCACCTTGAGGTAGAGGTCCTTGCCGACCGGGGCCTTGGCCTTGTCGATGGCGTTGCCGTCGGCGTCAACGATCTCCCAATTGCTGGCGGGATCACTCACGGTGAGGGGCAGCGTCTTCTCGGAGCCACCGAAGCGGATCGGGCCGACGGGCTGGCCAGCGACCCCTGTTCCCGAGGGGCCGGAGACGGTGACCTGCGCCACCTTCTTGTTCGAGTCCAGCGGGGCGCCGGTGTTCTTGGGGCCAGTGAGGTAGCCATAGAGGTCTCTCACGGCCTTTGCAGCTTCAGGCGAGGCAGCAGGCGCAGACCGACCGTCACCAATGAACTGGTTCACTTTGTCAAGCTCGCGGCCGTCCACGTAGTGGAGCAGGGAGAACCGGGTGGCTGAGATGGCCTCTTCCTTGGTCAGGTTCTTGATGCCAGATTCTGATTCAAGCTGGTCAATGCTCTTTGAGGGGTAGCCGTTCTCGGTAATCCACTGGGCTGCTTCCTGACGCTGTGTGTCAGATGTGATTGCCACAGGAATTCTGTCCTTGAACTTGTACTCGCTCCAGTCGCCCACCGACATGGTCGCCTTGGGCTTCTCGTCGATGGGGAAGTACTTAGTTCCGGGCTCGACGCAGTACACATAGGCGTACTTGTCCGGCCCGATCGCCACCTTCATGAGCTCATCTGGTGAGCCATCGCCCCAGCCAGCATTCGGGCCATTCATTGACTTGTCGCTGGGAACGGTGACAAGTCCAGATTCGATGGGGGTTTCAAGCCTCGGGAGTGGTTTCGGGTATCCCTCGGAGAATCCCGGATTCGTGGGCTGGTCGGCCCCTCTGGGGGCTGCGTTCGCCTGGGGCGGTGTCAGGAAACCGGCACCGCCGACGAGCGCGGACAACACCCCCAGACCAGCGTTGATCAGTACCTTGCGCATGGCGCCCTTTCTGTGAGCAGGTAGGGACTTGGCCTTCGCCGTTGCGCATCAGCATGTCTCTGACGATGGGGTTCGCCGGATGCAACACACTGGTCGCGAAGCACACACCGAGGCCAGTCTCTTAGACCCTACTGACACTACATACTTTCAGAATAGAGTGTCAAAAGAGTAGCGATCAGCGGTATGGCTTGCCGGGTATAGATGAGAACGAAAGCCAGTACCCATCTGACGAAGATCAGAGAATATTGATGAATCCCCTTGTCAAACAGCTATGACCACCCACGGATGCAGCTGGGGCGGCTCGATGGCTCCGGAGCTTGCCGAGGGTGGGGTAGCGATGCAGGGTCAGCGTGACGGAATGAAAGCTCCGTGACCGTGCTTGGATTCACAAGGGGTTTTTCATATAACATACTGAAGAAAAGGATGCAAAACCCGGCCATCATGTGACGACATGTGACAGGTCACATACCTGGTGAGGCGATGAACCCCTCGCAGTTCCCGTTGAGCTGTACCTGCTCACCCGCGGGGATCCAGGCAGCCATACCGTGCACCATCTCGTCGGTGCCGCTCGGGCTGGTGCACACGACATAACCCCCTGTCACCAGGAGGATTCGTGGTTGATCGGAGCGCGGTGCCATTGTTGGTTGATCGACGTCAAGGTCGAAGCGGTACAACTGGAACTGTGGGTACTGCGTGTCATAACGCCCCATGCCAGCTCCCACACCCACGAGGCTGACCAGGTCGATGGGTTGCGTGACGAAATTGACGATCGAGATGAGCCGGTCGACGTCGATGTGCTTGTGGGTGAGCCCACCGCGCACGACGTTGCTCGAGTTGGCGGCAAGTTCCACCCCGGTGCCAGTGAGGTAGCAGTGCAGGGTGCCGGGGTCCACCAGCAGAGCATCCCCGCGGTGCAGATGACGGTGATTGAGCAGCAGGGCGGCCAGGATGGACGGATCGGAGGGGTGGTGTTCGTCCAGGGCAACGGCAGTGCGGGCGAACACACCCAGCTCTCCCTCGTCGTCCACGTGGTTGACGGCAGCTGACGTCACCTCGCTCACCCATGCCTCGCGTTCCGGCCCACCGCTCAGACAGTCGAGGAACACCTCGGCCAGGCCGGCGGAACCACGACGTTCGGTGAGCGGTCCGATGACCTGGTCCAACGAGGCAGGCACGTCGAGTGCGTCGAAGAGGGTGCGCGTCCGGATCGGGTCGCGGAAGCCGTGCAGCACGTCCACCTCGTCCATGGCGACGAAGATCTCCGGTTTGCCCCACGGATCCAGAAAGGTGCGATCGGGGGAGTCCAGGGTCAGGCCACGCTCGTTGTCGGCGGCGAACCCCTCCCAGGCCTGCTCGTCATTGGGGTGGGCCTGCAGACTCATGGGGCGTTCCGCCGAGACGATCTTCATCAGGTAGGGCAGTCGCCCCTCGAACCGCTGCCCAGCTGATCCGAGCTCGTCGGGATGTGTGTGGAGGTGCTGCGTCAACGGTTCACCGCTGCTCAGCTGCGATGGTGCCAGGGGGTGGGCGCCGAGCCAGTACTCGGCCTGGGGATTGCCGTCGGGTTCGGTGCCCAGAATGGTGGGGACGCCGGTGGTGCTTCCCCATGCGTACTGTCGAATGCTGCCTGTCAGACGCTCCATCGCCAGTCCTCCCACGTGGACACCGATACCTTCATCCTGCCACGACCATCCAGCCCTGCCACGAGCATCCAACCCCCCCCACGACCCAACACGGTGCAGAGCACGCCCATCGCACCACGGGCGGAGATCGCACCACGTGTGGAGGGCGCGGGCCAGGCCACCCGCGGTCGATACCAGCAACTCGTGACCAGTCAACCCGGGTCGATCGTCACCGTGCGCCGGCCGCACCGCATGCCGAGAAATCTGCCGCACCACATGCCGAGGAAGCGGAGAGGCCACGCGAGGAGCGTGCCGAGGCTCCCGGGCGGGTGTCGGAATCTGCTGGAGATCCCGCTGTGCCCGCTCGATCCCGTTGTGGACGATCCCGTTGTGCTGGATCGGTGGCGCTCGTGGGTGTAGTCCCGGTGAATTCGTGGGCGCAATCCCTTTGCACTCATGGGGGGCGAGTGCTAAGAATGATCTTGGCACTCGGACATGACGAGTGCTACCGACTGGAGCGATGTTGCGAGCGTCGATCCGGTCGGGGACCCGGTGATGAGATCACCTGATCGTCCGTCGCGGGCATCACGGGGCAACAACGCGAGGCCGACACCTCGCAGTACATCTGACGTCCAGGGCACACAGCCCACCGGAGCGGAGGACTCCCCCAAACATGGCGAAACTCATTGAATTCAACATCGAGGCCCGCCGCGCACTCGAGCAGGGCATGAACACCCTTGCCGACGCGGTCAAGGTCACCCTCGGCCCCAAGGGTCGCAACGTCGTCCTGGAGAAGTCCTGGGGCGCACCGACGATCACCAACGACGGCGTGTCGATCGCCAAGGAAATCGAGCTCGAGGACCCCTACGAGAAGATCGGCGCCGAGCTCGTCAAGGAAGTTGCCAAGAAGACCGACGACGTCGCTGGCGACGGCACCACCACTGCCACCGTCCTGGCCCAGACCATGGTGCGTGAGGGGCTGCGCAACGTCACCGCCGGCGCCAACCCGATGGGTCTCAAGAAGGGCATCGAGACCGCCGTCGAGGCCATCAGCGCCCGGCTCTCGGAGATGGCCATCGACATCGAGACCAAGGAGCACATCGCTGCCACCGCCACCATCTCGGCCGGTGATCCCAGCGTCGGCGAGACCATTGCCGAGGCCATGGACAAGGTTGGCAAGGAAGGCGTCATCACCGTCGAGGAGTCGAACACCTTCGGCATCGACCTCGAGCTCACCGAGGGCATGCGTTTCGACAAGGGCTACATCTCGCCCTACTTCGTCACCGACACCGAGTCGATGGAGGCCGTCCTCGAGGACCCCTACATCCTCATCGTCAACTCCAAGATCAGCTCGCTCAAGGACATCCTTCCCGTCCTGGAGCAGGTCATGAAGTCCGGCAAGCCGCTGCTGGTCATCGCCGAGGACGTCGAGGGCGAGGCCCTGGCCGGTCTCATCGTCAACAAGATCCGTGGCACCTTCAAGTCCGTCGCCGTCAAGGCCCCGGGCTTCGGTGACCGTCGCAAGGCCATGCTCGCCGACATCGCCATCCTCACCGGTGGCCAGGTCATCTCCGAGGAGATCGGCCTGTCGCTCGACGCCGTCACCCTCGACCTGCTCGGCAAGGCCCGCTCGGTGCGCGTCACCAAGGACGAGTGCACCATCGTCGACGGTGCTGGCGACGCCGAGCAGATCGCCGGCCGCGTCACCCAGATCCGCAAGGAGATCGAGAACTCCGACTCCGACTACGACCGCGAGAAGCTCCAGGAGCGTCTGGCCAAGCTGGCCGGCGGCGTCGCCGTCATCAAGGTCGGTGCCGCCACCGAGGTGGAGCTCAAGGAGCGCAAGCACCGCATCGAGGACGCCGTGCGCAACGCCAAGGCTGCCGTCGAGGAGGGCATCATCCCCGGTGGTGGAGTCGCGCTCATGCAGGCATCCAAGGCCGCCACGATCGAGGGCCTGGAGGGTGACGAGGCCACCGGTGCCCAGATCGTCCTGTCCGCCTGCTCCGCCCCGCTCAAGCAGATCGCCACGAACGCCGGTCTCGAGGGCGGCGTCATCGCCGAGAAGGTCGCCAACCTGCCGGCTGGTGAGGGCCTCAACGCTGCCACCGGTGAGTACGTCGACATGGTCAAGGCCGGTATCATCGACCCGGCCAAGGTGACGCGTTCCGCCCTGCAGAACGCGTCCTCCATCGCGGCCCTGTTCCTCACCACCGAGGCCGTCATCGCCGACAAGCCCGAGCCTGCTCCGGCGGCCCCCGCCGGTGATCCCGGCATGGGTGACATGGGCGGCATGGGTGGCATGATGTGACGTGCCATCGGCAATGCTGATCTGACGCAGTGCTGGTACAGACACAGCGCTGGTACGGACATGGGGCGGCTCGGTTGGGCCGTCCCATGTCCGTGTCTGCAGATCTACCCCGTGTCCTGCCGATCTGCTGTGCCTCCCGATCTGCCGGGGCGGGAATGTTTTCCGGCTGAGGGGCCATCCAGTGCCAGCCGATCGCGTCCAGGACATGCAATGTGGCTTCCCGATGGGTGATGGTGAGTGATAATTGATGATCTCCCAGCGTCACTGCCCGGCGTGTGGTGCCGTGCGGTGAGCACCGCGCACACCGTTGGGCGCGCCAGTCCCAGTACTGGACGGGAACGATCACGACAGAAGGACGACGATGAGCACACTGCCGCACGGTGCGGATGAGACCACACGACTGGTCCGCGACACCCCGCCCTCGGGTCCACACCGCGGAATCGGTGCCATTGCCGCCGTCGCCACCCTGGGCTCCCTGCTCTTCGGCTACGACACCGGTGTCATCTCTGGCGCCCTGCCCTACATGTACATGCCCGGTTCCGCCGGCGGGCTGGGACTCACCGCCGTCCAGGAGGGGGCGATCGGTGGAATCCTGCTCATCGGAGCGGCCATCGGCGCCATGGTCGGGGGAGCGATGTCCGATCGGTGGGGGCGGCGTCACAACATCACCACCCTTGCCATCATCTTCCTGCTCGGGGCCCTGGGGACGACGTTCGCTCCCACCGTGGGCATGGTCTACCTCTTCCGCTTCGTCCTGGGATTCGCCGTCGGTGCCGCCTCGGCCACCGTGCCGATATATCTCGCCGAGAGCTCTCCCAAGCGTATTCGCGGAACGGTCGTGGCCATCGACCAATTCATGATCGTCACCGGCCAACTGCTGGCCTTCACCATGAACGCCGTCATCAACGCCGCCCACGGGGGGCCGCAGATCACGGTGCGGCGCAATGGCAATGCCGATCCGCTCGGCATCACCCCGGGCCCACATTCCTGGGACGAGGTTCTTGGCCTGCAGACCTCCAAGGGTGGCCCACTCGACGAGACGACCTACCATGCCTTCCTCGACAACCTCGTCATCTCCTCGGGCAACGGTGCGGCGTGGCGATGGATGCTCGTGCTGTGCTCCATCCCAGCCATCGCCCTGTGGATCGGCATCCGCCTCATGCCCGAGTCGGCCCGCTGGTACCTGTCCAAGGGACGCCTCACCGACGCCATCGGGGTGCTGAAGCGCGTTCGGGACGAGGCCAAGGACGGCCCCATCCAGGACGAGATCGAGGAGATGCTCGCCGCCCAGCGTCACGAGAAGCAGGATGCCCACCAGGGGCATGCCCTGGCACATGTGTGGCGCACACCGTGGCTGCGCAAGCTGCTGTTCGTCGGCATCTTCCTGGCCATCGTCAACCAGGCCACCGGCGTCAACACCGTCATGTACTACGCCCCCAAGGTACTGGAGTACGCCGGGATGACGACCTCGGCCTCCATCACCGCCCAGGTGGGCAACGGCGTCATGTCGGTCATCGGGGCAGCAGCCGGGCTGTGGCTCGTCTCCCGATTCAGCCGTCGCAGCCTGCTCATCTTCGACGTGACGGCGGTGGGGGTCATCCTGCTGGCCATTGCCGCGACCTTTCACCACGCCATCGCCTCGCACATCGCCGACGGGACGACGCCACCGCCCTGGGCGCCGTACCTGGTGCTCGTGCTCATGGCGGTGTTCATGCTCGTCGTCCAGTCGACCAATGGCACCGTCGTGTGGACCATGCTCGGTGAGATGTTCCCCTCCCATGTGCGTGGCGTCATGAACGGAACGGCGATCTTCTTCATGTGGATCGTCAACGCCGCCATCACCTTCACCTTTCCCGCAATGATGGCTGGGCTCGGCGGCAGCGTCACCTATCTCGGCTACGGGCTGCTCAACCTCGTCATCGCCGTGGTGCTGGTGAGGATCATGCCGGAGACCCGGGGCAGGTCCTTGGAACAGATCGAGACGGAGATGGAGCAGCGGTACTCCTGAGCCGGGTCGCAGCCATCGTGTCAGCCCTGACCCGCGGGCTCACCCGGTACCATGCCCGGGTGAGCACCTCGCCCAGCAACCACCCCTCCCCGCAGACGTCAAGCCCCGGTGAGGCACGTGACATCACCTACTGCGACGCCTTTCTGGCGCACGCCTCGCGGCTGCCGCCCATGATCGTCATCGTGGCGTCGTTGGTGATCCTGGCCGTCGGGCAACTGATCGTCTCGGTGCCAGCCACCGCTCTCCTTGGCACCAACCCGGCACCGCGGACGAGCTCGATGGTGGTGCTCCTCTCGTTCTGGGGGGTGTGGCTCGCGCTGTGGGCATGGATGCGATTCGTCGACGGACGCCCGATGCGTGCCCTGGGGCTGGAAGGCCGACGCACCGAGGTGTGGATCGGTCTGGTGATCGCGCTGGTTGTCCTGGGTGGAGATCTCGTCGTCATGACGGCGGCTGGGCAGGGCCGGCTGCACTGGGCCCACCCGCACCCCGCCCAGATCTGGCAGGTTCTCGGTCTGGCCGTGCTCTTCGTCATCCAGGGCAGTGCCGAGGAGGTCGTGCTGCGCGGCCATCTCATGCAGACCGTTGCGGCGCGGTGGGGCATCATCGCCGGAGTTTCGATCCAGGCCGTGCTCTTCGCCGTGCTGCACAGTGCCAACCCCGGAGTGTCGGTCGTGGCCGTGGTCAACATCGCCCTGTTCGGCCTCATGCTCGGCGTCCTCGTGCTGTGGCGGGGCAGCCTGTGGCCAGCAGTGGGATTCCACGGGGTGTGGAACTGGTTGCAGGGGCCAGTGCTGGGATTCGACGTCTCCGGGATGGATTTCGGTCAGACGATCCTGCGCCAGACACACCCGGCAGCTGCATCGACGCTGTGGACCGGCGGAAGTTTCGGGGCCGAGGCAGCGCTGCCCACCACGGTGTTCCTCGTGGTGGTGACCAGTCTTCTCATCGTGGTGTGGCGGTCCGGGAAGATGCCTGGGAGGCCCGCGCACCTGTCGAACTGAAATCCTGCGGATACTTCGCAGGCCACTGGGGGTGCTCGTGGACGGCCACGATCCCCGCAAGGGATTCCAACGTGGAGATCTGGTATTCCATGGTTGACGCCGCGGCACGGCTCAGCCCGGCCAGGATCATGCCCTCGGGCCCGTCCATCGCGGCCACCGAGTTGACGTGCCACGCATTGTCATGGGGCAACCAGCCGTTCTTCACCCGTCGATCGACGGTGTGCGGAATGGCAGCCGTCATTCCCCAGGTCTGCTCGTCGTCCACGTGGCCCAGCAGGGTGATGGCGTAACGCCGCATGGATTCGGGGATGATCGGGTTCTTCATGGCGAAGTGGCTCATGATGACCACCTGGTCGCGGGCAGTGGTCGTCGTGAGCCCCCAACCCTGGGTCGAGGGCGTGGTCTGGTCGGCCCCCATGGAACGCAGCACCTTCTGCACCGCAGGAGCCTCACCGACCCTCGTCCACAGCTCGGTGGTGGCGTCATTGTCGGACTCGGTGATCATCGGCTCGATGAGCGACTTCTCGGTGGCGGTGAGGTCACGCCCCTCCCGGTGGGCCTGGACCATGACGGTGGCCATCACCGAGAGCTTGACGACACTCGCCGTGATGTAGGGATCATGACTGCCGGTGTCGAAGGCATAGATCGTGGCGCAACCGGGATACCGCATGGCCACCGCAGCGCTGCCGCGGCGATTCTGCATGTAGCTGCTCAAGCTGGATTCGTAGCCGAACCTCTCGGTACGTCCCGGAGCGGCCGGATCCTTGCCACGGGGGCTCGAGCACCGCAGGGAGGCTGGTGTGGCAACGCTCGGTGTCGGGTTGGCGACAGTTGGTGAGCTCGCAGCGATGGTGGGCCGGGCCGACGCGCTCAGAGCTGGTCGTGCCGTGGGCGAGGGCAGGGCGTCGTCCGATCGACTCGGACCGTGTTGGGCTCCGCAGCCAGCAAGCAGTGACAGACACACCAGGCAGACGGCGCCGCGAGTCGGTGCCCGACGCAGGGTGTGGTAGAGCGCGGTGCGCCCGGCGAGATGATACGGCTGCACGTCATGGCTGGCCGGGGCGAGTGGCACACGCCGGTGGCCGCGCAGAATCACCCTGTGCCGTATCACCCAGGGCCGCATGGTCCCGGGCCGCGATGCATGCTCGGTCTGCTCCCCAGGCTGCGCTGCATGCCCGGTCGGCTCATGATGTGGCAAACGGATCACGGCGTCACCCCATTCCTGCCTCACCGCTCAACTCCGCGGAGTCGATGATACGGTACGAATACCCCTGCTCGGCCAGGAAACGTTGCCGATGCGAGGCGAACTCGGCATCCACGGTGTCCCGGGAGACGATGGCGTAGAACCGCGCCGTGCGGCCTTCCTTGGGGCGCAGCAGCCGTCCCAGTCGCTGGGCCTCCTCCTGACGCGACCCGAATGCCCCCGACACCTGGATGGCCACCTCGGCACTGGGCAGGTCGATGGAGAAATTCGCCACCTTGGAGACGACGAGCAGATCGATCTCCCCGTCGCGGAACTCCTGGTAGATCCGCTGACGCTGCACCGAGGACGTGTGGCCAGTGATGAGCGGACAGTCCAGTTGCTCGGCCAATTCCTCCAGCTGATCCACGTACTGGCCGATGATGAGCGTCGGTTGACCGCGATGTCTGCGAACCAGCTGCTGGACGACGCCGTTCTTGCTCGGCTGGGTGGCCGCCATCCGGTAGCGCACGTCCGGCTCGGCCAGGGCACAGGCCATCCGCTCGCCATCGTCGAGTGTGACGCGTACCTCCACGCAGTCCGCCGGGGCGATGTAGCCCTGGTTCTCCAGTTCCTTCCACGGCGCGTCATAGCGTTTGGGGCCGATGAGGCTGAAGACGTCATCCTCGTGACCGTCCTCCCGCACCAGGGTCGCCGTCAGTCCCAGCCGTCGTCTCGCCTGCAGATCTGCCGTCATGCGAAACACCGGCGCAGGCAGCAGGTGCACCTCGTCGTAGATGACGAGCCCCCAGTCGCGGGCCTCGAAGAGCTCCAGGTGGGGATGCACGCCGTGCCGCTTGGTCGTGATGACCTGATACGTTGCGATGGTGACCGGGCGCACTTCCTTGCGGGACCCGGAGTACTCGCCGATCTCGTCGGGTGTGAGGGTGGTGCGCCGCACCAACTCGTCCTTCCACTGTCGGGCTGAGACGGTGTTGGTCACCAGGATGAGCGTCGTGCAGCGAGCCCGTGCCATCGCAGCAGCTCCCACGACCGTCTTGCCAGCTCCACAGGGCAGTACGACGACGCCGGACCCGCCACTGAAGAATGAGTCCGCAGCAAACTTCTGGTACTCCCGCAGCTGCCAGCCGTCCTCGTCCAGGGCAATGTCGTGGTGTTCCCCGTCCACGTACCCAGCGAGATCCTCGGCTGGCCACCCCAACTTGAGCAGGGCCTGCTTGAGGGTGCCCCGTTGGGAGGGATGCACGATCGCCGTGACCTCGTCGATCTGCTCGCCCACCAGACCGCGCACCTGCTTGGAGCGAAGCACCTCGGTGAGGACTGCCTTGTCGGTGCTCAGCAGCACGAGACCGTGGGTCGGATGTTTCTCGATGCGCAGCCGGCCGTACCGGCTCATGGTGTCGGTGACGTCGATGAGCAGGGAACTTGCCACCGGGTAGCGCGAGTAGCGCATGAGGACGTCGACGACCTGCTCGGAATCATGGCCGGCAGCCATCGCATTCCACAGCCCCAGCGGGGTGAGCCGGTAGGTGTGGATGTGCTCGGGTGCTCGCTCCAGCTCGGCGAACGGGGCAATGGCATGACGGCACTCGTCGGCCAGGGGATGATCGACCTCCAGCAGCAGGGTTCGGTCGGACTGGACGATGAGGGGACCAGGAACGTGAGACATCCTGTCAATTATGACTCAGTCATGGCCCGGTGGGCACGGGGTGCGGAACGGAGACGGCGATTCGCCGGGGAGCTGACAGCCCAGCCCAGAGGCGGCAATGGCAACGAGGATCGTGGCTGGGGCCAGGGGTCACTGGCCTGGTCTGGTGGGGTTTCCCGGCGATTGCCGGGGAGTCTGGTGCCGCGCTGGAACGCTCCGTCCCGCAGATGGACGTGATGCGTCATCGGGTGGTGCACTACCCGTGACGGTTGGTGTTGGGTGGGCGGTTGATGTCGGGTTGGCGTCGGGCGACGACGTGGAACGTGCCGTGTCACTGGGGCTGGGGGTTGCAGGCGTGCTGGGCGATTCCGACGTGCCCGGCTCCGGGGTGTTGCGTCCGGAGGCGCTCGGCGTGGGCGTGGGAGAATGCGGCTGACGACGTTGTGGTGAGGAGGTTCTCGGCATGGTGCCCCGCCGCCGCGCGGCGTGTGAGCGGCGGGGGCGTGGTGCGCGATGCCGTCGAGAGCTGCTCCTCTTCTGCTCGCCCAGCTGTTCCTCGGAGCCCTCCCGCTGCTGGGAAGATGCCTCTGGTTCACCGGCGGCCCCGGAATCTCGATGGTCCACCGGGGGCGGGACGACGAACAGTGCCCGCCACGGGCTGTGAACCTGAGTCGGAGTGACCGCAGCCACCTGCACCAGCACATGATCTGTCGAGGCGGGCCACGGGATCGTCGTCATGGTCTGCGCGGTACGTGCCATCTGACGTCCGTCCACCGTCACGTCGTACTCCAAGCTCTCATCGCTGCGTGGAGCCTGCCAGGTGAGGGTGAAGGACTGGGCATCGTTGTGGGCCAGGCTCAGATCCGCCACCGCCGGGGGCACCGAACGGGGACCGGGCGGAGGACTGGACGTCCATGCCGGTGCACTCACCGCGGAGGAGGCCGGCACGGAGTTCTGCGGTGGGGCAGTGGAGTGTTGACGCAGGGCGACGATGGCTGCGACCACCCCGAGGAGGGTGATCCCAGCCGCCGTAGCGGTAATGGCTCGTGACCCCACGCCTCAAGCCTAGGAGATGCGGGGTGTCTGCACAGCACAATGGTCAGGACCATCGCCGCTGAGCCAGCATGGGCACATCTGGTGCAGAGACGTGCGCCGTCGCGAGATCGCGCGGTCAGGCGCTCTCGAGGCGAGCCCGCACCATTCGTGGCAGGGGGATGATTCGCATCCCGCCACCACCACGGTGCACACATCGGGCGGCACCGCTGGCCACCGCCAGCACCCGCACGACGCTCTGACGAGCCTGGCCGGAGTCGTCGACGTGGTCCAGACGTACCCAGGCGCCACGGCTCTGGGCCTCGCGCAGCAGGCTGGCGATCTCGTCCGTGCTGCTTGCCGACGGTTCCGTGCTGGCAACCAGGGCCTCGGCCACCGTCTGTGGGTCGACCGGCTCGGAGGCCGGTTCCCGGGCGGGTGTGCGGAATCGTGCCGGGATCGGGGAATTGAGCACCGTGCCGTGCTGATCGCGAGCCACCGGGGCGAGTCCCTGCGCACGCAACGCAGCCAAGGTCACCTCGGGCTCTGCCTGGGCGATGAGCAGGGTGGGGGCCACTCGACGCAGACCGAGCTCGCTGGCCTGGTCGCTGCGCAGCAGTATCTCAGCCGACGCCGGGTCGTCCACCTCGATGAGGCACGATGCAGCGGACACCGACACCCTGCCGTGGTCACGCACCACGTCGTCGAGCAGGATGAGCAGGCCCTGCGGCACCGCGGTCATGGAATGCTCCGCCCACCAACCACGAATCTGCTCCCGTGTCCAGCCGGCGTCCAGACCACGGCGCAGCGAACCACGGGAGAATCGTCGGACACCGGCAACCCCTGTCGACTCTCGATCGGCCAGCAGGGCGAGGTCACGAGACATCGCCGGGGTGAGTGGTCCCGGGGCGACGACAGTGAGGTCGGACTGCAGGATGAGATCGGTACCTGGCTCAGGCATCCCCGGATCGCTCCGGTCGTCGGCCAACCGGCTGCGACGCCCCAGGGCGATGACTCCCAACAGCGATGCCTCGTGCAGCACCGCGTCAATGACCTCGCGGGCCTCGGCGACCGGCCAGGTGGGGTGGAACCAGGCCAGCCTCTCGCTCACCTTCTCGGTGTCGACCGGTGTACCCACCGGTGCGCTGGCGATCTGGGTGACGATCTCGCGCCGCCACGTCTGGGCGGTGGCCGGTGATGGGGCATCGAGTGAGTTGGAGAGCTGTCCCGGGGTGCCTGTCATGGTGAGCCATGCGTCGTGCAGGGCGAGCCATCGTTGCCACAGGGTGGACTCACTCCAGTGGTCGGAGGCTTGGCTGGGAAGCCAGCCCCGGGCGTCGGCCCCCAGCAGATCGGCGCTCACGGCGAGCCACAGGTGGAACCAACCGTCCTCGCGTCGGCACACTCGTGACAAGGCCTTGAACCCGTCACGGCGAGCCATGCCGCCGTTTCGCAATCGGGCAGGATGCATGTGGTCGACGGCCTCGAGCAGAGCAGACATGGCGCTCACGGCCTCCAAGGCCGTCCCGATGGCGGCGGTGCTGACACGATCGGGGTCCTGGGCCTCGGGCCAGGCGGGCGGCTGAGGGGCCACGACGTCGGGGAAGAGCCTTCCACGACGCGCGTGCAGGGCAACCTCCCTGGGCAGGATGACGGTGTGGTCGTCCACGGGACGCAACAGGTGATGCGCCAGAGCCAGCTCGACCGGAGTGGTGGCGTCCTGTGGGGAGAGTGGCCGGTTGGCGTGGGGCAGTCGGCCGGTGGGGCTCCAGGCGAGCCGTTCGATGACCGGGATGACGGCGGGGCCAGCAGCCGCCAGCCGTCCGGGGACGTCGTCAATGACCGTGGTGCTGCGTGGCGCCAGTCCGGCGGGGAACGGCCCCAGCAGGCCTGCCGCGGCTCCCACCACGTGCACGGTGTCGTGGTCCTCGAGCAGCAGGAGGATGTCCCCGAGGTCGTCAAGGGCCGTGTCGACGTCTGCCTGGGTGGGTGGGCAAGCCGTGTCTGGCGTGCATGCCATGACGATGTCGCGGCGCGGTACGTCGCCCAGGGCGACGGCAGCGGTGAGTACGCGCAGCTGCCAGGCATCGAGGGACTCGACAGCTGCCCG
>ERZ782914.278-NODE-278-length-16744-cov-6.183714_pt1 | contig 16744 bp, 13 predicted proteins | sample MGYA00375948_ERZ782914 | MGnify/ENA primary metagenome ERZ782914 (study PRJEB29894, sample SAMN03576417) | human skin metagenome | biome: human skin; feature: left retroauricular crease; material: organic_material | host: Homo sapiens | place: Italy: Trento...
GGGTGCGGCGGCCTACGACCGGTGATAACTCAACCGACGACGGCGGCCCGCACCTTCGCGCGCAGGGGCGGGCCGACGTCGTCCCGGCGGGGTGCTCAGGCGGTGCGCAGCACCATGCCCGGGTGGAGCATGGTCGAGACCGTCATACCGTTGAGGCGTTGCAGGCGCTCCATGGAGACGCCCGTGCGCTGGGCGATGAGCCACCAGCCGTCGTTCGCCTGGACCACGTACGTGGCGGGCGAGGGCGCCGGGGCGGAGGCGGTCTGGCCAGTCCGCAGCACCATCCCCGGGTGCAGCACGGTGGTCGCGGTCATGCCGTTGAGGCGCTGGAGGGTCTCCATCGTCACGCCGGTGCGGTGGGCGATGATCCACCAGCCGTCGCCCTCGCGGACCGTGTACGTGCCCGGGGCGGGGGCCGGAGCGGGCGCGGGCGTGGAGGCCGGCGCCGTGGCGGCCGTGATGAGCACCATCCCCGGGTGCAGGACGGTGGACGCCGTCATGCCGTTGAGCCGCTGGAGCTCCGCGGCGGACACGCCGGTCCGTCGGGCGATGACCCACCAGCCGTCGTTCGGCTGCACCGTGTACGTGCCGGCGGTCGACGGCGCGGTCGTCGGGGCCGGCGTCGGAGCCGGGGTGACCGCTGCCGGCGGCTGGCCGGCCGCCGTCGCGATGGCCTCGGCGCGGTCCCGCACGTCGTCGAAGCGGGCCATCAGGTATTGCCCCGGGCACGCGGTCGCGGACGTGGCCCGGTGCGGGAAGATCGTGTCCACGGTGACGGGGGTGCCCGCGGCGTACTTCGTGCTGCCGCCCGAGGTCAGGGTGACCCGGCCGCGCGCGTCGATGCCGTCGCGGTACAGGTAGTAGGCGGTGGCGCGGGCCATCGCGTCCACGACCTCCTCGGACGGGGCGACCACGTCGTAGTTGCCCATCGTGGAGACGCCCATCGTGCCCCGGTTGAACCCGCCCGCGTGCGTGCCCAGCGGGTTCGAGTCCAGGGCGCCGCGGCGGCCCTCGTAGATGTTGCCGAAGCGGTCCGTGATCAGGTGGTATGGGAAGTCGCCCCAGTCGAGGGTCTTCGTGTAGTACGCGTAGATGCCGCGCATCTGCTCCACGGCCTGGGCGCGCGTGTAGTCGTTGGTGCCGGCCGTGTGGTGGATGGTCAGCGCGCGCACCTGGTCGAACTGCGGGGAGGACTCGGCCCAGGACTCGTCCGCGCCCCACTGTGAGCGGGTGATCACGTCCGGGAGGATCTTCGCGTGCGCGTGCGCGTCCGAGGCCGTGGCCACGGTGCGGGCCTCGGCGGGTGCGGCGCCCCCGACGACGGCGCTCGACTTCACGCCCCGGGGCAGGCCGGCCGTCTCCGCGGCCTGCTCGGCGGCCACCGCCGGGTGCGCGCTCGCGACGGTCTCGTCCGTGGCGGCCGTGCCCGGGTCGATGAGGGACAGCTCGAGGCCGGCCGGGGCTGCGCCGTCCACGGTGGTCACGCGCAGCTGGGCGCCGTCCGCGCCGAACGCGACGAACGGGTCCGTGCCGGTGCGTGCGGGGGCGGCGTCCTCGGGCAGGACGGGCCGATCCAGGACCTGCCACGGGCCCCAGGCCCCGTCCTGACGCACGCGGATCTCCACGCGCTCGACGGCGTCGTCCGCCGCGGCGTCCCACACGGCGGCGGCCACCGTGAACGGACGGTCCACCACGGGCTCGCCGAGCACGACGCCGGCCGGGGCCTCCTCGGCCGGGACGAGGTTCTCGCCCTCCTGCGGGACGGTCGCGACGCCGGCGCCCTCGACGGGAGCGGCCGACGCGGGGGTCGTGGCCGTCCCGGCGGTCGTGGCACGGGCGGCGTCGTCGAGCGGGCGCGCGTCGGGGGCGCCCTCCGTGGTCGCGGACGGCTGCTGCGGGAGCAGGCCGCCGACGAGGACGGAGAGCGCGGCGACCGCGACGGCGGGCGCGAGCGGGCGGGGGGACGCGGCGGAACCCGGCGGGAGAATCTTCATGCGGATGCCTTCGGAAGGTGGAGTGCCCGAGGAACGACAGGCGCGGGCCGTGCCGCATCCCCGGGTCGGTGGCGTGGTGCGGGCGGGATGAGGGCCGGAGAGCCGTCGTGATCGTAGCGTGATCGACCATTGCCGGGAGCATTTCTCGGAGGCTTGTCGGGTCATTTCACGCCCCGGTGATGTCCGGTTCATCCATTCACAGATGGGCGCGGTGTGGCGCCGGGGCGGAGCACAGCGGAGGGGTGCCGGGTCCGCGCCGGGGGATACGGTGACGGGAGACCACCACGGGCCGCCCGGCCCGGGAACCAGAGGAGGCAGACCATGGCGGAGCCGATCCACATCGGCGCGGCGGCGGACGTCCCGGAGGGCGAGGCGATCGTCGTCCCGGCGGCGACGGCGGGGACGAGGGACGACGTCGCGGTGTTCCACACGGACGCGGGCGAGTTCCACGCGATCGACGACACGTGCACCCACGAGGACGCCTCGCTGGCCGAGGGCTGGCTCGAGGACGACCGCGTGGAGTGCCCGCTGCACGCCGCGCAGTTCTGCCTGCGCACCGGCGAGGCGCTCTGCCTGCCCGCCACCAAGGGCGTCGGCGTGCACCGCGTCGAGGAGCGCGAGGGCCAGCTCTACCTCGTCCCCGGCGCATGAGCCACGACGTCGAGGCCCCGGCGGGCGTGCCCGGCGCGGTCGTCGTGGTGGGCGGCGGCGTCGCGGGCTTCGCCGTGGTCCGCGAGCTGCGGCGCCGCGGTTTCGCGGGTGGGATCGCCCTCGTGGACCCGCAGGGCGTGCCCTATGACCGGCCACCCCTGAGCAAGGAGTTCCTGACCGGCGACGCGGACGCGTACCGCCTGCTGCTCGCCCCGCCGGCGTGGTTCGCCGAGCACGGGGTGGAGCTGGTGGAGGACGTGGCGGTCCGGGTGGTGCCGGGCGGCGTCCACCCCGACGGCGGCCCCGCGCCCCACCGGGTGGAGACGGCCTCCGGGCGGGTCCTGGACGCGGACGCGGTCGTGCTCGCCACCGGCGGGCGCCCCCGGGCCCTCGACGTCGCCGGCGCCGACCACCCGGACCTGATCACCCTGCGCACCCGCGCCGACGCCGAGGCCCTGCGCGACCGTCTGACGTTCGGGACCGAGGTGGCGGTCGTGGGCGGCGGCTTCACGGGGGCGGAGGTCGCGGCCGCGGCGCGCCGCTCGCTCGCCGCGGTGACGCTCGTGACCGGGACGGACGCCCCGGCTGGCGCAGCGGTCGGGCCGGCGCTGGCCGCGCGCCTGCACCGGATGCACGCCGAGCACGGGGTCGCGGTCGAGGTCGGCCGGGCGGCCTGGATCGAGCACCGGGACGCCGACGGCGGCGCCGCGCTGCCGGCCGCCCACCGGCTCCACCTCCACGACGGGCGGACCGTGGACGCCGACGTCGTGGTGTTGGCCGGCGGCACCGTGCCGGACACCGCCCTCGCCGAGGACGCCGGGCTGGAGGTGGCCGACGGCGTGCTCACGGACGCGATGGGCCGCACGACCGTGCCCGGGATCCTGGCCGTGGGTGACGCCGCGCGCGCCCGGGAGTCCGCGTGGGCCCCGTCCCGGCACTGGGAGCCGGCCCTGCGTTCCGGCGCGGCCGCCGCGGCGGCGCTCCTGGGGGAACAGGCAGACGCCCTGGGCGCCCCGTGGTTCTGGTCCGACCGGTACGACGCCCACGTGGAGGCCGTGGGGGACATGACGGTGCCGGCCGGCGGGCGGATCGTGGACCGCGAGGTGCGCGGCGTCGTGGTGGCGAGCTTCGCCCTGGCCGCGGACGGGACCCTGCGCGGGGCCGCGTCGATCGACGACCCCATGACCGTCAAGGCCGCCCGACGCATCATCGACCGGGGGATCGTGGTGGACGCCGCCGCGCTCGCGGACCCGGCCGTGCCGGTCAAGTCGCTGGCGCGGGGGTGAGGGCGCCCGTTTCGTCAACGGAAGTGGCCTGGAAAGCGCCCGTTTCGTCAACGGAAGCGGTCAGGTGCCGCAGTAGGTGACGAACGGGGCCCCGTCCGCCGGACCCGGCTCCGCGTACCGCTCGAACCCGGGGCGCGGGGTGAAGGGATCCGTGACGGCCTCGAGCAGCCGGTGGACGGCGGTGAGGTCCCCGTCCTCCGCGGCCGTCAGGGCCTCGTCCAGCAGGTGGTTCCGCGGGATGTAGACGGGGTTCACCGCGCGCATCCGGGCCGGATCGGGACCCATCGCCCGCCAGTCCGCGAGCCAGGCGGCGAGCCCCGCGGGGTCCGGAGCGCCGGGGACGAGTCGTGCCGCCTCGGTGCGCGCCGCGTCGTCGTCCACGGGCGCCGCCGTGTGCTCGGCCAGCCGCACCCAGAACGAGGTCCAGTCGGCCCGCGCCGCGGCCAGCCACGGGAACAGGCGGTCGGTGAGCGCGGCGACGTCGTCCTCCGCCACCGTCGCCGGGAGGCCGAGCTTGTCCCGCAGTCCGCCCCGCCACGCCGCGAGGTGGACGCCGTGGAATCTGCCCAGCGCCTCCTGGGCGAGCGCGACGGCGCGGTCGGGGTCGTCGTCGAGCACGGGCACGAGGGCCTCGCCGAGCCGGGCGAGGTTCCACGCCGCGATGGGCCCCTGATTGCCGTACGCATACCGGCCCTGGGTGTCGATCGAGGAGAAGCTCGCGGCCGGGTCGAAGGCGTCGATGAACGCGCAGGGGCCGTAGTCGATGGTCTCGCCGGACAGGGTCATGTTGTCCGTGTTCATCACACCGTGCACGAAGCCGACGAGCATCCAGCGGGAGATGAGCTCGGCCTGCGCGGCGATCACCGCCTCGTAGAGCGCGAGCGCGGGGTGCTCGGCGTCGGTGGCGTGCGGGTGGTGGCGGGCGATGGCCTCGTCGACGATCCGGCGCAGCACCTCCGTGGGGTGCGCCTGCTCGGGGAGGGCCGCGGCGTACTGGGCCGTGCCGACGCGCAGGTGCGACGCGGCCGTCCGGGCCAGCACCGCACCCGGCAGCACGGTTTCGCGGCGGACTGGGTGGCCCGTGGCGACGACGGCCAGCGCCCGCGTGGTCGGCACGCCGAGGGCGTGCATCGCCTCGGAGACCACGTACTCGCGGAGCATGGGGCCGAGCACGGCCTGCCCGTCGGCGGTGCCGCGCGCGAAGGGCGTGCGACCGGAGCCCTTGAGATGCAGGTCGTGGAGCCGACCGTCCGGAGCCGTGAGCTCGCCGAGGAGGAGGGCGCGCCCGTCGCCCAGGCGGGGGGAGTAGTGGCCGAACTGGTGGCCCGCGTACGCCTGCGCGACCGGCCGTGCGTCCGGGCCGGGCTGCTCGCCGGTGAGGAAGCGGACGCCGTCGTCGGTGGCGAGCCACTCGGCGTCGAGGCCGAGCTCCGCCGCGAGGCCGGCGTTGAGCAGGACGAGCTGCGGGCCGTCCGTGGCCTGGGCCTGCCAGGGCAGGGCGAGCTCCGGGAAGGTGTCGGCGAAATGCGAGCTCAGGGCGGGAACGGACGCGGTCATGGGGCCACGCTACGTGGAGGAGGACGGGTGTTCACGGGCCGACTCCCACCGCACCCGTCCTTTCGAGGCGGGAAATCGACCCCACGGGCGTGGACCAGAGCGCTTTGACCTGGATTTCCCGCCTCGAAACGGGGGGCCGTGGCGGACTGCGGTGACCGTGGATCTCACCGGGTCACCCACCGAACGCGGCCGCCCGGCGCCGCACCCGCGCGACGACGTCCGCGTAGTCGTTCCGAGCGTCGGCCCACATGACCTTGATCGAGAGCCAGTCGTGGTCGGCGCACCAGCGGTCGCGCAGCACGTCGCGGGCCTGCTGCTCGGCGGTGCGGTGGTGCTCGCCTTCGTATTGCAACGCGAGGCGCCACGGCCGATACCCGAGGTCGACCGTCGGAGCGCGGCGGTCTGACGGGTCCAGCCGGCACTGCACCTCGGGCTCCGGCAGCCCGGCATCGACGAGCGCCAGCCGCAGACGCGTCTCGCGCGGCGAATCCGCCCCCACGCGCATCCTCGCCAGCGCTGCCCGGGCCAGTCCGCGCCCCCGGAAACGTCCCCGTTCGGCCAGCGATCGGACGAGCTCCTCCGGGGTGTAGGCGGGATCCCCGCGTCCGCCGCCGGGCAGCCACGGCGGGCAGAGCAGGGCGTCACCGGCGACGACGACGTCCCGCTCCGTGAGCGCCGCCCGTGCCGCGCACAGGTCCCACAGGGTGCGGGCCGGCGTCGTCACAAGCACGCCGCCCCGCGTCATCCGCTGTCCCTCCGGCACCTCGATGCGGTGGGGCACCAGACCCGCCTGGACCGGCCGGCCGCCCGAGGTGCCGACGCTGACGTGCACCGCACCGGGGGCCAACAGCCGTGCGGGCACGGTCAGGCCGTGCAGGCGCGCGGCGGTCTCATGGCTGACGACGACGTCGGGATGGCGCCGCTGGTACGCGCGGACCTCGTCCATCGTCCACTCACGGACGGAGACCGCCGCAGGGCCGGCCGGCCCGTAGATGCCGTGGCGCAGCCGCCGCAGGTCTGAGGACTGCAGTCGGGACCACGTCACACCCGCCCGGCGCGCGTCATCGACCGTGAAGGCGGTGGGGTCGATCGACGGCGGCAGCGGGGCGGGACGACGGGGCATGCGGCGAGCGTGCTCCGTCGGTCGGCATCCCGAGACAGACGAGCGGGGGCCTGGGGACGCGCGAGGGGGACCGGCGCGGTTGTGCAGGAGGCGGTGTCCCCCCCGGGGCACCGACCCCGAGCCATTCGAGGCGGGAAATCCACGTCATGGACCAGGATCAGGCGTCCATGGGGTGGATTTCGCGCCCCGAAGTGAGGGGATGATCGGCTCAGTACGACGCGCGGGGCGCACCCTGCCCGTCCGAGCCCGCGGCGTCGGTCGGCGCCGGGCACCAGCGGTCGGCGAGGGCCTCGGCGGCGCGGGCCAGCAGGGCGACGTCGGCGCCCACGTTGACGTAGTCCGCACCGGCGGCGGCGTAGGCGTCGGCCTGCGCGGGCACGAACGCGTTGACGCCCACGATCTTCCCGGCGGCCTTGACCTTCGTGATGACCTCCTCGACCGCGGCCACCACCTCCGGGTGCGACTGCTGGCCGAGCAGGCCCAGGGACGCGGAGAGGTCCGAGGGGCCGATGAAGACGCCGTCGATCCCGTCCACCGCCGCGATCTCGTCCGCGTTGCGCACGCCGGCGGCCGTCTCGATCTGCACGATCACGGAGACGTGGTCCGCCGCGCCGGGCAGGTAGCCGGGGATCCGGTTCCAGCGGCCGGAGCGCGCCAGGGCGGAGCCCACGCCGCGCACCCCGCCCTCGGCGGAGCCGTCCGGGTAGCGGGCGGCGGCCACGGCGCGGCGGGCCATCGCGGCGTCGTCGACCATGGGCACCAGCAGCGTCTGGGCGCCCAGGTCCAGGAACTGCTTGATGGCCACGGTGTCCAGCGCCGGCACACGCACCAGGGTGGGCACGCGGTAGCCGGCGATCGTGCGCAGCTGGGCGAGGACGTCCTGCAGGGTCAGCGGGGCGTGCTCGGCGTCGATGAGCAGGTAGTCGAGGCCCGCGCCGGCGCAGATCTCCGCCGTCGTCGGGTCCCCGGAGGAGAGGAACATGCCGGCGGCGGGGCGGCCCCCACGGGCGGCGACGGCCTCGGGCGTGAAGAGGTCGCGGAACAGCGGCTGCGGGTTGTGGCGGACGGGCATGGGACGTTCCTCCGGGGTTCTCCGCATCCTCCACCCGACGCGGGTTGAGTTGTCGCGGGTGGAGCGGGGTCGTACTGGTGATAGGTCAACCCGCGTTGCAGGCGGGCGGGCGGGGCGACGACGACGGCGGGCGGCTCAGGCGAAGCGGCAGGTGATGGTGCCCAGTGGGCCGTAGTCGGCGTAGACGGTGTCGCCCTCGTAGACCCACATCGGGCGGGTGAAGGAGCCGGCGAGCACGATCTCACCGGCTTCGAGCGCGTCTCCGTGCCCGGCGATGCGGTTGGCCAGCCAGTGCACGCCGTTGGCCGGGTGGTTCAGCACGCCCGCGGCCACGCCGGTCTCGATGATCTCCTCGTTGCGGGAGAGGATGCCGGAGACCCAGCGCAGGTCCACGTCGTGCACGCCCACGGGGCGGCCGCCGATCACCAGGGAGCCCAGGGCGGCGTTGTCCGAGATGGTGTCCGTGATGGTGCGGCCCTCCATCTCGATGCGGGAGTCCAACACTTCGAGCGCGGGCACCACGTACTCGGTGGCGCGCAGCACGTCCATCAGGTTCAGGCCGGGGCCGCGCAGCTCGTCCTTGAGCACGAACGCCAGCTCCATCTCGACGCGGGGGTGGGTGTACTTCTTCCACTCGTACACGTGGCCGGACTCGAACACCTGGTCGTCGAAGATCACGCCGTAGTCCGGTTCGTCGATCCCGGTCGCGTCCTGCATGGCCTTGGAGGTCAGGCCGATCTTGTGGCCCACCTTGCGGCGGCCCGCCTCGACCTGGCGCTCGGCCCAGATGCGCTGGACGGCGTACGAGTCCTCGATTTCCATCTCCGGGTAGCGCGCGGTCAGCCGCGGCACCGGCACGCGGTCGATGCCCGCGCGGTGCAGCTCGTCGGCGATCTTGACGTGGGTCTCGTGGTCCAGCACAGCGGTCTCCTTCACGACGACGGGCAGGGGCCTGCCCTTGATCGTATACGATTGCGCGGCTCGGCCCCTGGTCCCGTCGCCATCCTGTCACCGCCCCGGATCAGTCCGGGGTGCGCGTCCCGATCCCCAGCCCGGGCTGGCGGCGGTGCACCGTGAGCCAGGCCCGCCCCTCGACGCCCGTCTGCGAGGCGGGACACCCCTGCTCCCCATGCTTCGAGGCGGGAAATCGAGCTCAAACTGGCCCTCCCGGCTCGAATGAGGTGGATTTTCCGCCTCGAACGGCGTGGGGCGGGGAGACGCGGAGGATGGCAGGGAGGGCGGACGCCGACGGCGGGCACCTGCGTTGGGTGCCCGCCGTCGTCGTGGTGTCCCGGAGCGGCGCCCGGCAGTGCCGGTCAGAGCTGGTTGCCGAGCTTGTACTCGCCCTGCTTCCACTCCGGCAGGGACTCCTCGCCCTGCTCCTCGCGGGTGTAGGAGAAGCCGTCGGCGCCGATGGTCACGGCCATCTCCGAGTCGTCGGTGCGGGAGACCAGCGGCTGCAGGTTGCCGTCGAGGTCCAGCACGCGGGAGGCGTCGGTGTACCAGGACGGCACGACCGGGGTGCCCCACCAGTCGCGACGCTGGTTGTCGTGCACGTCCCAGGTGACCACGGGGTTGTCCGGGTCACCGGTGTAGTAGTCCTGGGTGTAGACCTCCACGCGGTGGCCGTCCGGGTCGCGCAGGTAGAGGTAGAACGCGTTGGAGACGCCGTGGCGTCCCGGGCCGCGCTCGATGTGGTCGGACATGCGCAGGGCGCCGAGCTTGTCGCAGATCGCCAGGATGTTGTGCTTCTCGTGCGTGGCGAAGCACACGTGGTGCATCCGGGGGCCGTCGCCGCCGGTCATGGCGGTGTCGTGCACGGTGGGCTTGCGGCGCATCCACGCGGCGTAGACGGTGCCCTTCTCGTCCTGGATGTCCTCGGTGACGCGGAAGCCCAGGTCCTGCATGTAGCGGGCGGCGCGCGGCACATCCGGGGTCACCTGGTTGAAGTGGTCCAGGCGGACCAGGGCGCCCGGGGTGTAGAGGTCATAGCGCCAGGCCAGGCGCTCCACGTGCTCGACGTCGTGGAAGAACTCGTAGGGGAAGCCCAGCGGGTCCTCGACGCGCACGGAGTCGCCGACGCCCTTGACGAAGCCGTCCCTCCGGCGCTCGACACGGCAGCCCAGCTCCTCGTAGAAGGCGACCGCCTTGTCCAGGTCCTCGGGGGTGCGCACGCGGTAGGAGAACGCGGCCACGGCGGCGGTCTCGCCCTGGCGCAGCACCAGGTTGTGGTGGATGAACTCCTCCATGGAGCGCAGGTAGACGGTCTCCTCGTCCTCCTCGGTGACCACGAGGCCGAGCACGTCCACGTAGAACTCGCGGGAGGCGGCGAGGTCCGTGACCACGAGCTCCATCGAGGCGCAGCGCAGGATGTCCGGCGCCTCGGACGTCGGGGTGGGGAGGGGGTTCTCCGGGTCGATGGGGGCTTCCTTCGTGACGAAGAAGCCGGAGGAGGTCTTCTGGCGGCTCTCGAGGTTGGTCATCGGTGCTCCTTGGTGATGGCGGTGCGCTGTGGCCTGGGACACGGTCACGGGCTCGATCGTATACGATCCAGGCGACCGGCGGGAAGGCCGTCGTGGTCACCGGTCAGTGCGGGTCAGCCGTCGATCTTCGCCGCGGCCTGCTCCTGCTTGCCGAACACCGGGTTGTGGACCTCGCCGAGGTTGATGTGCACGGCCTGCTGATCGGTGTAGAAGTCGATCGAGCGGTAGCCGCCCTCGTGGCCCAGGCCGGAGGCCTTCACCCCGCCGAACGGGGTGCGCAGGTCCCGCACGTTGTTGGAGTTCAGCCACACCATGCCGGCCTCCACGTTCTGCGCGACGTTGTGGGCGCGCTTGAGGTCGTTGGTCCAGATGTAGGCGGCCAGACCGTACTTGGTGTTGTTGGCCAGCTGCAGGGCCTCCTCCTCCGTGTCGAAGGGGGTGATGGCCACGACCGGGCCGAAGATCTCCTCCTGGAAGATCCGGGCGTCCGGGGCCACGTCCGCGAACACGGTGGGCTGCACGAAGTTGCCCTCGGGGAAGCCCTCCGGGCGGCCGCCGCCGGCCACCAGGCGGGCCTCGGTCTTGCCGATCTCCACGTAGGACATGACCTTCTCGAAGTGCTCCGGGTGCACGATGGCGCCGACTTCGGTGGTCTCGTCGTTCGGCAGGCCGACCTTCACGCGGGAGGCCTGGGCGGCGTAGCGCTCCACGAACTCGTCGTAGACGGAACGCTGGACCAGGATGCGGGAGCCGGCGGTGCAGCGCTCGCCGTTCAGGGAGAACACGCCGAAGATGGTCGCGTCGATCGCCGCGTCCAGGTCCGCGTCCTCGAACACCACGGCCGGGGACTTGCCGCCGAGCTCCATGGACAGGCCCTTCAGGTGCGGGGCGGCGTTGGCGAAGATGATCTGGCCGGTGCGGGACTCGCCGGTGAAGGAGATCAGCGGCACGTCCGGGTGCTTCACGAGCGGGTCGCCCGCGTAGCCCTCCTCGCCGAAGCCGTGCACCATGTTGAACACGCCCTGGGGCAGGCCGGCCTCCTCGAAGATCCCGCCCCACAGGGAGGCCGAGAGCGGGGTGAACTCCGCCGGCTTCAGGACCACCGAGTTGCCGGTGGCGATGGCCGGGGCCAGCTTCCAGGACTCCAGCATGAACGGGGTGTTCCACGGGGTGATCAGGCCGGCGACGCCGATCGGCTTGCGGTTCACGTAGTTGATCTGGCGGCCCGGCACCTTGAAGGTGTCGTCGTGCTGGGCCACGATCAGGTCCGCGAAGAAGCGGAAGTTCTCGGCGGCGCGGGCGGCCTGGCCCCTCGCCTGCTTGATCGGCAGGCCGGTGTCGAAGCACTCCATCTCGGCCAGCTGGTCGCCGCGGGTCTCCATGATGTCGGCGATCCGGTGCAGCACACGGGAACGCTGGCGCGGCAGGGCCTGGGACCATTCGCCGGACTCGAAGGCCCGCTTCGCGGCGGCGACGGCGCGGTCGATGTCCGCGGCCTTGCCGGAGGCGGCCGTCAGGTACGGCTCGTTGGTCACCGGGTCGAGCACCTCGAAGGTGTCGCCGTCGATCGAGTCGACGAACTCGCCGTCGATGTAGTGGCGCAGGACGTCGGGCAGGCCCTCGGGCTTGCGGGCCTCGATGCTGGTCTTCTCCGTCATGGTGTCTCTTTCGCTGAGTGCTTCGGGGGCGGATGGTCGGGGTCTGGCGCCGACGACGTCGGCGCCGGTCCGGCCGGCGGTCACGCGGACGGCTCGGCGCTGTGCTCCAGGTAGGCGTGCAGGGTGTTCAGGCGGTGGGCGCGGGCGGCGGCCTCGATCTCCTCGAAGCGCGCCCCGTCCTCGATCAGGCGCAGCAGGTGCTCGTGCTCGTCCACGGAGGCCACCGCCCGGCCGGGCACGTACGCGAACGTGGAGGAGCGCAGCGCGGCCAGGCGGTTCCAGCCGCGGTGCACCAGGTCGTGCACGTGCTCGTTCTGGTGATGCTCGAACAGGATCGAGTGGAAGCGGCGGTTGAGCTCGGTGAACGTCACCGGGTCCCAGGCCGTCTCCGACTCCGTCATCGCGCGCATGGTCGCGTTCACCTCGCGGGCCGCCGCGAGGTCCTCGGCGGTCACGTGCGGGGCGCACTGGGCGGTGGAGAACCCCTCCACCAGCGCCAGCGTCTCCATGGTGTGGCGGTACTCGACCGGGTCGATGCCCACCACGGTGGCGCCCACGTTGCGCTCGTAGGCCACCAGCTTCTCGGACTGCAGGCGGCGGATCGCCTCCCGCACGGGCACCACGGACATGCCCAGCTCCGCGGCGATCTGGGACAGCACCAGCCGGTCGCCCGGCTCGTGGCGCTGGTCCCGGATCCCCTCGAGGATCGCCTGGTAGGCGCGGTCCGCCTTGGAGACGGGGGCGCCTGCGAGGCCGACCGTTCCGATGTCCGTGCGGCGCATGCTCAGGCGTCGCCCTCCGGGGCCGGGGCGTCCGGCAGGGTCTTGCGGTACTCGGCGAACTTGGCCTTCCACTCGGCGTTCGGGGGGAACATCCCGTCCACCGGGTAGCCGGCCTTGACCTGCTCGTACGCCCAGGCGTCCTGGAGCTCCTGCTCGTAGGCGTCGTCCACAACCTCCTGGAGCAGGGACGGCGGGATGACCACCACACCGTCGTCGTCGCCGACGATGATGTCGCCGGGCTGCACGGTGGTGCCGCCGCAGGCGATGGTGCCGCCGACCTCCCACGGGATGTGACGGCGGCCCAGCACCGCCGGGTGCGTGGCGCCGGCGTACACCTGGAGGCCGACCTCGGCGACGGCGGCGGAGTCGCGGATGCCGCCGTCCGTGATCACGGCGTTCGCGCCGTTCACCTGGGCGCGCAGGGCCAGGACGTCCCCGAGGGTGCCGGTGCCGTGCTCGCCACGGGCCTCCATGACCACCACGTCGTCCGGCTGCACCGAGTCGATCGCCCGCTTCTGGGCGTTGAAGCCGCCGCCGAACTCCTTGGCCAGGTCCTCGCGCTTGGGGATGTAGCGCAGGGTCTTGGCGTAGCCGAGGACGCGCCGACCCCGGTGGATCGGGCGCGGGCCGTCGATGGTCGCGTTCTGGACGCCGCGCTTCTGCAGCTGGGCGGTGAGGGTGGCCACCGCGATGGCGTCGATCTTGGCGCGCAGTTCGGGGGTCAGCAGGGAGCGGTCCGGCTGCGGGGCGCTCGCGACCCAGTGGCCGTTCTCGTCCACCGCGGACGACGACGGCGCCGCGGCCTGCGGGGCCAGACCGGCGGCCTCGCGGGAGCCCCAGGCCTCCTCGCGCTGCACGTCGTCCACCTGCGGCTGCGCGCCGAACGGGGCCAGGGAGTGCTCCGAGTCGACGACCGTCGTCACCAGGCGGCCGGTGGTCGGTGCGCCGGGGGCGCTGGGGGCGTCCACCTCCACCTCGACGACGTCGCCCGGCTGGGCCACGGAGGACCCGGCGGGGGTGCCGGTGAGGATGACGTCGCCCTCCTCGAGCGTCATGAGCTGCGAGAGGTCGGCCACGAGCTGGCCGAACGGGAAGACGAGGCCCTCGGTGGTGTCGTCCTGGACGATCTCGCCGTTGACCCAGGTGCGCACGCGCAGGGCGGCCGGGTCCAGGCCCGCGGCGGAGATCACCGCGGGGCCGAGCGGGGTGTAGCCGTCGCCGGACTTGTTCTTGACGTTGGAGCCCTTGTCCGCGTGGCGGAGGTCGTAGAGGCCCCAGTCGTTGGCGGCGGTGATGCCGGAGACGTGCGACCAGCCCTCCTTCGGGCTGACGCGCCGGGCGGTGCGGCCGATGATCAGCGCGATCTCGCCCTCGTAGGCGAGCAGCTCGGTGCCGGCGGGGCGCTCGATGGTGTCGCCGGTGCGGGCGAGGGAGGTGCCGGCCTTGAGGAAGTAGCCGGGGGCCTGCGGGGACCGGCCCCGCTGGGCGATGCGGGAGGGGTAGTTCAGGTGGACGGCGAGCACCTTGCCCGGCCGGTTCTCCCGGACGGTGAAGTCGTGCTCGGTGACGGTGGGCGTGGGATCCGGTGTGCTCTGCGTCATGGTCGAGATCGTATACGATCTCGCGGGCCCGGGGAAGGGGTCGCACGTCCGGCGGACGCGCCGGGCCGACGTCGTCGTGGACGCCCGCCGCGGCTCAGCGGGCCCGGGCGATCGACTCGTTCACCGCGGGGGCCAGGCGCCGCACGCCCTCCACGAGCTTCTCGGCCGCCACGAACGAGTACGCCAGGCGCAGGGTGGAGTGCGTGCCCTCGACGGGGGTGAAGGCCGCCCCCGGCACGAACACCGCGCCCGCCTCGATGCCGCGGTGCATCACCTCGAGGGTGTCCACCCCGGCGGGCAGGGTGGCCCACAGGAAGAAGCCGCCCTGCGGGGTGATGAACTCGACCCCCGGGTCCCAGTGCTCACGCACCGCGTCCACGAGCGCCGCGGCCCGCTCGCGGTACAGCCCGGTCACGTGGCGGACGTGGCCCTGCCAGTCCAGCTGCGTGACGAAGGCGGTGGAGAGCATCTGCGAGTACGTGGACGCGTGGATGTAGGCCGATTCCGCGCACAGGTAGAACTCGCGCTTGAGCGCGGCCGGCACGAGCGCCCAGCCGATGCGCACGCCCGGGGAGAAGATCTTGGACATCGTGCCGAGGTGGACCACGTTGTCCCGGTGGTCGGCGGCGATCGGGGCGACGGGCTCGCCGTCGAACGCGATCTGCCCGTACGGGTTGTCCTCCACGATGAGCACGCCGTGCTTCTCGCAGATCGCGCCCACCTCGGCGCGGCGGTCCGGGGGCAGCAGGGCGCCCGAGGGGTTCGCGAACGAGGGGATCGTGTAGAGGAAGGCCACGCGGCGACCCTCGGCGGCCAGGCGGGTCAGGGTCTCGTCGAGGGCCGCGGGCACCAGGCCGTGGTCGTCGGTGCCCGTGGCCACGGCCTCGAGCTGCCAGGTGTTGAAGGTGGTCAACGCGCCCACGAACGTGGGGTCCTCCACCACGACGACGTCGCCCGGGTTCGCGAACGCCCGGCAGGCGGTGTCGATCGCGGCCTGCGAGCCGGGGGTGATGACCACGAGGTCGGGGTCCGCGTCCGGGATGCCGTCGGCGGCCATCACGGCGGTCGCGGCGGCACGCATCTCCTCGGTGCCCTGGCCCGGGCCGTACTGCAGGGACTCCGTGCCGAACCGGGTCATCAGGTCGGAGGCGATCCGGCCCAGCTCGTCGAGGGGCAGGTCGGCGAGCCACGGGTTCCCGCCCGCGAGCGAGACGAGGTTCGGGTCCATCGCGATGTCGAAGACGTCGCGGACCGCGGACTGCTTCACGCCGACGGCGCGCTGGGACAGGTGATCTCGGAGGTTCCGCACGCTCGGCACCCTATAGCACGGCGCGGCCGTGCCCGAACGTCCGATGACGGGCGACGACGGCGGGTCGCCCGGTCAGGGGGCGCTCGGCTCCTGACCGGGGGACCACGTGCCCTGGGTCGGCTCGGCGGGACCCCACGACGACTCCTCGGCCGGCGCCCAGGTGTCGTCCGAGGGCTCGACCGGAGCCCAGGTCGAGGGGTCGGCCGGCGCCCACGTGTCCTCCGACGACTCGCCCTCCGGCGCCCACGTCTGCGCGCCGGATCCGTCGCTCGGCTCCCCACTCGGTATGGGGTCCCCCTGCGGGACGTCCACGGACTCGCCGAGGCGGAGCGGCTCGAGCCCCAGCACGTCGTCGAGGTCCCGGCCGTCCACCTCGAGCCGGACCTGTCCCGCTGACGTGAAGGCGGCGGCGGTCGCCTGCAGCTGGGCGCGGATCCGTTCGGCCGTGCACTCGTCCTCCGGCGTCACGGTGCCGGTGAAGGTGAAGATCTCCACGTCGCCCTCGCGGCGGTGCCCGGTCGGGATGAGGCTCTCGCGCACGTCGAACACGGCGTTCCACAGCGACGGGTCGCCGTGCCAGCCGCGCTCGTCCGCGAACAGGAAGTCCAGGGCGGTGTCCGCTTCGTCCTCGGTGTCCGTCGGCACGGTCTGCACGGGCACCAGCAGATCGCCGCAGCCGAAGGGCCGGCCGCTCGTCCCCGGGACCGCCTCCGCCTCGGCGACGGCGAGGTAGACCGTCAGCGGCTGATACCCCTCCGTCGCGGGCAGGGGCACGCCGTCGTCGGACGCCGAGTCCTCGGCCAGGTCGGGGGCGACCGCGCAGCCGGCCAGCAGGCACGCGGCCGCCACGGCACCCGTGAGCCGCAGGGCTCGGGAAGGGGAGGTCGGGCGCATCGGGTACTCCTGGCGGTCGGGGCTCGGCGGCGTCGGACGGACCGACGGCCTCTCCATGCTACGGCCGTCCGCCTCGCCCGCCGCGAGCGGACGTGAGGCCTCGCACGAGTGGGAAGGGGCCCGCGGGCGGACGGCCGCGGCGGGCTAGGCTGGAGACCATGCCCGTGAGGAACCGTCGCGCCGCCGCCCTGCCCGCCAAGCTCAGCCGCTCCTGGCTGCTGGTCAACGCGGCCACCCCCGACGCGTTCGCCCCCGCCCTGGCCTCCGAGGCCGACTCCGTCATCTTCGACCTCGAGGCCGCCGTGCCGGAGGAGCAGAAGGACGCGGCCCGCCA
>ERZ782914.279-NODE-279-length-16710-cov-42.253437_pt1 | contig 16710 bp, 13 predicted proteins | sample MGYA00375948_ERZ782914 | MGnify/ENA primary metagenome ERZ782914 (study PRJEB29894, sample SAMN03576417) | human skin metagenome | biome: human skin; feature: left retroauricular crease; material: organic_material | host: Homo sapiens | place: Italy: Trento...
TCCTCGTCCAGGGCACCCTGTACCCCGACGTCGTCGAGTCCGGCGGCGGTGAGGGAGCTGCCAACATCAAGAGCCATCACAATGTCGGTGGGCTTCCCGAGGACTTGCAGTTCTCGTTGGTGGAACCATTGCGCACCCTGTTCAAGGACGAGGTGCGTGCCGTGGGCCTGGAGCTCGGTCTGCCCGAGCAGATCGTCTGGCGTCAGCCGTTCCCCGGGCCAGGGCTGGCCATCCGTATCATCGGTGAGGTGACCAAGGACCGGTTGGAGCTGTTGCGCACCGCCGACGCCATTGCCCGTGAGGAACTCACGGCTGCTGGCCTGGACCGTGACATCTGGCAGTGCCCCGTGGTCCTGCTGGCCGACGTCCACTCCGTCGGGGTGCAGGGTGACGGCCGTACCTACGGTTCACCGATCGTCCTGCGCCCGATCACCAGTGAGGACGCCATGACCGCCGACTGGGCGCGGGTGCCCTACGAAGTCCTGGAGCGTATCTCCACCGGTATCACCAATGCCTGCCCGCAGGTCAACCGTGTCGTCCTCGACGTCACCAGCAAGCCTCCGGCGACGATCGAGTGGGAGTGACCGATGCTGGTGGAGTAGCCCCTTGTCTCCACCCGACTCCTGGCACCGCCCGGATCGGTGACGACAGAAGCTACCTGGGCCATTGATGAAGGTTGGGCCCCTGCCACATGGCAGGGGCCCAACCATGTCGGCGTAATCGTGGGTGTGGATCAGCGATGGTCCTGATAGGGATCGAAGACGTTGGGGTTGACGGTGCCGTTGCTCCACTGCTGGTTGTTCCACTGGTTTCGTGGGGACATGTTCTCGTCGGACGGCATGATCATCCAGGCGATGAGGTAGAGAATTGGTCCAGCACCGGCGAACAGCACCAGAGCAGCAGTGATGATCCGCACCAGGGTGACGTCATAACCGTAGGCGTCGGCGATCCCGGCACACACTCCGCCGACCATCTTGTTACTGGTGTTCCTGACAAGTTTGCTCATTGGGCGTGCATTCCTTCCGACGCGGCCTCGGTCTCAGTCGACACTCATGATACCCGTGTGTTGAAAGGGACATCTGCTGCGCATTGCGCGCAACAGATGGTGCCCCGGGCGTTTTCCGGGTGGACAGCACGAGAGCCGGTGACCAGAAAGGTCTGGTCACCGGCTCTGCGGTCAAAGATCAGAGGTGTGTCAGGAGGCCTTTTTCTTGGTGATGGCCCCGTAGATCCACAGCACGATGAGCGAGCCGACGATGGACAGCAACCACGTCTTGAGGCTCCAGAACCTGTCGAGCTGAACGTGGAAGATGGCCTTGCCGATGAAGCCGCCGAGCATGGCTCCGACAACACCGAGGATGAGGGTGGCGAACCATCCGCCTCCCTGCTCTCCGGGCATGATGGCTTTGGCGATGGCTCCGGCAATGAGTCCGAGGACGATCCATGCAATGATTCCCATGCGTATTACCATACTTGGCTCAGATCAAGGCAGCGGCTTTGTTGCCACTGTCAGGAGAAATATTTCTCCGGCGGCGCAAAATTGCACCAGCAATGAGCGAACGGGAATATCCTGCCCGGCGCTGGAAATGGCATCACGGTGTGGATCGACGATGTGGATCGGTGGGAGCGACGCCGCCCCGTCGAGGTGTCGTCACGGTGGCAGTGGTGGCGGGGGGACAGTGGCGCCGGTGGTTGGCGCGGTGACCGAGCCGTCACCGACGCCATCCCGCCCGGGTTCTCACCGACGCAGGGCTCGGCGAGCCAACCAGTTTCCCAGGAATTGTGCGAACTGCACGAGGATGATGATCGTGACGACGGCAACCATGGTCACCGACCAGTTGAACTTCTGGTAGCCGTAGGTGATGGCGAACTGGCCCAGACCGCCACCACCAATGGCACCGGCAATTGCCGTCATGTCGACAATGGCGATGAGCACGTAGGTGTAGCCCAGGATGAGCGGCCCCAACGCCTCCCGCACGACGACGTCGAAGAGGATGCGCCACGGCCCGGTCCCCATGGATCGAGCCGCCTCGACGACCCCGGGATCCACCGTCACGAGATTCTGCTCGACGATACGGCTCATAGCGAAGGTGGCGGCGATGCACAGCGGGAAGGTGGCCGCCTGCACACCGATCGTGGTGCCGATGACCTTGAGGGTGAGTGGGGCGATCGCCGTCATGAAGATGATGAACGGGATCGGACGGATGATGTTGACGATGACGTTGAGCACGAGGTTCACCGGACGGTTGGCCAGCACACCGTTGCGACGCGTCGCATAGAGGAAGATGCCCAGCACCAGACCGAGGAGTCCACCGATGAGCAGTGTCACCAGAGCCATGAAGAGAGTCTGACCGATGGACTCGAGGTAGATCGGCTTGAGGTAGGTCCAGTCAGTCATGGATGTCAGCCTCCTGCGCGGGGGTGGAGCGTGCTGTGTGGCTGATCGCCGAGAGTTCGTCGGTGGCCCTGGCAACGTCGTCGTCGGGGCCAGTGAGGGCAACGGTGTAATTGCCCAGGGCGCCGTCGCGGGTCTCGATGACGCCACCGTGGACGATCTTGAAGCTCACGCCGTCAGCCAGCTTGGCCAGGGTTGCGCCGAACACTGCGCCATCCACGGAGGTGACGTCGACCAGCTTCGCGCCGGGATTCTCCTCGCGCAGTCTCGCGGCCTGCTGCTCGGTGGGATGTTGCCCCACGATCGTCGAGACGAATCGGTGGGTTGTCTCGGACTGCGGTTGGGCGAAGATCTCACCAGTGGTTCCGGTCTCCACCAGGTGGCCGTGGTCGAGCACCGCCACGTTCTGGGCGATGCTGCGCACGACTTCCATCTCATGGGTGATGACGACGATCGTCACCCCCATTCGTTCGTTGACCTCCTGCAGCAGCTGCAGTACGTCGGCAGTCGTCTCTGGGTCCAGGGCAGAGGTGGATTCGTCGGCCAGCAGGATGGACGGGCGGGTGGCCAGGGCGCGTGCGATGCCCACCCGCTGTTTCTGACCACCGGAGAGCTGGTCAGGATGCACCCAGGCCTTGTCGATGAGCCCGACGAAGTTGAGCAGCTCGGTGACCCTGGCCTTCTCGTCGGCCTTCTTCCAGCCAGCGAGCTTGAGGGGGTAGGCGACGTTGTCGTAGATGGTGCGGGAGTTGAAGAGGTTGAACTGCTGGAACACCATCCCTATGTCTGCCCGTAGGGGGCGCAGTTTCTTCTCCGTCAGGCCGGAGATGTCGGTCCCGTCGACGATCACCGAGCCGGAGGAAGGGTGCTCCAGGCCATTGATGAGTCGTACCAGGGTGGACTTGCCGGCTCCGGAGTGGCCGATGACTGCCGAGATCGTTGCGCGACCGATGTCCAGGCTGATGTCCTCAAGAGCCTGAACAGTGCCCGAACGGGTCTGGAAGATCTTCGACACGTGGTCAAATCTGATGTGTACGTCGTGTGCGGCAGTCATGGATTCTTCTCCAACTGGGGCGGGTCCGGTGGGCAGTTCCTGCTCGTGGTTGCCCCGGACGCGCCAAGGTGAGTGGTCAGACGTGGTGACGGCACCGATGGTGGATCGGTGCCGTCAAGGAGTCACTTCTCGGCTTTCTTGATGTCGGCCTGGAGGTCGTCCGCGATGTGCTGCAGTTCGGCTTGGCTGCGACCTTTCACGAGCACTGCGGAGTTGTTGGAGTCCTTGAGGACGGCCTTGGCGACCTCGGGGTCGTGCCAGATCTTGATGGTCTTGAGCAGCGTCTCGTTGTTCTTGTCCTCGGTGCGGGCGGCGAAAACGTTGATGTAGGGGGCGGCATCGTCCGACTTGGCAGAGTCGGCGAACAGTGCGGCCTTGGGATCGATGCCGGCGTCGTTGGCGAAGTTGTTGTTGATGACGGCACCGTCCACCGAGGGCAGCGAGGTGACGGTCTGTGCGGCATCCACCGGGGTCACCTTGACCTTGGAGGCCGAGGCGTCGATGTCGGCGGGAGTCGACAGGGGGGAGCCGCCATCGTTGAGCTTGATGAGACCTGCCGACTGCAGCAGCAGCAGGGCGCGTCCCTGGTTGGTGGCGTCATTGGGGATCGCAATGTTGCCGCCCGAAGGGATCTGGGAGAGCTTGTCGTGGGTCTTGGAGTGCAGCCCGAGCGGGACGATGTAGGTGGCCTCCAGCGGGATGAGGTTGTCGTTGTTCTCGACGTTGTAGTTGGCGAGGAAGAAGACGTGCTGGAAGTAGTTGAGATCCAGCTGCTTCTGCGACAGTGCCCGGTCGGGCTGGTTGTAGTCGTTGAAGGTGACGGGCTCGATGTTGATGCCCTGCTCGGCGGCCTTCTTCTTGTAGATCGGCCAGAATGAGGCGCCTGCCTCGGTGGTACCAATCCGCACCGTGGGGTTGGCGGACTCGTCGGCGTTGGACCTGCCCTTCGTCGCCCAGATGATGATGCCGGCGATGAGCGCGACGGCGACGACGATGACGCCAATGACGACACCCTTGGACGGACGATTGTTGGGTTTCTCGGGGAGTGCTTGGGCGGTGGTCATGGTGATGCTCCTGAAATGATGTGCCTGGTGTGTCGCGGATCGATCCGGACAGTGACGACGAATGAGGCGTGAAGTGAGACGAGGATTGTCATGGTCGGATGCTCCGACTCGGTATCGTCCTCATGAACTCAGGTCATGATCGGACGCACCGGATCATCGAGGACATCTCGACGGGTGCGTCAAAGTGACGATCAGGCCGTTGGTTCCGTGGTCCCGCTGGGGTGGATGACGACGTATCCGTTCAGCGGGTGCCGGTCATTCGTGACGGGCGCATCATCATGGCGGACATCTCGACGGCGCACTGGTGGGCGTCTGCGAGGTGGCGAAGGATCGCTGCCATGGTTCCTGCTCCTGTGTATGAGGTGCTCTTGAGCACTGTCGCGCTTGTCGTGCCTTCCTGACACAACCAGGTCGTCACACGGGGCACCCTGCTCTCGCGAGGGGTTGCCGTCCGGCAAGCCGTGGCTTGTCGCCGGATCTCAAGACCTTGATGGCAGATTATGGGGCAGTGGCGACGATGTCAACCCACCCGAGTCTGCATGATGGGAGGACCGAGATGTCGCGTCGCGCCCCGCGTCGATGTGGTCATCGTTTCGGGGTGAGAACTCTCTCATGTGCCGTGGTGAGGGTCTCACCCCGCCGAGGTTCTGCGGAATGTGGTCGGTGATGAATACCCATGCCCCGATCCCTGCAGTCACACTGGTTCCTGCGGGCCCCCCTTCGCAGAGGGTATGGGTCTGGCGGTTGCGTTCGCCAGGAGGGTGCATTTCGCGGTACCGAGCATTCCGCGGTGCTGAATTGTCTCACCCTGGCGCATAGAGTTACTGACCATGAGTGAGCCCGATCTGTCAGCCTTCTTCGCCCCACGGCCCCCTGCGGAGTCAACCCGCTCCGGAGGCGGCCAGTCGGGTTCAGAGCGGGATGGGCTGGATCGGTATGGGGTTGATCGGTATGGGGCTGATCGTCCTGTTGATCCGGGGATGCTGCCCGCCGACGTGGCACGTACCGGCATGGGCCGGGCGGTGGATGCCCATGAGCTCCTGGACGATCTCAATCCACCCCAGCGGGAGGCCGTGCTGCACTCGGGCTCGCCGGTACTCGTCGTCGCTGGTGCTGGTTCCGGCAAGACGCGGGTGCTCACTCGTCGGATCGCCCACCTGGTCACCCAGCGTGGGGTGCACCCAGGGTCGATCCTTGCCATCACCTTCACCAACAAGGCCGCTGCCGAGATGAAGGGGCGGGTGGTGGACCTCGTCGGGAACCGTGCCCGAGCCATGTGGGTGTCCACCTTCCACTCCAGCGCGGTGCGTATCCTGCGTTCGGACGCCGACAGGTTGGAGCTGTCGCGGAATTTCTCCATTTATGACGACACCGACGCCAAGCGACTCATTTCCCTGGTTGCGCGAGATTCCAATGTCGATCCAAAGAAATTCAAGCCACGTACCATCCTGAACTGGATCTCGAATCAGAAGAATGAACTCACGACTCCATCCGAGGCGGCGGAAGCGGCACAGACCGGAAACGATGAACTCTACGCGTCATTCTATGCGGAGTATCAGCGTCGCCTCCACGACGCCAATGCACTCGACTTCGACGATCTCATCATGAAGACAGTCATCCTGCTGCGTCAGTTCCCCGAGGTGCGCGAACATTACCGACGCCGCTTCCGGCACGTCCTCGTCGATGAGTACCAGGACACCAACACCGCCCAGTACCAGATGATTCGTGCCCTGTGTGCCGATGAAACCCCGCGTGCCGATGAAACCCCGCGTGCCGATGAAACCCCGCGTGCCGATGGAGCCGTCGAGGAACGGCTGGATGCCAACCAAGATGAACGGACGGATGTCGGCCAGCCGGAGACGGGTGCCGGGCGTCGGGACAGGGATGGCGATACCGGGGGAGAGGCCGCTGCGACCACCACGAGAGGTGGTGCCGCCGGTGCCGACGTGGCTGGGCCAGTGGACGTCGAAACCGAGGCGCGGTCGATGAGCCCGACGCAGCAGGGGGCGATGAGGCAGGTTGACCAGCGGCATGTGGCTCCTCCCGAGCTCATGGTGGTGGGCGACTCGGACCAGTCGATCTATGCATTTCGCGGTGCCACGATTCGCAACATTCTTGATTTCGAGAAGGATTTTCCAGGGGCCCGAACGATTCTCCTGGAGCAGAACTATCGCTCCACCCAGAACATTCTCACGGCTGCGAACTCCCTCATCCAGAAGAACACCGGACGTCCGGCGAAGAACCTGTGGACCGATCAGGGTGACGGTGCGGCGATCACTGGGTACGTTGCCGACACCGAGCATGACGAGGCCTCCTGGATCGCCGGACGCATCGACGATCTCGTTGACCAGGGACGTACCAGCTATGGTGAGGTCGCGGTGTTCTACCGCACCAACGCCCAGTCCCGTGCCCTGGAGGACGTGTTCATCCGCACCGGTCTGCCCTACCGCGTGGTTGGCGGGGTGCGGTTCTACGAGCGCAAGGAGGTGCGCGACGCCGTCTCGTACCTGCGGGCCATTGCCAACAAGGCCGACGACGTCTCGGTACGTCGCATCCTCAACGTTCCCAGACGCGGTATCGGCGCTCGTGCCGAAGCCGCCCTGGAACTCTTCGCCACTGCCCGTCGCATCTCGTTCAGTGAGGCCATCGAGCGGGTGGACGAGATCGACGGCCTGGCCACCCGTTCCGCAAACCAGGTCCGAGCGTTCGCAGAGCTCATGGCCCGACATCGGGCGATGATGGATCAAGGAGCACGAGCAGACGAGATCACCGCCTCGATCCTCAAGGAGTCCGGCTACACCGTCGAGTTGGAGAACTCCAAGGACCCCCAGGACGAGACTCGTCTGGAGAACCTCGTCGAGTTGGTCTCGGTGGCCGAGGAATTCGTTGCGCGGGCCCACACGGCCGACGTGCCCGATGAGGACGCCGTTGCCGGTGAGGTGGATGATCTCGTCCTTGACGGTGATGACTCCCTGCCGGCCTTCCTGGAGCAGATCAGCCTGGTCGCCGATGCCGATCAGATCCCGGCCGAAGGGGATGGTGTCGTCACCCTCATGACCCTGCACACGGCCAAGGGGTTGGAATTCGACACCGTGTTCCTCACCGGTTTCGAGGACGGCCTGTTCCCGCACGAGCAGTCCCTTGCCGATCCCACACAGCTGCAGGAGGAACGACGACTGGCCTACGTGGGTATCACCCGAGCCCGCAAACAGCTGTTCATCTCCCGGGCCGTGGTACGTACCATGTGGGGATCACCCCGATACAACCCGGAAAGTCGATTCGTCGATGAGATCCCGGGACGGCTCTTCACCTGGGAGCGGGTGGTGGATGCCGCGGGTTGGCAGACCCAGGCTGGTGAGACCACCCGGAGGTCCCGAGACCGGCTCTCCGACGGGGGATTCGGTGCCGGTGCCGCTCATCGCTCCAATCGTGGGGGAGCGCGTGATGATGGGGGCTGGTCGATTGGCTCCGGCAAGGGGGCTGCGCATGGTCTGGGCAGGCCGGAACTGTCACTGCAGGTCGGTGACAAGGTGCTGCACACCAAGTGGGGTTTGGGAACCGTCACCGCGACATCGGGGCACGGCGCGAACGCCAAGGCCGACGTCGATTTCGGCTCGGTGGGTGTCAAACGGTTGGCCCTGAAGTTCGCCCCGATCGAGAAGCTCTGAATCCGCGTGAGGGGAAGGAGGAAGCCCCCCGTGCCAATTCGGTAGCGAGGGGCTTCGGTTCAGGGGGTGCGATCCACGGATCGCCACAGATGGACCGTCACAACTTGGCGCCCAGGCTCCGCAGGAATCCCAAGGCGTCCTTGGCGGAGTAGACGTCTCCGGGGGTGGTGCCAGCGGGATAGTACTCGTAGTGCAGATGACATCCGAAGGCGCGCCCGGTCTCGCCGACGGCTCCGATGTGCTGGCCTGCCTTGACGGCCTGACCGGGATGGACGTCCACCGATGACAGGTGGGCATGCAGGGTGGACCCACCGTTGGCGTGGTGGATGACGATGTTGTTCCCGGCCCAGCTGCCGCCGGTTGGTTGACCGACGATCCCGGAGGTTGCGGCAACAACGGGCGTGCCGCAGGAAGCGACGAAATCCGTGCCGGTGTGGTAGCGGGCCCATGAACCGACCTCGCCGAACCGGGCACCGATGTGGTACATGCCGGCGGGAATGGGAGTGGTAGCACCGCCACTGGTGGCGACAGAGGCGGCGGCGTCGTCATCGGCCTTCTTGCCATCCGTGGCCGGAGTCTTGGACTTGTCGGCGGCTTGCTGTTGTTTCTGTCGTGCGGCTTCCTCGCGCATCCGCTTCTCGGCGGCCTTCTTCTCGGCAGCGATCTTGGCGGCATTGGCCCGGACGTCCTTGATGGCGGCGTCCAACTCGTCGGCGCGCACCTTCTCGGAGACCTCGGTGGCACTGCCCATGACGTCCTTGGTGGAATGTGTCATCGATTCATGGCGTTGAGCGGACATGGAACGGTTCATCGCACGATCCAGCTCAGTGCGCACTGCGCTGCGGGAGACGGTGGAACCATGTCCGTCGAGGGCGGCCAGTCCGCCGTCCTTGGTGTGTGCCGTGGGGTTGGTGAGGGACTTGTCGTCGGAGACGCTGCCCGGACGGGCGCCAGCTGCCTGCGGTTCCGGGATGGCCTTGGAGTCGTCGGGCCGAGTGGTGTCCACCATCATGGAGTTGCCATTGGTCACCGAGGAGTGTGCCGAGCTGTTGATCCAGATTCCCCCGACGGAGATGAGTCCCAGTGCTGCGACGGCCACGGCGGCGATCCCGCGACGGGCATGCGGGTGCTCGCCGTGTTGATCGGTGAACGGGGTGTGGCTCTGTGCGGCATCCCCGCCTCCGGGAGTGCTTGGCAGATGGGTGTTCTGCTGTGACTTCTCACGCCAATGTGTTGGTGCGATCTTCACTGGACTCCCTCTGCTCCTGGGAGGCGTGCGTCGTGGACGCTCGGCCGCCGCTGTGCCATGAACCTGTCGTTGCCAAAGTCTAGCCGGACTCGCCGGAGATGGCTTCTTTCATTTCTGAGAAAATTTATCATCTCTCAGGGAGGCTCACAATGAGAGCGGTCACTTCTCCCGACTGGTGGGACGTGCCTGGCTGGACATTCCTTGGTTGAGGGCCGCAAAGTTCCCTCCGGGGGCTCGCAGGGCGTCAGGTGGATCAGGTGGCCACGTACTGGTTCACGGCATGGGCAACGACTGCTGATGCGGTACACGTACGTCAGGAGATTCAGGAACAAGAATGCACGTTTGTTCTCGATGACGATAGGCTACTGCCAGACGTCGGACGACGACCTGCTGTACGGTTCCTGTTGTCCGGCAAAGACCTACCGGAGAGCGGTGGGCCACCTCGCAGAGTGGAGAGATTGTGGACCTGTATGAATACCAAGCCCGCGACTTGTTCGAGAAGCACGGAGTTCCGGTGCTTCGCGGGATCGTGGCAGAGAATCCGGAGCAAGCATCCCAGGCCGCAGCTGAACTCGGTACTCCCGTTGTCGCTGTCAAGGCCCAGGTGAAGATCGGTGGCCGTGGCAAGGCTGGCGGTGTGAAGATCGCCAAGTCGCCCGAGGAGGCCGCCCAGCACGCCGAGAAGATCCTTGGCATGGACATCAAGGGTCACACCGTGCGCAAGGTGATGATCGCCGAGGGCGCCGACATCGCCGAGGAGTACTATTTCTCGATCCTGCTGGATCGCAGCGAGCGCCGTTACCTCGTCATGTGCTCCCGTGAGGGTGGTATGGACATCGAGACCCTGGCCAAGGAGCGCCCCGAGGCCCTGGCCAAGGTGCCCGTCGACCCGATCGAGGGGATCGATGAGGCCGTGGCCGACACGATCCTCACCGAGGCCGGTTTCCCGGCCGAGGAGCACGCAGCCATCGTCCCGGCCATCGTCAAGTTGTGGGAGACCTACCGCGACGAGGACGCCACCCTCGTCGAGGTCAACCCGCTCATCAAGACCAAGGACGGCAAGGTCCTGGCCATCGACGCCAAGATGACCGTCGACGACAACGCCTCGTTCCGCCAGCCGGGCCATGCCGCTCTCGTCGACCGAGCCACCACCGATCCGCTAGAGCTGCGTGCCAAGGAGCTTGGGCTCAACTACGTCAAGCTCGACGGCAATGTCGGTGTCATCGGGAACGGTGCCGGTCTGGTCATGAGCACCTTGGACGTCACCGCCTACGCCGGTGAGGAGTTCCCCGGCTCGCCTAAACCAGCCAACTTCCTCGACATCGGCGGCGGTGCCTCTGCCGAGGTCATGGCCAATGGGCTGGACGTCATCCTCTCCGACCCGCAGGTGCGCAGCGTCTTCGTCAACATCTTCGGTGGCATCACCGCCTGCGACCAGGTGGCCAAGGGCGTCAAGGGCGCCCTGGAGAAACTCGGTGACCAGGCGTCCAAGCCGCTCGTCGTACGTCTGGACGGCAATGCCGTCGAGGAGGGCCGCGCCATCCTGTCCGAATACAACCACCCGCTCGTGACCATGGTCGAGACCATGGACGAGGCCGCCCGCAAGGCCGCCGAGCTCGCATCGAAGGAGGCCTGATCGTGGCCATCATTCTGGATGAGAACGCCAAGATCATCGTTCAGGGCATGACCGGCTCTGAGGGCATGAAGCACACCCAGCGCATGATCGACTCCGGGTCGCAGATCGTGGGTGGCACCAACCCTCGCAAGGCGGGCCAGAAGGTCGAGTTCCGTGACGGCGTCACCGTGCCGGTGTTCGGCACCGTCAAGGAGGCCATGGATGCCACCGGTGCCAATGTGTCGGTGATCTTCGTGCCGGCCAAGTTCACCAAGAGTGCCGTCATGGAGTCCATCGAGGCCGAGATTCCGCTGGTGGTGTGCATCACCGAGGGGGTGCCCGTCAAGGACACGGCGGAGTTCTTCACGGCTGCCCAGCGTTCCGGCAAGACCCGCATCATCGGACCGAACTGCCCGGGCATCATCAGTCCCGGCAAGTCCAATGCCGGCATCGTCCCCGCCGACATCACCGGACCGGGACGGGTGGGTCTGGTCTCCAAGTCCGGAACCCTCACCTACCAGCTCATGTACGAGGTGCGCGACCTCGGCATCTCCACGGCCATCGGCATCGGCGGAGACCCGGTCATCGGCACCACGCACATCGACGCGCTGAAGTACTTCGAGGAGGATCCCGAGACCGACGTCATCGTCATGATCGGCGAGATCGGTGGCGACGCCGAGGAGCGTGCCGCCAAGTACATCAGTGAGCACGTCAGCAAGCCGGTCGTCGGCTACATCGCCGGCTTCACTGCCCCGAAGGGCAAGACGATGGGCCACGCCGGTGCCATCGTCTCGGGCTCCTCGGGCACTGCTGCTGCCAAGAAGGAGGCCCTGGAGGCTGCTGGCGTGCGCGTCGGCAAGACGCCGACCGAGACCGCCAAGCTGGCTCACGAGGCGATGGCGTCGCTCAAGAAGTGAGTCGACTCGTCGACTGATCCGTCACGGGGGCGGGGCACAGGTGACCATCTGTGCCCCGCCCCTTCGTCGTCGAGGCAAGGGCCCTTGGCCCCCGAGGGCTCTCGGTGAGCATGCTGGCTGGGTGGCTGGTTCCGGGACACCTGGCTCCGGGGCGCCTCACTGCCTCTCGGCTGCGGAACTGCCGGGACGTGAGTGTCTCGTGGCTGGTGCCTGGCAGTTTCCCCGGATCCTGGGCGGCGGGGAGCCGCATGAGTGACGGCGGGGAGCTGCATGAGTGGGCACGGGTGGGTGCCGGATGCGCAAGGCCGTTCGGCACGTGCTGCGTCTGTGCGAGGTCGCAGCGCTCGCCGCACTGGACGGTTCGTTCAACCTGGCTGCGGGAATCGTCCGGCAGCGTGCGCCCAGACCGCCCCGGCTCTTGCCGCGCAGGGTTGCCCAAGTACTCGTCGTGCAGACCGTTCGTCCAACCGTGCTGCGTGGGGTCGTCCGTCAGCGTTCGTCGCGCGAGGAATACCCTGCCACGCAGGGGACCGGCCAGCACTTGCTGCGCAGAGTACTTGCAGTTGCTACGCAGGGTACTTGCAGTGCCGGGCCGTCAGTACTCGTCCGGACAGTCCGCTCAGCGCTCGCCCAGGGGCCGTCCGCTCAGGGGATCGCTCAACGCACCTGACTGGCCCGCTGGGCAGCACGCAGACCGAGCTTGGCCCACTCGTCGACGGGGAATCCGAATGTCTTGGTGGTGTTGGCCAGCAGGTAGGTCACCTTGTTGTCCACCGAGGCGATGGCCACCTGGTAACGAATCTCCTTGCCCGATCCCGCGTCAGCGGTGATGGTGAAGGTGCGACCGGACACTGCCTTGCCATTGGCTCCCGGACCCTTGACCTCCTTGGCGTCGGAGACCTTGGCGGTGCTCAAGTTCTTGGAACACCGGGAGATGGAGTCGCCAATCTTTTTGGCGGAGGCGCTGGCTGCCGAGGAGTCCTTGAAGGTGAGATTCACCTCGTCCACACCGAAGCCCTGGGGGGCAGCGGAGTCCTGGTAGAGCAGGTAGGTGCGCTGATTCCTTGCCGTCGGGCCGGAGAACGTCGCCAGGGTGACGCCTTCGCACTGGGTTCCCTTCGTCGTCACCGACCCGATGGGAGTGGTCGACCACTCCCCTGCGTCCGGGGTGATGCGCGGCAGGTCCGAGGTGATGAGCCAGCCAGCGTCACCGGCGACTGGAGGTACGGCATCGGCCGTCTTCACCGCACCTGCCGGACAGGTGCCGCCACTGAGGTCGCAAGACCTGGTCGCTGCTGCGGCCAACGCCGTGCCCACCTTCGCCGCCGGGACCGCCGAGTCGACGTTTGCCACGTCCAGGGCCTCGATGACCGTGCCCATCCTCATGAGCACGACGGTGCGGTACTGCGACTTCACGCCCTGGTAGGCGATCGTCACCGACTGCGACTGATCCCCCAGGTGCTGGAAGGTGGCCGCGGAGACGATGTGCGCTGGCACCGAGGAACACGAGGCCAGTGAGGCCAACTCGGCCTGATAGGCAGCCTGGGCGGCAGCGTCGTCGGCATAGGAGTCGATGCGGTGCAGTGCGGCAGTGGCCGTTCTCGAATTCGTGGACAGGGCTCGTTGCCAGGTGCTCACCGAGCGAGGATGATTGGTGTCTCGCACCACACACGAGATGGCGTTGGAGTCGCCGGAGGAGACCTTGTCCGTCGTCGATGCCACCGTCCACGTGTCATCGGTGATGTTCTTGGCGTCCTCGGCGGTGAGAAGCCCCTTGTCGGACAGACGCGTCACCGTACGTGACGACTGGCTGGACGTGGATGTGCCTGTCACATCGGGTGCTGGCTGCTGATCGCCGTTCTTGTGGTGCACCAGGGCGACCACCGTGAAGATGATGGCCAGGACGAGCAGCCCCACCAGCGCCCAGAGCCACCAGTTGATCTTGTGTCCGCCGACGATCAGCTCGTCGTCCTCATGGCTCGTGCCGTCAGAGACCTTGGCTGCACTGCGGTCGGTGTGATGATCGTTGTCGTCGCTGCGACGGGGGCCTTTCGAGGCGCGGTTGGGCTCGGAACGCTTCTGCTGATCCGAATCGGTGCGCAGCGGGTCCGTGCTGGCACGTCTGCTCGAGGTGTCGCGTCGGGAGCTGGTGCGGTGTGCCGCTGCTGCGGCCTCCAGCGCCGTCGTCGTGAGGGAGCGGGTGTCGGTGATCTCCGAGGCCGACTCGGGGTCATTGAACGTCACACGGGGGATGATGCCGGTCTGGGGATCGCCGTGTTGACGGAATGCAGCGTGGCGGTCGATGCTCCCAGACGTCTCGGTGGATTCGGGGTCCGTGGAGTCGGGGTCCGCGGTGGCGTCGTCTGTGAAGAAGCCTCGTCGGGCTCGACGGGCGCCGCGCCCACGTGGTGCGGAGTCTGCCTTGCCAGACTCGGCTAGGCTATCGTCACTGTCAGCGAACCGGTGCGTGCTGTCGGCAGGGAAATCCTCGGAGGAAAGGGCGCGGCGTGGCCGGTTGTTCACTTCGTCGCTCACTCCTGTACGCCTCCGAAATCGATGGTTGCAGCAATGTGTACCCGGTGAGTTTACATGTTTGTATGGAGTGCTGAACATGTCGTCGTCGGACCAGACCAGAAAGGAAGTCCACAATGCCCAGGTCACGTGAGTCCGCATCGGCAGATGGTTCACGAAAGTCTGCGACGACAGGTCATCGCTCTGACTCGGAGCCCCGGGTGGACCTTGCGGTGTCGTCATCGACGACGTCGGCCAAGGAACCTGACTCGGTGCGGTGGCCCTGGCCGGTGACGACGATTGTCGGGGTGCTGTTGGTGCTCGTCGGACAGTGGGCGGTGCTGGCCGGTCTCATCACCCCGGCATGGATGAGGACGGGTCGAAGCGGGTTCACCGAGGTGCTCGTGGGAGCTGGGAAGCTCTGGCTCACTGCCCAGGGCGTTCCGCACGACCTGGTGGGCATCCATGTGGCCGTGATCCCGCTGGGGCTCACCCTCGCCATGATCGTCTCCGAGACCGCCGTGGTACGTCGCGCGGCACGCTCGATGTCAGCAGGCCTGCGGGCTCGGCACCAGCGAGTCGTCCGGCGCAATGTCGGTGAACTCGCTGCCCTGGCGGCAACGGTGCATGTGGCGGTGGCTGCCGGGGTCGGCGCCTGGGTCGGCCCCGGGTCCTGGTTGCGACTCATCATCGCTGCACTGCTCGTCGGGACGTTCTGCGGACTTCTCGGAGCGTGCTGGGGCGCTCGGCGCAACCCCTTGGATCGCGTGGCTCCCCGGACCCGTGACGTGGTTCTCGGAATCGGCGTCACCGTGATCACGTGCCTCGCCCTCGCCACCCTGTTGCTGGGAGTGGCCCTCATGGTTCATGCCCCGACCTTCCTGGACATGGAATCGGCGTTGGGAGCCCGCGGTGCAGATGGTGTCGGCATGATTCTCATCCATGTGGCCTGGCTGCCCGTCATCGTCGTCTGGGCGCTGGCGTGGACGCTGGGGGTGGGGGTGTTCCTGGGATCGGGAACCGTGACCTCGGCGCTCGTCACACATGTCACGGTGGTGCCTGCCATCCCGATCCTGGCGGCAACTCCCCAGTCGGACCAGGCGATGACCTGGTGGACATTGTGGATGCTTGCCCCGATACTCTCAGCCGTGGTGGGAGCGGTGTTCGTCCTCCAAGGACGCGACGAGGCGTATGGGACGACCACTCGGCACGGCCTGGCGACGGGAGTTGGAGCGGGTCTGGTGCTCTGCGTGCTTGCCGTGCTCTCGACCGGATCGTTGGGCACCGGGAACCTTGCTCGGCTGGGTCCGAACCTCATGCAGTTCCTGGCCCACTGCGTCGGTCTCCTAGGAGCCAGTGGTGCCATCACGGGGTTCGCCATCGGATCCTGGCGGTGGCACCACGATCCGAGCAACCATCGGATCAGCGATGCCCAGGCTGCATGGATCGAACCTGCGGAGCTGGACGAGGCCGACCAGGACACGATGGAGCCCACGAATCATGATCTAGACCGGCAGGAGGAGACCGACGGGCCGGAACGTGATGAGGAGGGTCAGGGCTTCGAGGATCCGAACCGGAACGATCACGAGCCCGAGACCCTGGAACCCACTGAGCGTGTCCATGCCATCGGTTCCTGGCGAGAATGGTTCCGCCACCTGCCCTCGTGGCTACGAAGGCAGAAGATGCATTCGGGCGCACGGAGCGGATCGGACGATCAGGTGGCCGAGGAGTATCAGGAAACAGTCCAGATGGACCGATCCTCCGCCTACCACCACGCGGCCTGCGATGATGAGACACGCCGAGTTCACCGAACGGGCGATGACGCCGGGCGCGCTGGCGAGAATGCCCCTACCCACACCACGAGGACCAGCCATGCCGCGGGGATGAGCTCGCACTCCATCTCCATTCCGCGTCCGGGGACGGCCGACGACCCTGTGAGTCCAGAGGACACGGAGGCCCCCGACGACACCGCCGGGGGCGAGGAGGACGAGCCGACCATCCAGGTGGATCGGCCGCCACGCCGCTGATCCTGCTTGTCCTGGTCCTTTTGTCCTGGTCCTTCCTGTCTCGTCCTGCCGGTCCTTGGTCCTTCCCGTCTCCGTCTTCCAATCCCCGGTCCCCGCCCCCATCCTCCAGCTCCTGACCCCTCCCAGCGCCGTGCGCGAGCGCTGAGGTCGCTGCTACTGCGCTGACCCGTGGTAAATCTGTTGCTCTGTGCCAGAACTGCCATGATGGGT